>Ga0115567_10003940_pt1 | contig 14544 bp, 15 predicted proteins | sample COGITO_mtgs_1204_2_FD_88679 | JGI IMG/M metagenome (GOLD analysis project Ga0115567, IMG submission 88679) | Pelagic marine microbial communities from North Sea - COGITO_mtgs_120412 | ecosystem: Environmental > Aquatic > Marine > Epipelagic | place: Germany:Helgoland, sampling site Kabeltonne... | reverse complement strand
CCCTAATGAATCCACCACACCAGTACTAAGTGCCCGAGGTCCGAGGCGCGCGGCACTTGGTTCGGGGCCCTAGGGTCAGCCTTGCGCCTTTCATTGGTTTGGCTATTTACTAACTGACGCTACTAATTCTGCATCAATCATAATGTTTTCATGCTGATATTTATCTCTTACCGGTATGACCACATTCTTACTCCATTTATTCATGGCGATAATAGCATCATCATCGGAGGCTGTAACAAATGCAGTCATTCTGGTGGGATCATTTCGATCTTTGTTAATATCAACTGAAATCTTAGTTGCGATTGATGTCTCGTTCCATGCAAGCCACATTTGTTTTAATTCTTCAATAAAAGCGTCATTATCTGCTTCTGAGGTGAACTTGTTGATGTTTAGTCGCTTCAATACGGTCATTTGATTCCTCCAATATTATAACCATCATACTGCCAGCGAACAAACCCATCCGCAAACTTAATCTTTATCTTGGATGCCCCCGGCAAAACGGATCACCCCAAATGGTGCTGTCAGACAAAGCCTATCACGTCTCAAAGTGCCACGCTCATTCAATATATCCTCAACTTGGCGGAAACTAAGAGGGTAACGCACGTAATATATCACTGCTAAGCGGATGATTTTAGGCGAAGACTTGAAGTATTTAAATGGATTATGTGTTGTCATTCATAAAAATTAGGGACCAACCATTGGGGCGTCAAGTTTGTCTGACAATGCCTAAATTATGTCTACTGAAAACTAATACACTCCAAAAAGCATCATCAGATTCAGCACTTAAGCGCAACAGGTCCAATCTGCGCTTGTCCTGCGCGACGACCTAGAACAAATGCGCTTAGCAACCCGTTGCCAGACAAATAACCACTATCACCTTGCCCAGAAACACCACAAGCCGCACCTCCGCCTGCATAAAGATTGTCAAAGGCGGTCCCATTTGTGCGCAACACTTGCGCTTGATCATTTACCAAAAGCCCTCCTTGCGTATGGAACAACGCGCCTGTAACGCGCACGCCATAAAAAGGCGCAGTTAACCCTATTTTCCCAAATTTACGGCCAAAAATATCTGTCCAGCCAAGTGGAATATCAGCTACCGTTGCCATAAGCTGATCCGCAGGAAGCCCAAGCATGCCAGCAAGTTCCATCAACGTGTCACTTTGATAAATGGCACCAACACTTTCGGCTTGTTTGAAATCCTCAAACTGTCGCGCAATGTCTGCGATGCGTTCATCGAAGATGGCAAAGGCCTCACCATTCGGTTGGGACAGAACAGAGCGCGCCGCTTCGGAATAGCCTTGCGCCTCGTTCCAAAAGCGTTGTCCCAGATTATTCACCTGAAACCCTCCCTCGGTGATAACGGCCCAAGTGATCAGGATGCCATGCGGGTGCGCAACATTTCCATGGCCCTGATACGCGCCAAGATGCTTGGTCTGTGCGCCGATATCGTCTGCCCATAAAACCGCCTCGCCACGGTTTCCATCATGGCCGAACCACACGCCGTTTTTGATATCTGGCATATACTGCGACACCAGTGCACGATTACCACCAAACCCATTGCAGGCAAGGATCAGGCGTTCGCAACCAATCGTTTCAACGCCACCATCGGGACGGGTCGCACTGACACCTGTGATGTGTTTCCCATCATAAAACAGCACGCTTGCGCGACGCTCACAAATGATGTCGATGCCTTGTGCCTCGCAGGCATTACGCAGCGCGTCGATCAACTCAGCGCCAGAGCGCGTTGGCAAACCGTGCATGCGCCGCGAAGAGTGGCCCGGGTAGTCAAAATCGTTCACAACAGAAAAAGGCAGGCCATGGGTTTCACTTAGCCAGTCAATCACCTCTGCTGAGCCGTCAACCAGAAGATCGACCAAGGCTTGATCATTCTCGCCATGCGCCTTGGCTTGGATGTCACGCGCGAACTGCTCAGGACTATCGTGAATTCCAGCTGCGTTTTGAGTTTTTGATTCCGCAGCGGGGATCAACCCCGCTGATAGTGCAGTCGAACCACTGGGCATTGCATCAGCTTCGATCACCAAAGCGTTTTGCCCCGCCTCATGAGCAGATAACGCGGCGATCAAACCGCAGGCGCCAGCCCCAATGATAAGTGTTTCAACACTCAGATCAAACGCAGTTGGCGACGTTGCGACGCTAACGTTTGCGGTCATACTGCGCACCTTTTTTCAACATGTCTGCGGTCCCGATCACGTCATTCAGACCTTTGAAATCGAACATATGATCCGCAAAAGGCTGATTAGAGCCATTTGTATGCAGACTGCGGTAATACTCCTGCGCAGTCTTCGCCAAAGCACGCACAATACCGCCTGGAAAAATTGCTATGGAAAAACCAAGGCTTTGCAAATCTTCCGCGCCTGTGATGGGTGTTTCTCCGCCCTCAACCATATTGGCGAGCAGAGGAATACGCCCTGCGAAATACTTGCTCATCGCTTGCATCTGCTCGCGATCTTGCGGTGCCTCAATGAAAAGGACATCTGCGCCTGCTTCCAAGAAAGCTTCGGCGCGATCCACAGCCGCGCTAAACCCTTCAACCGCAATCGCATCTGTGCGTGCAATGATGAGCGTCTCGCTGGAGGTGCGCGCATCAGCCATTGCAGCAACTTTGCCCACCATTTCAGAGGTGGAAATAAGAGTTTTATCAGCCAAATGACCGCAGCGTTTGGGATAGCTTTGATCCTCCACCTGCAAGGCTGCTGCACCCGCACGCTCATAAATCCGCATGGTGCGCTGCGCATTCAGCGCGTTGCCAAAGCCCGTATCTGCGTCGATAATCACAGGCGTATCTGTGCGATCCGCAATAAGCGCCATTGTATCTGCCATTTCACTTAATGTGCTGAGCCCAATATCTGGCCGCCCAAGGCGGGTGTAGGCAACCGCTGCACCGCTTAGATAAAGCGCTTCGAACCCCACTTCGGTCGCGAGCGACGCTGTTAGACCGTCGTAAACACCGGGGGCGACAAGGATGTCTTGTTTTTGAAGGCGGACTTTTAAACTCATGCCAAATCCTCCAGCCAACCAAGTGAATCAGCGCAAGTCATTCGATGCGTGACCGTTGCAAGCGAGAGCAAGGTCGCCTCATGCACATCCTGTTTGAAGGCCGCACAGCCATCTGTTAGTATCACCGTTTCAATATTTCGCAAATGCGCATCGCGTAGTGTCGAGGCGACACCGCCATTGGTTACGATGCCACCAACGATCAAGTTATCAATCCCAGCCATACGCATGATGTATTCGAGCCGTGTTTGGTAAAAGGCAGAGTAAGCAACCTTTTCGATCACAAAATCTGCAGGAAATAACTTGTCCACCAAAGTATGGCCAAAACCATTCGGGGCGAAGTCACCTTTGGCAAGAAACGGTCGCAACTCTTTCAGGTGCGGCGCAATAAGTGGTTCACCATTGTTGTCAGGCACCAAGGTAAATTGCGCAGAAATATAGCGCCCGCCTTTGGCCCGCAGTGCTTTGACCAAAGGTGCTATTCGATCTGGCAAAGCAGCGATACTTTGCGCCGCCTGACCTGCACGCCCATAAGCCCCCTCAGGATGGATAAAGTCGTTTTGCAGATCAATCGTCAGCAACGCCGTGCGCGACAGATTCCATGTTTTCGGATCACTCATGCTGTACCCTCCACTGGTTCAATGATTGTATTGCCAAAGGCATCAACGCGGCCCTGCAAGTCAGGTTCGATCAGAACCGTTGTGTCAGGTTGTGTCAAAATAGCAGGCCCTTTAATCACTGTGCCCACAGGCAAAGGCAGTCGATCAAAGACCACTGTGTCGTGCCAATTGCCGTCAAAATGAACTAGCCTTGTGCAAACCGGTACCACCTCACCAGAAGTTTTGGGCGCAAGCGTGGACAGATCAAACTTGGGTCGTTTGCCCGTCACCGCGCTACGCAAATTCATGATGCGCCGAACACCTTTGTCGAGCAAACGCCCAAAGGTCGCAGTATAGGCCGCATCAAACGCAGCTTCAATATCAGTCTTGCTTGGTGGGACGACAACCCCATCCGTAACTATCACAGAAAGCGGGACAGGCACTGTATGGGTCTGGCCTATGTAGGCCATGTCCAATTCAAAACTGACCTTGCGTACCTCAAACTTGGTACGCGCAGCATCAAGCAACGCCATGCCCTTATCGTGATGTGTTTGCATGAAGTCCGCCATAGAAACCTTGTCCAAGGTATCCACCAGCGTGTTGATTGTTTGCACAAAATCCTGCCGCATGTCCGCGATGACGCAGCCCATTGCAGAAGTCACGCCTGGATAACGCGGCACAATCGCCCGCGCGATCCCTGTTTCCGCAAGCATTGCACCAGCATGTAGCGCTCCACCACCGCCAAAAGGCATAAAGGCGAAGCGTTTGGGATCAAATCCGCGCTCGATACTTACCAGACGTATCGCACCTGCCATCCGAGAATTTGCGACCGTTAAGATTGCCTCTGCTGCAGCTAAAGTGTCGAGTTTCAAAGGCTGGCCCACATGTTCATCAATCGCATTGCTCGCGGCCTCAACATCAAGTCGCACAAGTTTACCGCCAATCGGATTTTCAGGATCAATACGCCCCAGAACGATGTTCGCATCCGTCACAGTAGGCCTTGTATTGCCCAAACCATAAGCCACAGGACCGGGGTTCGATCCAGCGCTTTCGGGGCCAATGTTGAGCAAACCACCCTTATCTACCCATGCGATAGAGCCACCACCAGCACCAATCGTCGTGATCTCAATCATCGGGGTACGCACAACCATACCAAAATCAATCGAGGTCTGCGGCGAGAGCATGGATTGCCCTTTGGAAATCAAGGACACATCAAAACTGGTGCCCCCCATATCGCCTGTGATGACGTTATCAAAACCAGCAGACTGCGCGATATAGCCAGCCGCTATCACACCAGCCGCAGGGCCAGAGAGCGCCGTGCGCACAGGTAAGCGGCAGGCCGTATCAACCGCCATCACGCCACCATTTGACTGCACGATCATAAATTCGCCGTCAAAGCCACCTTGCTTAAGCGCACTTTCCAAACGACCCAAATAACCAGAGACTTCTGGCTGGAGATAGGCGTTCAACGCAGTCGTTGAGAACCGCTCAAACTCCCGAATTTCAGGCAGTATTTCATGAGAGGCCGAGACATGCTCATTTGGCCAGATTGCGCGCACAACAGCAACCGCCGCTGCCTCATTCGCCGGGTTCGCATAGGCGTTCGCAAACAGAATCGCCACAGACACACAGCCCTGCGCGATCAAATCATTCGCCGCTGCGCCCACTGAGTCCAGATCAACGGATGTTCGGACACTCCCATCTGCCAATGTGCGCTCTGGCACTTCGAGGCGATTGCGCCGATCCACAACAGGTTCGAAATCACCGCGCAAACCCCATGTGCGGGGGCGATCACGGCGGCGCATTTCCAGCACATCCCGCAATCCTTCGGTGCAGATAACTCCTGTCTTAGCACCTTTGCGTTCCAACAGCGCATTGGTGCCAGCAGTCGTGCCATGTACAACGACTGAAATCTCAGACAGGTCTTCGACTTCGCGCCTGATCCCGTCCAGGAAACCCACCGATTGATCAGGGCGCGTTGTTGGTACTTTGGCCACGCTGGCTGTTCCATCTGTCTCATTGAGAACGAAAACATCCGTGAATGTGCCGCCAACATCGACACCGATCATGCGGCTACTCATTGCGCCACCTCCCGCCATGCATTTCCGTAAATCTTATCTGCCTCTGCTGCGCTCACCAACCCGCACGCAACGTCATCCGAAATATCCACTAGCGCGCGCTTATCTGCCGCGCCATACCCACCACCTCCTGGCGTTTCCAAACGCACCGCTTGACCCTGCTTCAATGTGATCCCACGCATCTTGGACGCCAGCGGAGGTGTCTTCCACCCGTCATCCTGCTCATAAGAGAACACGTTCATCGCACCGTCGTCGCCATCCACGATTCCTTTGGGGGCAAAACGTCCACGCTCACCAAACAAAAACGCCTCTGCGCCGTTTTCTTCCAGTACTTCAATCTCGTAGATCGCACCTACACCACCACGATGAGTGCCCGCGCCCGCACTATCGGGGCGCAGCGCCCATTGGCGGAACATCACGGGATAGGCCGCTTCCAGAATTTCCATCGGCGGAATCGTCGCCGTTGAGATCGGCGCATTACCATGATTCAAACCGTCCCCATCAATCGAGCCACCATGCCCACCACCATAGAAACTGAACATCACCCAGGGCTTACCATTCTTTCGTTTACCCGCAATGGAAAGCGCGTTAATTGTCCCGTAAGCATTAGCGACAACGCGGCTCGGTTCTGCCTTCGCAAAGGCACAGAACACTACATCAATCATTCGCAAAATGGTTTCTGTGTAACCACCCGTTGGTGCAGGAAATTCCGCAGACAAAAGTGAACCTTCAGGCACAATCACATCAATCGGGCGCATCACGCCAGCATTCGCGGGAAGCATCGGGAAGATATGTTTGATCGCCACATAGGCCGTCGCAACGGTTGTCGGTAGTGCGATATTGACAGGCCCTGCGCATTGCGGTGCAGAGCCATTAAAATCGAGCGTCATGCAATCACCTTTGATTACGAGTGCAACCTTGATGCTCAGAGGTTCATCGACAATACCGTCGTTATCAAGAAAATCCTCTGCCTCCCAATGCCCGTCAGGTAGGTCTGTCAATTCGGACCGCATCAACGCTTCGGCGCGATGACCTAAAGCCTCCAGTGCGGCGGAAACTGTCGCTACTCCATATTCATCCAGCAACTCATCCATGCGTTTGATACCCAGATCAAGCGCACCGATCTGACCATTCAGATCACCCATAGCCGATTGCGGCAGGCGCGTATTACGCAGCAAAATATCGATGATATCTGTATTCATCACACCTGCGCGGGCGAGTTTAACGGGGGGCAGAACAAAGGCCTCTTGGAAAACATCCGTAGCCGCAGGATTGTAGTTCCCCGGGACAGCGCCGCCCACATCGTGCCAATGACCAACAGAGGCAAGATAGCAGAACAATTCACCATCCCGGTAGTATGGCCGCACGAGGCGCATATCACTTAGGTGCGTACCGCCAATGTGTGCATCATTGAAAATGTAGATATCGCCGTCGGCCAGATTACCGTCTTTAGCAGCCTTTTCGATCACCGCTTTCACTGCGAAGGACATGACACCCACAAAAATAGGCAGTCCCGATTTGCCCTGCACCAAAGTATCACCAGAGCTTGCGTGATAAAGCCCGTGGCTCGCATCATGTGCTTCTGCAATGATCGGATTAAACGCCGCGCGAAACAAGGTCGCGTCCATTTCATCAGCGATTTGCTCCATGCGTCCTGAAAGAACGGAAAGGGTGATTGGATCAATGTCGCTCATGCTTGGGCCTTTATGTCTGCAATGTCGTTCCATACGTCTTGGCAGGTGATCTTGTCATCTGTGATCTCGAAGCGATCAATAAATCGGATGCCTGCAAAGGCCGCACCATCCGGCCATTCGCCTGACAGCGTGCCACGGCAATATACAATCGCCTGATCGCCCGCGCCTTGCATCGCATCATATCCCTCATAAGTCTTTTTCACGAAACGATAACGCGGTTTGGCCCAGTTGATCATCTCTTGTAGAGTGTGCATCGGCTGCTCTGCGGGGAAGTTCATAACGAATCCCTCGCCCAGCATGGCTTGCGCCTCGTCAATCTTGCGCGCTTCCATCGCGATCAGGAAGCTCTTCACCAAAGCGGATGGATCAGAGCGCGCAGGTGCGGGAGTACGTGTGCTGCTTCCACGATAGTAATTCTCACGTGGCATGTCATGGATTATAACTGTAACCAGATCAGGCGCAGCGGGAACAACAAATCGAACGGCGTCTGTTATCGCCTCGCCCAATCGCTGTTTTTCCGTTGAATCATATCCCTCTAAGACATGAAGTTCGACAATTGGCATACCGTCCTCCCAAAAAGTAACTTATATTATGTGTAATACATATATTGTATTTTTTGTAAGCTTAATTTTATAGCAAAGAAAAGCAACTACTTGATTTTTTTAATCGACACTCATAGCATTAAATGAATTCTTGGGAGGGAATCAGTCTTTGGGCAACATGCCAAACGCACATCTAGCTGAGAGGGCGAAAGCGCCACGGGTTTACTTGTATTTACGCAATCAAATCTTTGATGAACGATTGAGTGATGGTAAAAGCCTACCCAGGGAACAACGCCTTGCAGAAAGCTATCGCATATCGCGCGTTACCGTGCGCAAGACATTAATCGCGCTAAGGGATGCCGGTCTGATCGAAAAGCGTGCGAGAAAAGGGCGCCAGTGGGAACCCTCCATCGATCACGCCGAGGGCGGGACGACGTGAGCAAAGCTCAAACCCTTTTGGACAAACTCTGGAACGACCATGAGGTGCTTATCCGCGAGGATGGCACATCGTTGCTTTGGGTGGATCGCCATTTGGTACACGAAGGATCGCATCATGCATTCGCCAAGCTAGCCGCGCGTAAAGGCGAAATAGCCGCGCCTGATCTGACTTTTGCTGTAGTGGATCATTACGCCCCAACGCGTGGGCGCTCCAACATTGAAAACCCACAAATTTCCCGCATGATAGACACGCTTAGGAGCAATGCGGCAACGCATGGATTAAAGATTTTCGATCTGGATGATCCTGCCCAAGGCATCGTCCATGTGGTTGGCCCTGAGCAAGGTCTGACCTTGCCGGGTTTGCTGATAAACTGCGGAGATAGTCATACGTCAACGCATGGTGCGTTTGGCACGCTGGCCTTTGGCATCGGCGCGACCGAAGTGGCGCATGTTCTTGCAACCCAAACCGTTTGGCAGCGCAAGCCCAAAGCGATGCGCATCACCGTGGATGGCACACTGAGCACAGGCGTCAGCGCCAAGGATATAGCGCTAAACTGGATTGCACAGCTTGGAATAGGTGGCGCGCAGGGCCATGCGATTGAGTACGCTGGGTCGGCGATTGAAGCGCTCAGTATGGAAGGGCGCATGACGCTGTGCAACCTGTCCATTGAGGGTGGCGCACGTTTTGGCATGATCGCGCCAGACGCAACCACCTTTTCGTATGTGAAGGGACGCCCGCATGCGCCAAAGGGGGCCAATTGGGAAGCTGCATTGGCAGATTGGGCCACGCTCAACACTGATAGTGATGCGGAATTTGATCACGAAGTGCATTTTAATGCTGCCGATATAGCACCCACGCTGACTTGGGGTACAAGTCCTGATCAAGCTTTGCCTGTGACGGCGACGGTTCCCGATCCCAATCAACTGGAAGCAAGCAAAGCCGCAGCTGCAAAAGCTGCACTCGACTACATGGGGCTCATTGCAGGTAAGCCACTTATCAGCACGCCTGTGGATCAAGTATTCATCGGTTCTTGCACCAATGGTCGTATCGAAGACCTACGCGCGGCTGCTGCGGTTCTATCTGGACGAAGTGCTAAAATCAGCGGACTCGTTTCACCCGGCTCGGCCTTGGTGAAAGCGCAAGCAGAGCAAGAAGGGCTGGATCACATTTTCACCAACGCTGGCCTGACTTGGGTCGCTTCCGGCTGCTCTATGTGCGTCGGGATGAACGGTGATCTGGTCGAGAGCGGCAAGCGCTGTGCCTCATCCACCAACCGCAATTTCCGTGGGCGCCAAGGACGCGGTGCGCGCACGCATTTAATGTCGCCCGCGATGGTAGCTGCGGCGGCAGTGACAGGCACGATTTCGGACGTGCGCCCACTTTTAAAAGGTAGGACGCTCTGATGGCGGGTTGGAGCACACATAAAGGTTGCATGATCACGTTGTCGCAGGCCAATATCGACACTGATCAATTGATCCCATCCCGCTTCATGTCTGTACCGCGTTCCGAAGGATATCAGGATTATCTTCTGCACGATCTACGGCGCATGGCAGATGGGTCACTTGACCCAGATTTTCCACTGAACCATAAAACGCAGGCCAGTATTCTTTTAGCTGGTGCAAATTTTGGTAGTGGTTCTTCTCGCGAAGCAGCAGTTTACGCCCTTGTCGATGCAGGATTTCACGCTGTGATTGCCCCAAGCTTTGGTGATATTTTCTCAAGCAATGCCGTGAACAATGGCCTGTTCCCTGCCTGTGTAAACAAGGCAGATTGGAAAATCCTCAATAACAGCACCGGAAAAGTCCAAATCGACCTAACCGCAGGCACAATTACTATCGGCAACACGGAAGTCAGTTTTACCATTGAGTACAGCTGGCGCATCAAATTGATCAACGGCTGGGACGATATTGACCTAACCAAGCAGCATGTGAGTGAGATTGCTGCTTATAAAACCCTACGACATCAAATCACACCGTGGGCATGGCCCGCGCGCGTGGATTGAAAAGATGCTGCATCAAGGAGGCGTAGCAAAAATTGGTTAATCAAAAAGGTTGACCACATATAAAACAACTGGAGGAAGACATATGAAAATGACTATTTTAGGGAGTGTGCTTGCAGGATCGACCCTTTTAGCGAGCATTGCGCAGGCTGAAGACACAATTTCAGCAGTACACGCGTTTCCAGAAACGCTGATCTACACGAAGAGCTTTTTGTCATTCGTGGATAAAGTAAATGCTGCTGGTGAAGGCGTGGTGCAGATCGACGTGCGCGGCGGACCAGAGGCCATTGGCATGTTCCAACAGCCCGATGCGGTGCGTGATGGCGTGGTCGATATGGTTTATACACCTGGCTCTTTCTACGGCGGTTCATTGCCGGAAAAAGACGCAATGGTTACGTCAAACATGACAGCAGTTGAAGCGCGTGCAAGCGGCGGTATCGCTTTGATAGACGAAATCCACCAAGCAAAGATGGGCCTCAAATATCTCGGATGGTTCGATAGCGGCGTTTGCTACAACCTTTGGACACGCGACAAGCCTAAGTTCGATGCAGAGGGTAATTTTGACGTCGACGGTCTGAAACTACGCGGAAATAACGTTTATAATGCGTTCTTCTCAGGCTATTTGAACGCGCAAGTGATAGACCTTCCAACTGGTGAAGTTTACTCTGCGCTTCAACGCGGCGTGGTTGACGCAACAGGCTGGACACAGATCGGCTTAATTGATTTGAAATGGAACGAGTTCTTGAACTACCGGATCGAGCCTTGTTTCTTCTCCACCGACCTTGGAGTTATCATAAACCAAGAGAAATGGGAATCACTGTCTGAGGAATCCCGCACGATTCTACAGGACGTTGCGATCCAGCACGAAGCAGATAGCGTTGCGGCATTGCGCCTTAAGCGTGATGAAGACTTTGCCGCACTGGAAGCAGCAGGCATGAAAGTTGTGACGCTCGAAGGAGAGGCAAAAGCGAGATACCTCGCAGCATCAGTTGAAACCACGTGGGAGCGTATGAAAAGCGTAATGGCGGAGCAGCCAGGCGGTACGGACAACTACGACCGTCTGCTTGAACTGTTCTACGATACTGACGCAGCTAAATAAGAAATAACACCTGTGGGCGCGGCTTCTTCGCGCCCACACACCCATTTCAAAGGACATCACGATGATTTCGAAAGCCTATTCAACAGTGTTATATGCTTTGGCAACCATCGCTGGTCTTACCCTTGTTTGGTTGATGATTTCGGTCATCACCTCGGTCCTTATGCGCAATGCGGGGCTGCAACCTTTCGCGTGGCTGTTCACATCGGGCGAATACGGTTTGCTTTACATGACGATGTTAGGTGCGCCGTGGCTGGTGCGCGAAAAAGGACATGTTCACATCGAACTAGTCACGGCTGCCCTGCCCGATTGGTTACGCCACATTGTCAGCCGCGGCGTTGCAATTGCCTGTGTAGCTGTGTGCCTGATCCTAACATGGAAAGGTATAGAACTGTGCCTGAAGAACATCGAGCGCGGTGATTTTGATACCCGTGCGTATTATTATCCGCGCTGGATGTTGACCATCACATTCCCCATCAGCTTTGGCATGATGGTCATTGAATTTTCACGCTTTATCATTGGATCAGAGCTTATGCACTCCGGCGAAGCAGGAATTCACGAATAATGGAATGGTTCGAAGCACTCGCACTACTGCTGGGTACGATCATTGTTTTGATGGCCATTGGCATGCCTGTGGCATTGGCATTCCTTGCCGCCAACATCTTAGGTGCGTGGGTCTTCATGGGCGGCGAGCGCGGCATTATCCAACTGCTCAATAACGGACTTGGATCGCTGACCAAATATGCACTGGTGCCGATACCGCTATTCTTGCTGATGGGTGAAGTATTCTTTCACACTGGCCTCGGCGGGCGCATGTTCAACGCTATCGACAAACTTCTGGGCCGCTTGCCCGGTCGTTTAAGCTATGTGACTGTTTTGGGCGGCACAGCATTTTCTACGCTCTCGGGATCCTCGATGGGATCGACTGCATTGCTTGGTTCGCTCATGGTGCCCGAAATGGCTAAGCGCGGTTATAAACCCCACATGAGCATTGGCCCAATCCTTGGCACAGGTGGCCTTGCGATCATCATTCCGCCGTCTGCCCTTGCCGTGCTGCTCGCCACACTCGCACAGATCGACGTGGCCGCATTACTTATTGCGGGCGTGATTCCAGGATTGATCCTAGCATTCTTTTACATATCAACAATCTTTATCCAGACTAAAATCGACCCGACAGCTGCCCCTGCCTATGACGTAGAACCAATGACCTCAGGCCAGAAACTAAAACTACTGATGACTGAGGTTGTTCCAATGGTCGGCGTCATGGTGGTCATCATCGTTTTGATGATCCGCGGCTTTGTAACCCCTTCAGAGGCAGCTGCATTCGGTGCGCTTGGCGTACTAATTCTTGCCGCCATTTTTCGCTGCCTCACTTGGATAACTATGAAAAAATCTGTAATTGGCGCTCTGCGCGTCACACTGATGGCCTATCTGATCGTCTTCGGTTCTGCCACGTTCAGCCAGCTACTAGCTTTTTCAGGGGCGTCACGCGGATTGGTAAACTGGGCTATCTCCTTTGATCTGGCTCCACTCGCTATGTTATTGGTGATGTTTGCCGTTCTTTTGCTCCTTGGAATGTTCATGGAGCAAATTTCGATGATGTTGCTAACCGTGCCAATCTTTTTCCCACTTGCGGTAGTACTAAATTTTGATCCAATCTGGTTTGGTTTGATCATGCTTCTCGCGCTTGAAATAAGTTTTACAACACCCCCCTTTGGATTATTGTTATTTGTAATGAAAGGCGTCGCGCCCAAAGGAACAACGATGCGTGTAATATACACATCAGCTTTCCCATTCATCGGTTGTTCGCTTTTGCTAGTTGCCTTGTTGATAGCATTCCCACAATTGGCGCTCTGGCTACCCTCTTTTTAATCGATACGCACAACCGATCTAAATTAAATGGTGCCGGCTGACTGAGTAGATCAAGCATCAAGTTTTGAAAATTGGCGAAGTCTTGAAGTAATTAAATGGATTTTCTGCTGTCATTCATAAAAGTTAGGTACCAACCAATGCAACGTCAAGTTTGTCTGACAATGCCAGATGGATTTGCAAAGAACCGGCCCCTTGCTTAATGTTAAAGTAGACTGCAAAAATATTGAATAGCTATGGGAGAAGTTATGATTTCGGAAAAAGTATGTCTGATTATAGGTGGGGGTCGTGGAATGGGAGCTGCAGCAGCTCGTCAAATGCATTCCCGCGACTACAAACTCGCTTTAATGTCACCTTCAGAAAGCTGTGAAACGATTGCCGCTGAACTGGGTGGGATTGCGCAACGTGGACGAGCTGAAAACGCTGCCGATTTAAATGCGTTGTTCAATCTAACAATGAAAAAATATGGTCGCATAGATAGTGTTTTGATCCATGTGGGTGGGCCACCTAAAGGCGAACTCCTGGATATTCCAGAGGAAGATTGGGACAAAGCTAACGATATGATCTTAAAGCCTGTCATAAGGATGGCTAAGTTAGTCACTCCGGTGATGAAAAAACAGGGCGGCGGTTCCATTGTGAATATAACTACGTTCTCAGCATTCGAGCCAAGTTTGACCTTCCCAACTTCAAGCGTCTACCGCGTCGGAGTATCGTCTTTTACCAAACTCTATTCTGATCGGTACGGGCCAGCAAATATCCGCATGAATTGTTTGTTGCCAGGATTCACAGATAGTTTAGATTTACCACAGAAGTTCGCAGAAATGTCATCGCTTAAGCGTCTCGCCAGAACCGAGGAACAAGCAAAAGTTGCCGCATTTCTTCTCTCCGATGATAGTAGCTACATGACGGGTCAAAGCCTTCGTGTGGACGGCGGTGTTACAAGACATATGTGACAGGACCAGCGGACCGCGATCAATCTTCCTTCCAGGGCGCTATCTGTTCCGCAGACCACGGTAACTGCGCGTGGCCCACGTGCCCCACACGGCCTTGAGGTCAAGCCCGATAGGGTCTCGCGATGCCACATAGAATATGTCTCATCAAATATTGCGCTGCATTGTCTTCTTTCGTTTTCGAGTAGCTTGAGTTCCATCGTCGCTGCCATCATGAAATGTTCCAAACCAACGGTCCCATGGCATTTCTTGATTACCATAGT
>Ga0115567_10003934_pt1 | contig 14561 bp, 17 predicted proteins | sample COGITO_mtgs_1204_2_FD_88679 | JGI IMG/M metagenome (GOLD analysis project Ga0115567, IMG submission 88679) | Pelagic marine microbial communities from North Sea - COGITO_mtgs_120412 | ecosystem: Environmental > Aquatic > Marine > Epipelagic | place: Germany:Helgoland, sampling site Kabeltonne... | reverse complement strand
TCAGGTGATGATCCACACCGATACGTTGAACGAGAGTGGCTTTGTCGAAAACACCATCGCGGCCATCGCGGGACGTACGATCCACGCCTTTCATACCGAGGGCGCGGGCGGTGGCCATGCGCCTGACATCATCAAGGTGTGCGGCCACGCCAATGTCATTCCATCGTCTACCAACCCGACGCGGCCCTATACGGTGAATACGTTGGAGGAGCATCTGGATATGTTGATGGTGTGTCATCACCTCGACAAGTCGATTCCCGAGGATGTCGCCTTTGCCGAAAGCCGCATCCGGCGGGAAACCATCGCGGCCGAGGATATCCTGCACGACATGGGCGCGTTCTCGATCATCGCGTCCGACAGTCAGGCCATGGGCCGCGTGGGTGAGGTTGCCATCCGCACATGGCAAACGGCCGACAAAATGCGCAAGCAGCGCGGGCGCTTGCCCGAGGAAACTGGCGACAACGACAATTTTCGCGTGCGCCGCTACATTGCAAAATACACCATCAACCCGGCGATTGCGCATGGGATCAGCCGCGAGATCGGCTCGATCGAGGAGGGCAAGCGGGCCGACCTTGTGTTGTGGTCCCCGATGTTTTTCGGGGTGAAGCCAGAGATGGTCCTGATCGGTGGCACCATTGCGATGGCGCAGATGGGTGACCCGAATGCGAGTATCCCCACGCCCCAGCCCGTGTATTCACGCCCGATGTTCGGGACATTGGGGCGTGCGCAGGAGGCTGCCTCGGTCCACTTCGTCAGCGCGGCGGCGGAGGTAGGGCATCTGGGCCTGCGCAAGGGGACGGTTGCGGTGGAAAATACCCGCGGCGGGATCGGCAAGGCGTCAATGGTGCTGAACGATTATTGCCCCGACATCGAGGTGCATCCTGAGACCTATGAGGTCCGCGCCGACGGCGTGCTGCTGACCTGCGAGCCTGCGGAGGTACTGCCGATGGCACAGCGGTACTTTATGTTTTGAATGTTTGCGCGACTGATTGCTTTCGGCCCTTGCGAGAAGAGAATTTATGACCCGAGCCACTCACATCATCCACTCCCACGACGCCCCGGCGGATACGCTGACCCTTGCCTATGACGACCGGTATCGGCGGCGGATGTCTATGTGCAGTGACAACGGGTTGGCGTTCTTGCTCGATCTGCCTGAGGCGCAGGACATGCGGGCGGGGGATAGCCTCGTACTGGATGACGGGCGGTTGATCCGGATTGTTGCCGCGGATGAGCCGCTGATGGTGGCGGCGCCGGCGGATATCGCCAATTTGCCGCGCGTGGCGTGGCATGTGGGGAACCGGCATTTGACGTGTCAGATCCTGAGCGACCGTTTGGTTTTGCGGGCGGATAAGGTGATCGGGCATATGCTGGAGCATTTGGGCTGCGCCGTCACGTATCGCTATGGGCCGTTCACGCCTGAGGGGGGCGCGTATGGTCAGGGGCGCACGCACTCGCATGAACACTGAGGATCTACGCCACGCGCAATTGCTGCATCAATGGATGTCGCCCGGCTATCCGACTGGCGCGTTTGCGTGGTCGCATGGATTGGACTGGCTGATTGATGATGGTCAAATTACGGATGCGTCGGGGCTGGAGGACTGGCTGTCTGGCATCCTGCGCAACGGCTCTGGCTGGACCGATGCGGTGTTGCTGTCGAACGTGTTTCAAGCGCCCGAGCGGTTCGCGGAGATTGCCGAGCTTGCCGCCGCGATCAGCCCCTCACGGGAGCGGTTTTCTGAAACACTGGATCAGGGCACGGCCTTTGCGCGCGTGACTGCTGCTGTGCGGGGGAGCGAGGATGTGGCCTGCGCTTATCCGGTTGCCGTGGGCGTGGCGGCCGCGCGGGAGGGGGTGCCGCTGAACCTGACCCTGACGCTGTATTTGCAGGCCTTTGTGGCGAATTTGGTCAGTGCGGCGGTACGTGCGATTCCCCTTGGACAGACAGACGGGCAGCGGGTGATTTCTGCGCTGAACCCAGTGTGTATTGAGGTGGCCGAGGCTGCTGCGAACGCTGGTTTGGAGGATGTGGGAGGAGCTGCGATCCGGGCGGACATGGCCTCACTACATCACGAAACGCAATATTCGAGGATGTTCAGGTCATGATAGTCTGTTGTATCAATGCTTTGAGCGTAACAATTAAAGTAGCCTGCGAGGGAAGTTCCGAATGAAATCCAAGAATGGACCGCTGCGCGTCGGACTTGGCGGGCCGGTGGGCGCTGGGAAAACCGCGTTGATGGAGAAGTTGTGTAAGGCGATGGCTGGCACCTATTCGGTCGCCGCGATCACCAACGATATCTACACGCGGGAAGATGCCGAGTTTCTGATGCGCGCGCAGGCCTTGCCGTTGGAGCGGATCATGGGTGTGGAAACCGGAGGCTGTCCGCACACGGCTATTCGGGAGGATTGTTCGATCAATCTGAACGCCATTGATACGATGGTTGCGAAGTTTCCCGACCTTGATCTGGTGTTGATCGAGAGCGGTGGTGACAATCTGTCGGCCACATTTTCGCCCGAGCTGGCGGACATTACTATCTATGTCATTGATGTCTGTGCGGGTGATAAAATTCCGCGCAAGGGCGGGCCGGGGATCACGCGGGCGGACTTGCTGGTGATCAACAAGATTGATCTGGCGCCGCATGTGGGGGCCTCGCTGGAGGTCATGGACCGGGATGCGAAGGTTCAGCGCGGTACACGCCCTACAGTGTTCACCAATGTGAAGGCGGGTGACGGCGTGGCGGAGATTGTGAAGTTTATCGAGACGACGGGCGGGCTGTAACACGCTGGCTGACCGCCCCCGCTGTCGTGGGGGCGGTTGCAGGTTAGTCCTTTTCCAGACCGTCCACCTGCTTTTTAACCAAGGTTGAGCGCAGGTCGTGCATGGCCAGCAGCAGGCGGTTGGCGACGGCGTCGATGTCGGCAGGTTCCGCCCGTGATTGCGCCCACTGGGCGGCGAAGTTGATCTGGTCGATCAGCCGCTCAACATCATCACGCTCCCGCGCCAGCACTGTGGCGCGGCGGGCTTCGATCCAAGCTTGCATCTGTGCGGTTTCAGTCTCGGTCGGCACTTGCTGGCCGTGCGGCTTGATTTCGCCAGAGCGGATGTTGATCACCGCAAGCTGGCGCAGGTCGAGGCGACGCTGGCGATTCTCGGTCTCGACCCGAAACACGGCGGCGCCATTGTCGCGGGTGCGAAAGTGCAGGTCCGTACCGCTCATGTCAGGGCCGCGCAGAAACGGGCGATGCGGGTGCAGGCCTCAACCAGGGTTTCATCGGCAGCGGCGTAGCTGACACGGAATGCGGGGGAGAGGCCGAACGCGCCGCCGAACACGATTGCGACGCCTTCTGTGTCGAGCAGTTCGGTTGCGAAATCCTCATCCGTTTCGACTACTTTTCCCGAGGGAGCGGTTTTGCCGATGCAGCCCGCGATGGACGGGTAGACATAGAATGCGCCGTCGGGGGTCGGGCAGTCGATGCCGTCACAGTCGTTGAGCATTTTGACCACCAGATCGCGGCGGCGCTGAAACGCCTCTCGGCTCATCTGGATGTAATCCTGCGGGCCGTTCAAGGCCTCAACCGCCGCCCACTGGCTAATCGAGCAGGGGTTGGAGGTGGACTGGCTTTGGATTTTACCCATGGCGGAGATCAGTTCGACGGGGCCCGCCGCGTAGCCGATGCGCCATCCGGTCATGGCATAGGCCTTGGACACGCCATTGCAGGTCAGGGTGCGGTCGTACAACTGCGGCTCAACCTCTGCCGGAGTGCTGAATTCAAAGCCGTCAAAGGCGATGTGTTCATACATATCGTCGGACATGACCCAGACGTGGGGGTGGCGCAGCAGAACGTCGGTCAGCGCCTTGAGCTGCTCGCGCGTATAGCCCGCGCCCGACGGGTTCGAGGGGGAGTTGAAAATAAACCACTTGGTTTTCGGGGTGATCGCCGCCTCAAGCTGTTCTGGAGTGATGCGGTAGCCCTGATCGGCGGAACCTTCGACAACGACCGGTGTTCCGCCGGCCAGCAGCACCATATCCGGATAGCTGACCCAATAGGGCGTGGGAATCAGAACCTCATCCCCTTCGTTCATCGTGGCGACCAGCGCGTTGTACAATGTCTGCTTACCACCAGCGCCGACGCTGATCTGATTGCGCACGTAGGTCAGATTGTTTTCCCGCGCGAATTTATCGCAGATCGCTTGCTTCAGCTCGGGGATGCCATCGGGCGCGGTGTAGCGGGTTTTGCCAGAATCAATCGCCGCCTTGGCCGCGTCGCGGATGTTTTCGGGAGTGTCAAAGTCAGGCTCGCCTGCGCTGAGGCCGATAATGTCACGGCCTTGCGCCTTAAGCTCCGCCGCGCGGGTGGTCACCGCAATTGTCGGGGAGGGCTTAACACGCGAAAGGCTGGCGGCGAGGAATGACATCTGATGCTCCTGTAGACTCATTTTAACAGACACCTGCCGCAGTGCGCGCCGCAGATCAAGCGCGCCGTCGGGCAGATGCAGCGTGGCGTCGCTTTTGGGGGGCGACAAATCCGCAATCGTGCATAAGTTGCAAGGCAACCGGATCATAGGAGGCACCATGCACGACCAACAGACCGACCCAGCCGATACATATTTCCACGAGGATATAGCAACATTCGGCGACAGACTGGCCGCCGCGCGCGAAAGCGTCGGGTACGAGCAGGGTCAACTGGCCCGCAAGCTGGGCGTGAAATCAAGCACCATTGCTGGCTGGGAGGATGATCGCGCCGAGCCGCGCGCAAATCGCATCCAGATGTTGGCCGGCGTTTTGGGCGTATCCATCACTTGGTTACTGAGCGGTCACGGCGACGGTCCGACCGTGGCGGTTGAGGATGAGAGCGAAATGGCGGATGCCCTGACTCTGCTGGCCGAAATGCGTCGCATCAGATCCGAGCAGGTGCGCCTGACGGAGCAGTTGGGCGTTATCGAAAAACGGCTGCGTGCGGTGATTGGATAGCATGCAGACTTGCCAGTCCCACGGTGCTTTGTGATATAGCCGTTCAAAGCGCTTTCAGAGGATTGGGGGAACGCATGCCAATCGGTGTGGACTACGGCGGAACCAAGATTGAGGCGATCGCTATTGCGCCGGATGGTCAGGAGCTGTCCCGACGTCGTGTGGCGACGCCGCGCCACGATTATACCGGCTCCTTGACTGCGATCGTCGATATCGTGGCGGAGGTGCGCAAGCTGTCAGGCCTGCACGACGAACCCGTCGGCATCGGCATCCCCGGAGCTGTCGGCGCGGATGGCAAGGTTTTCAACGGCAATTCCACATGGCTGATCGGGCAGGAGCTTGCCTCCGACCTTCAGGCGCGAATGGGGTGTGTTGTTCGTGTTGCGAATGACGCGAATTGCTTTGTGCTGTCCGAGGCAATTGACGGGGCAGGGCGCGGCGCGAAAATCGTCTTTGGCGCGATCCTTGGTACTGGCGTTGGTGGCGGATTGGTTATCAACGGTCAAATCGTTGAGGGCGCATCCGGTATGGCGGGTGAATGGGGACATTCGCCGCTGCCCATCGGTGATCTGGAGGAATTCCCCGGACCGGAATGCTTCTGTGGTCGCCGTGGCTGCGTTGAGCAATGGCTGGCAGGGCCGGGATTAGAGGCGGATTACGCGCGCGATTGCGCGATCCCGTTGGGGACTGGCCCGCGAGTGCAGGATATTGTCGCGCGCGCGCAGGATGGTGAGCCGCAGGCGGAGGCAGCGTTGCAGCGGCATCGGCGTCGTTTGGCGCGGGCCTTGGCCAGTGTCGTCAACGTGCTGGACCCGGATGTTATCGTTTTGGGGGGCGGTGTGTCGAACCTGCCCGGCTTGGCTGAGGAATTGCCCGAGCTGATGCGCCCCCATATTTATTCCACTCACAGCGCCGTTGTTGTGCGCCGGGCCGTCTATGGTGACAGCTCAGGTGTGCGCGGAGCTGCGCGTATTTCTGGCGGAGAGTCCTGAGATGACTGAGACACATGAAAACCGGTTGAAGCGTCTGCGCATGCGGTCGTGGCGGCGTGGTATCAAGGAAATGGACCTGATCCTCGGCCCGTATTCCGACGCTGATTTGCAGCAGTTGGCCGTTGAGCGGATCGATGAATACGAGGCGCTGTTGGATGAGAACGACCATGACCTGTATTCGTGGTTTTCGGGTCGTGAAGTCGCGCCCCAGCGCCATCAGGCAATGATCACCACAGTCATGGCCGGGCGCAACTTTCGTTAAGGGGATCGTAACGAATTCACCGCTAGATAAACCTGAGCGACACAACAAGGTAGCCAGGTGATGTTTATGAGCGAGCTTGCAGAAATGCCCCGCACTCCAGAGCCGGAGGATATCGGCAACTTTCTGGGGTCGTATCTAGAAACTCTGTCGATGGTCGAGCGGCTGCATCGCCAGTTGCTGGACGTGATCAAGGATGAGTTCGAGCGACTGCAAGTCATCGACATCAATCCGGTTCAGGCGCTGTTGTTGTTCAACGTTGGTGACAACGTCCTGACGGCGGGTGAATTGAAAAGCCGCGGTTATTACCAGGGCTCGAACGTGTCCTACAACCTCAAGAAGTTGGTCGATGCGGACTACATGCATCATGAGCGGTGCATCGCTGACCGCCGTGCGGTGCGTGTGCGTCTGACAGATCGCGGGATCGAGGTGCGCAATCTGGTGTCCGGTCTGTTTGAACGCCACGCTCAGGGCATCATGCGGCGCGATGTTTTGCCCGAGGGGCGGATCACCCAGATCAACGCAGACCTGCGCGGGGTTGAGGCATATTGGACCGAGCAGATTCGCTACATCTATTAGGAGTTCAGGTGCTCACCGCAGCTTGTAGGCCTTACCTGAAGGATTTCGGCAAGATACCGCCGAATTAAATCCGGTAGATCCGCGTTATGTAAAAAACACCGATTTTTGCGCTAGGTAAGGGGCCAAACGCGCAGAAAGACGGTTATGCAGACCTCACCGTTCTGTTATCGTCATGCCATAACCTAAGCGCGCAAAGCGCAGGTACTATGGGACAGGTTCGTGTATGGGACGCGGACTAGGGCAGATTGGGCATTGATGTGGCGTGGGACACGGACGGCACACTTTCAGGTTTTGACTCCTACGAAGTGACATTGGGCGATCAGTTGCGTGGAGAACGCGCAACGAAGGGCAAGTCACTTCTGGATGTGCAGCGAGAGCTGCGGATCAAAGCTGCATATATTGCGGCAATTGAGAATTGCGACCTCGAAGTGTTTCCAAATCGCGGATTTGTTGCGGGTTATGTTCGCAGCTATGCCCGCTATCTTAATTTGAATCCTGACGAAATTTATAAACGGTTCTGTTTGCATTCCGGATTTCACGGGGTGAACGCCGATATTCAGGGTCGTCAGAAGACCGTAGGCAAGGTCGGAGTGACCTCGCATAAGGTTGATCTGAAAAACGATCCTTTGTCGCGGGGTAAGGTTTCCAGCCTGGTCGCTGATTCCGACATCAATTTCCGTGCGCTGTTGGGTGGCACAATGTCGCTACTGGTAATGGCGGGATTGCTGGGCGGCATCGGCTATGGCGGATGGCGTGTTCTGCAAGAGGTACAGCGGGTTGAGCTGGCGCCTATCGCGCAGACACCCAGCGTGTCCGACGAGGGTGTTGTTCTGGTTGGCCTTCCGACCGAGCAAAGCGAAGTTACCATCGTCAGCGCGTTCGAAACAGTTGCACGTGACGCAGCACTGGAACGGCTATACCGCCCGGATGCGTTGGTCCCTGTGATGGCACCTCGGGACGGCCCCATCGGCTCAATCGACCCCGATATTGTGGGCAGTTTTGCCGGTCGCGTGACCAGCGATATTATTCGGAGCGAGGTCGCTGTTGTCGAAAACATGGATGCTTTGCCCTCCAGCGCGGTTGAGCTTTTGGCATCCGTTGATCTGGTGCCTGCCATTCCGTTAGTGTCAGTGATCGCATCCCAGGCTGCGTGGATTCGTGTCAGCCAAAGCGACGGCGCGACTTTGTTTGAGACGATCCTCGCCGCAGGTGAGAGCTATTCTGTGCCTGAGGGTGTTGATGCTCCCGAGTTGCGGGCGGGTAATTCGGGCTCGGTTTTCCTAATGGTCGGCGAACAATTGTATGGCCCCTTGGGCAACGGCCCACGTGTGGCAAAGGAAGTGTCGTTGCTGGCAGCGGACATTCCGAACCAGTGGACACTTGCGGAACCGACTGCGGAACAGAGCGCCGCGCTGGAAGGCGCGCTGGTCACTTCGGCGGAGCGTACAGCACACGCAGCGGAATAGGCCGCAGACGTGCGGGTGACATACGGCCCGCACGTACCTATGTTCAGACCAACTTAATGCTGATCAGGGCCATTTAGATGCACAATCACATTCGCCCATGGCGCAACATCGACCGTCGGGTTAGCCGTCAAATCCATGTGGGCTCGGTCCCCGTTGGGGGCGATGCCCCGATTTCCGTTCAGACGATGACGAACACACTGACGCATGATGCAAGGGCGACGATCGAGCAGATTATCGCCTGCGCCGAGGCGGGTGCAGACATTGTACGCGTGTCCTGTCCGGATGAGGCCAGCACCGCTGCCCTGCATGAGATCGTGCGCGAAAGCCCGGTTCCCATCGTGGCTGACATCCATTTTCACTACAAACGCGCCATTGAGGCTGCCGAGGCGGGCGCCGCGTGTTTGCGGATCAATCCGGGTAATATCGGCTCTGCCGAGCGCGTGCGTGAAGTTGTGAAGGCCGCGCGCGATCATGGATGCTCCATGCGGATCGGTGTAAACGCCGGCAGTCTGGAGCGGCACCTGCTGGAAAAATACGGTGAGCCGTGCCCGGATGCCATGGTAGAAAGCGGCTTGGATCACATCAAGCTGTTGCAAGATAACGACTTTCACGAGTTCAAGATCAGCGTGAAAGCCTCGGACGTGTTTTTGGCCGCGGCCGCTTACACCGCCATTGCGGATGCGACCGACGCGCCGCTGCACTTGGGCATCACCGAGGCTGGCACGCATTACGCTGGCACGGTGAAATCTGCCGTTGGCATGGGCAATCTGCTGTGGGCGGGGATTGGCGACACCATTCGCGTCAGCCTGTCCGCCGATCCGGTGGAGGAGGTGAAGGCCGGTTTTGAGATTCTCAAATCGCTTGGCCTACGCCATCGCGGTGTGAATATAATCTCGTGCCCGTCCTGTGCCCGTCAGGGTTTTGATGTGATCGCCACCGTTGCGGAATTGGAGCAGCGGTTGGATCACATTAAAACGCCCATGAGCCTCAGCATCATCGGATGCGTTGTGAATGGTCCGGGTGAAGCCTTGATGACTGACGTCGGATTTACGGGCGGCGGCAACGGGTCAGGTATGATCTATATGGCGGGCAAGCAGGACCACAAATTGGGCAATGCGGGTATGATTGACCATATCGTTGATCTAGTGGAAAAACGGGCCGAGCAGCTGGCTGTCGAGAGCGCCGCACAGGAGGCTGCGGAGTGATCGGTAAAGTGATTTTCTGGATTGCGATAACCGCAATCGTCGCCTTGTTGGGCGCGGTCTATATGATCCGCAATGTGACGCATGACCCTGAGGTTTGGCACGTCGATCCATTGACGGTTCCCACTCCGAGCACGCCAAACTCGTTTAGGTTGGTTCCGGTGATTGAGGGATACGAACCCGTCACGCAGGAACGGATTGATCGGGAATCTCCGATTTATGATGCCAACCCAGCGCTTATTTCCCAGGCTTTCGATGAATTTGTGCTGCGACAGCCGCGCACGCAGCGTATCGCAGGCACGCCTGAAACGGGCTGGATGACCTATGTACAGCAGAGCGAGATGATGCGCTTTCCTGATTATATTTCAGTCCTGTTCCTGGATTTGGGAAATGGTCAATCAACTGTCGCGATCTTCTCACGCTCACGGTATGGCCATTCGGATTTGAACGTGAACGCGCAGCGCATCGACAAGTGGTTGGAGCCTTTGACCTCGTTTGAGGCGGAGTAGGCCTTGACCATACACCCTTTGCGAGGGCAGATCGGGCTATGATCCCTTCAGATAAAATCGACGATATTTTGGGCCGCTTCGATTACCTCGAGGCGAAAATGTCCAGTGGGCTGAGCGGCACCGAGATGGTCGCCACAGCGCAGGAATACGCGGAATTGCGCCCGGTCGTGGAGCAGGCCCGGAATTATCGCACCCTGATCGCTGACATTGCCGGAGCCGAGGAAATGCGGTCCGATCCGGAAATGCGGGCGCTGGCGGATGATGAGCTGTATGCGCTGCGCGGTTCGCTGCCGGATGTCGAGGCGGCGTTGCAACGCGCGTTGTTACCCAAGGATGCAGCCGATGCACGGCCGGCGATCCTTGAAATTCGTGCGGGAACCGGCGGGGATGAGGCTGCGCTGTTCGCCGCCGATCTGTTCCGCATGTACCAGCGGTATTGCGAGGAATGTGGCTGGCGGGTTGAGGTGGTCGAGGAAGCATCGACCGAGCTTGGCGGATACAAGGAAATCGTCGCTAACGTCACGGGCGCAAACGTATTTGCCCGACTGAAGTTTGAAAGCGGCGTTCACCGGGTTCAGCGCGTGCCCAGTACGGAGAGCGGCGGGCGGATCCATACTTCCGCAGCGACGGTTGCCGTTTTGCCAGAAGCTGAGGAAGTGGATGTGGAGATCCGCACCGAAGATATTCGCATCGACACCATGCGTGCCAGCGGGGCAGGTGGGCAGCACGTTAACACCACGGACAGTGCCGTGCGGATTACGCACATCCCCAGCGGGATTGTTGTGACCAGCTCTGAAAAATCCCAACACACCAATCGGGCCAAGGCGATGCAAGTCTTACGCACGCGTCTGTACGATATGCAACGTGCGGAGATCGACGCAGAGCGGGCGGCAGATCGACGGGGGCAGGTCGGCTCGGGTGATCGGTCGGAGCGGATACGAACCTATAATTTCCCGCAGGGTCGTCTGACGGATCATAGGATCAATTTGACACTGTATAAGCTGGATCAGGTTATGCAGGGTGATTTAACCGAGATTATTGATGCGTTGACGGCCGCGGATGAGGCGGAGCGTCTGGCCGCAATGGCTGAACGTGTCTGATATTGCTGAGGTTTTACGTGCGGCAGCCCAACAGCTTCGCAAGGCTGGTGTCGATGATCCTATGGGTGATGCCCGGCGATTGATGGCACGACATGTCAGCGGTGCGCTGGCCGGTATGATGCGTGATGAGCTATCTGCATCGCAAGCCGACGCATTTGCGCAGGATATTGCCCGACGTCAGGCGCGCCAGCCTGTGTCACATATCGTGGGGTATCGCGAATTTTGGGGGCGTCGTTTTATCGTAACGCCTGATGTTCTAGACCCGCGTCCTGATACGGAAACCTTGATTGAGGCGGCATTGGCCGGACCAGAGCCCAAGCGAATTTTGGATTTGGGTACCGGTAGCGGCGCAATATTGGCGACTCTCTTGGCCGAATGGCCCAATGCGCAGGGTGTCGCGACGGATGTTTCTGTCTCTGCTCTAAGCGTGGCCCGTCAGAACCTAGAGGCACATGCACCAGGGCGGTGGCAGACGGTTCAGTCGGATTGGTTTTCTGGGGTCACAGGCAGATACGATCTGATCGTTTCAAACCCGCCCTATATTGCAGCTGAAAAAATGCAGACTTTGGCTCCAGAAGTCGTAGATCACGAACCCCACTTGGCGCTGACTCCGGGTAGCGACGGCTTGGGCGCATATCGTGCTTTGGCGATAGGGTTCCGCCAGTATTTGGCATCCGATGGAGCTGCGCTGTTTGAAATTGGATATGACCAAGGTGACAGCGCGGCGTCCCTGTTCGCCCCGGCGACCGTGACGGTATTGTCTGATTTGAATGGAAAACCGCGGGTGCTAAGTGTCGTGCCGTAATATGGGAAAATTACCTGTTTAGTCAATTATTCGCCGCTTTATGCTTGAATTACCCCGCAAAGATTAGATAATAGGAACTGTTCCAACGCGGTGAGTATTTCCTGCGAGATTTGGAGCAGAGCTTCGATCAGCGTTAGCCGCTTATGCAAGACGGGCAAGTTGCCCGGACTGAAGCATCAGAAAGACCGCGACAGGCACAGCCTCAGGCGGCAGAAATCGGACAAGATGAGACAACCGAATAAAAACCGCTCGCGCAAGAATAACCGCAGCAACAGTAATAACAATAACAGCAACAAAAGCGTCGGTAACATGACGAACCGGGTTTTTGACAGCTCCGGTCCCGAAGGTAAGGTGCGTGGCACCCCTTCGCAGATTGTTGAAAAATATCAGTCACTGGCGCGTGATGCGCAGCTTTCTGGTGATCGGGTGAACGCGGAAAACTTCCTGCAACACTCCGAGCATTACGCCCGTCTGTTGGCCGATGCGCAGCGTCAGATTGATGCTCAAAATGCCAAGCGTGATGCAGAGCAAGCTGAGCGTGCGCAGCGTGAGGCCGAGCAAGCCGAGCGGGCTGCCGAGCAGGCGGAGCGTGCCGCGGCACAACGTGAGGCAGAGCAAGCTGAACGCGCTGCGAATGAACCAGCCGAAGCTGCGCCAGAACCCGAGCAGAAAACCGAGGAATCAACCTTGGTCGAGACGCCCGAGGAAGTCGCGCCAAAGCCACGCCGCACACGTTCGCGTCGATCGAACCGATCCGGCGGTGGTGATGAGACGCAAGCTGAGGAAAAGCCTGCGGCCGAGGCTTAACGCTTTACAGCACGCGCCAAGGCGCAGAACTGTTCCAGACCAATTTCCTCCGCCCGCTGGGTGGGGGAAATACCAACCGAATTCAGCACATCCTCCAGATCGGGCGTTAACCCTTTCAGACTGGCGCGCAGCATTTTGCGCCGCTGGTTAAATGCGCGTGCAACCACGTCGTTCAAAACGCGACCATCCGCTGGATAACGCGGCTCATCCAGTCGGGTCAGATGTACAACTGCCGAACTGACCTTGGGCGCGGGCGTAAACGCCTGCGGTGGTAAGTGCATGACAATCCGCGCGTCACAGCGCCATTGAGCAAGCAGCGCCAATCGGCCGTAGGCTTTGCTCCCCGGTTTTGCGACGATCCGCTCGGCCACTTCCTTTTGAAACATCAGCGTGAGGCTTTGCCAAAACGGGGGCCATTCGGTCGGCGTTAACCAGCGAACCAGCAGTTCCGTGCCTACGTTATAGGGTAGGTTTGCGACGATACGGATGGGAGCGGTCAGGTGTTCGGCTGGATTGATCGCTAGGGCATCGCCGTCAATCACGACCAAACGACCGGGCGCAGCGTCGGACACCTCGGCGAGGGCGGGGATGCAGCGGGGGTCCCGCTCGATGGCGACGACTTTGCGCGCACCCTCAACCAGCAGTGCACGGGTCAGGCCGCCGGGGCCGGGGCCGATTTCAAGAACGTCACATTGGGTCAGATCGCCGGCCTGTCGGGCAATCTTACCCGTCAGGTTCAGGTCGAGCAGGAAGTTTTGGCCAAAAGACTTTTTCGCCCGCAATTCGTGGGTTTCAATCACATCGCGCAGCGGGGGAAGTTCATCAAGAGTCATGCGCGGCGGTCCACCATAGTTTGCGCCATATCCATTGCTGCGAATAGGCTGTCAGGACGGGCAATGCCCTGTCCCGCGATGTCAAATGCGGTCCCGTGATCGGGAGAGGTACGGATAAAGGGTAAGCCTAGCGTAACGTTCACACCGTCATCAAAGCTCAGCGTTTTTAGTGGAATAAGAGCCTGATCATGATACATGCACACCGCCACGTCATATTTAGCGCGGGCTGAGGCGTGGAACATGGTGTCGGCGGGCATCGGGTCTGTCAGGTCAATCCCCTCGGCACGCAGAGTCGCCAGAACGGGGGCAATCAGCTCAATTTCCTGACGGCCCATCACGCCCCCTTCACCGGCATGCGGGTTCAGGCCGGCGATTGCGATCCGCGGTTTTGCAATGCCGAAGTCGCGCTGCAAACCAGCGTGGGTCACGCGGATCGTTTCGGCCAGCAGCTGCGGCGTAAGAGTCACGGGAACATCAGCCAGCGGAATGTGAATTGTCACGGGAACCACACGCAGGTCAGGTCCGGCGAGCATCATGACCGGGCGCGATGTTCCAGATAGAAACGCAAGGAATTCCGTGTGACCAGGATGCGCGAAGCCGCCGCCATCCTTGAGAATCTTCTTTGAAATCGGTGACGTGACGAGGGCAGATACCTCACCATTTTGTGCCAGACGCGCACCTAGGGAAATTGCAGAAATCACGCCAGGCGCATTGTGTGGATCGGGCTGACCGGGCGTGACCAAAGATCTCGTAGGGATGTCGATGACGGGCAACGCATCTGTTACTTCACGCGCTTGAGCGATGCTCTCAACACAGATCACATCAACCATATTGCGCAACACGTCAGCGCTGCCGATCGCAACAAAGCTGTGCACGCCGCGTCGAAACGCGGCGGCTGTTAGTTCCGGGCCGACCCCAGCGGGATCACCCAGCGTTACTGCAAGCATCAGCGGATCTCGATCACAGCGTCGCGCAGCAATTCCTGCATGTAGCCGTCGGCATAGGCGCTGATACGATCAGTGAAAATCCGATCCTCAACCTG
>Ga0115567_10003933_pt1 | contig 14561 bp, 18 predicted proteins | sample COGITO_mtgs_1204_2_FD_88679 | JGI IMG/M metagenome (GOLD analysis project Ga0115567, IMG submission 88679) | Pelagic marine microbial communities from North Sea - COGITO_mtgs_120412 | ecosystem: Environmental > Aquatic > Marine > Epipelagic | place: Germany:Helgoland, sampling site Kabeltonne... | reverse complement strand
TGTGCTGAGGCGGGGGGAGCACGTGCCGCTGGGCCAGGTGGTTGCCTTCACCGGCAAGGTGCACTACGCAGCGCTGTTCGACCCGCCGCTCGCACGCGTGGAGCAGTTCGGGCCTCAAACGCGCCACCCCCCTGGGTGGCCCTTTCCTGCGCCGTCGGAAATCTGGGTCCTCGCATCCCCCTCTGGCCGCGCGGCCATGACGGCCGCGACGCGCGAGGAGCCGTACCGCCGCCTCGCCGCCCGCCTCGCCGCCCTCCCGCTCCCAGGGGTCCAGCCGCGGCTGCCGGGGCCCGGCCACTCCCCGCCGCGGGACGTCGCGCCGGGGGGATGCGCGACCAAGACCGACGTGCGCGCAACCAGCACGGCAGGACCGTGACAGCAGTGGCGGAGGCGCTCGCGCAGTACCTGGATCCTGCAGCCCCCCATGTGCGCATGGACGAGCAGAGCGTGTGTAAATAGAGCGCAACTTGTGTCTGGCGCTCGCCGCCCCAGCCCTCCTGCCCTCGTGCCCACAACCCTGCGGAAGGCGCCCCGCGCAACGGCGCATTTGCGGGGCTGCGCTGCCGCGTCCGCGCGTCCGCCGCTGCCTCTGGGGGCGCAGAAGCGGTAAGATGATAAATACGCGAAATCTTCACGTGGCATACATGCGAACAGCTCAAGCTCTTATGGCGAAGTTGGTATCGCGTCACTCTGATAAGGCGAAGGTCTTCGGTTCGAGCCCGGATTAGAGCAATGCGTCATCTCGCGTACAAAGTTGTTACGCCATCTCGCGTACAATGCTGTTACAATGCGCTGGGTAAAGGCGTAATACGCCTTTACCCAGCCCATTGTATCACCCATGTCGTCAACATCGAGGCGGGCGACACATTGGAGACGTCTAGAACGGAGAGACAGATACGTTTAATGACAAACCAAAGTGGAGGAATGAATGAGTTAGTCAACTCCACGTCCGCGCCAATTTTTCAACTTGGTGTGAGCACAGCGCGCTCGCGGTGTGGAGGGCTGTAAGAATCCTTCGTTCGGGAGCTTGGCAACGCGGGTGCGGCTGGGGTGAAGGTGTTGCACGGATCAGAGCTGGAGGTAAGCAGAACCTGCCAGGATGAAACTCAAGCGCTTCTTGCTCCGGTACTTTCCTCCCGGGATCACGCTCGAGTACGAGTCTGCGGGAGAGCTCAAGCAGAAGACGATCGATCTCCTTGAGCTCACGGTAGAAACCGACGTCGAAGTCCTCCTCAACCAGATTCTGAAGCAGGTCAGTTTCGATTCCCTGCCCCGTCAGATGTCCCCGGCTCTGTGCACCTGCGAAAGCAAATCGCGCGCTTCCCTTGCGGGAGAATTTTTTGAGCCTAGCGGGAGAAGTTTTGGGGAGTCAGTCGGGTCAAGCACGACATTCTTCACAGCTTGCACACCCACGCAAGCATGTTGGGTGCCTTTTGAACCATGCTTAGCTTTTTGTACCGCCTAGAGAGATGCTTGCTCAGCAGGCGGGCCCCGGCACCTGGTTGGGTGTGAAAGGTGTCTCGAGCATTGTGTCGCGCAACTGTGTGTATTTTGCAGCTTTAAATTAGCCATCGCGCACTGACACAGCGCTGGCCACTGTACTGGCAAGAGCTGCTACCTTTTGCGTTGCACGCCAATTGCTCACTGTTCGTTGCTGCCGGCAGGAGCCTTTGATCACAGAGAGTAAGCGGCCACACGTACGCAAGCTTCTGTATAAGCTGATCGAGAAGCAGGACTCGCAAGAGAGCCAACAGTTTTACCTCTTCAAGGTTGCACCTGTGCCCCGCAGCCCAGCATCTCCTAGGACTATTCACGCTGGGTCGAGAACTGAGCGGGAGGTTGGTGCACTAGATCCTGCGGGCGCACATCCTCCCGCTCACCAATTGTGCGTTCAACAAATCGGGTGACCGCTTTATCACGGGTTCCTACGATCGGACATGCAAGGTAATTGCTGGATGCTGCAAACCATATCAGCCAGCAACCCTCGAGTGACATCACGCACGCAACAAAGCAAGTTTTCGCCTGGCGAAGAGCCGGCCAGGACCTGACACGCTGTATCGTGGCAGGTGTGGAACACCAATACGGCAGAGGAGCTGCTGTCGTTGGAGGGGCACAAGAATGTAGTTTACGCGATCGCCTTCAACAATCCATATGGCGACAAGATTATCACGGGGTCGTTCGACAAAACGTGCAAACTTTGGAATTCAGAGACTGGCGAGCTCTATCACACGCTTCGCGGGCACGCAACGGAAATCGTGTGCCTGTCATTCAACCCTCAAGGCAATGTGATTTCGACGGGTTCGATGGATAACACCGCCAAGCTGTGGGACACGGAGACGGGCGCTGAGCTCTGCACCCTTCTCGGGCACACCGCAGAAATTGTGAGCCTGAGTTTCAACCAGGCGGGGGACAAGCTCATCACGGGGTCATTTGACCATACCACAAAGCTGTGGGATGTTCGCTCTGGGCGTTGCATTCACACCTTCCAGGGGCACCGTGGCGAGATTTCGAGTTGCCAGTTCGACTGGGATGGCGGCAAGTGCATCACTGGGTCAATCGACAGGACTTGCAAGATCTGGGATGTCAAGAGTGGTCAGTGTATGAACACTCTCCGCGGGCACAACGATGAAATCCTCGACGTTTCCTTCAACGCGACTGGGAACCGCTTGGTGACTGCGTCTGCAGACTGCACTGCGCGTGTATACAACACGATGACTGGAGCGCTCGTCTCTATCCTTGTCGGACATGAGGGTGAGATCTCCAAGGTGGCCTTCAATCCGCAGGCCACCAAAATCATTACAGCGTCGAGCGACAAGACGTGCCACGTGTGGTCTGCCGACTCCGGGGAGTGCCTACAAATTCTGGAAGGACACATCGACGAGATCTTCTCTTGCGCCTTCAACTACGAAGGCGACACCATCATCACGGGGTCCAAGGACAACACCTGCCGCATCTGGAAGTGCTAGCGCCGCGCTGCCACGGTGTCTGTACAGGAGCGTAGTGCGCGTGTGTGGCGCTGAGCAAGGGCAGGGGAAATGCAACTTGGAGTTGAGCACCGTGAAGGCCTTCTTGCCAGCGTGACCTCCTGCGTCACCTTGTATGTGACCTTCTCTCGCGTGCTGCCAATAAATTCCACGGCGCCACACTGCCCGCGCTGAGGAGCTCCTTGCAACGAACAATATTCGCATGCCACGGTGCACCGCGACCCGCCCACGAACTTGGGCCCTCGAACCGGTGCGAGGGCCATCGCACCGCACGAATGGCTTGGTGCGCCAGGCGTGCTCCAGACCATCAATTATTCTTGAGGGACCGCCAAGGGTGGATCCAGCTCGGTGCCAGACACGGTGGACACAACGTCGGAGTCTGGGCCGTCCCGCCTGTCTGCTGCAGCCGCGCCGACATCAAGCGCAGCGGTTGACGCAGCGGATGAGGGAGCGGTAGGGGCGACTGCAGGCACAGAGGGCGCGTTGTTGACGGCCAGCAGGAACTTGTCGTATGGCTTCCAAATCTCGTCGTTGGCCTGCGTCGCGGATCGGCCATCGCGCGATGGACAGATGCGTCAGGGTTCACGAGGTCAAAAAGATTGTGCCTCCGGGGTTGGGTGTTGCGGAAGCAGAAATGGCGTTGGAACAAGAGGTGCGGGTGCGGGTTCCACTCTCTGGCCGGCAAAGAGCGCTTTGACTTTGCGCATGTTGGGGTCGATCTGCGCCACTACGTTCCACACCTGTCGCACAGCGCCGCCGAGTGACTCAGCTCGATTCAGCCGCGCTCCGCCACGACTGCGACAGGCAACGCTCCTAGACGGCGGTGCGGGCGCGGGACGAACCAGGACGTGGCTGCGGCCGAAATCGTGCGCCACAAACGCATGGAGGAACTGCATTCCGATTGGGAATCACCGCTGGGTCAGTTGGGAGAGGAAGGGTGCATGGCGGACCCACATGGGTCAACTGGGTGTAGGCCAGAAGTGGCGTGGCACGGTGAAAAATTACCTTTGCGCAAATCGCGAGAAGGGCGAACCCCGCGGCTCGGTCCTCCATTTTGCAAGCACGCTCCATCACAGCGACAAGAACGTCCATAAGGTTCGGAATCGTAACCATGTCCGCAACGTTGTGCGGAAGCGAGGCAAGCGAGAGTAGAATTTCCAACACCTTGAGACGGAGCGCAGGGCCTTGGTTCTGAATGTGGTTGCATAAGCGGCGCGTCGCGGTCGGAACACTTAAAAGCCAGGTGCGCTGATTGTTGAGGTCCTGCATGAGCGCGCCTAAGATTGTCATGGCCTGCAGCTTGCTCCGCGAGTGTGGCATATCGAGTATGTCGAGGAGGAGCTGCTGCGCGCCGCTCTCGAATGCTGGGTGGCGCAGCAGCGGTTTACCTGCCACCTTTTCAAGAAAACGAAAGCAGCGGCGCTGCACTTCCGACTCTGACGGGAGAAGAAACGACTGGTCTACCAGGTTCTGTCGGAAGATGGCGAGGATGCGCGGCAGCGCGCCAATCACCACCACGTCTTCGTACCGGGAGTTGTCCACCTCACAGATCTGCGTGAGGATTATCAGGTAGTGCACGTCGTCAGCGTCGACCACAGCGACACCGCGCGCCGAGACCTGGAGCGCGAGCGTCTTGACGAAACCCGCCTGGGAGAGGAGCGAGCACATGTGGTCGCCATCTTTGATCAGCACCACCACCGCCTTGAGCGCCAGCGACCGCACCTGCACCATGTCCCACTATGCCCTCAGTCTAGCCGCATTGCGGACAGAACCTCGCATCACGCATCGCTCACGGATGCGGGCGCCAGTGCGGGGGCGCGCCTTTGGGTACAGTGTGCGGACTCTGAGAAGGTCCGCGAGCGGCGCGATGCTGACAGGGGTCCAGCGGGCACCAGAGTCGTGCACAGCCTGCATGATGGCGACAAGCAGCGACGCGGCCTGCCGGGCAGCCGCCTCGTCCTGCGCGACGCCGAAGCGGCACAGTCCGGCAAGGTACTCGGGGGCAATTCGATCCTGGTGCTTCAGTGAGGGATGCATGAGCAGGGCCCCAACAACGGCAACACCAGCGAGCTGCAGTTCTGGATGCCGTGATCGTGCCAAGCGAAATATGGCAGCGCTGCCCCAGTGAAGGTGCGTGCCGTCCTCAGGGTCAGTTCCGCTCCAGCGTTCGAGGTGCCGCACACCGTCATCGTGCTGCAGCAGCTGCACAAGAGCGTCGCATGCGTCAGCCTTGGACTTGACTGAGCGGCCAGACAGGATGAGGTCCAGCATATGTTTGACTGCCCCTGATTCGAGCAATGCGCCTCGGTCTGCACCGACGGCAAGCGCCGCAATGCCCTGCCCTGCGAAGTCCTGCGAGGACGCGTAGTCCGAAGCCTTGGCCACGTCGTAGAGCGGTGCGATACGGTTGAACCGCAGAGGATGCTGTTTGGGCGGAGGCTGCTCAGGCGCTTGGCGCTGCCGCCCTGCTGCGATTCGAAGGAGCACCTCGCGTTTGGGGTTGGATGCAGTCGCTGTTCGCACGCCTCCAGGATTACGCCGCTTGATGGCTTGGGCCAAGCCCCCACTCGGTCGCGGGTCGACATCTAGACTGCACCGCGTCGCACTGCGGCTGCTGCGAACACGATTACTTCCCGCTCCTGAGCTAAGCCGCGAGACTGCACCGTTCCCAGGTCGCGTGCGCCCGAGAATGGAGCTCAAATAGTCAAGATCCTCCTTCCGCGTACCGCGTGCCGACATGGCAGATGCATCCTCCTGCCGTCGTGGCTTGTGTGACCGAGCCACAGGCGACCCCCCCCAGCTGGCCCGGAGCACATCTCTCGAGGAGCCGTGAAGTAGAGTTGCCACAGTTCCGCTCAGCCGCGTGGTTCCGCTCGTCGCTGACCCGCCCCACAGTTGGTCCCGATTCCGCTCCGCCATCATTTCTAGCGTCACGGAATGGTCGCCTGGAATCCATGAGAAACGTGAGCGTAATGGTATAGGTGTGTGCCAAGCAATGCCGCACAGCGTGCCTGCGGAAGGGGGGCGCGGAAGGTCCGCTCATTGAGGCACATAGGCGTTCTTGTAGCCAGAGGAGGGGGCGATGGCCTGTTTTTGGCCGGCGGATGCTGGTGTTGTACGGCGTGCTGCGGAATGCCAGCATTGGGCTACTTCCCCCCGTATCCGCAGGCAGCAAAAATCCCTTCATTCCTCCACTGTGGCCTCCCCTGGCGCGCCGGCGGGCGCCTGCTGCTCCCGCATGAGCAGGAGTGGAACCTGTAAAAGTTTCCAACAGCTTGGCCACTTTTCCCTCTTTAGGCCACTTTTCCCTCTGTAGGGCAGTTTTGAGTATCAGATTCGTAAGTCAGTTGCTCCTTGTAGTAGGGTGGTGCGGGACGCGCCCATTCGTGATGATTCGCTCCGGCGGGCGGGTTGGCGGCGGAGCAGGAGGGATGTTGGGAAAGGCGTCTACCCCAGATGACCAGTCCAACGAGCTGGTTCCGCTGTCCCTGCAGGTTCCACCCTCATCTCGGCCACGTTGAAACCATCGCGGGACCGCCGCATGGCCGTCTCTGCCCACTGTCTGATGTCGGCATGTGAAGGTTGACTGGCAGACCTACTCCAATAGGATTGCATGCCGGCCTTACGTGCTTTGCCTTGCCGTTTGTGGGATTGCTGGCTGTCGAAGAGTAACCGCCCTGCGCTGGCCACTATCGGCAGCGTCTGCGGGATCTCGCGGATTCGCTTCGCGCTTCCATGCCAGCCGAGGACGGGGCAGACGGAGGGGCGAATATCAAGTCGCCGGATCGGAAGGGCCGCAAAGGTCGGCATGATAAGATCAAACGGAGGCACGCGGCAGGGGATGCCGCGCAGAACCAGGCGCTGTTGGGAATGGACCCGCTCGATCTGCAGGCTCTCGTCGGCAACATGCACGATAAGTACGCAACGGTGTGCGAAGAGCACGACCTCCTGCAGGCAGATGCTTCCAAGGAGCAGCAGGCGTACGTCAGACGCGAGGTACAATACAAGTCACAGATCAAGCGCATGACGGAGCTGCTGGAGAAGGCTGCAGTTGCGCGCGGGGGAGAGGACGTGGGGATGCCGAAGCTGCGGCAGATACATGGTAAGATTATGGAGAGGCTCGAAGAGATGCGGTTGACGGCACGGAACACAATCCATGAGCAGGAGCAGGAGCTTTTGAGGCTCTTCCGCGCGCGGCTCTTCCAGGCTGAGGACAAGCACAAAAAGGCCCAAAGCAAGAAGGGGGCTGAGACGGTCGGCGGTGTGCCGCGAGGATGGCTGGAAAAAGCGACACGGCTCGAGCGTGATCTAGAACACTATAAGGAGGAGAGTTCGCGGCTCGATACAGAGAATGGTGCACTCACGCGGGAGTGCAAGCGGCTGCAGGCGGAGCACCGCTCGCATCAGGACGACCTCGCGTACCTCGAGAAGCAGATAACGGTGCTGCGCAAGGACAACCTGCGCCTGAAGCGGGAGCTTGAGGACGCGGCGGGCACCTCGATGCAGGCCTTCCTCTCGGCCGCGGGCCGTGTTTCAGTCGCCGCGCGCCCGCGTGTTGACGGCGATGCGGCTGAGAGCGACGCTCCGGGTGCTAGCGAAGAGGAAGAGGAGCGGATGGCTGCACGGAACCGGGAGGCGATGGTGCGGCTGCGCAAGCAGATCGACGACGAGCGCGGGGCCCTCCGTGACGTGTGTCCCGCCTCCCGCTCGCGCCCTGCCCCGGCGCCCCGCTTGGCCAGCTGCGAGGCGCTGCGTGACCGGCCGGTGCTATTCGCGGCAGCTGCGGACCGCTCACGTTGCAGCGCTGGGGGCACGCACGGAGCTCGAAAAGTTCCTCACGGAATGCCTCTCAGATGTCAAGAAGCAGGACAGTGCCCAGCCTGCCTGCAGGCTCGTGTGCACGCGACTGCACACTATGCCGGGCGTGCGCATGTGACCCGCCCGCGCGCCCTGTTGTGCAGGTGTCGAAGCGGCGGCTGGAGCTGATGCAGGCGGCGGCGCAGAAGGGGTCCGACGAGCACGGGCAAATGGCACGAGACGAGCGGGACCGGGTGCTGCAGCTCCTGCTCTCGCAAGAGCGCGTCATCTCGCTCCTCTTCGACAAGACATTCCCCTCAAAGTCTGCTCTTGCGGCCCACCGCCGCTCCGCAGCGGCCCCAGGTGGCGCACCCAGCGCACTCGCCTCCTCGTCCCAAGACGAACTCTCTGGGCTCGTGGCGGGGCTGTCGGTGGTCGGCGCAGCTGACGCGCTGCCGGACGGCGCGACGCTGCTCAGCGACCCGGGCTGGGCAACACTGAGCGACACGGAGCAAAGCTCGCATGGGGCCGCAGTTGCGCGGAGAGACGAGGAGGCTGCGCAGAGCTGATGTGCCCCTCGGCTCGCCGTTGCGGCACGCGGGCAGAGGGACTAGGCGGGGTAGGAACGAGTGGTCTATGTTCTCGTCTTCTTGTACAGCTGTGGGATAGCGCCGCCTGGTCTATTCTCACCCCTCGACACTCACTCCTCGACTGGCTCTCGGGAGATTCGCAGGTCAGCCTTCTTTGCCTCTGTGCACGCAGTCGCGCTACTACAACCTCAGGCGGAATCGTCCCAGCGCGCGACCACCTCCCGCAGGAGCCGCTGCTTTTCCGCCCGGAACTGCGCCGCGATCCCCTCCGCGCTGCCCCCGCCGGCTGCGCCTGCCAGCGACCTTTCGAGCATCCGCGCCGCCACGGCCCCGAGCACGGCGCCCCCCTCGGCGCGCCCCGCGCCCGAGGGGCCCACCGCAGCCTCCAGTGCTGTCCAGTCTCGTTCGCTCGCGGGCTCGCCCCCGCGCGCCACTACGACCGCCGCATCGGGTCCAGAACGCAGCCCGGCGCGTGCGAAGCGCGCGTGCAGCTCGCCCGGCGGGAGCGCCAGCGCCTGCGCCATGTCCTCCGCCAGCACCGCGACCGTGTCGTGCGCGCAGTCGGCCTCCACGAACCCGAACCGCTGCAAAAGCGCGTCGTTTCCGAGGGGCCCGTACGAGATCATGCTTTCCGCCCCGCCCCGCGCCCCGCCCCCCGCCGCGCGTAGCTCCAGTCGTCCTGTGAGAGGGGAGAACTCGATGCTTGAGGGCGCGGGCGCGCCTCGGTGGTTGCACGAATCGATCATGGGCAGCAGCGCGTAATCACGCCCGTTCCGCATGGCCGCCGCGATTTCAGTCAAAAGCCCGATGCCCGGGACGAGCGAGAGCGCCCCGCCGCCGAAGCTCCCGGCGAATGCGCGGGAGAGGCACACTTTGAATGCCCATCGCAGATCCGCCTCGCCAAAGCGTCCCCCGCCCGCCTCGAGGGCGCTCGCCATCTCAGTCCAGCGGCGCTGCTGACGTGCGACGGAGCGCTCGAGAGGTGTGTAGCGGAGGTCAGCAAGGCGTGTAGGCGACCACTCGACGGGGAAATCGAGCGTGTCAGGCGCCTGCGGAGGCAGCAACGCCATGTATCCGGCAATGCGGCTGCTGGAACCTTTTTCGCGCTCCAGCAGCAGCTTGATGCCGAGGCGCACGTACCAATCAGGATGATCTGCCCAGAAAGGCTCCAGCCAGCGCTCCCCGGAAGGGCAGGGCTCGCCGTCGAGCAAGCACAGGGCCGAATCGCGCGGCAGCATGACAAGCGTGTCGCCCGCGGCCACATCCTCGAGAGCAACCACCCCTCGTCGCGTGTTTCCGTCAGGCTGTGGGATTATAGCATGCGCCAGACAAGGCGCTTTGATGCCCTGAAAGAGGAACGCAGAACTCAGGGACGGCAGGATGCCACTAGAACAGGTGCGGCATGCCATCATACCGGCGGGGATGGGGTCCTCTGGACGGGCTTTAAGGCCAGCGGAAGACACCTGCACTCGCATCCACGCATCGAACTCGGGAATTTGAAGTATTTCTACGCCTCCAGGCTCTCCTGCCAACTGAACCGTGCATTTGGGCTGCATGCGCAAGCGAAACCGAGAAGTGCCCTGGGGAAACCCTCGCTGCCTCGCCACAGAGAGCGGGGCAGAGCACAGAAGGTTCCCCAGATGGGGGGAGTGTGCCCCGGAACCCAAAAATGCAGCGGATATGGGGTTACTGCTTGGAGCCGCTGGCGGTATAATGAGCCACGCGGCAAGGAACGCAGCCCTCAGCTGAGCGGCCCCCATGCGAAGAACCAGCCCACTGGGAACTCCCGATTTTGGGAGTTGGCGCGTCCCGGGGATGGCGTCTTTCGATGGAACAGCGAACCTTCGAGTGGCGAGGCAACGGGGTTGACATTTTACAGTATGACGAAGACATCAACCTCTACTCGGCAGTTCCGAAGCGTCGCGAGAGGGCTCTTGGCAGTTTGCTGCGCAATGCTTCTGCTTCCCGCACAACAGGTTCCGGCGCCGTCATCAGCAGCGAGTGTGGTCCGCACTACTGTCTCAAGTAGTGCTCTCTTGGATTCTCCACAGCTCATAAGTCTACGCGGTAGTGGTGCAGGATGTACGTCTGCCAGAAGTACTCTGCACCCTACAAGTGTGGAGCACGAGCGCGACGTTCGTTTCATGCGGCTGGCGTTGCTGGAGGCAGAGGCTGCACTCGCCGAGGGAGAAGTTCCTGTCGGCTGCGTCTTTGTTCACAATGATCGCAGCGTTGCTTTGGGCCATAATCTCTGTAATTCCTTGCGGGATGCCACGAGACATGCGGAGCTCGTCGCGTTGGATCGGCTGATCGCAAGCGGTCTGCCAAGGCCCGCTGGGGTGGAAGTTGGGGCAGGAAGCCATTCACGCGTCGGCGTAGGCATCGAGGTGTTTGTATCGTGCGAGCCGTGTATCATGTGTGCGTCAGCGCTGCGGCTGATCGGTGCTGCGCGCGTGGTTTTTGGATGCCACAATCCGATCTTTGGCGGTTGCGGTTCTGTGCTCGACCTTTTCAGCACAGAGAGCAATGTTTTGGCGGACGGACCCACATCATCGCCCTCGAGCACACATCGTGCCCTAGTTTACCGTAGCGGCATCCTAGCGACAGATGCTGCTCGTCTGCTCCGCCAGGTGCTGCCCAGTCCCGCTTTTGTTCGGCCCCGCGCTGCAGCGCTGGCGCGCGCGTCCGCCCTTGCTGACGCGTGAGAGCCCGGCTCAGTTCTACGCGGGGGAGAACGCACGCGCGCCTCCCGCGCTGCGGAAGCGCAAGGCGCAGGCTGCGCCCTCTGCGCTCCCGCAGGACGCCGAGGGGGCGAACCAACACGGTAGAGCGCAGCCGCTCTCAGCTACTGTACCGGCGGGCGCTGCTCACGCTCTTCCAGGTCTCCGAGGTGGGCGACCTGCCGGCGGCGCCACGGAGGCGGCCACGGGGGGCGCGGGCCGTTCGTATGAGCGCAGGGATGCTGTGTACGGCTATCCTGCGGACTGGACGTGGGCGGTCTCCCCCCTCCTCCATCCGGCCCTCCTTATCCCCTTTCTCCTTCGCCCCCCCTACCGTACCAAGGCGGCCCCACGCGCGCAGGGAAGGGCAGGCGACGAGGACGAGCTGGTCTCGCTCGCCACAACGATGGCGCAGGTGGTGGGGGGGTCGCGTGCGCGCGCGCTTGGGAGCGGGCAAGTTCCGGGGGAGGTGGATGCAGGGGAGAACCAAAACGCCAGCGCGCTGGCGGGGCACGCCCGGGCGCTGCACGCGCAAGGACACCTGGCGCCCGCGGAGCTGCTGTACCGGCGGGCGTTGCTCATCGCGCCCGGCAGCCCCGACACCCTCGTCCGCTTCGGCGACTGCATCCAGGACTCCCCCCGCCCCCCGCCCCCCGCCCCCCGCCCGCTCAGCGGCTCATGCGCTTGCGGGGCTCGCTGAGGGTAGGCGTCCCGCGGAAACTTGGCCTTTGCGGACAGCATGTACTGCCGCGCGCTGGCGGCTAGCCCCGGTGGGGCCTGCGCGGGGGCGCTGCGCGCGCGCGCGCGCCTCTTCCACTCGCGCCTGGGTGATCTGCCTGCCGCGGCACGGGCGCTCGAAGCGGCGCTCGACGCGGAGCCCGCGCACGCGAAGGCGCTCGCGCGGCTCGGCGCGGTGCTCTTTGACGGCCGCTACGACCCCCGCCTGGGCGAGCACGAGCACCAGGCGACAGAGCGCGCCGAGGCGTTGCTCGAGCAGGCACCGCCCCCCGCCCCGCGCCACGCGCCCCGCGTGCTCGACAGGCTGGCGGTCCACCGCACTTGGTGGCCCTGCCCTGTGTCATTTTGGCTCTGGTGCAGTCGCTAGGAGCCAACGAAACGGCCTACGCCCTCGCCAGCCTGGCCAAGCTGACCCTCCTGGCGAGGGCGCCCCCGCAAGGAGCGCGCCTGACAGCGTGCCAAGCGCACCGCGAGCGTGTGGCGCATCTCGCTGCGAGGGCAGCTGAGCTCAATCGCGCACAAAACGACACCGAGGTCGACGAAATCCTCGCTGCCCTGCGGTCTCCCGCCCCTACCAACTGTGCCCGCCCTTCCCGTGAAACTGGCGCGCCGCTCTGGAGTCCTTTGCTGACCGTTGCGAGGGCCCCGGCATGGCAGGGCGGTCGAGACTGCCGGCGAGCTGGACAAGATGGGAGTGTTCGACGCGCTTCGTTCGGGGGACCTCGCTACACCTTTTCCGACGCACAAGGACACTGCTGGCGATCACTGTGAGGTAGTGAGCGAAGGGGCTCAGGGAGAGGAGGGGGAAGACAGCGCAACGCTGACGCGGGAGGAGGCAGAGCGCCTCGTCCAGGACCCAGGGGAGCAGGGCCTCTCCGACTCGGAGCTACAGGAGCTCCTCCACGGCGCCACCCGTCCTCCCTGGTTCACCCCAGACTAGCACGCGCTGCGCTGCGCAGGTGCGAGTGCGAGTGTTGCGTGTCACAATCTGATTCACAATCCGAGTCACAATTCGACCCACAAATGTCGTGAGTGCTGCTGTGATCACGACCAGTCCGCGGTGGTGGCAAACTCTGACACGATCTGCTTCGAGTACTGCGGGTACTTTTGCACCAGCCGATTCGCGCGGTAGCTGCCACGACACAACGTAGGGGCTTGCTCAGGCGCGGAGAGGTGCGGAAGAAAATGCAGGCGGAGTAGGGGCGGGGAAGGGGGGAAGGGAGGGGGGGCACGTTTGTAGGAAGCCCGTGTATGGTTTTGCGCCCACGTTCAACATCTAGTGCCGCACGTGGCACAGCTCGCGGGTCAGCACACTCCTTGCCGGCGAGCGCCAGCGGCCCGGCGACCCAGCTGGGGTTGGGGCTGGCCCAGGCACCTGGTTGCGAGCGAATTGGAGAGTGAGGAGGAAGAAGGAGATCTGCCCGAGCGGCGGCTCCATCCATGACCACGTCCACGCGCCGACCTCGAGGAACGTCTCAAGATCCTCAGGTTCCGCAACGTCTGTCGTAACGTAGTGCTCATTGAACCTGTGCGAAAGTATTGACGTGGTCGATAATACTGATCATAGCTGTGAAGGTGGCGCCGGAGCAGAGCAGCGTTGTCCGTCAATTCTAACCGCGCCGCGAAAGGGTTTGGGAGGGCGGCAGACCACAGGGCAGTGTCGAGGTGGAACACGAGAGGAATGGACGAGAGGCCTGCGGTGATGGCCACGGCGATGCCGGCCTTGTACGGCAGCGTGAAGAAAAACGCACCGGCCTTGTTCGCAGCCTGTTTCACAACGGGACGTTCAACACTCGAATCCGCTGTGCCCTCATGTGCTGATTATGTGGAGCGGAAACCGGGAAGGGGGGTTGGGAGAGAGCAGGGGAAAACCTCCATTTCGTTGAGCTTGGGGTGAGCATCCTCCCACGGAACTTGGTCTACAACCATAATTTCGCGCAGCATGCGTTCTCTGCCGCCCCACCTCACGCAAGTTAGTGCCACAAGAATTCATCAACAAAGTGCCCCGGGCTTGCACGGAATCGCACTTGCGAGCCTCGTGGTCGCCCTGTGCGGCATACGAGAGAAGAACTTCGTTCGACATTTCATAGTAGGTCCGTGGCGCTGCCTTGGCTACTTCCATCGTCGGTTTCCTACCGTTTACGCCGGACCGGTCTGACATCGAGCGCGCGAAAGCCGCGACATTCCAGGGGCTCGCTGGCGCTTTCATCATCGCGGCCGGTACCATGGCCTTGGAAGGAACCGCGGTGAACGATGCCTGCGTACATTGCAGACAGAAGCGCTCAGCATGTGCTCGGCGAGCCAGCCTGGGGGCGGGTCGTGCCACACGAGGCAGGCGCCGCCACAGTCAGATAGTCCAAAGGGAAGGAGGTGGACGAACCGGGTTCAGGACACGGTAGCTGCGGGAGCCGTTCGACAAAGTCAAAGTCCTGCTGAGGTTACCACCGCTGAAGGCGTACCGGAGTGAAGGGAACACGGCCCTGATCCTCATCATGCTCAGAGGCAGCGCTCTGTCGGTGGTTGGAGCAGACGAAATCGTCTGTGCTTACTACACCCAAACGACACCCAGTACGCAAGGTTTTAGTGTCGCGTCCTTCCAACTACCGGACGTGACACCGAGTACTGAAGGTTTTACTGTCGCGTCCGGCACTACAGAACGGGGGAGAACGGTCCCCCAAAGGCAACAAGAGGTGTTGCACCCGAGGCAGGTGACGTCGGCGCCCATCACGTAC
>Ga0115567_10003930_pt1 | contig 14567 bp, 12 predicted proteins | sample COGITO_mtgs_1204_2_FD_88679 | JGI IMG/M metagenome (GOLD analysis project Ga0115567, IMG submission 88679) | Pelagic marine microbial communities from North Sea - COGITO_mtgs_120412 | ecosystem: Environmental > Aquatic > Marine > Epipelagic | place: Germany:Helgoland, sampling site Kabeltonne... | reverse complement strand
TCAATTTGTCGTGCTAGAGCTTGAACAGTTTTCAAAAAGCAAACAATTGCTTGCTGTAGCGTATCTGCAAGTAATGAACGCATTTACCACTGATTTGTATGAATCGAATCGTTCTGAGCCGCGCATTTTATTGTTTGAAGAATTCAAAACATTGATGATGAAGTTGGGTCTTGATGACAAATCAAACTTTAAACAAGTCGTGGAGGAAGGATACCGCCGCGCGCGGAAATACACTGGGAGCTTAGGGGTGGTTCTTCAAAGCATATTGGACGTACCTGACTTTGGGGACCTGGGTAAAGCGTTTCATGAAAACAGTAATACCCAATTTCTCCTAAAATCTGACATCTATCGTAAAGCAAGTAAGCAAGGCGTAATAGAGCAAGCGGGTATCGCGCTCGAGTTACTAGACTCGGTAAAACTTGTGAAAAAACACTACGGAGAGGTTTACCTTAAAACCAACGTGGGCGAAGGCATTATGCGCAGCGTTCTAGACCCATTCAATATGTTTGTAAATAGTAGCGAGGGTAAAGAAAAAGATTTATATGATGCCGCAATTGCAAATGGTATGAACCCATATCAAGCACTATGTCATTTAGCCGGTGTTGATTATGACCCAGATGTTTGGGCAAGGAGCCCACATGCTGCGTAGCCAATTTGTTTCTGGATTAATTGCTTTATGCGCGTTGTGCTACAGCGTGCTGAGTAATGCCCAGTCACAGGCGACAGCAGAATACTATTCAAATCCAGACACACTACAGAATAACGTAGTCGACCCGTTACTTAGCAGTGCGAACATGGTATCTGCTGATGGTACGACGTTTTCTGCTCAAGCATCTTGTAGAGCGGAAAATGAATATCTGAGGGTTTATGCATTGCCTCAACCAAGCGGGGATTTGGATGTTACTGTCATCCACGATCATGATTTGGATGGCGCTTTTGCTCCAGCTCAAACCATCTCCGATGTGGCTGGAATTTGCCATAATGGTTATGCACAAAACTGCAATGGTGATTTCAGCAGCTGTGACTTTTTTGAATGGTCAGTTGATAGCGGATTTAACGTTTCGGGTATACCATCAAGTATCACGCAAGGTGGTGGCGTTCAAGGTTGTTATTGCATCAATAATAGTTGCGGCGCAGGGTTGTATTTTGTTAATCAAGAACGAATACATGATGACATCGGCACGGGTATCAGCCTTGCCTTTCAACGTTCCAACCCCAGTTTCGGTATCACTAATGTGCAAACGGTGGCCGGTATTACGTCCTTCTACGGGCATGATCCAGATACGTGTGATGCAGGCGAAACCACACAACAAACTTTTTATGACAATCCTAGTTTAATTCCATCAGCAGCATTTGCTGCTTCTGGCAGCAGTACATTATTTGCCTCTGTTAGCTCTGCTCAAAGTTCAGGCCACACAGCAACAACACAAGCGTGCTTTGAAGAGCATGGGTTGGATGTTCTTGAGCCGTCACTGAATGATATTATCGAGATTACGCGGTTTAACGGTAATGTTTCTATCAACTCATGCGGTGCAAATTGTGTCATGGTCACGTTTGGTTTGCCTGGTGATGATTATGTTATTGGTGGAAGCTGCTCTCAATGGAGTCATCGAGCTGACATTGAAGTTAAGCGTCCAGAAATGATCAATAACGTAACGTTTTTGGACGTTTATCATGATGACGAATCACAAGTAAGATATACGAAAGATGGCAATGAAACATTAATATTCAATAGTACTCCTTGGAACATCAATGCTATTCCAGCAAATTGTGAAACAAATCGCCGAGAAACACTGACACCCAATATAGATATCACGCATCTGTTTAACGATACTGGTACGAGCGAGTTGACGTTTTATCATATCGCCGGAGATGGTGGTGAAATGCTAGGCAACGTGCGTTTTTTACTCAATCCGCAGTGCGAAAGTACACCGACCATCAATAATACCTGCGGTTCAATACCATCAGACTGCTATTTAGATGGTGAAGAAATAGACGGTGTTACAACGGTGGTAAATACCGTTGGTACTGGCTTACTTCCACTACCATCTGCCAGAACCTTCACAGGAGGTTCATGCTCAGAAACAATTACCCGCCCATATTGGCGAATAGATAGAACATACAAATGTCCGGCTTCTGGCTCACTCTATGATTTTTCTGCTGGATTAGAACGAGCCGCAATCATCAATACTTCCACCACCGAAACTGGTTATGACGACAGACGTATCGTAAATGGTATAACAATTGACAGCACTCAAACGCTAAGCTTGCCTGCTATGCCTGTTGTAAACGATTGTGAACAAAGCTGTAAAACACGACGAGTTGTTGATGAGCTTGGCATAGCAACAAGCGGCCTCTCGGTTGGTTCACGCCCTAATGACACACGGTATGAATACAGCTACAAGAGTTGTGAAGCGTCAACCTGTCCACTGGAAGTAGGCGAAACAATCGAAACGCCATGTGGGTGTATTGATCGGTTTAGTGAAGCAGCAAGTGCAATACAGGCATTTCGTCTCGCAGGGAAAGATTTCGTATGCACAACGGAGAATCCCTGATGAACCCAGCTCTTATATATTTGATAATGATTTCTGTGCGCCCGCGCAAGTGTATACGTATTATAATACAATTTGGTATTTTTTATTTACTTGTATTACCTATTCAAGCGCAAGAGATCATCTATCCACCTGATACCCCTTTATGCACGTTTGACCTGAACAATAATGGTGACACGGCAGAAGATAGCGAGATCGCGATATGTGACACGGGACAGGTTTACAATCCGATCACTGACCTACCTGGTCCTACTACCGCACTATCTTGCCCATTGGGTAAAGAACCCTGCGTCAGACCTGAATTGAATATTTGTCAAATTGACGGTACCCCATGTAGCGATGACACTACAACAGAGTGTGTACGCCCTCAAGCATGCGGTGCAGTTGTCTGGGATGAAGATGGTGGTCCAGGAATCCTGACATACAATGCGCCCACCGCTGATACATGGTACTGCCCTTCGAATGGAGTAACATATTCTACTGAAGCGGCTGGCATCGCTGGATGTCGATTGATGGGCGATATTACTGACCCTGTTGAGTTTGTTGATGGATTCGCGCCAAATTGGCTTTGTTTTAGAACGGGCACAAAGTACTTTACCCAAGTTGAAGCAGAAGCAGCATGCACTTACACAGGAGATATCGGCCCCGCCCCTCTCAACCTTGTACCCGGCGATGCTGAATCTTGGTATTGCGCTGAAAACGACACCTCTTATGCGAACGAGATAGATGCTATTGCTGGTTGCCGAATTATCAATACCATTAGCGGATTTGATTGTCCAACCACCCCATGGAACGATCTGTATCTTACCAACGAGGCTTGTGAAGCTGCTTGCGAACAAACCGGAGCCTGCGCCCTTGAAATCCAAAATTTTGAATGCCCATTGGGCGCGTATGATTGTATTAATGAGACGCCAGACACTGAAGACTATTACTGCTCAGTAAGCGCTTGTGCGACCTATGCGGATGGAGGGGTGTATGATCCCGTGGTAGATTCATTCACTCCGAACGATGGGCAAATTGACGACGATGGTTGTGTTGACAATATCCAGATATTCAACGGCAAGGCAGAGTCATGCCGACTGGCTGGCGCCGCAAGTGCTTGGCAAAATTGCTGTAATGAAGCCGACGAAGATTTACTGACAGATTCGCAAGGTTCAGTAGCTGAGAGTGTCGCATGGGCAACGGGGCTTAACGCCCTTTACGATGCAGGCACAGCAGCCTACACGGCATATACCGCCGCTACAGCAGGCGGTGCAACTACCGGTGCCGCAGCTGGTTCAAGTGCCAGTGCATTTCAAACCTCTTTAATAGAAAGCTTAGGCAGCACCACAATGATCGTGGGGGTGGCAGTTATTGCTGTGACCGCCTATTTAGAAAACGCTTGCCCACCAGAGGGTGTGGTAACAGCAATAAAGAAAAAATCAAAACAATGCGTGCTAATAGGTGAGAAATGTACGACTCGTTTCTTAGGTTCATGTGTACAAAAAGCCGAAGTGCATTGTTGTTTTAATTCATTAATGGCCACTTTGGTACAGGTCGGTGGCCGCCAGCAACTTGGTATGAATTTTGGGACTGTCGATAGTCCGAATTGTCGAGGTTTTACCCCCGAAGAATTTCAATCAATAGATTTTTCAAAAATTGATTTGACTGAATATTACGCTGAAATCGAAACCCGCGCACAGAGTGAGATAGAAAATGAAATTACAACTGTTATTACTAACACTGCTAACGACATTTAGTATTTTCGCTCAAGCGAAGACGATCCGTGTCGGTGATGTTTATGAGGTAAAAGAGAAGTCACTACAGCAACTCATTGTTGAGCGAGTGAATGCTGCTGATATGCCAGAAAGACTGAAAAACTATACCAAAAGTTTTGAAGTTGGAATTGAAATCTCACCAGCAATTGTGGACAAAGAGTATAACTTTACGCCTTGGTACACCCTACCTTCTCCAATCTATGATCAGCATGACCAAATCCTGTTTCCCAAAGGGTTTCGTTTTAATCCACTGACAAAAGTGCGCGCACCAGGGCGCTTGGTCTTTTTCAATGAAGCCCAAATCGAATGGGTGAAAAATAATGTTCAGCATGGTGATCAACTGGTCATGACATCTGGGGATATATACCAGGCAATGAAAGTACTAAATGCGCGAGTATACCTACTTGATGCACAAACTTACGCTCGTCTTAAAGTAAATGCAGTGCCAAGCGTTTACGAACAACGTCCTGATGACGTCCATTTCACGGTTAATCATTATGCGCTTTAAACTTATCTTAATTTTCACACTACTGCTGTTCGGGTCTCGCACCCACGCAGCGTGCACAGGGTCAATTATCAACCCAATCACAGATGTCGCATGGGAGAATATTTTTCCTATCTCTATCGGTGCAGTGATTGAGATGGGCGCGAATTCAAAATACTCACATGGCTCAGGAGCAGCAATCTGCAGTTGTGCCCGAGCCGCCATTCCCATGATAGGAATCAAAGTATCACTTTGGGAGCCTGCCAGAATAATAGATACCGTTAAAGATCCGTTTTGCATGGTGCCATTTGGGCAAACGATTGCTCCCACTGATGAGCTCGCTGTCAGAGGAGCAGGCTCAAGAGACAGCAAAGATTCAAATCAATTTAATCAATTTCATTGGTATATTTTTCCAGCATTAGCACTACTAGATATGTTTTACGATTTACCTTGCGTGGATTACAAAAAAGAATTTGATGTTGCGATGATGACGGAATTGCTTTTGACATGGAACAACGATCAGTACAGCACCATCATTAATCCTGAAGCGCTACTCGTAGCCAACCCCATTGCGCAACTTGCTTGCATGGCTGACGCAACCAGCGTGTTAGTACACAAACCAATTGATCAATTATTTTGGTGCGCAGGCAACCATTCCGTGTACCCAATCGCCGGTACGGCAGATTCTGCCGATCCGGTTGAAGCACATGCGGCCAATGCAGCGAAAGCCATATTCCAAATGGGTCGACTTGGTTTGCTATGGCAATACCGAGGCGATGGCTGCGGTCTCACTCCTTCCATTATGTGGACAAAAAGCCGCTGGAGATTGCAATTAGCCAAACCAGTCAGAGCAACCGAAGCAAGGTTTCCGGGCGTACCAGCGGTTATTTGGTCACCAGCAAAGCATCCGCCTACACACGATAACTTTATGTGGATGCTCTTTCGTAAACTTGATTGTTGTGTGGGGAATTGATCATGAAGAACTTTGTATGGCTCCTGATTTTTGGACTTTCAATAACATATACATTTGCTCAATCATCAGAAGAAAAGCAAAGCAAGCCCGTTGATGCCCTCCCCTCTGATGAAATATTACAAAAAGAGTATGAAGAACAATACAAAAATATGGTGAGTGAGTTCACATCAGCAATCGAAGATAAAAGCAATCCCATGGTGGAACGTGCAGAAAATGCTTATCAACAATATGAGTCATCGTCAGTGGCTGGCGCTTTTTTCGACGACCTAAATAAACGAACGGGTGGCGAATTGAAAAAAGAAGGTGCAATACTCTTTTTCTTTTCTAGCAGCATGCCCGAACGCACCATCAAAACCTACCTTGAACAAGCGGAGAAAATCAATACTCACATCCTGTTTGTTATTCGCGGCACGATAGACAACACCGTTCAGCTTTTGCCAACGGTAAGTTATTTAAAAGAGATAAAGACCTTTACAGGTTGTGGAAAAAGTCTTTGCCAACGCGCTGTTAATACCGTCATTGACTCACGCTTGTTCGAACAGTATGGGATCACACAAGTACCTGCAATTTTGTATACAGGTGAGTTTAGTGGTCAAGCCTATTTCGACAATAACATTTTACCAAAAGCAACGAATTCCACTGTTGTTGTTGGTGAGGCAACCTTGCCTTTTTTAGTTAAAACATTATCAGAGGAGATAAATGATGAAGGTCTTACAGCCATTGCTAAAGCCTACAGCTTCTAATACCAACCCTAAAACAAAAAAGAAGTTTTTTATCGCTGTTTTTGTTATCGGCGTCCTGTTCTTTTTTATAACGCGGAGTATTAATTGGGTAGTAACCCCCAGCATTGATGCTACCTTTTTGCGGTATTCTGACGCGCCTTTTGAGAAGGGAAACTACGTCACCTTTAACCTTATTCATGAACTGGCCAACAAAGGCAACGGGATTGAGGTCACAAAAAAATTAGTGTGTTTACCTGGTGAAGTTATACGCATTGACCACGGAACAGAGTTCTTTTGTAACGGTGAGTTCATAGGCAGTGCTTATACCTACTCGCCAGATATAGAAAAGGAACTCCCAGTGTTTTCATTTCAAGGTGTCATCCCCGCAGACAAAGGTTTTGTTACTGGCAATCACGCCAAGTCATTTGATAGCAGAAATTGGGGGTTTATCACCTTAAGCGAATCTAAAAATAATGAGGTGATCTTATGAAGCCGTTCATATTTGTCATGCTAGTTTTGTCGGTATCTGCTCACGCAAAGCAACCTGAAAAAACCGATTATGATGCAGCAAGGGGGCATTACTTTTATCAATCCCCACCAGTAGAAACAGATGCAGAGGAAGTAGAATATCCGAAACCAGATATTCCAGATCGCGCTACGTTGATGTCTATGCATCCGAAAAAGTTCAGCAAGCTTTTCGAAGACCAACTTGAATATTCAATGATGACCCTTGCAGAAGAGGACGTATTAACCTACTACGAAATGGTGGATATCAGTCGTCGCCGCAGTCGCGCCTTCATGGGCGTCACTGAATTTGTAATGATGCGTAACCCTCGGTTAGATATGCAAACAGTTGATCCAATCAATGCCCCGGGTCGCGCGGAAAAAACCCGACAAACCGAAGCAGCGAAACAGCGAAAGCTGTTTGACAATGCTGACCGCTATGCACTGGTTATGTTTGCGATGGAAACTTGCCAAGCGTGCAAAGATCAAATGGCCATCCTTGATGTATTTCAGCGTACATATGGATTCCCAGTACGCATAGTAGATGTTAAATCAGCCCCGGTGATGGCGAAAAAATATGCGGTATCACAAACCCCACATATGATCCTCATTAGCCGTGACAGTGATGACTGGATGCCCATTGGTGTTGGTGTGCGTTCTATGCCAGTCGTATTAAATAAAACCTACAGCGCGATTCGCCTTTTAAATAATGAGATCCAACCTTCGCAGTTCTACAACATCGAAATAGACAGTGGTGAAATGTACGACCCGTTGCATGGCCTACCTACAGGAGCAGGATTATGAACACTTTCACGAAGCATATATTTATCACTGTTTTGGCGATAGGGACATGTCAAAGTGTTCAAGCGACTGATTGGACACAGAACTGGTACGATAATGCTGTTGTGACGCGGCCTTCAAGTTATCAGTCTCAACAGCGAGGCTTCTATACGTTGGGCGGGTTTCAATCCCGTATAGACGTTAGCGCTGACAACCTTATGGCTATCAGCTTGCCATATATCGAATCAGGCTGCGGTGGTATTGATGCTTTTTTTGGTGGCATGAGCTACCTTGATGCCGATTTTATTGTACAAAAGCTCGAAAACATCATGCAAGCAGCTCCTTATGTTGCTTTTCAAATGGCACTTAAGACCTTGAGCCATCAACTTTCCGATACCATAACCGATGCAACAGAAATTGCCGACTTTCTTAACAGTATTGCAATAGATGAGTGTGCTATCGCAGAAGGCGCGGTGCAAACCGTTGTTGATATTACCGATGGTAAAGGGTTTAGCACTGCCCACGATAATGTTCTTGCTAACATGTACAATGAAGACCTTTTGGACCGCGCTTTAACTCGCAACCGGTCTGAAACCTCTGACGGCCTCGCGGCAAATAATAATAACCCTAATACAGATATCAGCACTTCAACCGATAATTGCCCAGCCTTTATCGATGACTTGTTCGCCAACGGCAGTTTTGTCGACACGGTGACCGACCTATATGGCTACAACCTATATCAAGATATTGTTCGTGGCATGGTGGGTGATTTCTTCATTAATCGTGTGAATGGAATTGTCCGCATAGACGAGATGAGCGCATGTACTGAAAACGTGGATTATGATATCGACGATATTGTCTATGGTCGAATTTTATCTAAAACCCAAGGCGGTGTATGCCAAGGCGGCACGCAGGCTAATTTGTTCAATATTGTTAATACCAACTTAACAGAGATAGCTGTAGCACTGCGCGCAGGCGATGATATTAGTGTTGCGTACCCAGACGCAGTTGATTTCATTGAACAGTCCCCTCTACCAGTCATCCCAGTTTTGCGTGCTGCGGTACTGAATGATAACGACGCCATTATGATCGATACCTTGCGCGAACCAATCAGCTATGGATTCGCATATCGCATCTATAAGAATTTGAACAGCCACCTGACGGTAGCTTTGTATGACGCCCTTCAAAATATGGAAAATATTAACGAGGAAGGCTGCGACATGAAAATGTATCGACCAGCCATCATGGCAGCTGCTGCAATTCAAAATCAACTTTTAGATCACGCAAAAGAGCTTGATGATGAATATCGAGTAAAACTGGGTGAATTCGAAACTATGTTAACGATCATCGAAAATCTGCGTCGTCGCGATGATATATCAGGCCGTAAAGACCGGAAAAGGTTATAGGAGCAGACGAACATGAAAAAGGTAATCGTCGCAGCAATTCTGAGTTTGGTTTGCCAACCCGCATTTGCTATTGATTTGGATTTCTATGTATATGGTGATTTCGATGCAACTGTCGGGGCATTTAGGCGAGCGGCACTTATATTCTCAGATTTGGATTACCTTGGGCTTTTCTTCACTGCCTGTGTATTCGGTATTTTCTCAGGCGGTATCTCTATGTTTTGGACGGGATTATGGGGCCAACTTGATGGCCGAAAAATACTGCAATTTGTGTTCTATCCGATCATGGGTATCACACTCTACACCACCACAATACTTAATACTGGCACGATGCATATATTTGATGAAACACAAAACAAGTACCAGGCCGTAGGCGGTGTTCCTGACGGGATCGTGTTGATGGCAGGGGCGTTCAATAAGTTTGAACGGATCGTTTCAGAAGTTGCAAGTGATAATCCTGCGACAGTACGTTCATCGTTGGCATCAGGTACAGGCATTAAGCTATTTTTAGAGGCATTTGCGTCTAATCCCTTAGTGGACTATCCAGAACTACAAAAGTCGCTAAATAATCTAGTAATTGATTGCCTAGACATTTCTATGGTGTCAAACGGAAACTTAGATTTGGAGTATATTCGGTCTCAAGCCCCTAGCGCAATGAATGTGTTAGCGGAGATTAATTCTAACTCGGTTTCTACCGTCACCTATGATAACAATGGCGTCCCATCAACGCGCACCTGTGCGGATGCGAGCGTTAACATACGCGACCGTCTGGCATTAGCTGGGTTTGAGCAAGCAACAGAAACCCTGTGTCTAAATGCAGGCTATGAGATCGGCGGTGCCAATGAAGCTCTTGAGAGTGCAGCCTGCGAACAGCAGCTTGTTAACGTTGGTCGGGTTTTCTTGGGTGCACCATTCGCAGCAGGCGACTCGCGGGATCTATTTACAAATATTGCCGTGTATAACACGATCGCTGTGGGCATAAATGACGCGAACGTTACTGTGAACGGGTTAGGTTCACGGCAAATCGCCTCAGAAGGTATTGCTACGCTTGCTGTGACCGAAGATTGGTTACCCCAAATCCGAGGTGGCATGTTGGTAACTATATTGTCACTAATGGTGCTTATCGCAATATTTTTAGTTACACCACTATTTGCCAAAGCAATGAAAGTCATGTTTGCTTTGTTTTTCTTTTTAGCGTTTTGGGGGGCAGCGAGTTCACTACAGTTGATGAATGCTTATGATCAAGTGATTTTTGCTTCTCGTTCCATCGCATTTCATTCAGGCGGTTTGGAAGCCTATTTGATGGCACCCACTGCGGCCATGCAATCTTTAGCGATCATAGGTGATAGCTTATCAACCGCCATGATGTTTGCCGCAGCACTAACGACAATATTCACAGGTGTCAGTGCGTATGGGTTCTCAAATGCTCTAAATCATGCCGCTGGTAAAGTGGAAGGAGTAGGAGAAGGTCAGGGTAGAAACTTAACAATGGAAGGAAAAGCAGAACTACTTGATAAGAACGCTAACGCAATGGCAACCCATCAAGTATCGGGAGCTATGGGCTCAGAAGCATATGGTAAAGCGCATGTCCAAAGAAGCGTTGAAGCAAATGGAGGTGCATATGGACGTGCTGAAGGCATTCAAAATGAGGGGTATTCTCGCATGCAAACCTCTGAGGTAGAAGGTCAACATCAAGGCGGTTCAATGGCCGCACATAATCAACTGGCTAATCCATCCCAATATGGTTTCGACTCAGCCACGACAGGTATAGGCACTCAAAAGACTCAAATAGATAGAGCTAACGAGGCTGGCAATGGCGATAAGATGGCCGGTGCTGAAAGACTAGAAAGAGTGAGGAGCGCTTCAACTAGCCAAACACTAGAGGCACATAACGGAGACACCAGCGCAGTAGATAAGACCGCGCTTACCCAAGCACAACAAGAAAAAGGCAAGGCCCAAGGGCATAGAGTTATCGCTGAAACTACAGATCGTTCAATTGAGTCGCTTTCACAAAGACAAGGTGAGTCAGAATTTGCAGAAGTGGCCGCATCTAAACAGCAATATAGTACTGAGGGGCTTATCAAAGCATCTAGTGAAAAGGCTGCGTTTGGTGCAGCGGAACACAGACAACAGGTTGTTGATGCCCAGTCATTCTCACCGGATCAATCTAGTGTTGGTGCAATGGGCGACTTTGGAAAACATTCAAAGCAGGTTGAAAACAATCCAATTTTGGCACAAGACGGTATTCCCCGAGACCATACAATCGCTGGCGAGCGTGATTCAATAATTGATAGAAATGCAAGCGCCATGATGCGAATGGCAATGGCTGGCAAATTTTTCAATGACGAAGGTACACCAGTCACTTACGACGATATGTTAATTGCAGCCGCATCAGAACAACCGTTATTTTCTATGGCGCTACGAGGTGATGACGCGGTTGAGCTATTACAAGAGATGGGTAGCTCTCAAAATCTCTCCAATATCGATAGGAATAATTTTGGTGAATTAACTATGGCAACTACGTTAGATGATAACGGTGATTTAGTTGTAGGCAACGTCCAATATTCACAAGGCAACCAAGTCGTGATGTCTGATACGCTTGACTTGAACGAGGGCGCACGAATAGATAGCGGCAACAGAACTAGAGTAGAAAGCGAGATCGAAGGCAATACTCTCATGAATGGAGTTGAGCAATACGAGCAGAATCCAGCTCTATTTGAACATAACATGAATGAATTAAACCAAATGTCCTATGCGGAAAGACTTGGTGCATTTGAGGAATTAGTTCGCGACTCATTACCTACGACATACCATGGCAATGCAAGCACGCAAGATACACATAGTTGGTCAGTTGGTTCCGAAGCGCGCGGGGGTGTTTCAACTGGCATACTAGAACAAGTAGGGTTAGAGGGCAGCGTTATAGCGTCAACTAATTCTTATCAGGACAACATAGACACTCTGGATCGTGGCGCACACGTGAAGACCGGCGCGTTAGCGATTATGGAAAAATATGATGAAATTATGGATAGCACACCACCGACCGATGTTGCCGATGACGGACGATTACCCTTTGGTGTGTCAGCAACAGATGAGGCAAGAAATGACCGCTTTGCAGGCTACTTGAATACCTTATCAACCGAGTCACGTTCAGAGGGTAGCAGTGTTTTACATCAAAACGACGTCGATCGTGTAAACGATAAAAATTCAGGTAAAACAGGTGATATACCAAGGGATCTCAACACTAGAGAAACACAATACTATCAATCTCTAGGTTGGGACACACACGGCACAGCTGAGCCTATTTTAACGCCTCAGCAACTTTCCGAACAAGCTCGCGCACGAGAGGAGCAAGAAGCAATGCTAAAAAAAGTAAACATGTACAACATCAAATAGTTGTATACTTTATGAGCAATTCTTTTTTTAAAGGCAAAGAACATGATTGATTGGATGGAAATATCTCATTACTTAGCAGCAGCGATTATTGCTTTATTAATAGTTTTGTTTAACTTATTTAGAAAGAAAACTGAAAATGAAACTAAGTTTAAAAAGCATAAAAATGACTACTACTTCGATACTCGCTATGGAAAAAAACGGTATCAAAATGAACCACGTGGTGATGTGAGGAAATAATGGAACAAGTATTTATTGTGCACTCAAAAATGTGCCCAACCGGCAAGGTCAAAAAGAAGGCTGTTCCCACTGGCAGGAAAAAAAAGCTACTGGGGGTAATCTCTATCGATGAGACTGAACTGCAAGAAGAGTTTGTTAAGACCGGCGAGAGTGATTGCCAAGTTGACACAGAGGCATTGGCGCAGGACCTGCAAATAAAACTGCAAGAATTGGAGGTAAGTGGATATTCTGTTATTAACATCACTCCAATTATTTCAGGTTCGTATGGATTCAAAGCAGAATGGAGTGCTAAGTACTCTGCGGGGTATGGATATGGGTATGGGTTCAGCTACACAGCTGGAATGATGATAATTGCGCGCAAATTAGAGTCTTATACAAGCACTCGTACGGCTGTTTCATGACGCCCTGCATGTATATGTAAAGTAATACTCTTAGGGCGGCGCTGTATTTGTATATTAATACTTTTTAGGAGGAAGTGATGATTGATTGGTTAAAATTAACGTTTAAGGTTACCAGTGCATTAGCATTCCATGTATTTTTGTTTTTATTAGTGACGGTTATTTGGGTTGCGATTGACTACAACGCTTCGTTCCCTTGTGAAAGTCACGATGGGTGCATTAATGAGTACCTGATTGAAAAAACGCAAGAGATTCAAGGAAAAAGCAATGTTAGCTAGCGTCCCTTTTCACGCGTTAGGTCGAATAGCCTGATCGCGTGAAAATTACACTTCTAACACATTTTGGTATGTTGCTGGAAGAGTGGTAATAAGACCATCTACCGCGATAGAAAACACGTCTGTTTCTTCGCTATTTGGGTATAATAATCCTGCCACTCCCTCAGTCGGAGCTTTCAACTCGTTAACCGTTGCCCCAACAGCTAAGTACTTAATGACAGCCCGGGCAAACAATTCTGCAGGATGTAAAAAAAAGTACTTACCACATAAGCCATCAAGTAATGCGGCGCAGTAAACAAAGTTCGGTGAACGTTGGTAGGTGAGGCATTTATACATATTAATAATAGCGGTAAAAACAGGCTCATCGCCTTTAATTCGATACCAATAATCGCTCCCCAAATGATTAGGTTTTTCTAGTAATTTAACCGCAATTAAATTATCAATCGCTTGGCCATACAAATAGCCAAGCTTACAATCATGAAAGTTTGGATCTACAGAAATGACCATCATATTGGCTTTTCTATCATATACAGAACTTTTTCGCAGGGCAGTGAAACATATCGTGGTGTGTTCGTTAACTAGTTCGGCCAACCCACCTAATCGTTTTAGAATGTGAGAAAAGGCATTTTTGTAAGATAGCACCAGGCCAGGGTCAACACCTCTCACTTCGACACCTTTAAACTTGAATTTTGCCTGCAACACAGCCTTACATTCTGCCTCATTCAATTTTTGCAATGGCAATTCACCAGCGTGCCGTTTAAGCCGAAACCGCAACTCTTTCTTGGCATTTGAAGCACTTATAGTCGCAGTTTCGATAAGTTGATTAACATCCTCATAATACACCTTAAATCTATCATCTGACTTCTCAGCAGTGCAATCTACCGCTATTCCATAGTGTGAAGTGGACATGTAATAAAGCTGCCATTTGGCGTTATTAATCGGCTCAGATGAAGATTTAACAACTGGAAAGAAGGTAAGTTGTCTTTGAGGGTAACTAGCCTTGGGCTTGTTTTTAAACGGTTGAAACGATAAAAAACGCTCTTTCAGTGCCTCTTCAAAATGTGATGCCATTGTTCGCTTACTTTCTGC
>Ga0115567_10003922_pt1 | contig 14578 bp, 17 predicted proteins | sample COGITO_mtgs_1204_2_FD_88679 | JGI IMG/M metagenome (GOLD analysis project Ga0115567, IMG submission 88679) | Pelagic marine microbial communities from North Sea - COGITO_mtgs_120412 | ecosystem: Environmental > Aquatic > Marine > Epipelagic | place: Germany:Helgoland, sampling site Kabeltonne... | reverse complement strand
GCAACTTCTTCCATCGTCGCAGCGGCGCGGTCCCTCACGATGTCTAGATGATCAAGCGCGACGCGCCCTGCCACCTGTGCTTGGGCGTTGACGTTACCTATGGCGCGCAAGGTGTTGATCACAGGGGCGATATCCAACGGGCCGTTGCACCAGCCAAGCCGGTAAGCCGCCATCGAAAACGCCTTGGAAAAAGTGCGTGTGACGATGAGATTCGGCAGCTCTGCAACTCTATCGTGGAGGCGCTGACAAAAATCGAAACCGACAAATTCACCGTAAGCGAGGTCTGCCACCAGCACCACATCGCGCGGAACCTTGTCAACAAGGCGGTGAATTTCCGCCTCGCTCGGCATGGTTCCCGTGGGGTTGTTCGGCAACGCCAGAAAGACCACCCGCGTCTTGTCCGTAACGCTGGCAAGAATGCTATCCACATCCGCCGTCAGAACCGGTTCGGGTGCGCGCCTGATCGTGGCCCCCAGACGGTGTGCAATCAGTTGAAATTGATAGAAGCCGTGCTGTGTCATCAGGATTTCGTCGCCCGGTCGAACAAAGGCGCGCGCAATCAGATCGACGAGGTCTTCTGATCCGTTGCCACACAGGATGCTGGCCGGATCAAGCGAATAGACACGACCAAGCGCGGCGCGCAGATCCATGGAAAAAGGATCACCGTATTTGTGACCCAGCTTGGCACGCTCCTGAACGGCTTCGATTACCGGACCAGGTGGCGGCAGAGGGCATTCGTTTAGCGACAGGTCAACCAACGGCAATCCCAGAGGGTGCGGCTGACGCTCGGTTTCTGCGATCGCGAGCGCATCGACATATGGGTGTGGGCGTGCGCCGGGCATGGATCGGTCCTGATGGCTTTCAGCGCAGTCTAGGCCGCATTGCCGAACCCGCAATCGATTTTCCGTCTAAATCGCTGCAGCATCCCTTGCAAGCGCCTCGATCTCGTCCCAGCGGCCGGCCTTCATCAGCTCCTGCTGAGCTACCCAGCTGCCACCAGCGCATATAACATTGGAAAGGCTCAGGTAATCGCGCGCATTGTCGGGTGTAACGCCACCTGTGGGGCAAAACGTGATCTGGGGCAGCGGTGCTCCGATAGCCTTGAGAGCGGGTGTGCCGCCAGAGGCTTCGGCGGGGAAGAACTTGAGCATGTCATAGCCGCGCTCCAACAGGACCATCGCCTCTGTCGCCGTGGCGGCACCAGGCAGGATCGGCAGCTCTTCGTATTCACAGGCATCCAGCAGCTTGGACGTGGCCCCCGGTGACACACCGAATGTGGCCCCCGCTTTGACCGCGTTTCGCACATCCTCGGGGGTCACGAGCGTGCCCGCCCCGACATGGCCGCCCTTGACCTTTGCCATCTCGGAAATCGCTTCCAATGCGGCGGGTGTGCGCAGGGTAACCTCAAGCACCGGCAGTCCCGCGGCTACCAGGGCCTCTGCCAGAGGCCGTGCGTGGGCGACATCATGAATCACAATTACCGGGATGATGGGGGCCAACCCGCAAAGCTTTCGGGTCTGTCGGCTGGATTCCTTAGGGGTCATGGGGTGTCTTTCATTTTCAGCAAATTACAAAGAGGCTGCCGCACGGCTGGATTGGTCATATTGCCCTGATAAGGCCCGCAAACTGGCGGCGATGTCGCGCATGTCATCACCGGAAATGTCCATCCGTGACAGTCCATCAAGAAAGCAACTGCTGCGCACGGCGCGGTAGGCGTCACATAAGGCAGCGCCGTTGGGCGAGGTCCGATAGAACACTTCCTTGCCGCGTTTTTCGCTTTCCAGCAACCCTTGTTTGATCAGCTTGCGCAGCGCGTAGTTCACAGTATGGCTATCCTCGATCCCCAGCAGAAAACAGATATCGGTCAGTCGCTTTTCACGTCCGCGCGAATTGGCATTGTGCAGCACCAGAATCTCAAGCGGTGTCAGGTCCGCATTTCCCGCCGCCGCCATGCAGCGCGACATCCAGCGACTGAACGCATTATAGGCTATGATCATGCCATACTCGAACTCTGATGCCTCCCACATGTCGCCCTCTGCCAGATGGCGCGACGAGACAATGCGACGGGTAGGTATCTTCTTGGTCATGCGCGGCTCCGGCATTTGCAGATAAATTACCAACGTTATGCTAGTGTTTTCTTGCCGGGACGCAAGGCGGTGGTGTTGCTGAAACAGATGCGGCGGTTTGATTAGCGCCTCTAGTCAGCCGCCGCGCCGCGCGCTACGCAAGGTGTTGCCGGGGGGCGCATAACACGGGGAACACCGATGTTTCGACTTTTTGCAGGGGCGCTGTTGGCGTCGCTGGCCGCCCTTTCCACCGCCGACGCTGGCGAACGCACGCAGTTGGGCTAGGGCCGGCTGATTACCAATGATTATATCGGCGACGGCAAAGACCGTTGGCGCACAGGGCCGTGGTCATCTTCGCGCGTCTGGGGAGCGCAATGGCAAGGGGCTGTCCCGGCAACCTTTGGTGATTTGATCGAGTTGCGCCTGAGCGCTGAAATCTTTGCGCCAAATAACCTGTCTACACCCGCGGCTGGCGATCGACCCTATGCGGGCGCGCTCAGCCTTAGGCGCGCACACCCACTACAGCTGGCAGGGGTTCGAGATGGCTATTGGGGCCGATCTGGTGCTGACCGGTTCTGGTACGGGCCTCGGGAGCTTGCAGCGCGAATTGCATGACCTTCTGGACGTCAATGCACCCTCGGATGCGACGCTCGACAGCCAGATTGGTGGCGGGTTTCGCCCGACGCTGGTCGCTGAAATGGCGCGCGAGATCGCGCTTTCTGAAAATGTCAGCCTGCGTCCGTTTATTGAACGCCGCGCAGGCGCTGAAACTTTGGTGCGTGCTGGGATTGATCTGACGTTCGGGCGGATCGGGCAGGGCGAATTACTGGTGCGCGAAAACGCGACCGGTCATCGTTATCGCGTGATCCAGAATGGCGATCATGGCGGGTTTACCTTTGTCGTCGGGGCGGATCTGACACAAACTGTGGAGAGTATCTATCTGCCTGAGGATCGCGGATATGACCTTACCGCCATCCGCGAACGGCTGCGCGCAGGTGTGCATTGGCAGGGTGACCGCGCTTCGGCATTCTATGGGCTGACGTATTTGGGCGAGGAGTTCAAAGCGCAAAACGAGGGCCAGCTCGTCGGATCCGTGCGGATCAATTTCAAGTTCTGAGCTCACCTTAAGGTCAAATTGCAACAGCCTTGAATCCAAGCAAAGTTTCCCTCTTCCCCGAACGAATGACCCTTGCTACGGTTCCGGGCAATATTAATAGACGAACTGAGGCAGCGGGCAGATATGGGAACGGGCTTTCGAGGCACGTTTGTCATCTCTTGGTCGCAAACGGAAATCGACGGCTTGGACGCCACCCCTGTTCAGAACCTGACGGTTGGTGCGGCATAAACGTGGCGCGGGGACGCCATCCGCGTGGATGGACCGGCGGATGTTCTGCGACTGATGAGGCGGACGGGGCAGCGCCGCTGCGCAAGCGCGCGGCAAATATGGTGCATCGTCTGGTCGAGGCTGCGCTTGATGGCGGATCACGAAACGGCGCGCAAGAAGTTGCAATCACGCCATGAAATGCCCCTCATGGACAAGGGTTTAGTCGTCACCGATGGCGACGAAAGCTATACTGTTACGTTGTTCGAAATGGGACGCTGTGCTCAGCCCTTGCTGATGTTTCTCGATGAAATTGCGCCGAGCAACGCCGGTCTATGGATCGTGGATCATACGCTTGGCACCGGTATGAGCGCGGAAACGCGGCCCCCAGGCGGTGTGATCTGCTTTACCCCCGGCACCCGCATCCTGACGCCGGATGGTCTGCGCGATGTAGCAAAGTTGCGTGAGGGGATATGATCCAGACCAAGGATAGCAGCGCGCAGCCCCTGCAGTGGCCCGGCAGCCGCCGAATGAGCGATGCGCGGTTGTTTGCGATGCCACAGCTTCGACCCGTCCGGATCCACGCGGGCGTGCTTCAAAGAGGACAACTGGATGAAGATCTGCTGGTGTCACCAGAGCACGGCATTCTGATCACAGGCGACGCAGCGCAAAGTTTGTTCAACACGGACGAGGTTCTGGTTCCCGCCAAGGATCTGATCGACGGCGAGACGATTACGGCGGATACCAAGCTGCGCGCCGCATTTTATCGGCGTCGGAAGCTGTCATTCTGGGCCACGCAGCCTAGTTTAGCCGTCCCCGTCGTCCACCAGCGTCTTAATGATGGCGCGGGCGCTGTCGCTATACCAGTCGGCGTCACCTTGCAGGCGCGCAATCTCGCGCCCGTCCGGGTCGATCAGCACCGTAACCGGAATCGCGGCGATCGCCATTTGTGATGCGACAGCTTTGCGCGGGTCCTGATGACGCGGCAGGTTGTCGATTCCGGCTTCTTCGAAGAACCGCTTGATCCCTTCGGGTGAATTTCGTCCGGTCGCGAGGGTCAGTACCTCGAAATTGGGACCCCCGAATTCCTCTTGCAGTGCCGAAAGATGCGGCATCTCTGTGCGACAGGGCGCGCACCAGGTGGCCCAGAAATTCAGCAGCACATATTTGCCGCGATAAGCCTCCAGGGATGCTTCGCCCTTGTCATCGGCCAGGATGAATTCTGCGGAGGATGTCGATTGCGGGCTGTCATGCACAACCAGTTTCTTCATGTCACCGGCGCGCAGTAGCAGGATGTCCTGACCGGCATCCGCTACCGCGGGGTTTGCACCCATTGTCAGGGCCGTATAGACGAGGGCGAGAGCAATTTTCTTCATGGGCCCCTCCGGGGATTTGGCAGATGACAGACAAGACCGACAAGCAGTCCAATCAAATGTGGGGTGGCCGTTTCACCGCAGGACCAGACGCTATCATGGAGGCGATCAATGCCTCCATCTCATTCGACAAACGTATGGCCGCGCAGGATATTGCCGGTTCGCGTGCCCATGCGGCGATGTTGGCCGCGCAGGGTATCATTAGTGATAGCGACGCGGGCGTCATTCGGGAAGGCCTGCTCACGGTGTTGTCAGAAATTGAAGATGGATCGTTCGACTATTCGACGGCGCTTGAGGACATCCACATGAACGTCGAGGCCCGGTTGAGTGCGCTGATCGGCGAACCAGCGGGGCGTCTGCACACAGCACGCTCGCGCAACGATCAGGTTGCGACAGATTTCAAACTGTGGGTGCGCGATCAATTGGATGCTTTTGACGCGGGCCTTGTTGCAGTGATGCGCGCGCTGATGGGTCAGGCAGAGGCGGGTGCCGATTGGGTCATGCCGGGCTTTACCCATCTGCAAACGGCGCAGCCCGTCACATGGGGTCATCACATGATGGCCTATGTCGAGATGTTCGGTCGCGATCTGTCCCGTGTTCGCGATGCGCGCACGCGGATGAATGAAAGCCCCTTGGGGGCTGCGGCACTTGCCGGAACGTCATTTCCCATCGACCGGGACGCGACAGCGCAGGCATTGGGGTTTGATCAGCCCTCGGCCAACAGCCTTGATGCCGTCAGCGACCGTGATTTTGCATTGGAGTTTCTGAGTGTTGCCAGCATCAGTGCCATGCACCTGAGCCGCTTTGCCGAAGAGCTGGTGATCTGGTCCTCGGCGCAATTCCGGTTTGTAGCGCTTTCGGACCGGTTCTCCACCGGGTCCAGCATCATGCCGCAAAAGAAAAACCCGGACGCGGCAGAGCTGATTCGCGCCAAGGTGGGCCGGATTTTCGGTGCAAATGTTGCACTGATGATGGTGATGAAGGGGTTGCCGCTCGCCTATTCCAAGGACATGCAGGAAGACAAGGAACAGGTATTTGACGCTGCCGACAATCTGATGCTGGCGCTGGCCGCGATGGAAGGGATGGTGCGCGACATGACTGCGCGCCGCGATGTTCTGGCCGCAGCGGCAGGGGCTGGTTTTTCCACCGCGACCGATCTGGCCGACTGGCTGGTTCGCGTTCTGGGTCTGCCGTTCAGGGAAGCACATCATGTCACCGGATCGCTGGTGGCCTTGGCAGAAAAGAACGGCTGTGATTTGCCAGATTTGACGCTGGACCAGATGAAAACCGCCCATGACGGGATCACAAATGACGTGTTCGGCGTCCTTGGGGTAGAAAATTCGGTGAATTCGCGTACATCATATGGGGGGACTGCGCCTGAACAGGTGCGCGCGCAGGTCGCCCGCTGGAAGGATTCCTTGGGATGAAACCGCTGTTTGCCTTTTTTGCACTGATATTCCTCGTCGCGTGTGGCGTGGACGGAGAGCCGATGCAACCACAGGCAACAAGCACAGTCACGCTGTCAAGTTCCGGTGCGCATGTGCAGGGCGGGGTTGGCGTATCCAGAGGGCCACTCACCCTTATTTTGGGATTTTAATTCATGAAACTGATCACATTTTTTTTGGGACTTACTGTTCTTGGCCTGTCGGCTTGCGGGCCTACCACGCCCCAACAGGAGCGCTTTCTGGAAGCCTACCACGAGCGTAACGGATCAAGATGATCCTGCGCGACTGGGCTTTTCCAATCGCAACCGTTGCATTGCTTTCGCTTGTGTCTTGCGGACCCCGCGAACCTGATGTGACGGGGGCGGGACGGTCCGATACCAGACAGATCCCAAGCAATACCGAACCCGGCCTGCATATCGGCGGCTATGCCAACGTCGGTATACGCAAACGTCTGTGATGTCGCCACTGCGGGTGATCTATCTGGCGCTGGCCATTTGGGGTGCAATCCACCCGATGTATTATTTCATCCAGTGGTTTGGCGAAAACGGCGTTGACCTGATGGGTATGGTGGATGCTTGGCACGCCAATGCCGCCACTAGAGGGCTGGTCTGGGATTTGACGATCGCTGCCATCGCCCTCACGGTCTGGATGTTGGCTGAGGTCGCGGTACGGCGCAATTGGTTTGCGCTTGTTGCACTTCCGGCGACCTTCTGTATTGGGGGTCAGCTGTGGCCTGCCGCTCTATCTGTTCCTGCGGACTGCCCCCGTAAAATAAGGCCTCGATGCATGGATCATTTTCTCTACCGTGACGGTGCGCTTTTCGCCGAAGACGTTGCCATTTCCGAAATTGCGGCGTCGGTTGGCACGCCATTCTACGTTTATTCCACCGCCACCCTTTTGCGCCATTTCCGCGCCTTTGATGAGGCGCTGGCTGGCATGGACCATCTGGTTTGCTATGCGATGAAGGCCAATTCCAATCAAGCCGTTCTGCGCACGCTGGCACAGGCGGGTGCCGGGATGGACGTGGTGTCGGGCGGCGAATACCTGCGTGCCAAGGCGGCGGGCGTGCCGGGCGATCGGATCGTGTTTTCCGGCGTAGGCAAGACCGCAGAGGAGATCCGTCTGGCGCTGGAGGGCGGCATCCGTCAGTTCAACGTCGAAAGCGAACCGGAGATGGAGGTCCTGGACCGGGCCGCGCGCGAGCTGGGTCAGGTGGCCCCGATCACAATTCGGGTAAATCCGGATGTAGACGCTAAAACCCATGCTAAGATTGCGACCGGCAAATCAGAGAACAAATTTGGCATCCCGATTGCCCGTGCCCGCGAGGTCTACCGCATGGCCGCAGGAATGACCGGGCTGAAGGTGATCGGTATCGACGTCCACATCGGCAGCCAGCTGACCGACCTTGCCCCGTTCGAGCAGGCGTATCTGAAGGTTGCAGAGCTTTGCGAGGTGCTGCGCGCCGATGGGCATGAAATCACCCGCCTCGACCTTGGGGGCGGATTGGGCATTCCCTATGAAAGGGCGAATACGGCACCCCCGCTGCCCACTGATTACGGGGCAATGGTCCAACGGACCCTGGGCCACCTGAATTGCGAGATCGAGATCGAGCCGGGGCGGCTTATCGCGGGCAACGCCGGCCTGATGGTCTCCGAGGTGATCTACGTCAAATCGGGCGAGGGGCGCGATTTTCTGATCCTTGACGGCGCAATGAACGACCTCATCCGGCCAGCGATGTATGACGCCTATCACGATATCATTCCCGTGGTCGAACCCGCGCCTGGAACAGAACAGCAGCCCTACGACGTCGTCGGTCCGGTTTGCGAGTCCGGTGATACCTTTGCCAGACAACGTATGATGCCCCCCTTGGCGGCGGGCGATCTGGTCGCGTTCCGAAGTGCGGGTGCCTACGGTGCTGTAATGGCCAGTGAATATAATTCGCGACCCCTGATCCCCGAAGTTCTAGTGAAGAACGATCAATTTGCGGTTATTCGCCGACGTCCGACCTTTGACGAAATGATAAATCGCGATACCATACCTGAATGGCTTTAAGGGCGACTTGCCCTGAGGCCTAAGGAGAACGCCCATGGTCACTTTTACGCCCAACGATCTGCGCCGCGCGATGGCGGGTCTGCGCTGGCCCTTGCGCATGACGTGGGCGGGGATGCTGGCCGAGGCGGTTGTGCGCAGCCTTTGGCCCCTGATGACGGTGTGCTTACTGTCACTGGCCGCGCTGATGCTGGGCTTGCATGAAACGCTGGCCATCGAAGCTGTCTGGGCAGGTCTGGTGATCGCCGTGGGTGCGGGCCTGTGGTCGTTGGTCTATGGATTTCGCCGGTTTCGCCTGCCGAGCCGTGCGGCCGCACTCGCGCGGTTGGACGAAAGCATGGAGGGTCGCCCGATTAGTGCGCTGCATGATGATCAGGCGATTGGTGCAGAAGATACCGCCTCTGCCTCGGTCTGGCGCGCCCACAAGCACCGTATGGCGGATCGTGCAGCGATGGCTCAGACCGTGCCTGCGGACTTGCGGGTATCCAGCCACGATCCTTTCGCGTTGCGTTATGTAGCAGTGCTGGCGTTCGGTATCGCGCTTCTCTTCGGGTCAATCTGGCGGGTTGGCAGCGTCACCGATATTGGCCCCGGCGGCAACGCATTGGCGTCTGGCCCTGTCTGGGAAGGCTGGGCGGAGGCCCCGCGTTATACTGGCCTTCCGACACTTTATCTGAACGATCTTAAAAGTGGACCGCTGGAATTGCCCATTGGGACGCTGATCACTTTTCGCCTTTATGGCGAGGTCGGCGCGCTGGGTGTCATTGAAACGGTCACTGGCCGTGCGGCAGATACCCCTCCTGATGCGACTTTGGCGCAGGATTTCAAGGTATTGCAGGACGGTATTATTCTGATCGAAGGGGTTGGTGGCGAACGATGGGAAGTCAGCATCAAGGCCGACACGCCGCCAGAAGTTGAAATTCTAGGCGCGGCGGAAGTCGCCGCAATGGGTGAGATGCGGCTGCCTTTTCGCGCAATGGATGATTACGGCGTCGAAGCGGGCGAGGCCCGGATCATGCTGGACCTCGCGTCGGTCGACCGCCGCTATGGCTTGATCATTGACCCCGACAACCGGCCTGAAATCGTGGTGCCGCTGCCCATGCCGATTTCAGGCGGGCGCGCGACCTTCGAGGAAAACCTGATTGATGATTTCTCTCAGCATCCCTGGGCAAACCTGCCGGTGACCATCACCCTCAGCGTTTTGGATGCCGCCGAACAGCAAGCGCAGGCCGCGCCTGTATCGATGACGCTGCCGGGACGGCGGTTTTTCGATCCCATCGCAGCCGCGGTGATCGAGATGCGCCGGGATCTCTTGTGGTCTAGCGCGAACGCCGGACAAACTGCGCAGGTTCTGCGCGCAGTGGCCTATTTGCCCGAAGACCTGTTCCGGTCGCAAACCTCAGCTTTGCGGTTGCGCGGCATGATCAAGGCGCTGGAACTTCGCGCACGCTACGGTCTGGATGCTGAAACGCAAAACGAATTGGCAAAACAAATGTGGGATCTGGCCATCGAACTGGAAGAAGGCGATCTGGAAGATGCGCTGGAACGGATGCGGCGTGCACAGGACCGTCTGAATGAGGCGATGAAGAATGGCGCATCCGACGCCGAAATTGCTGAACTGATGCAAGAACTGCGCCGCGCGACTGACGAATATATGCAGCAGTTGCAGCGCCAGCAGGCCGAACAACAGGACGGTGAACGCGGTCAGCAGCAACAGGGCGAGTCCATGCAGATGACGCAGGACGATCTGCAGCGCATGATGGACCGAATTCAGGAACTGATGGAACAGGGTCGCATGGCCGAGGCCGAACAGGCGCTCAAAGAGCTTCAGGAAATGATGGAGAACATGCAGGTCACTGAGGGCCAGCAAGGTCAGGGCGGGCAAAGCCCTGGTGAGCAGGCGATGGAAGATTTATCTGAGACCCTGCGCAACCAGCAAGGTCTGAGCGATCAGGCATTTCGTGATTTGCAGGAGCAGTTCAACCCCGGTGCGCAAGCCGGTGAAAACCAAGGCAACGAAGGCCGCAATGGCGGTCAGGGCCGTGGCCAAAGCCATGAAGGACAAGGTCAGGGCCAAAATCAGGGTGACGGCAACGAAGGCGAAGGTGGCGACAACGCTCAGAACGGACAATCGGGTCAGGGCGGCGACAATCCCGGCGATGCTCAAAGCCTTGCGGATCGCCAGCAGGCCTTACGCGATGAATTGAACCGCCAGAAGGGGAGACTGCCCGGACAGGGCACCCCCGAAGGTGAAGCGGCGCGCGATGCGCTGGGGCGTGCCGGCGATGCAATGGATGATGCGGAGGAATCGCTGCGCAAAAACGATCTGGCCGAAGCCATCGACAATCAGTCACAGGCAATGGAGGCGCTGCGCGAGGGAATGCGGGCCTTGGGAGATGCGATGGCACAACAAGAACGTGACGGCCAACCGGGACAGGGCACCGCCGAATCCGATCGTCGCGCCGACAGCCGTGATCCGCTAGGCCGCCAGCAAGGCACAAATGGCTCGGACGGGTCCGAGACGGATCTGGCGCTCGACGACGATGCCTATGGTCGCGCGCGCAAGCTGTTGGATGAAATTCGCCGCCGTTCCGGTGAAACTGCGCGGCCAGAAATCGAACGGGATTATCTGAAACGTTTGCTGGATCGATTTTGATCTCAGTAAAACGTCAAAGTTCGCGGGCCTTTTGGCCCGCATATCCCTAGCTGGCTGCTGAGCTTGATGCGGCTTGGTCGAGCCACTGCAAGAGCCCCTGCAACTTGCCGTCAAGCCAGATGCGCCCCTGATCGACTGCCGCTACATAGCGGATCATCAGGTCTTCAAGTGCCGGAACTGCCTTGATGATTGCAGGCGCAAAGACGTAGAGGCAGACCAGAATTGCAGCGATCAGCAAGATCACCGAAAAGCCGGTGCGGAACGCGCGTTTCTTGCGCTGTCGTGTGGATGCTTCGACTTCGATTTCGCCATCTGTCAGGAGACCGTCGCGGTCGGCGGACGAACGCAGTGTCGAATTGATCTCTTCGATGTCGGGCAGCAGATTGCGGCGTGATCCAAGGGCAGCGGCGGTCGCAGTCGCCTCGGTTACCGCTGGCTGCGGCTTGGGTTCTTCGCCACGAATACGGGCCATGCGCGCCTTGGCTTCTTGGGCACGGCGCTCGGCCTGGTCGACCGATTCTTCGGTATCAAGCCCCAACTCCGGTTGGCTTTCCAATGGTGATTGGGCTTTTTTCTCATCCCGTGCGGCACGTTCAACCTCTGCCTCTTGGCGCAGGATGTCTGCGACGGCGGGGTCAAGCTCCTTGCGGACGGGCTCTTTCCTGGGTTCTTCAGCAGGCCGCGAAGGCGGCGCAGGGGAAACTTCTTCGTCCGGCGTAGGCACAGACGGATCGTCTTCGGCTTCTGCAACCTCCGCCGGGTGATCGGGGTGATGCTGAAACCAGGTCTGCCCGCAATTTGAACACTGCACATCTCTGCCGGATGCCGGAATAACCTCATCCGGAACCTCATATTGCGCGTCACAGTTTGGACAGGTCAGCCGCATGTTTGGTCCTGCTGCATTGGAAACCCTCAACCTCAGATAGTTAACACTGACCTTATTGGTTAGCATATGGCCCGAAAAGGGCAATCTGGCGCCAAAGCCGTGACGAGGCGGATTGAAACCTATGCGATGCTGAGGCACAACAGTCCAAATTTGGTGGGGACGACGCGTGATCGAGCTGGAAAATGTGGCCTACAGCTATGGAGGCGGCGAATTACTGTCCGATATTTCGCTGAAACTTGCTGCAGGGTCGTTCCACTTTCTGACCGGGCCCTCCGGTGCGGGCAAGACCACATTGATGAAGCTATGCTATGGCGCGCTCTTGCCCACCTCTGGTAATGTTCGGTTGTTTGACAAGGATGTGCGCGGGCTGGACAGGGACGATATCGCACAAGTGCGGCGTCGTATGGGCGTGGTGCATCAGGATTGTCAGTTTCTCGATCACCTGTCCGTTAAGGAAAACATCGCCCTGCCGCTGCACGTCGCAGGGCGTAGTGACGAGGCGCATGGCGAAGATATTGAGGATCTGATGCACTGGGTCAGTCTGACGGAACGTGCCGCCGCCCTGCCACCGGAACTGTCGGGGGGGGAAAGGCAGCGCGCGGCATTGGCCCGTGCCGTGATCTTGTCGCCGGATGTTGTGCTGGCGGACGAACCGACGGGCAACGTCGACTGGGATATGTCGCAACGCCTTTTGCGGCTGTTGATCGAGTTGAACCGCATGGGCAAGACCGTGCTGGTTGCTACCCATGATCTTAGTCTGATCCGCACGACCAAGTCTCATGTGCAGGCGCGGGTTTTGCGCATCGCGAACCGGCGCATCCAACTGGCGGGGGCGGATCTGTGAAGGTGGCGGTTGGATCAATGACATCGCTTATGTCGCGCGACCGCCAGGCGGACCGTGTCGTGCCGCCATCGGGATTTACCGCCCAGCTGACGCTGTTTGCCGCCGGAGCCATGGCCTTTCTGGCGGTTTTCGCGCTGGCGCTGTCCTTGGCTTCGGGCCGGTTAGCGGAACGCTGGGGGGACGAGCTTGCCCGGTCTGCGACCATTCGCATCACCGCCCCGCAAGATCAGCAGGCGGCGCAGGTTGACGCCGCGCTGCGTATTCTGGAAACGACGAACGGCGTGGCGATGGCCCGTGCCCTGACGGATGCAGAGCAGCAGGCGCTTTTGGCACCTTGGTTTGGTGCCAATCTGGCCTTGGATACGTTGCCGGTGCCACGCCTCATCGAAGTGATAGAGGACGCAGAGGGAATGGACCCGGCAGGTTTGCGCCTGCGCCTTGCCGCCGAAGTGCCGGGTGCAGCGTTGGATGATCATAGCAGATGGCGCGCGCCTTTGGTCAATGCTGCATCGCGCCTGCGAGCGTTGGGTTGGATCTCGACCCTGCTGATCGCGGCCGTGACGGCCGCGATGGTGACACTGGCCGCCAACGCGGCGCTGGCAGCCAACGCGCAGGTGATCAGTGTGCTGCGTCTCGTGGGCGCGACGGACGCCTATATCGCACAGGCCTTCATCCGCCGCTTTACCTTGCGCGCGCTGGTTGGCGCGGCGGTTGGGATGGCGTTGGGGATGCTGGCGGTGCTTTTGATGCCGGGTGGAAATGACGAGACGTCGACTTTTCTTACGGGGCTGGGATTTCAAGGTTGGCACTGGATCACGCCGTTGCTGGTTCCGCCGCTTGCAGCGCTCGTGGCGTTCATCGCCACTCGAACGGCCGCGCGTCGCACGCTGGAGGCACTGACATGAAGGCGATGCAATGGGCGCGGTCCTTACTGTTTTCGCTACAAGCCACGTTGGCGATGCCGATCATCGGGTTGATCTATGCCCCTTGGGCGCTGTTTTCCAAACGCGGTGCCTATGCCGCCTGCAAAGCCTATTCCGCCTATGTCTTCTGGAGCGCGCGCTGGATGGTCGGCTTGCGTTGCGAAGTGCGTGGCACGCCCCCTGAGGGTGGCGTGCTGGTTGCCGCAAAACACCAGTCTTTTCTGGATATCCTGATGATCTTTCATGCGGTTGAACGTGGAAAGTTCATCATGAAAAAGCAGATCCTATGGACGCCCGTAATTGGACAATACGCCAAGAAAATGGAGATGATCGCCGTCGACCGGGGCAAGCGTGGGCGGGCGATTGCCAAGATGGTGAACGATGTGCGCAGCGGCGATCGGGAGCCGGGCCAACTGATTATCTATAGCCAGGGCACACGGGTCGCTCCCGGCGTACGGGCAGATTACAAAGTAGGGACTGGGGTTCTATACGAGCAGCTTGGCCAGACATGTTACCCGGCGGCGACCAACGCGGGCGTTTTCTGGCCGCGTCGCGGGCTTTATCGCCGGCCCGGCGTTGCGGTTGTGGAGTTTTTGCCACCGATCGCCCCCGGCCTTGGCCGCGAGGCATTTATGCAAAAGCTGTCGCATGACGTTGAAACCGCGTCGGATGCGCTTTTGCAAGAGGCACTGGACGGACCGGATGCATAAACTGGACAGCATTGCGGAACTTGAGGCGCTCTATGCAACGCCCGGTGCGGTTTCTCTGCGCAAAGTGACAGACCATCTGACGCCGCTCTATGCCAAGTGGATCGGAGCATCACGGCTGTGCATTCTGAGTACGGTCGGGCCGGAAGGCACCGATGCCAGCCCGCGTGGCGATGAGGGGCCTGTGGTCAGCGTACTGGACAGTCAAACGCTGGCGCTGCCTGATTGGCGCGGGAACCAACGGCTCGACAGTCTGCGCAATATTGTGCGCGATGAACGGGTATCGCTGATGTTTCTGGTAAACGGGT
>Ga0115567_10003920_pt1 | contig 14579 bp, 10 predicted proteins | sample COGITO_mtgs_1204_2_FD_88679 | JGI IMG/M metagenome (GOLD analysis project Ga0115567, IMG submission 88679) | Pelagic marine microbial communities from North Sea - COGITO_mtgs_120412 | ecosystem: Environmental > Aquatic > Marine > Epipelagic | place: Germany:Helgoland, sampling site Kabeltonne... | reverse complement strand
GAGCTTCTCTTAGTGGCTCTATGGCTAGTAGGCTTTTAGCGCCTGTAATCTGGGCCTGTTGACCTACAAATTGGGCTAGCTTAATTAGGTCATCAGGGCTAAAAAAAAGACCATAACCCGTATAAGCTTGTTTTTTATTATCCTCAGTACGCCTAGTGACTGCAGTTATCTGACTCAGCCCCAGTGGTTGAAAAATACCTTTGTAAAGCACATCAGCAAATAGCTCTGCTTGCTTGCCAAGTTTTGCTTTGATATAAGCATCCAAACCGGCGCCCAGCAAGTAGGTATCCGATGTATGATAAACAAAAGTAGTGCCGGGCTGGCTTTTACGGAAGTAGTGTTGACAGGCGAAGTTGAGTTTGTGCTCATTGGTCAAGGCATTAAAAAACGCTAATTTCTCAGGTGATGCTTCATCCTTTGAGTAATCTGACGACTGGTAGTTGCCCGTGCTCATGTCAAGCAAGTGAGCGAAGGTTACCCCATCCCACTGTGTTGTGCGGCATTGTTTCACCCATTTTGTGATGGGTTGATCAAACAGGTCTCCATACATTTTTTCTAGGTAGAACATGGCAAGACCGGCAAACAAGGACTTGGCGGTTGAATAAGAGGGCAATACTAACTGGTCACAAAAAGGGTAGGCTCCGGCTCTTGTTTGGCATGTGGAGCGATAATGTATGTCGTCAATTAATAGTCCATAAACCGTCATATCTTGAGCGGCTATCTTTTTGGGTAGTGCTAAGTTAGCTAAAAGCAGATCAGGTGATGGGTTCATCAGAGTCGACAACGGGCGAATTGCTAAACGCTGGCTTTTCTCTTGACCATAGAGGTTGATGAGTTTATCTGTGTCGAGGCTGTTGCCGGAGCTGTTTATTGACGTGCCTGAACCCCAAAAGTCGGCTTTAAAATACGCACAAGTCTCACTACTTATTTGATAATAAAAGCGCTGCGTTTCATCTGTAATAGTGGTTTCAATGACCACAACGCCGTTATGCACACAGTTTTCATTTTTTTCTACTAGGGCAAAGGGCAGGGTGATCCTTTGGGTTTTTTGTCCTTTTTTTGCGGGCCAGACCCTTCCTACGCCTACAAAATAATCCCAATGTGGGTTGTCTGTAAGTATCAGATGTCGGGTGTCTGGGATCACTTCTGCGTGCTGATTGATTACATAATTAATGTCCATATCTGGCAGTATTTCACGGCCGTCAGAGATTAGCCGTTTTGCACCGACTTGCTTCAGCCTAGAGCTTGCTTTTTGCATCAAAAGCAAAACTTGTCCTTGGGTTACTTTGCTGACCTTGGCATTCTGAGCAGGCACTAAATCGGATAGTGGCAAAGGATTTTTTGTAACAGCACTATGACCACTCAGCACCTTGTCAAGAGATGCTCCTAGAGCAGGAAACATTGTGCCCAATAAGGCAAAAATTAAAATTACTCGCAAATTATTCCCGCTTTTTCAAACTGCTTTTGCACACCGGATAATTGTTTGCTGAAATGTTTCCATTTGCCCACTGAGCTTGTATACACAGGCTGCCTGACTTGGGAAGCGCTGGCGGTGGTTGCGGCAGTGGTATTTTGTTCAAACTCACAACATTGTGACTGCCAAGGCAGATCACAATAAGCTAATAATTGCTCAGTTTTCCTCTGAAGTTGCGTTACTAATTTTTCATAACTCACCGTGTGCACAACCCCCGGCAGCACTTTTTGCCAATGTGCCATCAGTTGATAGTGGGCAATTTGATAATGGCTTAACTCCGCCAAATCGTAGGAGAAGGGATAACCTTGAGTAAATATTTGCTTAAAAATAGCCAAGCAGCTGTCCATAGGATTGCGCTGAACGTAGACAATTTTTGCCTGGGGTAGGGCTAAGTGGATCAAGCCAACATAGAGTGAATTTAACGGTAATTTATCGATAAACCTTGGACTTAGGTCAGTATCTGGTCTGGTGCTGTCGATATAGTTTTGTCCGAGAGATTTAAAGTCTAGATCTCTGGTCGCTGCAATCAAATCAAGTTTATTCGCCGGCGGGTGAGGCATTTTTTTGCGAACCTGTTGCATCATTTCAATGGCAAAATTATTCAATTCTCCTGCGCTATATACATCAGAGTGATTGCCGATAATTCTTTCAACTAGGGTGCTACCAGTGCGAGGCAAACCTAAAATAAATATGGGTTGGGTACTGGCACAACCTTGAATATTCTGCTTAAACACGCTGGCGTCAAATACCTGAGTAATTTTCTCTAGGGTCTGTACATCTTTATCGACAGAATATTGCATGTTTGCACGGCGCACCGACGCACCTTGTTGCAGGGCTTCAAAACTTTTTTCGAACTGTTGTAAATCCTCTAGCTCTTTGCCTAAGGCATAATAAAGCTGCGCTTTGGCTATAGGGGGTTGCTGTTGTTGCAGCGCTACACGTAATTCGGCTATATGGTTATTTTGTAAGCTTTGTTTTATGAGGCTTGAGCGCAATAACCAAGCCTCACTATCTCTAGGATTTAGCTTAATAAGCTTATCTAAGCTGTGCTGCGAATCATCAAGTTTGCCCATAAAACGTTGCAGTGAGGCGAGGTTAAATAATAACTGGGCATTATTTGGCTCAATGTTTAACGCATGTTGATACCACTCTAATGACCCTTGGTATAAGCCTAATTTGTTGAGTAGTAAGGCAAGCTCTGCACAGAATATTACTGAGTCACTTTGCTTTTGACTTAGCTCAATGGCAAGCTTCTGGGCTGCAATGCGATGGCGGTTTATCAACAGTAAACGGGCTTTATGCAAAGCCCAGTCACACTGTTCTGGCATAAGATCTAATGCCGTTTGAATATGGGTTAAAGCCCTAGCAGCATTGCCTTGCGCCAGAGCAATCACACTTGCAACATGCCAAGCGGGGGCGAACTCTGGATGACTTGCGCACAAGCACTGGCTTAACGAAAAGGCTTTATCGAATAATTTAAGCTTTACGTGGCGCCCTATTTCTTCTAGTAAATCTTCGGGAACATCTTTTTTGGTCATAGTAAAAGCAGCATCCTTCGTCATACAGTTGTTGCCTAGCATAACAAGCGCCTTTACTTAAAATGAAACAAAAAACGTAAACTTTTGCAGGTCATCCGTTTCCTGCAAAACCCAAACCATCAACTCTAAAAACGGTAATTGATCTGTACTCCAACGGTTCTGGGAAGGCTTATGTAATCTTTTGATGAATTACCTAAAAAGTTTTCGTCCGGGTCAGTGCCCATATACGCTTCAGGTATCAAACCCGTTACGCCATCTTCATTAAAGATATTTTTCACATAAAAGGTCAGATCCCATTCATCAGCGGCCAACCTAGAGGTGATATTCCATAACGAAAACCCGTCTATATCTGCTTGTAGCGCCGCACTTTCGCCTAAGTAATTCAGTGAGTCTGATTGATAATAAGCATTTATTTGAGTAACCCAGTACATATTATTGTTTAGCTCGTAGGTATAATCTAACGCTACACTAATGGTTTGGTCTGGTGAGCCAGGCAATTTATCGCCATCAAAAGCTTGGGTTCTGGTAGAGGATGTTGCGCCTACGCCTGTGGGCACCACAAAATCTGCGGTGAGTTTTGCATCTATGTTGGCATACCCCAATACGTAATGAATGCTGTCACTTAAGTACCCTTGTAACTCTAATTCAATACCTTGAGTTTGCGCTGACTCGCCGTTGGCAACCGTAAAGAATCCCCAGAATGACGCGGTATTTAATTGCGGATTATCCCAATCTAAGCGAAACGCCGACAAGCTATAGCTGTGTTTATTGTTGGCTAAGTAACCTTTTACCCCTACTTCGTAGTTAATGATGCTGTCGGAGGCATACTGCTGCCACTCTGGCCTTTCTGCCAAACTACCGGTAAGAGGCACTGCATTGGCGCCACCGCGGCGATAACCCTCATTGACCGTACCGTATACCATAGTGTCTTTGTCAAAATGATATGACATATTGACTTTAAATAAGGTGTCACTTTCAGAGGTTTCAAATTTTGGCTCTGCGCCTAAGAATGGAAAAATAGGTAACACTAATTCTGTATCATTAACAAAATCGTTTTTGAAATGCCGTATTCCAACCGTCGCTTGCAAGTCATCTGAGAAATGGTAGGTCAGTTCACCAAACAAGGCTTTGTCTTTAAAGTTTTCATTGCGTACATAGTGAAAGTCGTTATCGGTATACACCATGCCAAAGTCGGCCATGGTTGGCCACCAAGGAAACGCTGCACCGGCCCATTCTTGGTATCCCGGCATATAGCTATCTTGAGTGGCGATGTTGTCTTGATCCATATAATAAGCACCGACCACCCAGTCGATGTTATTTTTTGTTTCGTTTGACACTAACCTAAGCTCTTCTACAAAGGCTTTGTTATCATAGCCACGTTCCGCTAACGCCATAGGACGGGGCGAACCATAATATAAATCAGCAAACCAATCTTGTTGGGCATAAAAACCAGTGTTATCGCTGATTGAATTACCTTGGTGATTGGTTTTGGAGGTGCTAGAGGTTAACGTGGCGAAACCAAGATCCCATTCGGCTTCAAGTGAGGTTAAGTCTACATCACGATCTGAAGGCTCTAACAATACGGCGCCATTTTGGTACTCGCCATAGGCTTGTTCAGTGCCATTGACCCAATTGGTGCCGCGAGTCACTTGTCGACGTCCACCAATTTCATCCGTTTGTTTTTGATACGCGAGGTTTATGCTTAAATCGGCATTTGGCTGCCAATACAACGACATACGTCCGTAATCAATATCAACAGTATCTGCATCTTCTACACTGCGAAAACTCACACCGCCCGCAGCCAGATCATTGTTTTGCGCTGCGGGGGCGTAATTATTACTGTCTAAAACATACACATTGGTGTAATCGACTATGCCGTCATTATCAATTCGGCCTAGGTTAGCCCTAAAGGCCAAGTTGTCAGTGAGAGGGATGTTTAGCAGTATATCCATATTCACGCTGTGGCCTTGAGACCCTTCGGTTTGCCCTAAAGACATGCCCACACTGCCATAAAATTCATCAGCATCGGCCTTGTTCATTTGGTACTTAACTGTGCCTGCTAACGAGCCTGAGCCATACAAAGTGCCTTGTGGGCCGCGCAAGACTTCAATCATACTGATATCTTTTAAAATAAAATTAGCCTGCAAAGGTGTATCGTCTACGTAAGCAGCAACGGTTGATACGGCTGACAGTGCCACATCCCCTTGAGAGCCACTATCGACATTGACACCGCGGATCACCACACCACTGACAACACCAGAATTACGATAACCGCGATCGATAACAGTCGCCCCAGGGATATTGCGTAGCATTTCAGATGAATCAACTATATTGCCGTCTTGTAATTCAGAGCCTGAAATAGCCGAAATATTATACGGCACATCTTGGATACTTTGGGTGCGCCTACTGGCCTTCACTTCAATCCGCTCGATTATTTTCTCATCCTGCGCAGGGCTTTCTTGTGCCGAAATATAAGATACAGGTGTGCTCAGTAACAGTGCACTAGTAATGGCTTTGGCAAGGAAATGTTTTTGAAACGTTACAGAATGCATGGCGTTACTCCAGTTAGCGTAATTTTTATTATCTTGTTCGAGGTTAGAACAGAGACTGTCCGACTCGTAGTACCAGATTGGAACCAGTTATGGGTCCAATGTTAATTTTTGCTTAGATCATTGTCTGGCAAAGCCAAAGATCCCAGTGTGTCTAGAAATGAACTGTTGTTGTTTGAAATACGTTTAATCGCCGATTGATTATCTCTAAAACTTTTCAGCGGTTGCCCCAAGTTGTGCAACCCCCGTTCACGATCGCGGCGCACTTGAGCAAAATCTATCTCAATAGGGATCACTTCAGGCAATTCACCCGCGACATATATCTCGTTACCCTGAGGACCCACAAAAATGGATTGTCCGTTACCTAGGTCACCGGCGGTATTGATCGCAATCACGTAACATTGGTTAGTAGCGGCAGTGGCTTTGGCTAAGTTGAGTTCTATTGAACGGTCAATCGTGCCTGTCATGGTTGGGTAAATAAGTACCTCAGCTCCATCACATGCCATGCTGCGGGCAACTTCTGGAAACCATAGGTCGTAGCATATAGCAACGCCAATACGTCCCTGTGGTACGTCGAACACCAGAATATCTTGCCCACTATCTATGCCACTTTCATAAGGACAAAAAGGAAAGATTTTTCGATAACGACCCACCACCTCACCTTGGTTATTAATGACCGAAGTTGTATTAAATACTTGCTCAGCAGACTGTTCATAGTGACTACCTGGGATCAGCCAAACATCAAGCTGCTTAGCTAGATCACAATAGAAATTTTCTGTAGGGCCGGGCATAGGTTCAGCATATTTCTTTTCTGGGCCGAAGCTATTAAGTTCACCCAATACCAGCATATTCAGCCAAGGAAAACGCTTTTTACAGGCAGTAATTTGCTTAGCAATAGCGGCTAAATTATTTCCGTATGACGAGGCCAGTTGTAAACCAGCAATGGAGAAGTGACTCATTTTATTCCTCGCAGATAGGCAAAATTAATTAAGTGCCTGTGTTTTAAAATACTTTAATAGGTCCAGATGAGGAGGGATAGAACCAGATTATAAAAAACTACTGGTCCAGTTTTACTGGGCACCGATCAGATCAAGTTGTCGAACAAAGCAGTAATTTTGGTCAAACCATTTCATTTTTTTACCATCCATTATCACGTAGAAGCCTTTAATTTCACCATAGCTCCATAGTTTCCATTGACGCCAGTACATACCATTTTCAATCCACCAACGACCTGTATCTATTTCACTGTCGATACCACCGGTATGACCCGACATATTGCCATCTGGTAATAAATCTATGGTGCATGGCACACCATAAACCATTTGACATTCTAACCTTGCTCCGGGCAGAAGTTGGCGTAAGTCGTCGTTACTGAGTAGTTTACCACTGGCATTGGTGAGTTTTTCTTCGTGCTCTGCTGTTAGTTGGTGGATCAGTTCGGCAAGTTTACTCACCCCAGCGCGAATTCTACTGTTGGGAATACTGGTGATACCCATACGAAAACAGTTTTCAGGATGTTTGTTTTGCGCGTAATAACGTTTTACTGGCTCAATTAAAATACCAAGTTTAGCGGCTTTTTCTCGCAAATTTTCACCGTCCAGCTGTTTTGGCCCCGTGATCCAATAAGCCGTGCCACCTTGTATCGGGCCGGTATCAATGCAGTTAGGTAAATAGGTATTTAGGGCTTCTCGCAGGGTTAACCAACGCTCGAAAAACACTTTGTGTAATTGCCACATAAAGGCATCGTAATAACCCAGCGAAAGAAAATAGGCGACAGCTCTTTGGTTATTTAGTGGCGGATTACGCATGGTCATTTTGCGGAGTTTTTTCAGCTCATTGATCACCCCTGAATCAGCCACAATAAAACCAATCTGGATCCCTGAGGCGAGTACCTTAGAAATACAGGAAATATAAATAACCCGATTTTTAGTATCCATGCTGCGCAGTGCTGGATGCGGTTGACGCAGGAAGTTACTTTCAAATTCAAAATCATCTTCAATAATCAGCAAGTCTTCGGCGTTGGCTTTATCGAGTAATTCTTGACGGCGAGTCATAGACATAGTCACACTGGTGGGCGTTTGATGACTAGGGGTAGTGTAAACAATGTCACATTGATCTAATCGTTCATCTACCTGCATACCGTTATCATCGACTGTTTGATACACCAGATTGGCACCGCAGTATTGCATTAGGTCACGTACTTCAGGGTAACCGGGTTCTTCTATTGCTACTGTTACTGAGTTGTCTACAAACAATTGACTGACTAGGTGTAAAGCTTGTTGGGTGCCTACTGTAATCAGAATTTCATTACTACTGGCATGGATCCCGCGACGGGGTATCACTTTAGTGCGAATTTGTTCAAGTAACATCGGATCGTCGCCAAGACCTTGGCGTTGGGACCATTGGTTTATTTCGCGGGTTACATTGGCTTGCTGATTGGCTTCGCGCCATTCCTTTACCGGATATAAGGTGGCGTCAAATTTTCCGTCGATAAAAGGGTAAGAATACTTTTGCCAATCAGCCGGGCAAGCAGTTTGGTTAGTCGTTTGCAAAGCCCGTTTAAAACGATGTTGATTATCACTGGCTTTGGGGTGATAAGTTTGGTCTACCTGATTATTATTCACCCAGCCTTGATGTATTTGTTCGCTTACATAAATACCACTGCGCTCTTTACTAACAATATAACCTTCGTCTTGTAGTGTTTGATAAACCAGTACCACGGTATTACGCGCCACCCCCAGTTGCTCTGCTAATTTACGAGAGGAAGGTAGGCGACTACCAAGGGCGAAAGATCCCACCAGAATACCTTCAACTAACTTATTTCGTATCTGGCTTTGCAGACTTTCGTCAAGGGAAGTATCTATATGGATCAATCGCTTAAGCATAGTATTAAGGCCTATTTATTCTGTCTTTACATCTTGTAGCTTGATGACATCCTGAAAGAGTTGCTGAAATTTAGCAATACCTTGTTCCAGGATATCCTGCTCAATGGTAAGGGGCGGCAGAAACCGGATCACATTGCCATGAAAGCCACAGGCCAGTAAAATTAAGCCATATTCTGCGGCTTTGGCAATGATGGCTTGAGTTAATTGCGTATTAGGTTGCTTGATATCGCCGTTACTGACGAGCTCAATCGCCAACATGGCACCCAGTTGACGTACATCAATTATAAAGCCTGAATAGTTGTTTTTTAGCTCATGTAAATGTTTAGCAAACAATGCGCCCATTGCATTGGTATGAGCCAGAAGGTTTTCGTTCTCGATAATGTCTAGAACCGCAAGAGCCGCTGCACAGGCTACAGGAGAGCCTCCGTAAGTGCCTCCTAGACCACCGGGTAAGGGCGCGTCCATGATGTGTGCTTTACCCACTACTGCTGCTAGTGGCAAACCACCCGCGATGCCTTTGGCCATAGTAATCAAATCAGGCTCGACATTGGAATGTTCACAACAGAACATCTTGCCTGTGCGCCCAAAACCAGTTTGAATTTCATCTGCAATCAGCACTATTTCATGCTCATCACACAGCGCTCTAAGTGCCTGCATAAATTCCACAGGAGCTTGATAAAACCCACCTTCACCTTGCACAGGCTCAACAATGATAGCGGCAACATCTTGGGCGGCAATATCCACTTTAAATAATGTATGTATGGCTTCAATCGAATCGCTAACCGATATACCACGCAAACTATCAGGAAAAGGCACGTGAAAAATGTCTGCCGGAAAAGGACCAAAGTCTCGTTTATAAGGGGCAATTTTGCCTGTCAGCGCCATGGTCATATTCGTACGGCCATGGAAGCCGCCGTTAAAGGCAATCACTCCGCGCCTTTTGGTGTGGGCTCGTGCAATTTTAATACAGTTTTCTACCGCTTCTGCGCCTGTACTCACAAACATTGCTTTCTTTTCTGAGGTACCTGGGGCTATCTTGACTAACTTTTCTGCTAGTTCTATCGCAATTTCATAAGGGTTGACCATTACGCAGCTATGGCTAAATTTTTCCATCTGACGTTTTACCGCTTCTACCACTTCGGGGTGGCTGTGTCCGGTATTACACACCGCTATACCTGATCCAAAATCAATGTAACGATTATTTTCGACATCCCACACTTCCGCATTTTTAGCATGACTAACAAATACGGGATAGACGTTGCCCTGACCTCTGGCGATAACAGCGGTTTTGCGTTGTTGTAAGTCTTGATTGGTTTGGGTTTGGGTAATAATAGGTTGTTCTAAGTTCATAATGTTCTCTCCATTCCACCTAAGCACAGGTATTTTATTTCAAGGTAGTCGTCTAAACCGTAACGTGAGCCTTCACGACCATTTCCAGATTGTTTCATGCCACCAAACGGCGCTGCCGCGTTGGAGATAATGCCTTCATTAATGCCAATCATGCCAAAGTCGAGTGCCTCGGCTATGCGAAAAATACGTCCAATATCGCGGCTATAAAAATAAGCGGCTAGACCGTACTCGGTATCATTGGCAATTTTGATGGCCTCTTCGTCATCCGCAAAACTGATTATCGGAGAGACAGGACCAAAAATTTCGTTACGGGCGATAGGCATATCGTTGGTTACGCCGGTTAATACAGTTGGCAAGTAGAAGTTATTGCCTTGTTGTGTTCTTGTGCCGCCAAAAGCGAGAACGGCTCCTTGCGCAACAGATTGTTGAACCAATTCGTCAACATCATTGGTCGCCTTGGCATTAATCATTGGCCCCACTTGTGTGCCTTGCTCTAGGCCATTACCTAACTTGAGCTTTTTAACCTTATCAATAAATTTTTCACAAAACGTAGCGTAAATATCCTGATGCACCAAAATACGATTAGTGCAAACACAGGTTTGTCCGGCATTGCGATACTTGGAGGCCAATGCGCCTTGTATCGCCGCATCAATATCGGCATCAGCAAAAACAATAAACGGGGCATTACCACCCAACTCCATAGACACCTTTTTAACGGTGCCAGCACATTGAGCAATGAGTTTTTTGCCAACATTAGTGGAACCGGTGAAAGTGAATTTGGCGATAGCAGGATGTTCGGTTAGCACTTTGCCAATGCCATTGGAGTCTTTGCCAACCACCACGTTAAATACACCAGCAGGAATGCCTGCACGCTCGGCTAATTCAGCCATGGCAAGGGCTGATAAGGGTGTTTGCGTGGCAGGGCGCACCACAAAGGTACAGCCAGCGGCAAGGGCTGCAGCGGCCTTCCGGGAAATCATTGCATTTGGAAAGTTCCAAGGCGTAATGGCGGCCACTACGCCAACCGGTTGTTTGATAACAATAATTCGTTTATCAGCATCTGGCGCAGGAATAACATCACCATAAATACGTTTGCCTTCTTCAGCAAACCATTCAATAAATGATGCACCATAGGCAATTTCACCTTTGGCCTCAGCCAAGGGTTTACCTTGTTCGAGAGTCAAAATGCGCCCTAGGTCGTCTTGATGTTGCATTATCAAGTCGAACCATTTCCGCAGTAACCTTGCACGTTGTTGTGCGCTTTTTGCTGACCACGAAGCAAGTGCGCTGCTAGCGGCCATGACTGCCTGTTCCGCTTGTTCTGGACTGGCGTCGCTAATACTCACTAAAAGTTGGTTATTTGCGGGATCGCAAATAGCTATTTTATGACTGTTTTCGACCCATCGCCCTCCAATGTAAGAAGCCGTTTTAACCAGTGTTTTGTCTTTAATATTTTGCACTTTGTACTCCAATCTAATTTTTAGCTATTGAAGCGCAAATGCATTACTCTTTAAATATTAAACTTTAAATCATTACGTTTAGGTAGGTAAAACTTTATGAGTCGCACTAATCTGATCCCCAAACCGGTCACTGAATATGACTTACGTCTGTTGCGTATTTACAAGTCGGTGGTTGAAAATGGTGGGTTTTCTGCTGCAGAAGCAGATTTAGGCATTACTCGTTCTACTATTAGTGTGCATATGGGAAATTTGGAAAGTCGCATGAAATTAAAACTATGCTTGCGTGGGCGAGGCGGCTTTACACTCACAGAGGTTGGGCAAACTGTGTATCACGCCTGTATTGATTTATTTGATTCACTTAATGATTTTTCCCTTTTAGTGCGTACCTTGAACAGTGAACTTAGCGGAGAGTTGGTGATCTTGTGTGCCGATCAATTAGATTGGGCTAAGCAAAGAAAACTGGCTGAAGTTATTAAGCAGATCCATCAGCAAGCACCAAAGCTACAACTGGTGCTGGATGGTGACTCTATCCAAAACATCGAAAAATCCTTACTCAGGGATAAAGCTCATGTGGGTTTGTTTCCAAATTACAAACAGGTGGATGGCTTGGAATATTCACAAGTTTTTAGCGAGCCTATGTACTTATGCTGTGCCAAGGAACATCCGCTATACCAAATTGAGGATAAACAAATCGATGAGGCGTTACTTGCCAGTTATAGTGCAATTCACCCTGGTTTGGACGTTGACCAAGCGGGCAGAGCGCAGTTGCAAAAATTAAAACTGGAGGCTAGAGCTTATCAATTTGATACCCGAAAAACCCTTATTTTATCTGGACTGTATATTGGTTACTTGCCACTGAGTTACGTCGAAAGAGAAGTGCAACAAGGTGATATTAGACTTATTTGCGCGCAAAGTTGTCACTACGATTTTACGCTTTCATTAGCCAGTAAAAAAACACCCAGAGAACAAGCCAAAGTTGCACTGATTAAAGAGGCGTTTATGTCCTATTAGCAGAATAGATTCACACACGTAGACCATGTACAAAAGAACAACCCGCAAAAACAAGATAATTACTTAAATATCTAGAATAGAGATGGACTGTGGTTTGGCTACAACCGCAAAGAAACAAGGCCACGAACATTAAGTACTTCACCGGTGACCTTATTTTTTTATTGTAGGACTTTGATCTTTTCAATACTGGAATTCATAGCAGACTGGTCGTCGCTAGGAGGTTCCATTCTATAATCTAGTTGTACTGTTAAACCGGTTTGTCGTTGGGCTTTGCCGCCTTGAATTCTGGGTTTGTACGTCCATTGTTTTAAGGCGGTAATGGAGTTTTTATCGAAGACTTGCTTAGGGAATGATTCGATCACTTGGATGTTATCGGTTGAGCCGTCTTTAGTAATATCAAACTGCAGTATGACTGAGCCTTCTTGATTATCTCGTGCTGCTTCAACAGGATATTTAGGTTCAATTCTTATTACCGGCGCAGCCATAGCGGGCTTATCGACTGCGTGTGCTGTCTCTGCCAAATTGGCCAATGCAACTCCTGCAAGCAAAGTACTACTTAAAGCAATTGATAAGCCTATTAATGCAGGTTTAATTTTTACTGGGTTTTTAATACTAGCGATACGTTTAAGCATGGTGTTTTTTTCTCCATAGGGTGAATAAATTGAAAAGCTGTGTAATGAACGTTCGGCGCACTGCACTAGTGCTTTGCTGTAGCTAATTTTGTCTTCAGTGCTGGATTGTTTTAGTACTACGGCGTCGCATGCTAGCTCTTGGCTGCGCCTAAATGCACGGTAGGCCAGCCAAGTCAGTGGGTTGAACCAAAATACGGCCACAAACAATAAAGCAAACAAGTTATAAAGATTATCGCCTCGATGAAAATGGACTAATTCGTGACTTATCATTAACTGTTGTTGGCGTTGACTGAACAGATCACCGAAACCCTCTGGAATAACTAAGGTTGGTTTAAAGATCCCACTTAATACTGGGCCTGAGAGTTGACTGTTGCTCACCACATTCAATTTTGAGGGTAAGGCAATTTCAAGTTTAACCTTGCGAGATTCAAGGTGCGTTAAGCAATATATTTTCCACTGTGCAAATGCTCCAAGAGATAAGATCGCAAAGCACCCACATAACCATAATAAATCCCAGTTTAGATTAAGATCTACTGCATTTGTCTCAGCGCCTATTTCAACGATATATCGGTAGATAGATTTGTCATCTACTGAAATAACATCTTGCGGAAGGTTGTTAGCAATTAGTAATAAGGGTACTAATAACCAAAGTGCGTAAACCACATTAGCGCCTAAGCTTTTTATCGCCTTTGCTTCCAGGGCTATCAGGATTAACAGCAACAAACTAATGACTATCTGTTGCTCAACTAACCAATTAGTCATTGTCTTGCTCCCATTTTTTTATCAGTGATTTAAGTTCTTCTATGTCTTCTTTAGATAATGAATCCGAGTTAGCAAAGCCAGCCACCAATGGTGCCACTTTTCCCCCAAATAAACGGCTAACTAAACTCTTGCTTTCCTTTTGGTTATAGGTGCTGCGTTTCACTAGAGGAGAATACAAATAACTACGTTGTTGTTTCTCAAAATCGACAACCTGCTTTTTAACCAATCTGCTAAGCAGGGTTTTCACGGTTTTTTCATGCCATGGTTTATTTTGGTTTAAGCGCTGGATTATATCTTGGGCTGAAGCAGGATAGTGTTCCCATAATGCATCGAGCACTTCAAATTCTGTTTTGCTGATATCTGTTTTGTTTGTGTTAGTTGTCATAGAGCATCATCTAGTTGAATGTTAGTTTGATTACAGTTGTAGTCGATAGTTTTAGATTACACCTGTAATCTAAAATAACAAGTGTTTATTTTGGGTTTTTAAGTTGAAAAAGGTGTTGTTGTGGGGTGTCATTTTCACTGAATTAAATATTTATTCGATAAAAGTCAAAATATTCCGACATTTTGTAACTAAGCTGTTAAACTACGCCCCGAATTCAATATCCACCTGCGTAATGGTGATAGCGCAAGTGGAATTAAACTATTTCACTAAAAGAAGAGAGTTAAAAAATGAGTAAAGGTACAGTAAAGTGGTTCAATGCAGATAAAGGTTTCGGTTTTATCGCTCCAGAAGACGGTAGCAAAGATTTGTTTGTTCACCATTCAGAAATTCAAGCTGGCGGCGGTTACGCAACTTTGAATGATGGTCAAGCAGTTGAATTTGAAGTGGGTGAAGGCCAAAAAGGTCCTTGCGCAAATAAAGTTGTTGCCATCTAAACGGTTACACGCTTAGCGACAGGTAGTTACTTGCTTTAG
>Ga0115567_10003917_pt1 | contig 14582 bp, 16 predicted proteins | sample COGITO_mtgs_1204_2_FD_88679 | JGI IMG/M metagenome (GOLD analysis project Ga0115567, IMG submission 88679) | Pelagic marine microbial communities from North Sea - COGITO_mtgs_120412 | ecosystem: Environmental > Aquatic > Marine > Epipelagic | place: Germany:Helgoland, sampling site Kabeltonne... | reverse complement strand
TGTAGTTCTGGGCGTTCTCAACAACAACTAAATTTGGACGCGACCACATCGTTCCATGGGTGATGGGCGCAAGGGGCTGGCTGGGCAGTGCGGTGCGTGGTTTGCAGTCTCTGTCGCAGCAGCTCGCAGCCCCCCGATCTTCCTCTGCGACACGACGGAAAATGACATCCCAGGCGCCGCGGACCCGCGCGGTCATCTTTGTGAGCACCCTGAGAGGAATCAGCGAGGGGCGGATAGCGCTGGTGCGCTCGCACGCGCAAATCTCAAGCAGAGATGGCCAAAACTGAGCTGACAGGGCCATTTATTGGTTTGCGCAGGATCTTGGTGGTGTCGTGCTTGAATCGCCACTTCCTGCCATTCGCGCATTCGAACAGGAGGCCGGCGTGGCCTCTGGCGCGATCTTCGCTGTTGCGGCGAAGAGCGGTAGCGCGGGAGCGTGGCAGCGGTTGGAGCGCGGCGAGCTGACGCTTGAGGAGTTCATCCCGATCTTTTCGACAGAGCTTTCTGCCGCGGGACTCGCCCTGAAGAAGGATGTGGCGGAGCTCTTCATGGCAATGGAAGCGGGTTCGCCTATGATCCTTTAGCCCGCGAGCGCGGCGCCCCTGTGAATAATGTATCCCCGAATATGGTGGGCAGGCTTCTATCCGCCTCGGGCAGACATGGTGATGGCGATACAGAGCATCAAGGCAGAGGGCTTGAAGACTGCGGCGCTGACCAACAACTGGAAGCATGCGAACGGGCGGGCACTCCCGGCGGAGCTCGACCCCGTCATGAAGCTGTTTGACGTGGTGGTGGAAAGTGCCAAGGTCGGGATGCGCAAACCGGACCCGGAGATCTACCAGCTCGTTCTCGAGAGGCTGCGTGTCAAGGCCCCCGAGGAGGCGATCTTCCTCGACGACATCGGACAGAACCTCAAGGCCGCCCGGGCCCGCGGCATCCGGACCATAAAGGTGGGCGAGGGCGCGCCCGGCGCGGCCCTCGACGAGCTGCAAGCCGAGCTGGGCTTTTCGCTGCGCGAGTTCGTGCCGGGTACCGTTTCAGTGCGCCCCGCGCTGCGCATAGACACGGCCGCGCTCGAACGGCACCTCGCCTCCAGCGGAGTCCCGGGGCTCGATGCGCCCGTGACCCGCCTCCGCCAATTCGGTCCGTGTGCCTGCCTCACTGCCCCCCGCCGAGCGAGCCCGCGCCGCCTGGCCCGCCCGACTCACCCTGGTTGGCACGGTCGGCGCGCCGTGCGCAGGGCACGGACAGTCGAACCCTTTCCCCCCCCTCGTACTAAGTGGACACGCCGCGTCCCTCACCCCGTACTAATCGGACACGCCGTGCAGGGCACGGACAGTCGAACCCAACCTACCACGTGACCCTCGGCGGCGCGGCGGGTGGCGCGGGCGGGCGCGAGGTGGTGGTGCGCAAGAAGCCTCCCGGCAAGATCCTCCGCGGGGCGCACGCAGTCGAGCGCGAATTTGCGGTGCTTGCCGCGCTCGGCGGCGCGGGCTTCCCGGTACCTCGGCCGCTCCTGCTCTGCCAAGACGAGTCTGTCCTCGGCACCTCCTTTTACGTCATGGACTTTGTGCGCGGTGACTCTCCGCGCCCGTCGGCCGATGCCGCCCGCCCCCCTTCGCCCACTGTGCCCCGTGACCCGGGTTCCGGTCGCCTCTGCACGCTGGAAGCTGAGGAGAAAGCGCGGCGCGCGCAGGGATGCTGCACAAGGACGCTTACCTGCGGGGCATGGCACCGGCGGAGCGGGCGCGGGTGTTTGACCAAATGAACACGGTGCTGGCGCAGCTGCACTCGGTTGATCCGACGGCGGTGGGCCTGCAGGAGTACGGGAAGCACTCAGGGTTCTACGAGAGGCAGATCTCGACGTGGACCAAGCAGTACGAGGCGGCCAAGGTGGACGAGATCCCGGCGATGGACCGCCTCGGCGAGTGGCTCGCCGCACATGTCCCCCCAGAGGGCAAGGTGGCGATCGTCCATGGCGACTTCCGTCTCGACAACCTCATCATGGACCCCAGTTCCGAGCGGGTCCCCCCTGCCCCCCGCGCCCCGCGCCCCCCGCGCCCCGCCCGCGCTCCGCCGCGGGCGCCGCCTGAGCGCCCGCCGCGGCCTCAGGTGCTCGCTGTGCTCGACTGGGAGCTCTCGACCCTCGGAGACCCCCTGGCAACCGCCGCCCCCGCGCCCGCTCCTGAGCGCTCCGCCCGCTTGCGCTCAAGCGCCTCACCCGCGGAGCGCGGCGCCAACCAAGTTAACTAATATAACCTCTTCACCCATTATCCCAGGCGGACGTGGCCCACAGTTAACTAATATAACCCATTATCCCAGGCGGACGTGGCCTACAACTGCCTCGTCTACCACCTTCCGCCGCACTTCCCCCAGGTGCGTTTGCTGCCGCGCCCATCCCCGCTGCACAGCGCGCCGCGTCGACGGGCGCAGGCGCCCGCGCTGCGGCCAACGCGCGGCACCACGCCCAGGTTCCCGGGTTTGCTGGGGCGGCGCTGCCCGCGGGAGTTCCGACGGAGGAAGCTTACGTCGCCGCTTACTGCGCCCGTGTCGGGCGCGCGGGCATCGACGGCTGGAACTTCTACCTCGCTTTCGCCTTCTTCCGCATCGCCGCCATCCTCCAGGCACCACTCCGCCGCACCCTGCGTCGGTGCGGCAGGGATCTGTGGATGGACCGCGAGGGGGCGGCCCAGGCGCCTCTCCGCTGCAGCCCGCGTCCCGGCTCCCGCGCAAGCGCGTCGCGGCGCGCTGATGCCGCCGGTCGGCCCGCAGGGGGTGTACAAGCGGGCGCTCCAGGGGAACGCGAGCTCGGACCAGGCGAAGCAGGTGGGCGCGCTCGCGGCAAGCATGGCGGAGGAGGGGTGGCGGCACGCCCAGACGCCCCGCAACATCCGTGTCTGAACGCGCGGGCGGCAGACCGCTGCAGCCGCGCGCGTGTGTTGGATCAAGTACACCTTCACAGCGACAGCAACCTTCACAGTGGCGGCGGAGCCGCGGCACCCTGCAGCCAGCGCACAATCCGCTCTGCCTCGCCCGTCCTCATGCGCCCCGCCGAGGCGCCGCGCGCGGCAACGCCATCGCTCTCGCCCGTGGCGCCCGCGCGGCCCGGCAGCACGGCCGACGCTGGGCGCACGGACCCCTCCCCGGCGGCCTCGTGCGCAAGCTGCAGCGCGGTGCGGCCGCTGTCGTCGGTGAGGGTCGTGTCGGCCCCGCGCACCTCGCAGAGATACTGCACCGCACCCACCGCGCCCGCAAGCACCGCGAGATGCAGCGCTGTACGCCCGCCGGCGCCTGGCAAGTCGGCAGCCCCGCGCGCTGCGGATAAGAGCTTCACCGCGGCCAGGTCGCCGCGGCGCGCGGCGAGGTGCAGCGGCGCCTCGTGCGCCAGGTTGGTCACCAGCGGGTCCGCCCCAGCCCCAAGCAGCGAGCGGATCGCCTCCAGATCCCCGGCCATGGTCTGCCGCCCACCCGCCCACCCGCACATGGCTCAGCAACCTTTGGACGCAGGTTCGGGCTCGCTCGGCGAGGCGCGCGTGCTGGCCGGGGGGCGGTGACCGCAGTATGCAGCGCAGTGTTGCCCGTCTCTGCGTCCCGCGCGTCCACGGCGTCCAACCGCCGGCGCTCCATCAGGCGGAACCGCTGCCCGGACGCAGACGACGTCGACCCCGCCGGACGCGCGCTCGCCCACCGCTCGACCGCCACGTCCTCGCCTTCGCGCTCCGCTGGAGCCATTTTGGTCAAACGCTCAAGTGCGCCTTCGCCTGCTGTGCGGCCCAACAGTGCTGGCGAGGCCTGCTCGTCGCCTCCGGCGCGGCTGATGAGCTCCCGAGCAGTTAGAGAACCTCCGCCATCCTTTGCACGCAGTCGCTCAGTCACCCCTCGGCGAAGTGAGCCATGTGCCCCTGCGTCTGCGCCCACAGCGGCGCCCACCTCCAGCCTGGGGCGCCCGGGCGCGGACAGCGGCCGCAGCCGCGTCGCGCTCCCGGGCCGGCGCTCCCAGGTTGAGGCATCCGGCGCGGGCGAGGCAGCCGCCCCAGGCCCGAGATTCGTCCGACGCAGCAGCGGAGTCTTGGTTGAGGGAGTTCGAGAAGCAGTTTGAGAGGGGTCGAACTCAGCTGCAAGACCACCCTGCTGCTCCCCTGCACTTGATCCTCGTAGCGAGGCAGCTCTGCCATCCCCTGCCTCCGCGGACGCCGCAAAAGGGCCCCGCTCAATTCTCTGGAGCAGACCAGCCGCGGGCGAAGCAATCGGCGCGTTCCTACGCGCGCCACCCGATGCCAGGGGCTCCGAGTGGTGTTCGAGCACCGACGGGGCAGGCGCCGTGTCGGGCGCCAACTGGGCGCTGTCCGCCTGCACGCGCGCTGCTTCCGCTCGCGCACCGCTCCCCTCGTCGATGCCTGACGGCGGGTCTGCGAGGACCGGCACCAAACCTGCCCGGCTCGCCCTCCGCACACCGAGCGGTCGGGGGTCAACTTCTTCTCTGATGGTCGCGGAGCTCCGCCGCCTGAAGGAGTCTCTCATCACGTCTTCCTCCACGCGCCGCACGTGCGGTGCAGACAAAAGCCTGCTGAGCCCCCCCTCTCCCTTCCCGCCCAACTCTGCCATCTGCGATGATTCTGGCCCAGGCCTGCTGCCGCCGCTACTTCGCGTCCCGGGCCTGCTCGCGTGCTGGGCATCGCTCGCTCCTCCGTCCTCTGGAAAAACGAATCCCTCGCCCTCGCCCTCGCCCTCGCCCTGTTCTTCCGGGATTCCTGGTCCAGCGTGCCGACCAAATTCCGACGCCGTCCCCGGCCGACCTCCCCCGCTGGCATAGGCCGGAAGCCGACCGAACGGCGCACTGCTCCCCCGGCGTTCAAGTGACGTGCTGCCACGGCGCTCGAGGCGCTCGAGGTCGCCTGTGTCCGCCGACGCGGCCGTCTCAGGACGCGACTCGTCTTCGTGGATGATCATCGACTGAGAAACGTTGCCTGACGCATCGACAGTCTGCGGCGCCCCCCGACGCACGCCAACCGTGAGCACGGCGCGTGCGGGCCGGGTGAGATGCCAGTCAGGCTGGTTTGGTACCTCGGCTCCCCACATATCCCGGCCCTGGCTGCTCCGTCGCCGGACTGCACTTGGGCAACGCTCCGCGCCTGCCAGCTCATGAACGTCCCCGCCATCCTCTCCACCCGCTGAAACCTCGGAGATGCGGCTCATCATACGCATCAGCTGCACCCGGCGGACAGTCAGTGCACCCGACTCAAGCCTGCTCAGATGTTTCCAGCGCATCCGCTGAGATGGGCACGCACCGTAAAGTTTGCAGAATCCGGCGCCGTTCTGCTGGGAGGGCCCCGCTCGCCTTCACGACTGCCGCCTTTCGGTCCCGCAAGCGGCGACTGCCCGCCCGCAAGTCGGCTCGGTGACATGCGTCCCGGAGACATGGCACCAGCCTCGCGCGACCCGAACGGTACGACAGCGGCTTCCTCCCCGCCTACGGAGGTGCCCTGGTTGAAGGCGTTCTCGGTCTCACCACGCGGCGTCGCGAGTAGTGCGGCGACGTCGCTCACAAAGTGCTTCTCGCTCCAGCGCGGCAGATCAGCCGCTGACACTCCAGCTACTGAGGCGCTCGCAGCCAGATGGTCGTACAGGAGGCGCCGTGTCTTGTGGGGGCCCGCCACGCCACCCCAAGGCGGCGTGGGGTGAGAGAGCGCTCGGTAGGCCTCAGAAAGGAGCGTGACCGCGTGCTGATGTCGTCCGATTCCGCGCATGAAGAGGCCAGTGCAGTAACCGTGCTGCAGAACCCAGCCCCCACCCACGTCGCGAGCAACTCCCTCCTCGTGCAGCTGCAGCGGCTGCAGGGACCGCAACACCTGCCGCCGCACCCGCAGCGCACGGCTCGCACACGCCTCTGCACTCCCGCGCTCGCGCCACTCGCGAAACTCCATGTTACTATCTTCTTCCGCCTCTGGCTCCGATTTAGAGCTCCCGGGGGGTCGGCGCTGCAGCTCCACTCGAGGACCGCGTCCCTCCAGCGGGGCCGCGCACCCTCCGCGCATGTTAGCATAGCAGACGGCGAGCAGCGAGACCATGGCAGCCGCAGCGAGTGAGTCGCCCGAGTGTGCCGCTATCACTGCGGGTAGCCCTGCTCGGCAAGGCGTCTGTCAGTGCACTCTCATCTGACGGCTCACATTTTCTCAAGACCATCAGAGGCAGCCCGTGTTGAAGGGTGGACGTGGGGATTAACCCTCCCTGACGATTGGCTCAGCTTCGCTATAGAATCGATGGCGCAGGTACAACAAAGCCAGATAGGTGACTTCCAGTGGCCGATACGAATGAACCGGCCCGAGAATTGCTGCACGCGTCTCGATGGCCTTCTGATACGCCTCCTCTGCAAGCTCATACTCACCCCGCCTCTCGAGCGCATACCCTAGCACTTGCGTCGCATTTGCAAACATTTCTGATTCCTGTCCCGCGATCGATTCGGCGAGGGACTCTGCGCGCTTTGCAACCTTCTCGGCGTCTGCGCGTGACTCTTCGTCAGCAGCCGTCATGCACAGTGCAAGAAGCGTGTAACCTGGTGCTAGAAGAGAATCTCTTGAGCCGTAACGCGCCTCAACCAGCTCCACGACCCGCCGTATTTCCACGAGTGCATTCGCCACGTCGCCGAACTTGTACAGGGTCAAGGCATATGCGAGCGAAGCTTTCAGGTCGGGATACGATGCAGAGCCAGCAGCGCCCTTGAACATTTCGAGAGCAGCGCGGCGCAAATACAAAGCCGAGGAGCCATCACGGCGTTTTTCGTACATAGTAGCCATTTCGCTCATGGTTATGGCACAGCCCGGGTCATTCGGTCCCGCTGTGACCATCTTCAGTGACAGGGAACGCTGGTGAAGAAGTTCCGCGTCTGTCACCCCGCTCATGCCCTCAGACCCGCATTACAATGCTATTCCACGCGCAGCATGCACCGGGCCGTGCAACAGTCAAGGACCGAACCACGGACAGGAACCCGACGGGCTCTGGACCTGCGAGGTGGCCGCACTCGCGCGCGACGAGACCGGCGATGTCCAGCAGCTGGCCCTCAGAGACGACCCGCGCCTCCTCGTCGCCCTGGTCGCTCTCCGCGCCCTCGCCCTCGCTCTCCGCGTCCTCGCCCTCGTGGAGCAGGTCGAAGCCCTGGTTCTCGAGCTCGGACAGCGTCCCCGCGAAACTGGTCCTCGTCACCCCTCCGCTCCCTGCTCCGAGCGACACAAGCCGGGGCGAGGGAGCCGCTGGCGGCGACGGCAGCGCAGAGATCCCCACACCGGTCCGCGCAGTCGTAGCGGCGAGCGGAGAAGCGTTTCCCGCGCGCGGGAGAGGAGACGCATTTCCCGCACGCGCGAGCGGGGAGGCATTCTCCGCACGCGCGAGCGGGGAGGCTGCGCCCGAGCGCAGGGCAGCGCTGCCGAGCGGTGACGGGTTAAGCAACTCGTCGTCTTCCGGGGAGCAGCGGTCTGCGACCGCGCCATCGAGCAGCGTGATGGCTTCGCTGCCGCGCCCGATCTGCACCAGCGCCAGGCTGTAGAGCACCAGCGTGTCGAGGAGCGAGTCGGGAACCACGCCCGGCTCTGCAATCTGCAACGCGAGGAACCCCGCTCAATCGCGTGCCATGCTGCTTCACTGCTGGGCGGCGTAAACAGCCACGGAGCGCGTACCTCTCGCTTGTAGGACTCACGAGCAGGATGTTGCTCAGGTGGTTGCCCCGGAGGCGGAAGGTAGTCATCTCCGAGCAGCACGCGTGCCACGTGCGCGCGACTCTCCACAACCTTGGCTGCATCGAAAAAGCGCCCGACTCGCGCCAGGAGACAGAGCAGGCGCGAGAGAATGTGTGCCTCCTCAAGTGACTTCTGCGGTGCAGCGGCCAGCGCACGCTCGAGCAGTTCGCGCGCGGTCTCAACTTTGCCGGTTTCAATGTAGTATCCGAGCAGAGTATCGAGGAGCAGCAGCTCGTTGGTTGGACGATCCTCCTCGCGCTGCAGCATCATCAGGCAGTGTGTCTCTAGCTCGGCGAGGTTACGACTCTCCCATGCGAGTTGCATGAGCTCTTCTTCAGTGTCGAGCAGTACACATCCAGCTTCCGACGCCTTCAGCTCCTCAAAAGAGATCTTACCATCTCCATCTTCGTCGACCATCTTGTAGAGTTCGTCCAATGCCCGCCGGAACATGCGCGCGCCGCCCACTGCATCCCCCTTTCCTGCTATGATGCGGGCTTCGCGGAGCATGTATTCGACACGTGCAAGGGGCGCAAGACCCAAGAACGAATCCTCAAGAGCCTGGGCGCGGCGGAGAAAGGTGACCGCGATGTCGGGGAAGCTCATCCTCCCCAACAGTTCTGACAGGCGGATCAGATGCGAAATCTGATCCGGGGGCGTGAACGCAGCGTCCTTCGCCATCCGCATTGACTCGTCACAGCGATCAGTTAGTGAGATTCCCCCTCGATCTGGGTCCAACAGCGCCTCCCAGTATACAACCAGATCCGACCTGCCAGACTCGGTTCCGACGAGCAGCGTAAAGACGTCAGGGTGCAACACAAGCGCCGAAAGTTCCTGCCACCTGCGGCACTCGAATAGCTGGAAGGGCACCTCTTCCACCTGCAAAGCACTGATTCGTCACCGTATCTGATAGCACGACGCTTGCAACCTCTCCGCGCATTGTCAAAGCGCGCAAATGAGGGTAGGGCGCGGGGTTGAGGGGGAGGCGTGCACCAGACGGTGTGAAACAGGCTTGGATTGGAAAAACTCGGCGATGTTGCGTCGAATCATGATCCGGACTTCAACAGAAGTCAGATATCGGCGACGAACAACTCGCTCAAACGCCGCATACGCAAAGGTCATGAGTCCGAAAAGAATCTTGAAGACTTGACGCGTCTCCGTATAGAAGGACGAGAAAACAGCGCGTGGTACTTGTACCATCTGCAAGATTTCCATCTCCGACAACCCACGGCGGGACATCGCAACCGCGCACATGACCTCCTCAACTAGCCCCACGCGCTCTTGCAATGCGCGAGTTTGTTCGAGTCGGCTCATCGCAGCCTCCGCCAATTCGTCAATGCTGCGTACAAACATGTAGTTTCCAAGGGAGCCAGAGGGCTTCATGTCGTTGGGAACTACAAGTGCACGCATCACAGTTGTGAGGTACAACGGATTCCCAGAGATCCCGCGCCCAAAAAGACGCTCCTTCACACCCTCCGACATCGCAAGACCTCGCGTCTTAGTCCACTGCTGCATCAGGTTCGTCTTCGCCTCGTAGTCGAGAGGCTCCAATGTCAGCGTGTTCCATTTTCGACTCTGCAGCAAGGAAGCAGCAGGAGTGCTCTCGGTACAGGACACGACAAGCCGCACATTTGGAGGCACTGCAGTTGGAAGCCACGATAGCGAGTGCGGCTTGTCCTCTGGCCCATCCTCAAACTTCGCCGCCTCCTGAACCTCCTCCTCATCGTCCCATTCGAAAATCGGGGCCTCGTGCTCCATCTGCGTGTCGGTGACACGGTCCGCCGCATCGATCATAATCACCACACGCGCATTAAGCCCAGCAAGTATGTTAAGCCAGAGCTGAAGAGACCCTGCGAGCAGCGCTGTCTCCGCGGGAATCTCCTTCCGAAGCCCAAAGTGCTCCTTGATGTTGTTCAGAATGCTTCGCATGATGGTTGAACAGGGTCGCGATTGATTGTTGAGCCCTGCATAGTGCCGAAAAAAGAACTCAACTTGCTGCTTCTGTTTAAATCGCGTGGACCACGCGACCATGAACGCTGACTTGCCGACGCCCTCATGCCCCATTACCAGGGTCGGCTGCGGGGTGCTCTGCAAGCCGAGCACGAGCTCGTCGAGCCGGTTCATGTCTGCCTCCCGCCCCTGGAAGGTGAGCAGCATCGCATCCTCGTACTCACACGTTATCATTTCGTCGACATGCGCCAGCGCATCTGCTGACGTCTCCTCAGGAAAGTCCGCAACGATGCGAGCTGTGAGGTCCTTGAGCACCCAATCGGCAAACTGCTCCGGTCCCGAGTAGTTATCGCGGATGATCACGCCGGAGAGTCGCAGCTTCGACTTGAGGTGGGACAGGCGCTCACGCGAGAGCACACCTTCGCTCTGCAGCGGCGCGCGCTCCTCGCGCTCATCAATCGTGCTGAGGAAGGACGAGTCGCGGCAGTAGTAGAAGCACTGCACGTCGATGTCGCGCGAGAGGGCGCCCTCGTCGAGCTCGACTTCCTGCAGGCCAAGCACTGCAACACGCTTCCCGCTGTACAGCGGATCAAGCGCACCGTAGCCCGGCGAGGCGTCGAGCGCGTACGTGTATCCGTAGCGTTCGCCCACCACGCCTACAAGGTATGTCTTGACGTTCTGACGAAGCTCGAGGAGGCGAGTCATGACGACCGACTTGCGTTCCGCGATATGCTCTGGAACGCCCCAACCAAAGTCGACCTCGACGAAATGGACCCCGAGCTGCATGCAGCGAAGCCGCAGTGTCGGGAACACCTCCTGCGCAAGGAGCCGTCGCTCCGCCTGCATGTCGGCCGTCGACGCGCTCACAAAGCACCTCACGTACCGATCCTGCGCCTTCCTCGGCGCGCTCTGGGGCCTGTCCTCATCTCCAAGCGCCCCCTCTACACCAACTGGCTCACCGTCGGCCCCGCCTGTCCCGACTCGCTTCGCCGCAGGCTCTGGCGCTGAGTAATCGAAGTCGACGTTCTCGAAGAGGGCTGCCGAGCGCTTAAGGACGCGGGTGAAGTTCAGCTGGATCTCGTCGTGCACTCCCCCCCGATCCAGCTGCCAGCCGAGTCGAGCCTCGCGGAACACTTCGCTCAGAATCCCGGCCTCCGCTTGCGCGAGCGCCTGCGCTTCGTGCTCTTCTCGGGTGATCCCCCTCTTCTCCTCTGACTGCGCCGCCTTCTTCGATTTCTTGCTGAGCGCCACAGCACCCCGCACTGCCGCGGCTGCCGCGCGGAAACCTTTCAGCGGATTAAAGCCACCGCCTCTGCCCATGCCAGAGGCGCTGGTCCCCGGGCGGCCTGACGCACTCGTGTCGGGTCGCCCGGACGCGCCCGTTGCAGGGCGCGAGCCGGGCGACTCGGCCCCGCCCCTCGAACCAGGGCTCGGTGCAGCCTCCGACTCTTCAAGCAATGTGGTCTGATCTTGAGACGCCGACGACTGGCGTCCAAACGAGAGGAATGGCGTCTTCGTGCGCTCTCCCTGGCCGTCACCGGGACTGCTGGGTGTCTCAGGCCTTGATGGTCTTGACCCGGACGCTCGCGTGCGAAACGCTAGAACTCCGCCACCTCCCGAGGGCGCTCGGCTTGAAATTCCCGAGCGAGCGGTCAGTGGAGGTGACCAGTCACCATCCTCTGGCAAACCGACGGCGGTGATCGGTCGGGAGTCTCCTCTTGGGGAGCTTCCACCGGATCCTTGACTAGTGGAGTCCATGCTGGTACCTCGTGTCTGCCCCGAATTCTCCTACTATCTCTACTGCTCTTGAGCTGCCAGCATAAGTTCTGCTCCAGCAATACAACCTAGGACAAGCTTTCCCGGGCCGCGCTTTGACATGCCAACGCTGAATGAGCGCTGGCTGGGCGGGCCGTTCTCCCCAGAGGCGGGCCCGTTCGTCTACCTAAACCTGAACAAAAAACGAGCGAACTGTAACATCTTCGGAGATGGCCGCCAAAATGCTTGTCCGCACAGTGTGGCTGTCGGTGATCATTGTGCAGGCAGCTGGTTTTATGGCTCCTACTTACACACCGTTGCTGCGCACTTCCAGGGGTGCCTGCGACCGCGTTGGAATTCAGATGGCTGACGATATTAACACAAAGAAAGTCGCCGGGTGCGAAGACCCGATAGATCCCGCTGCGCACGCAAACACAGCAAGTTGAGCATGCAACGGATGCCAGCGCGCCAGAGCTAGCAACGTTTAGAAAGTCAAACGTTTCTCCAAGCCATTTCCTGTGGGACCGGCCTTTATCGTGCTGATTTGAGGCTCGGCGGGACAGGGCGCTCGGTGGAGTTCTCGGAAACCTTCGGTCTGGGCGCGGTCTCTTTGGCGAGGAGGCCACAAAGGCACGTGCCAGCCCCCAGCAGACTACCCTCATATTTGTTTCTCAACTCCATGTGATTCCGGGGTGCTGATATCCTTCTGCAGCAATGTATGCAGCTGGGAAAAGCCCACTGACTGCAGCGACCGATGCCACGCCTTCGCAGAAGGTGGCGCGGCAGGCTCTGGACATCGTAGAGGAGCAGGTTCAGGAAGTGGTGGAGGAAATCCGTGCTGATCAGCCGGCGTCTTCGATGAAAAAGTCAGACAAGGCTAAGAAGATGGTTGTGGAGGATGACGAGGACGAGGCACCCAGCAAGCCGGTCTACACGTCGGTTGACAAGTGGGACCTCACACTGGCGTCGGACCCGCAGTCATCGCTTGAGGTGACGGTGCGACCGACGCAGAAGGCGGGCCTCTTGCTGAAGGCGTGGGCGGCCGAGTTTCCAGACAAGCCCGCGAAGGGGCTGCGAATTCCGAAGGGGAGCTGGAAGCCCGGGGCGGTTGACACTGAATCGCTCATCGGAGAGTCGGGTATCCTCCCTGATGGGGTGGTGATTGTGGAGACCGACTAAGCACACGTTAGTGCGGACAGTGATTGTGGAGTTGGACTAAGCACACTTAGTGCGGATGGTTGTTCTTTTGCCTGATCTCGGCCCCGCACACACTCTAGCAGAGCAGCCCTGGGCTGACGACTTATCAACAGCGCTGGAACCCATCGCATGTTCTGCACGATCACCTCAGCCCCCGCACAATCATGTTGTCAATGAGCCTCGTCTTGCCCAGCACCTGCGCCGCGCTATGCTGCTCAGCATCCTCTTGCACCCTACGGTCGAGCAAGTGCGGGGCACGAACCGTGGCGACAGCTAGAAGTGCTTCCCCGTCTGCTGGAATCTCAGTCAGGTCCTCGAGCGTCTCGCGCTGCAGCACTTGTGTATACTGCACTTGCAGCCCCTCGTCCTCGGCGAGCACCCGCCTCATCTCCTGCGACACCGCTGCGGCTGATTTCTCGCCCTTCTCCTCCACTAGCAGCCGAGCGGCCTCCAGCGAGCGGTACACAATGGGGGCACGGCGCCGCTCGTCCTCGGACAGGTACGCGTTGCGAGAGGACATCGCAAGCCCGTCCTGCGCCGTTGCACGAGCCGTCAAACCTCGCGCCCCCTAGCCATCGATTCTTTGGAAGCTTCCAGCGGATTGCATGAGCGAACCTGCTCGCGGTGCGTCGGGACGATCACCACGTGGATGCCCATGTTGAGGTCCCGGCAAAGATGCTGCAGCCAGAGGAAAGTTCAGACGGTACATCATTGGCATCCAGGCGTGAGTTTCAGAATATGGTGATGCACCTCAATCACCACGCACTGCTGGGCATCTTTTTGCCCAAAGAAGACAACGTCTGGGCGAACGATGTTGAAGAGCTTGGTGCAGACTGTCGCGACTCCACGGAAGAAGTGCGGGCGAACAGCACCCTCGTTTCGCCCCGACCCGACATCGCAGGCTACGTATGTATCGTAACCATCGGGATACATGAGCTCCTTGGTCGGTAGGAACACCATGTCGACGCCTGCCTCACGCAGTTTCCGAAGGTCCTCTTCGTGCTGGCGCGGATACGAGCCGAAGTCCTCATGCGCTGCGAACTGTGCGGGATTGACGAAAATAGACGAAACTACCACTGCACATTGAGTTCTTGCCGCACGCGCCAAGTCCTGCCAGCCAGGAGCGAGCGGGCTCAGACGCCTCAACGACAGCATCGGGGGATGGGGGCCGCGGATTCCCATGGAGTTGAAATACCAGGTGTCCCTCATGGAGGGCGCCCATCGTTGGGAAAAATCCAACAACCCTCCCGTCCGCCACATTTAGCTTCCGCCGCCAGGCGCGGTATTCCTCGATGGTGGAAGTCGTCAACATCGCCCGACCCCCGCCCTCTTCCTCCCTTTCTTTCGCGGGGACGATTTTCCTTACAAAGTAAAGCGACTCAGGTGTGCTAAAAAGTTTTTCCTCGGTTACTCTTGTAACCTTGGAGCCTTTCTCGAGACGTCCCCACTACTTTCGACTTTTGTCTCGGTGATTTGTAACTGGCCGTCGTAAACGTGTATCTGGCTCTCCGAAAAGCGACCGAGGCTGACGGAGCTGTTCTCGGGCAAGTTGGATATTTCGCACCCTGCGCAATTGGAAACTCCTCTTGCCGGCCTTGCTGCCTCTCTTCACGCTGTAGTGTGTTGGATCGCGTTCACTATGAACAGCAAGGAGGCCATTCAAAACCTCCTGCTGGCGCAACCCGTGGGTGGTGTTGCAGAGGTTTGCGAAGAGGACCTCGCTGTACTGCACGCACTGCCAGTGACGGTTCAGATAGTATCATACGAGGGCACGCCACGAAGTTTGTACGCGAACAAGGGGGCGCTGGAAGCGTTTGGGATGACCTACGAGGAATTCCGTGCCCAGGACATCGATGCTCTTGCAGGCGCTGAGGAGAAGGCGAAATGGGAGAGGCGCTATGAAAGTATCCTATTGAAGAAAGAGACGATTCTCGAACGGGAGGACGTGCAGAT
>Ga0115567_10003915_pt1 | contig 14587 bp, 16 predicted proteins | sample COGITO_mtgs_1204_2_FD_88679 | JGI IMG/M metagenome (GOLD analysis project Ga0115567, IMG submission 88679) | Pelagic marine microbial communities from North Sea - COGITO_mtgs_120412 | ecosystem: Environmental > Aquatic > Marine > Epipelagic | place: Germany:Helgoland, sampling site Kabeltonne... | reverse complement strand
CAGTAGCTTAGCGCTTATTAAAATGCTGCAACCTGCTCTCATTTGACCAAAAATTGATCTGTATTTAGGTTTAGAACTTCACCCTAGCAGGAGCACTTCTTAACTATGGACTTTAAACCCGCCCTAAAAAAAGGAAAGCTCCTTAAACGCTACAAGCGTTTTTTTGCAGATATTGAATTTAAGGGCGAAACTTTAGTAGCTCACGTGCCCAACACTGGGAGCTTAAAAACGGTTCCTTTGACAGATACAGACTGTTATTTTTCAACTTCCGATGATCCTAAAAGAAAGCTTAAATACACACTTGAATTTATAAAAACTCCAACGGGACTTGCAGGCACAAACACCCGCACTCCCAACACAATTGTCCACGAAGCTCTGCTTGAGGGCCTCAAGGGTGAATTTGATTTTGTACAGCCTGAACTTAAAATTTCAGACTCTTCTAGAATTGATTTTGTTCTCTGGTCGTGGCTTGGTAAAAAAGGTGAAGAACCTAAAAAGTTAAAGTATCCCGATTTCTTAAAAGACAAAAAACTTAAACTTCATTTTATAGAGGTCAAAAATGTGACAATGGCCGAAGGCGACACTGCACTGTTTCCTGATGGTGTAACTGAGCGAGGCAAAAAACACCTCGATGAACTCGCCGCCCTTTCTAAAAAGAAATTCTCGACAGAAATTTTGTTCACTGCTCAAAGAGAAAATGTAAAAAACTTTGCAGTCGCCAAAGAGATTGACCCGAAATACTTTGAAGCCTTTAAAAAAGCTTTGGATGCTGGTGTTGAAGCCAACGCATACAGGGTTGAGATGGACAAAAAAAAGGCCCGCCTAAATGTGGCAGACCCTTTGAAAATTAAAATTTAAGCCTGAGCTTGAAAAAATTAACTTATTTTTTAGCTTCTAAATGTCTATCAATCACTTCTTTAAACTTTTCGATTGGATAAGCACCTTTTAAGAAAACACCGTTCACTACAAATGCTGGAGTTCCGTTGATTTCGTACTTTTGAGCTTCTTTTCTATCCGCTGCAAGTCTAGCTTGAACAACATCGTTCTTAGTGTTTGCAAAAACTTTTGCTGCATCAGAGCCAACAACCTCTTTAACTAATTTTTTAAGGTAAGCAGGTCCGCCGCTTCTTAAAGCGCCTTGATTTTCAAAAATCTTATCGTGGAACTCATAAGCTTTTTCTTTATCAATCATTGCAATAGCTTCAAAATGCTCAGCCGCAGGAAGAGACATTGGAGCGCCTGTTACAGGTAAATGCTTGTACATGAATTTAATTTTACCTTTGTACTCTTTTTCCATAAGCTGTCTGATTGTAGTGTACCCTCTTCCACAGTATCCACACTGAAAGTCAGAGTATTCTACTATAGTTATCGGAGCTGAGTCAGGACCTTGCATAGCTCTTTTGCTATCCATCTCTGGCTTAGCAGGGTTAGCAAATTGCTTTTCCATCTCTGCTTGCTCATCTTTTTCAGCATTTTGCCTTTTTTGGTCCTGAGCAGACTTCGCAGCTTCATTTAAAGCTTCCATGAATTTTGCAGGGTTTTTCTTCATAGCATTAATCACAATGTCTGGGTTCTTAGAAATTGTGTCTTCGATAATCTTAGCACAGCCGAAAAGGCCAAAAACCAGCGGCAAAGCCAACAGTCTTACAATTGTTTTATTCATGTAAAGTTCCTCCGTTAATAATGAACAGCTTAAATTTTCGCTTCTTTTGTTTTCTGTGTCCATTTTCTTGACTCGGTGGTGCCAACCTTAGGAAAATAGAAATATGAAAAAATTATTTATACAATCATCCGTCATTTTTGTTTCATTATTGTACACTAGCCAGACTTTGGCCGTGAACTACAACTACACCACCCTTATTTTCAAGGATTACCCAGATTTAAAGCCTTTGGTGAAAAATGCCGTTCGTGAAAGCAGAAGGTTTAAATACCCACGAGACGGTGAAAAAGCCATCACTCCACTTAAAATATCTTTGAAGATGGTGCTCTCTAGACCTGATGACGACAACTTAGTTTCAAAGCTCAACACTGAACTCATTTCTGATCTAGAAAACATGGGTGTTTTCGAAAATGTAGTAGAAGACCTCATTAAAGAAGGACGCCAAGAAATTAACAACAAAGCTTTAAATCCGAAAGTAAGAGCCACCTCTCTTATTATGATGAACAACTTACTGCTTATGGTGAGGCCCCTCACTCTTGAAAACGCTGAATTAGCCAGGTCAGTTTGCAAACTTGCAGATCAAAAAATCAAAATTCCTAAAGAGGTTTTGAAAAACACCGAGCTCACAACAATGCTCAAAGAGCCCTCGCCAACAAACTTAGCTAAGAAAATTATGGACTGGTATGCTAAGCAAAAAAACAAAAAGGTTAAAGCCGGCAATAAGGGCTGTCCTTACAGCAAGAAAGCTTAACTAGATCTTCTTTTATTACCAGATAAGTCCTCGTTGTCTTTTATAGAAGAAGTAATCTACTCCACCAACACGGCCTGATCCAAAAACAGCAAGTGTGATTAAGATCGCCAGCATAGGGTAGAGCTGCCCTTGAGCAATAGGGCCTGAAACAAAAGACATCATATAAATAAATAAAATAGAAAAAATTGCAGCCGGTCTATTTAAGAAGCCTATAAAAAATAGAATCCCTAAACACCACTCTATGTTCACAACAACTTGGGCATATAAAGACCAGTTGGCCTGAACCACATTCACAAAAAAACTTTCAATCCATGCAGGCGGATGATTTGCATAAAGATGCTCATCTATTAAGGCAGAAAGTTTTGGCTGAGTCAGGTAACTATTCGCCATTTTATTGTTGTAGTGTTTGAAAAAAAAGAGACTTGTATAAATTCTCAAAATAACCACCGGCCACAAGTGATTTATATAACGAAGACTTTCAACTTGATCTCTAAATATTCTCATAGATTACCTTGCTTATAATTGTTTTCATAATAGTCGCATTTACGTCGAAAGTCACAGTCTGAACATACAGGGTTCTGGGCTTTACACCTGCGCCTGCCATGAAAGATCATCCAATGAGCAAACTGGACCCAGTGTTTTTTAGGAAGCACTTCCATTAAATCTCTTTCTACAACCACTGGGTTTTCACTCTCAGTTAATTTTAAACGCTTAGACAATCTTTTAACATGAGTGTCTACAACAACCCCCTCAGGCTTATTGTATATTTCTCCCAAAACCACATTAGCTGTCTTTCGCCCCACACCTGGAAGCTCAATAAGTTCTGCTAGAGTTTCAGGGATTTTCCCATCATATTTTTCGACCAGTATTTGGCAAAGCTTTTTGATGTTCTTAGCTTTGTTTTTGTATAGACCAATTGAGTTGATTTCTTTTTCTAACTTTGAAAGTGGAAGATCCGCAACCCCTTCAGGCAATTTGTATTTTTTAAAAAAAACTTTATTAACTTTATTCACCATTACGTCTGTACACTGAGCACTCATAACAGTGGCCACCAAGAGCTCCACTGGATTGCTGTGGTGAAGCTCACAGTGTGCATTGGGATAATTTTTTTTAAGTTTGCTCACAACGTAGCGCGCTTGTTTTTTTTGAGAGTCAGTATTCATCTTGCTTAAGAGGTTAACACTTTTATTGGACAAATCACGAAGCAACACGCTAAGATTTTTTAAAGCTAAAAGGATCCAAATATGAAAAAAATTGCGGTTGTTCTATCAGGTTGTGGCTATCTAGACGGTTCAGAAGTCACCGAAGCTGTCTCACTGATCATTGAAGTAGATAAACTTGGCTGTTCCTACGACTTTTATGCACCTAACCTTAACTACACACCCGCACCGCATCTTAATAAGGCTCTCTTAAATTCAGAGCAAAGTCGCAACTCTCTTGAAGAGTCTGCACGCATAGCCAGGGGTAAAATTAACGATCTTGGCGAACTTAAATCTGAAAAATATGACGGCCTCGCCTTTCCTGGTGGTTTTGGAGCGGCAAAGAACCTCTCAAGCTGGGCAAAAGAAGGAGCGGCATGTTCTGTAATTGAGGATGTCAGCAGAAGCATTCTTGCTTTTCATGCTGAGTCCAAACCCATCATGGCCATCTGCATCGCCCCCGTCCTGGTTGCCAAAGTTCTTGGTAAAGATTTTTCTCCTAGTTTGACTCTTGGAATTGATGAGAATAATTCTGTTGAGATAGAAAAAACGGGTTCTGAACATGTAAACTGTATCGTAACGGATTTTGTAACTGACCGTGAAAACAAAATTATTTCCACTCCAGCTTATATGATGGACGCCAGTCCCCATGAGGTTTTTACGGGCATAAGTCGCGCCTCTGCAGAATTTGTGGAGATGTGTTGAACCTATTATTTGCAACAGTTTTGCAACAGTTCAGATTAATTTGAGTTTTTTTGAAACACAGCCGAAAGGTCAGTAAGCTCTTGGACTAATGTATTGATTCCAAGACCAACAATCTGGAGAAAGTGCTTTCAATATGGTCAGTTTTAATAAAAACAACATCTTCACTCTTTTGTCGATTTTAGTTTTATTTTTAGGGTTTCAGAATTGTGGAAACTCTAGTTTTCAAAATACAGACAGTATTCAAAACGAACCCGCTAGTTCTCTTTTGACCGGCGACACAAAGTACAAAGAAGGTTTAGATTTTGCGGCTATGAGCTTAGACTCAGGCGCTACAGACTTAGTTTTAAATTTTGAGGTCAGTAAAAATAAAAACAAAGATTATAGTGTTTTAAGTGGTGAAATTTCTTACGTCTGTTCATTCGAACACCCAAACTCTTCAGAGGAGTTGCTACAGATCACTGAAATTAGCACACTTAGCCATCCTTCTATGGTCTCTTCAGTTTTTGACGTTTGTGACTCCAGTGGAAGCAAAGATGTTTTTTATGCTATAGGCAGACAGTCCAAAATATACCTTACCCTAAAAGACGAAAACGAAGACTGCTATTCTGGAAATCCACAAAAACTCTTGGATTTAGATCAAAGAGTTTTTGTCGTAGACAATTTGTTTATAGGTGACATCCAAGAACTTATAGATGCTGTTGAACAAGATATTATGAACGACACAAAATGTTCAGCTTTTACATCTGAAGAGGGTTAAACAAAAATCAGTTCCAGTGCTGACCGACTTTACCAGTCCACTCTCCTCTTGGACGGTAAATTCTGTTGTTGTCATACTGCTCATACGCATGCGCCAACCAACCTGAAGTTCTAGAAACTGCAAAGATAGGTGTGAACATATCCATAGGTATTCCCATTGAGTAGTAAACTGTCGCCGAATAAAAATCTACGTTTGGCAGCAAGCCTTTTTGTGACACGACAGCTTGCTCAATGATGTCTGAAATTTTATACCATTTAGCATTTCCCGTGCTCTCAGAAAGTGACTTACTCATACTTTTTAAAATTTTCGCTCTTGGATCACCATTTTTATAAACTCTGTGGCCAAAACCCATAATTTTTACTTTGTTAGCAAGTGCATTTTCAACCCAAGCTGCCGCCTTGTCCTCTTCACCAATTTCAAAAAGCATACGCATAACCTGTTCATTTGCTCCGCCGTGCAGAGGCCCCTTTAGTGAACCAATACCTGAGGTGATAGCAGAATAAATGTCACTTAGTGATGACGCTGTAACTCTTGTTGAAAATGCAGAGCAGTTAAGTTCGTGATCAGCATGAAGAGTTAAGCACGTGTCCATCACTTTAACCGCTTCCGGGTTGGGTTCTTCACCAGAAAGCATATACATAAAATTCCAAGCCATAGTCTTGCCTGGTTTTGGTTGGACAAAGTTTTTTCCTTCTCTTTTTCTGTGAAAGAAAGAAACCAACGTTGGCATCTTAGACATCAGTCTAACTCCAACAGCTCTTTGATTTTCTTTTGAAAGATCTTGAGAGTTGTTGTCCCAAAGGCTCAACGCTGAAACAGCTGATCTCAGCCAAGCCATTGGATGCACGTCTTTAACCGGCAATGTGTTCAAAAAAGAAATTGTTTGATCGCTTAAAACTGCGCTTTCAGAAAGCTCTTTCATAAGTTTTTCTGATTGATCTTTTGTTGGGTGCTCGTTGTTCCACAACAACCAAATCACTTCTTCAAAGGTTGCGTTTGCAGCCAAATCTTCGATTGTGTATCCACGGTAACAAAGTGTCGCATCAACAATTGATGACACAGCAGTTGTACAAGCAACCACACCTTCTAAACCTTTATCTACAGCACCTTTGTACACTTCTACAGCCACGATTCACTCCTCTGAACTCATTAATAGATTAAACTAATTTGATAATATTATTTTCAACCGACATCACAATAAGCGAAACATCCTGTAAAGGTCTACGCCCTTCTAAATGCTGGTCCAATTTATGGAATATATCATTGCGAAGGTCGTGAACTGACTGCGTCAAAGGCATCGCCGCCATAGACTCAAGAATAGGAGTGCTAGAAAAGACAACACCTCTAGAGTTTTGAGCTGAAACAAGACCCATCGAAGCCATTAGGATACGGTCATAGGGCTTAAGAATAATCTTATCCTTACCAGCAGAAAAATCTTTAAAGTCTGACACTTTTTGTGTCTCCCCATCTTGAAAGAAGCAAAATACAGATCCATGCACCTCATAGGAAAGCTCATAAGTTTTTTTATCAATCAAAAAACATGCGAGTTGAATATCTGACGATTTCTCATTCTTATCTTCAATCTCAGCCAACACCCTACCTACAAAGTCATTTGGGAGTGGTGCACCTCCTGAACCAAGGTCTCTGCCATGCTTTAACAAAAAAGCTATTAAGAGAGCAGTCAAAGTTGGTCCAGAGGATGATGACATAATTAAATTAAACTTGAACCTGTCCCTATGTTCGAAAACATCTAGGTAGTCTCCATTAAATCTCATTCCTGAAGTGAATTTAGTGCTAAAATGAAAACCAGAAATATGCGGAAACTGAGTTGGGACTAAATAACTAAAAATGTTTCTAGCTAAACTAAGGTCCTTATCGAAGCCCATCAATATCTTAGAAACAGCGATGTTCAGACGTTTAACTTCGCCCTTATATGTTCTTAAATCCTGCTCTCTTTCGAGGAGCTCTTTCTTAAGTTTACTTAAGTCCTGCTCTAAAATTGCTATTTTTGTATCTGAATCCATTTAGACCCCTAAATTATTTTCAAAAGCGACGTTCATGTCATTGTAGATCAAGACAAGTGATCGTATCAACTAAGCTTGTAAATTTACTTTACGAAACAACGTTCTTTAATCTGGGGGGATACGAGAACATGAACATCCAACAGCTCGCGCTGAATCCAACCCTTCTTTTCAAAGAGTCTTTTTCATTCGAAGAAATTTCTCTACAAGGTGAATGGGAAGAACAGCTCAAAACTTTTATTGATGACTGCTGTAGAATTGAATTCAATTCTGGTTCAGAACTCTTAACTTTGATTGAGATGAAGTCTAGATGTTCATTTGATGCAAACTTCAACCACCTTATCGAATCTTTTGCTGGAACTGAAAAGAAATGCTCTGAATTGCTTGGTGCTGTCTTGATGAGTTTAATCTGGCTTAAGTCTAAAAAAACTTTACCAAAAGTCATCTTCTGTTCTAAATTTTATTTTTTCGTCACTCCCGATGGTGAAATGACGCAAATAAACTCTAAGTATAAAAATACGCTTACTAGTTCTCAAAAATTTGATCTCTTTAATTCAGAAAAAAGTTCGCAGTTGCAGCTACCTGACTTAATCAAACATTACTTTGAAGAGATCTGTTCTTCTTTTATCACCAATCAAAAATTTAAATCTCTTCGGCGCGCGCAGTCTTATATGATCGATTTCGATCCTAAAGATATGAAGTGGTATGCGAGACGTGGACTGCTGCTAAAACGTCTAGGCCTCTACTCAGAAGCATTGCTAGACCTTAAGAGGTTCATCTCTTTCCATTCCTTTGAAGATGCTCCAGAGCCCGTAAAGCAGGCCCTGATTGAGCTAGAAGGGCTTAAAGCAACCGATAATTTTAGAGAGTACTCTGTTCACTAGAGCGAGCGATGTAATCTTTTATTGAAATCCAATAGTCATCAAATGTAGACAGATTGTTGTGCTCTCCTTTAGAAAAACTTATTAAATCTACCCGCTTATCAAATTCATTTTTTAAATCGAGAGCATGCTGATAAGGAATCAACTTATCTTTTTTACCGTGCAGGATCAAAACTTTTGCAATCTTAGCTTTCTTAATTTTTGTATTGTCTAAATCATATTTAAAAATAAATGCGGGGACCACCGGAAACATTTCTTTAGCCAGTCTTGAGGTTGAATAATATGGCGTTTCCAAAATCAAACCATCAACTGATGCGTCTGCTGATAAAGCACTGGCAATACCAGAGCCTAAAGACCTCCCATAAAGAATGATTGGAGTCTCTTTGTACTTCATGCGGACCAACTCCAGAAGCTCCTCACCTAACTCGACCATTTCTTTTCCTGAGTCAGCAAAAGCCCTAGAGCTTTTTCCATAGCCAGGATAATCTAAAATCCAAACATCAGACTTAGCCTCTTCAGACAGCTTTTGTCCAAAATAGCCCCAACTGTCTAAACCACCACCATTTCCATGAAAAAATAAAATAACCGCTTTTGGCTTTTCATTTTTAAACTTCAAATAATGAATTTTATGCCCCGTATCTGAGTCCAGGTAAGCCTCTTCAAAAGGCGTTTGAAAATTGAACTGATAGTTTGAATCTAGAACAGTTGGTGCAAAGACCAGTCTAGCTTGAAAAAAATAAATTAAAACAATGCCCGACACATACATGACTGACCAAAAAATCACCGAGTATTTTAAAAGTTTCATCTAGATGATGCTAGCACCCTAAGGCTTTCATTTCTAAATAGATTTTTTATTCTATACTTTAACTAGAAGCTATAGTGCGTAGGCAGAAACTTTTTTGGTAGCAGCTGGCTCTTCATAATTTTGATACCATGAATTTACTTCAGTAGACTCAACTTCAACCTTTTGGAGACTTGCGTCTGAATTTAAATAAATCGTGAAACTGCACCCTCTTTCTGCATCTTCAATGTGACAGTAAAGTGGAGATTCGCTTCTTTGATTTGCACAGGCTGGCGATGAGAACTCAATATGGCTCTTTTTAACTTCACAGACCTTTTCATCGTAAGAAATTTTGATTGTATCCTGCCCACCAAGTTTAAACCTGTACATAGGACCCCAATCACCCCAAACACTCAGCTTTGAGTCTTTTAGGTCTGGTATAGCAACCACTACTTTTGTAGACTCAGAACCGTTTAGCTTACCTACAAATTTAAATGACTTATTTGAGAATTTTTCTTTGATCACTTCCATAAAGCCTCCTGCGCTTATAATAATACCCAAAAGCCTTAATCAAATAAAATAGATAATAGATATAGTATTTATCTGTTTTTATGATATATAGTTGGTATGGAGTGGCTCAACTTTAGACATCTATATGCTTTTTGGTCTGTGTGCAGATACGGAGGCTTTCAGAAAGCATCGGAACGTATATTTGTTTCTCAATCGGCTGTAAGTGACCAGGTCTCACAACTAGAAAGTTATCTTGAAGAACAGCTTCTGATCAGAACAACCCGCTCGATTCAAGTAACTCCAGCCGGTGTAGATCTTTTAAAATACGCCGATGAGATTTTCAATACGAGTAGTGAAATTAATCATCTGTTCAAATTCAAAAAAGATCTCGCTCCTGCTAGAGCGATTAAGATTGGAATGGTAGGCGGCATCTCACGAAATTTCATGTACAGCCTAATTGTTCAAAACATGGTGGAATCAGACAACCCTTCAATCACTGTTGTTGATGGCTCTTATGATGAATTAAGCAAACAGCTGAAATCCTTCGATGTAGATTTGATCTTTAGTTTAGAGGCCCCGAGGCGCAAAGACTTAGAGAAATGCTCTTTTAAAAAAATCTCTTCAAGCCCTATGTGTATCACTGGCAAACCTGAGATAATAAAAAAACTGAAATCTAAAAAGAGCAAACCCACCCCATTAAATATTTTTCTATTCAATCACTTTTTTGAAGGCGACATCATCTGCGATGTCATTGCACCAAAGTTTGGAGTTGATGTTTTGACTCCTGTTTCGACTGACGATATCTCTCTCTTAAGGTTTTTAGCGCACTCGGGCCGAGGGGTTGCTTTGACGCCAGAGATTGGCGTCCAGGAGGGTCTAAACTCAGGCTCACTCTCGAAAATTCGCCTTGATGAAGTCCCTAATATTGAGTTTTACGCCACCTTTTTGAAAAAAGGCTTTCACCAAAACCTTATCAAAAGCTTTTTAAGCTAATATATCTTTAAAACAGATATATCTTATATTTATTATCTATTTTATCAATACAGCATGTTCGTTCTAAACTCAGCCCAAGAAAGACTTCACTCAAAGAAGTTTTCAAACGGGGGCCACATGTTTAATATGATCAACGAATTCCAACTTAGTTTTGAAGGCTGTATCTTACTTCTAGCCTTAGTGCTTCCTCTTTTTTTCTTAGACAAAATGTCCTCCTCCAAAATTAAAGTATCAAAAAGAACAATCAACCGAACTATAAATCAATAGAGGCCATACTTGGATCCTATAATACTGTTTTTTATGTTTGGCCTTCTTGCAGGTCTATTAAAATGCCAAATACGCTTTAGCGATTCAACGAGTGAGCTGATCACAACTGTTTTACTTATTGCCATAGGTCTTAAGGGTGGGATTGAACTCCACGACCAAAACCTTCTAGACATTCTACCAAAAATACTTCTCGTAGCTGGTCTTGGACTTTTGATCACAGCAATTGCCTTTCCAATTCTTTACAAATTAGGGCGAATAAGCCGTGTAGATGCAGCATCACTGGCTGCGCATTATGGCTCTGTGAGTGTAGGAACATTTGCAGTCTGCATAGCTTTTCTAAAGAGCCAAGATGTAAGTTTTGAGCCTTATGTCCCCCTCTTTGTCATCACACTCGAAATACCCGCCATAATTATTGGTTTGGTGATTGCTAAAAGAGGCTGTTCGGATTCTGTGAGCATAAAAAGACTTTTTGAAGAAACATTCAAAAGCAGAGCCATCACACTACTACTTGGTGGATTTTTTATTGGTTGGCTCTCTGGTGCGACTCAGCTTGAGCCCTACTCCGCTCTTTTCATCAATCTATTTTACGGCGTGCTAGCTCTCTTCTTAATAGAAATGGGCCATACTGTTAGCGAACAGCTGGCGGCAGTCAAAAAACACGGCTTTTTCATGCTAGCTTTTGGGCTCTTTATGCCCATAGTCTCTGGAACGCTCGCGCTTTCACTTGCGATGTTGATGGGCCTTTCAATGGGTGGAGCCGTAGTGCTCACAGTATTAGGTGCAAGTGCTTCCTATATTGCCGTGCCCGCAGCAATGAAAATTTCTCTGCCAGAAGCAAACCTAAGTTTGTCACTCGGCAGCTCTCTGGGAATCACCTTTCCCTTTAACGTTATTTTTGGCATACCTTTATTCTACCAGGCGGCAAAATATTTTTATGCTGTATAAACTTAAATTTTAATCTAATTTCAAATAAAAACGGAGATGTATATGAAAAAAAGAGTGACTGTAGCTTACGGCGATGGAATCGGACCCGAAATCATGAAGGCAACTTTAAAAATACTTGAAGCTGCTGGAGCTGAATTTGAAAAAGATGTCATTGAAATTGGTGAAAACGTTTACAAATCAGGTCACTCATCTGGCATCAAACCTGAGGACTGGGAAACCATTGCCAAAAACAAAGTTCTTTTAAAAGCTCCGATCACCACTCCTCAAGGTGGCGGTTACAAAAGTTTAAACGTAACGCTTAGAAAAACTCTAGGCCTCTTTGCAAATGTGCGGCCAGTGACTTCATTGAGCCCCTATGTGGCAACAAAGCATCCAGAGATGGACATTGTCATCATCCGTGAAAACGAAGAAGATCTGTACGCAGGAATTGAACACAGACAGACTCCCGAAGTCTATCAATGTTTGAAACTTGTGAGTCAACCAGGCTGTGAAAAAATCATTAGATACGCTTTTGAATACGCAAAAACAATGGGGCGCAAAAAAGTAACTTGCATGAGTAAAGACAACATCATGAAATTAACTGATGGCATCTTTCACGAAACTTTCGATAAAATATCTAAGGAGTATCCTGGTATTGAAGTAGACCACTGGATTATTGACATTGGCGCTGCTAAACTTGCAAGCGAACCACAGAACTTTGATGTCGTGGTCACTCTTAACCTTTACGGTGACATCATAAGCGACATCGTGGCTGAGATCTCAGGGTCTGTCGGCCTGGCTGGTTCTAGTAATATAGGTGAAAACTGCGCTATGTTTGAAGCCATACATGGTTCCGCTCCAATGATTGCAGGGCAAGGCATCGCAAATCCAAGTGGGATTTTGTTAGCCGCTACACAAATGCTAAAGCATATTGGTCAAGGAAAAATTGGAACTCAAATTGAAAATGCATGGTTAAAAACTATTGAAGAAGGTGTCGCAACATCAGACATATATACAGAAGGCACTTCTACAAAAAAAGTGAACACTCAAGAATTTGCAGATGAAGTTATCAGCCGCTTAGGCAAAGAACCCTCTAAACTCAAAGTCAGAAAAGCTGTTAACGACACAATTGATCTTTCAAAAATTATTAGTGAAAAAGTTAAAGTTGAAAAGGAGCTTCAAGGAATAGACATATTTTTGTGTGATGACCGCAGAGATCCAAATGTTATTGGCAATCAGTTGATCAACGCAGCCGAGAAAACAAAACTCAAACTACAAATGATCACCAACAGAGGAATTAAAGTCTTTCCTGATGGAAACCGCGAGACGTTTTGTACAGACCATTGGAGATGTCGATTTGACAGTAAGAACAGTGACCTACCAGAGCACAAAGATTTATGGCACACCCTAAACGCCATCACTGAGTCTGGACTAGAGGTGATAAAAACTGAGCTTCTCTACAACTTTGATGGAAAACCTGGTTACTCACTTGGACAAGGCCAGTAAGCGCGAGCCGACATTCAAAAACTAAATTCTACTGTTTCTGCGTCCTCACTTTTAATTGAGGACGCCTCAGTTCGACCTGGCACCTTTAGCAAAAATCAGCATGGGACATTGAACGGCACCTCACTTTTGAAAATTATACCACCTTATTATGCCAAAGTGATTTAAACGCTATTACAAAGTGGCACAAAGAATGCTTTTAAAACTGTTCAACACAAAATATTTAAGCACATAAAGGAGCTTTAATGAATAAAACTAAATTTATCGCAGGAATTGCGATGGGACTATTTTGTTCTTCTGCTTTCGCAGTAGATTCTTGGGAAGGTGATAAATTTATTTATTCGACTTCTTCTAAATATGACTCAGTAGCCTACAAAATTAAAATTGATGGAGACAAGGTAACTGTTGTTGCTCCCGGCAGCCAATCAAAAGGGTTAGTTACTTCTCAAAATGGAGAAGTAAAAATTCAATTGGAAGCTGGCTCTATGAAAAGAATTGGCTTTCCATTTGTACTCAATCCCGTTACAGGTGTTGAAGAACAAGTTCCTGCCGAGCAAACAACAGAACAGATCGTTTTAAGTGGAAAGAAAAAAGATTTACGCATGAAGTTTAAAGGCACCAGCTGCTTCGATTACGACAACAACGGGATATTTGAAGCTTGTGAGAGCTCGGATAGTAAATTAGGTAAAAAGTTTGATCTTGTTTTAAAGTCCAAGTTAAAAAAAATAGCCACTGATATTTCAGAAGGTTCGAGTGTCACTCTGCCACTTCCAAAATTTAATTCTGCTTTTGTTACAGTTGGCGTTGATGGTGCAGCCGAATCGGCTCAAGATGGAATTTCAGCTAATGATGAAATTAAAAAACTTATTAAAATCGGAAAGTCTATTGTCGCCACTATGGCTGATGGAAGCACTATTACATATGGACAAATCGGCAAAAACAATGGAATTAGCAGGGTTATCGGTATACAGAGAACTGGAACAGCTGAATCTCTAGTCTATGGTTTGATGGCAAAAGATCTGAAGCCTGGCTTGAACAGAGAAGCTCTTCTGGGAACCTACTCCCCAGTCGGCAATAAAAATGTCAGTTATATCTTTAACGATGAAGGCTTAGGAATGTTTACAACTACAAATCCTGGTGGTGAACTAGTAAATAACCCATGGACGTGGGAATTTAAAAATGGTGAGTTAGAGGCAAAAAGATATAGATTTGTAAACGGGCCTTCTATAGAAACTGAGAAAGAGATGCTAACCTGTATTGATTCTGGTGTAAGCAATTGTCTTATGTTTAATAGACGCTCATATAAAATTTTGTCTCAAGACGGTGATAAATTTGTGCTTTTGAGAAAGTTTGAATTTATATCAAACTCAGACTTTGAAGATCAAAGTCCCCTCGTTCAACATGTGCAAATCATGAAGAAAAAGAAAGAGAAAAAATAATCTTAACCTTCATTATAGTTCATAAAAAGCTCAGACTTAGGCTCTTACTATTACCCACATCTTTTGATGTGGGTTTTTTTATGGAGCTAGGCTATCTTAAGAAGCTGATCAAGGAGGATCAGCATGCCCACTCAATCATGGATAAGAGAAGAACTCTTTCAAGCCGATTTCGGCGACATACGCCTTAACAATAGGT
>Ga0115567_10003914_pt1 | contig 14587 bp, 11 predicted proteins | sample COGITO_mtgs_1204_2_FD_88679 | JGI IMG/M metagenome (GOLD analysis project Ga0115567, IMG submission 88679) | Pelagic marine microbial communities from North Sea - COGITO_mtgs_120412 | ecosystem: Environmental > Aquatic > Marine > Epipelagic | place: Germany:Helgoland, sampling site Kabeltonne... | reverse complement strand
TGGGTGCAGCAGCTCAACGACCCGCAGGAGTTCCTGCACTCGGTGAAGGAGGACCTCTTCGAGAAGGAGGTGTTCGTCTTCTCGCCCAAGGGCGACCTCTACGCGCTGCCCAAGGGCTCGTCCATCATCGACTTCGCATACCGCGTGCACTCGGAGCTCGGGAACCACTGCATTGGCGGGCGCGTGAACGGGCGCATGGTGCAGCTCAAGTACCAGCTGTGCAACGGCGACACCGTCGAGGTCATCTCCTCGCCCAACCAGGTCCCGCGTCGCGAGTGGCTTGGCCTCGCACGCACCTCCAAGGCGCAGGCGCGCGTGCGCGCGTGGCTCAAGGGGCAGCAGCGCGAGAAGAGCGTGTCGCTCGGGCGCGTGCTGCTGGAGCGCGAGCTCAAGAGCTACGTGGCCGCGCACCCGGATGTGACGTACGGAACGGACGCTGGTGAGTACCGGCAGCGTATGCGGGCGGTGCTGGCGGCGTTTGACCTCAAGGAGGAGGAGCAGCTGCTGGCCGCGCTCGGGTACGGGCAGGTGACAGTGCAGGACTTCCTCACCGCCTTCTTCTCCGACGCCGCGGCGTGGGAGGCCGACTCGGAGGCCCTGCGCGTCATCAGCGAGGCGCGCGCGGCGCGCTCGCTCGAGCGGCAGCAGCAGGCGGACGGGCAGGCGCAGGCGGACGAGAGCGAGGGGGTGTCGGTGGGCGGCGAGCGCAACATGCTGATCCAGTTCTGCAAGCGGTGCGCGCCGCTGCACGGGGAGACCATCAAGGGGGTCATCACGCGGGGCGCGGGCATCAAGGTGCACTCGGCCACGTGCCAGGCCCTGCTTGAGTCGGACGCGCAGCGGCTCATCGGCGTCTCGTGGGACGCCTCCACGCCGCCGCCGCGCCCGGTCGAGGTGGAGGTGGAGTGCCAGGACGCCCCGGGCATGCTCGCGTCCATGTCGCGCGCCATCGGGTCCGTCGGCGTCAACATCGGTGGTGTCAACTTAAAGAAGCTCGCCGCGGGCACCGGTCCGCCCCCTTTCCCCTTTCCCCCTCCTCCCTCCCTCCTGCTTGTGCCCCTGCCCTTGGCGCGACTGCAGCCAAGGGCATGGAGCGCGCGCTCATGGAGGGCGCGCGGGGACAGGGCTGGCGCGCTTTGAGGTGCTGGTGGGGACCATGGACGAGATGCGGCGCGTGATGGCCGCGCTCGAGGGCGAGCCGGGCGTGCTGCGCGTCGCGCGCGGCTCCCTTGGCGTCGCGACGCGCAAGCAGAAGCGCCGCACCATCAAGGGCTCGGTCGTGCCTCCGAACCTCATGAGCGACAACTGAAGGAGAGAAGTCCATCTTGTTGATGCGCGATCTTGTTGATGCGCGACAAATGAGCAAGGAGGAGCCTTGCTCTTCGTGAGTGACAACTCTCGAGGGTTTCTGAGAGGGGGGGGGGGCGGCCCGCGTGCTCCGCGCCCTCTGCGGGGCGCGCGCGGACGCGGCGTGGCCGGGCTGCGGCGGGCGGGGATGTAAAAAACAAACAGAAGGGGTGGACACGGGGCGCAAGCGCGGGGCGCAAGCGCGGGGCGCAAGCTCGGGGCTCGAGCTGCGCAGGATGCGCGCAACGACAGAGTTCACAGAGTTGCATTCCGACGCTGCGCCCCTCGCCGCGCCTCGCCTCGCGCCGCACCGCGCCTCACGCGAGCTTGACGCGCTTCCCCTCAAACGGCTTGATGGCGCCGGGGCCCGCGGCGCCCTTGCGCGCGAGTGCGCGCTTCTTGAGCGTCACCTCCTTGGTGTCGCTCCAGTCGATCTTCATGGCCCGCCCGTCGTTGTCCCGCCCGTCCATCTGCCCCATCCGCGCGCCCCCCGCCGTCACAACACACCCCACCGCGCGCGCCTTTTGCGGCACCCTCTCGCGGCGCCCTCTCGCGGTGTGCACGCGTGGAGGGGCAGGGGGGGTGGGGCTGCCTTGAGAGCGGCGTCGGCGGACTCCGGCTCGCCGAACTCGACGTACGCCATGCCCTTGAAGGAGGCGTCGTCGTTGGCGCGGTCCATGAAGGGTCGCACCTCCTTCACCGACCCGCACACCTGCGCGCGCGCAGCCACTTGAGCCATTGGGCGCGCAGGGCGTGGAGGAGAGTGCAGGGCGGAGGCCGCGGGGCCCCGCTGGATGGGCGCGGGAGGGCGCAGGAGGGCGACCTTGAAGACGCGCTTGATCTTCTGCTTGACCTTCTCCTCGTTGTCGCCGCGGTAGAAGGGCAGGTTCTTGACAATCACAGTCCGGCACTGCGGCGGTTTCGGTTTTGGCGCCTTGGCGGGGCCCGCCGCGGCCTGCGCCACCACCTTCTTGGCCACCGACACGTCGAGCTTGCCGCCGCGGAAAGGCGCGCCCTTCTTCTTGAGCGCCTTGCGGAACGCCGTCTTGGTCGAAAACTCCATAAACGCAATGTTGCCCCCCGCTGTCGACGCGAGCCGCACCGTGCTGATCTCTCCGCAGCCCTGGAACGCCGCCGTAAGCTCCTCGCTGGTCACCCCGTCCGGCAGCGCCCGCACCAGCGCAGTGGTCGACGTGTTCTTCTTCCCCCCCACCACCCCCGGCTTCTCTGCCACCTCTGGCTCCTCCGTCGGTACCGGCTTGAGCCGCACCGTCTTGCAGATGGTCCGCCCGATGATGATGGACTTCTTGGACGCCTGCCGCGCGCCGCTCTTGGCCGACGGCTCGTACTCGACAAACGCCACCCCCTCGCGCTTCTTGTCCAACTTCACATGCTTCACTAACCCGTGCTTGGCCGCCGCCGCCGCAACCTCCTCCTTGGTCGTTCCGGCGGGTACGTTGTTCACACACACCGTGTAAGAGTAGCCCTCGTCGTCCACCGGCTGCGCCTCGGGCTTGTTGGCCGCCTCGGCTTCTGGCGACAGCGTGGGCTTCAGAGTCGAGACACGGATCTTGTTGCCATCCATGTCCGTGCCGTCCAATTTCGCGGCAGTTTGTGCCGCAGGGCGCGTCTCAAAGTCGATAATCGCCTTGCCCTGCCCCGTGATCCGCACGTGCTTGATCTCACCGCATTCTGAGAAAAGGTCCCGCAGATCTGCGACAGACACCCCGCCAAGCCCACGCACAAGGATAGGATACACGGTGCCAGGAGGGTCAATCTTTGCGCGCTTTGAATCCCTCGTGGACTTGGTCGCGTCGCCCCCACCGCCAGCCGCATTCGCCGCCGCCGCCGCCTCGGCGGCGCGCTCTTCGCGTTTACGCTTGCGCTCCTCCTTGTCAGGCTTGTGCGGCTTTTTTTCTTCTTCCGGGGCCGCCGCCTCGGCCCTCCTGGTCGGGGCCTCTTCCGCCTCGCCTTTTTCCTTCTTCGCTTTCTCCTTCTTGCCCATCCTGCCGCTGGCTGGCGGCTGGTCGCAGGACCCGAACTTCTATGGAAAGTTCACGTGTGCAGAGCGAACCCCGAAAATTGAAGGGGCTTTTCTGGGACGCGACCAGACGCGACCAGTGTGCCTCTGCCCCCTTTCCTCGGCGATGACCGTCGGGCTGTAAAGGTTTGCTCCGCTGTTCTGTGTTTGCGCTGCTGGCGCAGTGGCTGGGGAACCTCATCCGGAGAAAAAGCTCCCTGATCTCGCGCTCTCGAGATTCCAGACGGTCAGCGGCTGCACGGCCTCCTGCGTGCGGGAGCTCGCAGGGTATGGTGCAAAAGGCGTTGCTGCAGTCGTCACCAACTTTCATCACTGCTGCCAAGTCATCGCACGGCACGATAGCGAGCGTGGCCCCAGAATTAAGCACAGTCTCTTCATTTGATCATCAGCTCCCGCAGCGCAGGCCCGAACGCCCTCGCTGCATGCAGTGCGGCGGTGCTCTACGCAGCAGTCGCATCGGAGAAACAGAACCATGTGTGCGCTGCGCTAGAGAGAACTAGAATCGCGCAGTGCGGTAGTAGGACACATTAAATCTTTGCTCGAATCCAATTTCCGGTGACTTTGCCGAATTGCAGAGCCACGGCGTGGCGTCACACGAACTGAGCCCTAGTATGCACACCCTTTTCCACATCGCGCTCCTGCGGTCCCTCCGCTCGCAGGCGGCGTGCCTCGGACGCCTAGCGAGGTGGCAGGGCCTCAGCCGAGGAGGAGCGACGCGATCTCGACGGCGATTTCCTTGGTGGCTTTCGCGTGGCGGGTGCCGACGGACGTTGCTTTTCGGGACATGGTCGCCAGCCCCTGCTCGTTCGCGAGCCAGCTCGCAACGGTGCTCCCGATCTTGCCGGGGTCCTTGGAGAAGTCTCCGAAGCCCGCGTTGATGACGTAGGGCACGTTGCCGGCCTCCTGGCCCGGAAGGAAGCCTGAGAGCATAGTCGGGAGCCCAACGATGGAGGCCTCGGCGATGGTCCCCGGGCCGGCCTTGGTCACGAGGCAGTCGGACGCGATCATCCACTCGTCCATGTTGGACACGAAGCCGTTCACCACCACGTTCACGTCGCCCTTCCACTGCCGCTCGCGCAGCGCCTTGGCCACCTTCTCGTTTTTGCCACAGATCACGACCATCTGCGACGGGGTGCCGATGCGGGCGAGGTTCTCGCCAACGGACTCGGCCACCTTCTGGAGCCCGCCGACGCCGTCGCCGCCGCCCGCGACGAGCACGGTGACCTTGTCGTCGAGCCCAAGCTGCGCGCGGATCGCCTTGTTGCTCTTCTTCTTGGCCGCCGCCTCCCAGAAGCCTGCGCGCACGGGCAGGCCGTGCTTCTTTATCTGCGACGGCTTGAGCCCGCGCCGCAGCGCAATCGCCTCGATCTCGTCGCCCGGCACGCAGCACTTGTCCACTTCCTTGTGGAACCAGTGGTTGTGCGCCCCACCGAGGTCCGTCACGACCGTCACAAACGGGATCTTGCGCTGCCCGCCGCCCATCTTCTTGAGGATGCGGATGAAGGGGTCCTGGCAGAGCGGGTGGACCGAGACGACGATGTCGGGGCCGAAAGACTCCATGTAGGAGCGCCACGAGTCCTGGTTCACCGCGTGCGTGACCAAGTTGTTGAGGCACTCCCCCACGGGGTTCTGCCCCGAGTAGTACACCGCGCGCCACGCCCACGGATTCTTAGCCGCCCACTGGTAGAAGGGGACCAGCGTCGTCCACGGGCCCTTTCCGTAGTCGGTGTATATGTCACAGATCTCGCACAAAAACTGCCCAAGCCCGCCCCGCCCTCAGCGCCCGCCCCGCCGCGCGGGGCGGCGCGCGCGGGGGCGCCGGGTGGCGCGCGCACCGGGCCCGCTCTGCTGGATGGGCGCGCGCTTGAGTGTGACGGTCGTCGTCGATGTCGCGCCCGGCCTGGCCGCGGGCGACTGGGTGAGGCCGCGCGGCGCGCAGCCGCCCGCCCTCTTCCAGCGCGGCCGTTGTCCCCGCGTCACAGCGACGGGTTGGTGCTGCGGGCGTGAACCCAACGCGAGGAGACGCGCACGGGAGGAGATGGACGTACCTCAACACCTCGAGGACGAGCGTAGATCCTGCTGGCCCGCGGATGAGCGGCGCGACCTCCGCCGGGTTCATGCCCTTCACAACCTGACGCACAACACGCAGCGTTGATGAGACCGGCATCCACTGTTCCTTTCCTGGGGTTTCCTCCGCGCCGGAGCACCCCGGGTCCGCCGGCAGCTGACTAGCCGGGGTACGGCGGTCTGTACCACGTCGTCGACGGACACGAGGCGGTCGTCTTCATGGATCTGCCCCGACAGCGCCGCGGCGCCGCCGGGGTGGAGGTCCACGAACTTGAGGATCGAGTACTTGTTCGGCTTCAGCAACGCCCCGATCCCCGCGAGGGCATCGCTCGGCGGAGCCGCCATGGCTTTCCTGTGCTCCGCGAACTGCCCTCCTGCCGCAGCCGACGAACCGTCCACCTGCAACCGCCTGGATTCGGGCCTGGCCTCAGCAGCCTGCCAATCTCTAGGTGAGTCCCCCGCTGGCATCGTGGTCCTACGTTCACTCAAATCCCCAAGCACATGTTTCAACTCAAAATTAAGCACCTGTCGCGGTCGCCCACTTCCCGCCTTTGCCTGCCACCCACCGAGGGAGGGGGGGCAGGGACCTGGGTGCAACTAACTCGGGAAGCGTCAACAAGGATCATTTACTTGCCAATTTCTTGTTGACAGAGTAAAGCGACTCTGAATCGGACGATTCCCTTCTCGCATGCGGGCCGGGAGCATTGTCGCGCGGCGTGCGGCACGTATGATGGCCGGTGGAGAATTAACCTTGCGCTCTGTGGCATCTTATCGAGTTGGAGGGGCGCTTGCCCAGGCCAGGATGGCCGCGTCAGTGCCCTCCAGTTGCAGACGGACAGGAGAGCGTGCGGCGCTTTGGTCGCGGACGACCGCGCGGGCGTTTTCGACTGCTGCCCCCGACTCTCTTCTGGACGTCAAAGTTGTTGACGGTATTGCAACCATCACGCTAAATGATGAGAAGAAGCGAAATGCGCTGTCGACGACGCTCATGGGGCAGCTGCGCGACGAGCTCCTGCGTCTGGTTGGGCACCCTCACCCATGACCCGAGCTGCCTTGTTTTCACAGATTGGCCGACATAACCCTCTCACGGGGCCGCAGAGGAACGGGCACGAGGGTCTGATCAAGGCGTGTGTCATTCGGCACGACGGCAAGGTGTTCAGCTCAGGGCACGATCTCAAGGAGCTGCATCTTATGCAGAACACGCAGGGCACAACCCAGGAAGTGTTCTCCGTGTGTGGTGAGATGATGATTGGGGTGCGTGAAGCCGAGTTTCCTGTAATCGCGGTCGTGAATGGGCTGGCCACTGCGGGCGGCTGTCAGCTGGTCGCTATGTGCGACGTCGCCATCGCGTCGGAGAACTCAACCTTCGCGACGCCTGGGGTACACCTCCGACTCTCGCTGCGCCCTACCTTGGGCGGAAGCCGTGTGCCGCTACGGCTAACCAACTTGTTCGTCGTGCTGTCCCCGGCAGGTTAAGATTGGGCTGTTCTGCACCACGCCCGGCGTCGCGCTTGCTCGTGCGATCCCACGCAAGGCTGCGATGCACATGTTGCTGTCGGGCGACCCGCTCAGCGCCGCGGAGGCCGCTCAGCTCGGCCTCATCTCGAAGGCGGTCCCTGCAGCGAATCTCGATGCTGCGGTGCAGCGGCTGACGGCGCAGATCGCAGGCGCCGCGACGCCGACGGTGCGGCTCGGGAAGAAGGCGTTCTACCGACAGGCCGAGATGCCCGACGTCCGCGACGCGTACGCGCTCGGGACCGAGGTGATGGTCGACAACATGCAACAGCCGGACGCGCAGGAGGGCATCGCGGCCTTTGTGGAGAAGCGCGCGCCCACGTGGACTGCCTGAGGCGTGTGCTGTATGAATGACAACAGAGTTCATGACACAAACATCGCACTCACACCACACCACCCATGCTCAATCCGAATTTTCACGACAAGGCAATCGGGATCGACGCCCCGTCGTCGTCCTGGTCTTCGTCGTCCACAGACGGGACCTCGTCGCCATTGTCCGCAGACGCCACCTCGCCGTCGCTGCCTGCAGGCGCCGCCGCCTCAGCCGCGTTGTCGTCAGCTGATGGCGGGAAAGCAGCCCCCGAGTCCGCACCATCCCCAGCCTCGTTGCCCGCACCCGAGCTCGAAGCGTCGCCCGTGCCAGCCCCGACCCGCCTTCGCGCTGGCGCTGCGGCGGGCGGTGCCGCAGGCGCGCCCGCACCCTCCTCAGCCGCGCCCGGGCGGAACACAGCGATCTCCACCATCTGATGGTGCTTCTGGTTCCCAGCCTTGTCGTGGATGTCGAGCGACTCGAGCATCCAGCGCCCCGGCGGCGAGCCGCGCGGGAGCGCGAAGCGCAGCTCGTACTCGGCCCACGCTGCGGGGTCGCCCTTGAAGGCGGGCCCGTAGGCGTTGTCATGCTTGACGTACCCCGCGTGCGACATCCCCTGCGGATCCATCACGCGGTATCCGATCGTCCCGACCCCCGCGCCCGCGTCGCGCGCGCGGAACGTGATCACCGCCTCGCCCTTGCCCTTCCCGCCCGCGTCGCGCTCCACCTTGGCTGCCAGCGACGTCCGGTCGAGCTCCGGAGGAGTGATATCCGACTGCACACAGGGCGCGGCGGCGCTCAGGGAGGCGCCCTTTGCGCACTCCGGGAGCGCGACGGCGACCGGGAACTCGTCGTCGGGCGTGTTGCCGACGCGCCCGCAGCACGTCCAGCCCTCCTTCTGCTGCGTGAAGAATTGCCGCCGCGTGTTGCCCGCCACGTCTGCAAGGTTGACCATCGAGACGTAGTACGCGCCCGCGGGCGCGTGCGCCGAGAGCTTCCACGACACCGTGCACGTTCCGCGGTAGCTGTTCTCGTCCTTGACACACTTGCCCGTCTGGTAGACTGGGTAGGCGAACTCGGACGCGCCGTGCTCCATCCAGTTGTCCTGATCCAGGAGCTTTCCGTCGGTTTCGAGCCCCGGCCGCTGTGCCTTGCTCGCAAGACGCATCCACACAGCCGTGTCGTCCTCCGGCATCGGCGCCCCTGTCTCTTCGAATCGGATCGTCGCTTTGACCACAGGGTGCTCCTGGTCCGTCGCCTCATCCTTCCCAGTCTCCAACTTGAGCTTCATCGAATTCTTGACGTAACGCGGTGCCCACGCTGTCCCCTCCTTGTTGTTCAAATAGAGCCTCCAGGAGTACTCGTCGATGCGAATCCATCGCTCGTGTCCAAGCTTGTCGATCACCTTGACCTGGCTGGCGGACCAGAACCCAGCTTCGAGGTGCTTATCAAACTTGCCCTCATATACTAGCTTGATCAAGCGCTCTTCCTCATTGTCCGAGTCCTCGTCAACAACGATTTCCTCGCCGTCCGTATTCTTTTCTGCGTGCAGCGTGATGGTCTTGCTACCGCTGGTGGGCCCGGAGAGCGACACCTCGGCATGCGACGCCGAGTGCCACCCTCGTCCCACGTCAACCAGCATCTCGATTTTAACGTCCTTGTCGTCGGCAGGTGACCCCGCAGCGTTGATGGATACGTGCTTTACCGCCGCGGGGTAGCGCAGGTACGGCTCGTCGTTATCGACCTCGAAGGCGAGCTCGGGCTGCTCCACATACCGCACGCCCTTGAAGACGTCGTCTGCAAGGAACTGGTCCTTCTTCGGCGAACGCGCCTGCAGTGTCGTGGGGTGGAGCACGTACGCTGCCATGCACTCCGCCATGTCCTCGTCCGGGTTGTTCGACGCGCCGTAGTCAGAGGAAAACGACGTCGTGCGCGGCGTCATCCACTCGCCAGTGTTCCGCGTCTCCGCCCACCTTCCTGCAGCCTCCCACCGCTCCTTGAGCTGGGTGTCGAACTGCTTCGCCCAGAAGAAGTGCGACTTCTCGTGGATGAAGAGGTGCCGCGACGTGTAGCCGTCCTGGTTGAACGAGTAGTCCATGTACTCCTGGTACGACACCGGCTGGTTCTCGGGCCACGACACCGCCGTTGTCGCGCCGTAGTAGGGGTGGTACAGGCCCTGCTGCCGCCGCGTGACGTAGCGCAGCCCGTCGACCTTGTGCATGTGTCCGGGCATGAGCGACCACGCCTCAAGCATGAAAAGCAGCTCGGGGCTTTTGAAACGCTGGAAGCGCTGATCGTCCTCGAGCGTCGTCGGCTTCGTCAGCTCAATGTAGCCTGGGCGCCCATCACCGTCAACCTGCAGCGTCGCCGCGAACTTCCGCTGTAAAAGCTGCCCCACTACTGCCTTCTCCTGCCCGAAGCGCGTGAGCGCCTTGACAAGTGCGAACTGCAGCCGCAGCGACCCAACAGAACCGGTCTTCCCGTCCAGCGTCGCACCCTTCTCTCCCGCCAGCTTGAACGCGGACTTGCTCAGGGCGATCTGTCCAGCTGAAAGCCGGACGTCGTCGACAATTGCAAGAGACATGACCCGCACTGTCGTGTGCTCGCCGAGAGCGCAGTTCTCCCGAGGGGTTCCGCTGATCTCGTCTGTTTTTTCACAGAGATCCTTCAGCGTTTCGCTAAGAGCCGAAGCCTCGCCACTTGTCCAGGTTCCTGCGAGCGAGATGCCGTAGTCCTCCTTGAGGCTCGTCCGCAGCGAAGCGTCCTCGCCGAGCGGCGCAGCGACGTCGGCTGCATCCGCAGCGAGAACCAGAGCCGGCGCCGCCACCACATGCTGCTCCCGCTCGCCCACGTCTACGCTGCCCTCCCACGTATGCGTGAACGAAAACCCGTCGACTGCCTCGAGAGAGGTCCCGCGCCAGTCTCGGTACACGAGTTTCTGGGAGCGCGCCGCCGGGACCGGGTGCAGGCCGGGGCGCTGGAAAAGCGCTGCCGGGCCCGAAGCCCTCGGGCCCAGGGCCACAATTGCCACAGCGGCCACAGCAGCGCAGAGGAAAAATGCACGGGCGACATGTTTGTGCCGCAGACCCCCCGCGCCGCCTCCGCCGCCGAGCAGCGGGTGCTGCTCTGGCCCGCTCGGCCCGCCCATAGCTGAGTCGCCTGAGGAGCCACTTTCTAGTCCACCCCCAAAACGCACGGCATATCGACCGGCCACGACGGGTTGATTTTTGCCTGTAAGAGAACACCAGTACGTTCGTTTCTGTGACACCCAAAAATGTATCCATGTGTGCTCAAAAACCGTTTTAAGCGGGTCACGGTAACCGTCCACTTACCTTAGGCCTCCTCCGAGTTTGGGCCTAAGTACGGGGCCGATATCCGGGATTTTGCCTGGGAGAACTGTCATCGGACGAAATCGGAGGTCCGAAGCCTGCGCTGAAAACCGGTGGGGTGCATTCTGTGAGATGAGCATGCCACCGCGGGGTCCGCCCCCGCAGGGCGCTCGGTCGGGCTACGTTCCGGGGGATGACTACGTCAGCTATGGGGATGGCGGCGCGTTCCCCGAAATCGACGTCGAGCAGTATCCGCTGGCGATTGGCCGCGTTGGAAACCTGGTAAGAACCTACCCAAACCCTCCGAGTGCTCGGAGCGGGCGCCGGAGGTTCGGGTGCTCGCGGAGGCGCAGCACGGCGCGCTTCGCCCCGTTCGAGCGGTTTTATGACCCATCGTGCGTCCACCAGGTGCCGCTCACGCTTCTTTCGGGGTTTCTCGGGGCGGGCAAGACCACGACCCTGAAGCACGTCCTAGAGAACCAGGAGGGCAAGCGCGTGGCTGTCGTTGTAAATGACATCGCTGAGGTGAACATTGACTTCAAGCTCCTCCGGCGCAAACCCGTGGGCGAGTTCGATGGCGACCTCGATCTCTCAGACACCATGGAGCTCGAAAACGGGTGCGCTGACTCCCGCCCTCTGACGGGTCCGGTCGGGCGCAATTAGCGGGGGCGCAACTAGGCCTCAACGGGCCCGCGCCCTTCCGCGCGACACCCTTTGCACCCCCTCCCCCATCCATCCTCACCTCCGGTGACGGTTTCGTGGCGCTGCACCGGTTCCCCGCCCGCGCTCAGCGAGGGCGTGCCCTTTTCGGATCCGACCCGCCGGGCCGGGTCGAACCCTGCAACTCAGCACCTGTTGGCAGACCATTTTCGGTCCGCCGCACAATGCCCCCGACCAAATCATGGCGCCTGACGGACCCCGCCCCGCCATTGTGATGGCTCAGTGCCAAACCCTGCCCTTCACTCCCCCCTTCGTGAGCACCGGGGATCTCGGATCCGACCCGCCGGGCCGTTCTCGGTTTGACCGGAGGGTAACTCGGGCCGGCGGCACTCTCGCCCGTATGCCCCGCCGCCGCCGCCAGCGTTGCCCTCCCCGCGCCGCCATGCGCTGACCTGCGCGGGCGCGCTGCCGCAGGTGTGCGTGCTGCACCGCCGGCGGGGACCTGATGGACTCGGTCCTCCCTCCCCCCCTCGTACTAATCGGACATGCCGCGTCCCTCACCCCGTACTAATCGGACACGCCGCGTCCCTCACCCCGTACTAATCGGACACGCCGCGTCCCTCTCGCAGGTCCTCAAGCTCATCCGCCTCTCCATCCGCCGTGGATACACGTGCGCCCCTGCTCGCCCCCAGCCTGCGCTGCGCTGCGATGCGATCTACACCGCCCTGGTGGCGCACTGCCCCGCGCTGCGCCGTGCCTCCGTCCCGGAACTGGGTCGGGGGCCGCCTCCGCCTCCGCAGTTCTACGAAGGGACGCATCTCACCCCGAGGGCTGCGAGGCGCCTCGGGGCGCCGTGCGCACCACTCCGCGATGGCCCTGGAGCCTGACGCGGACTCGTGTCTGGCGCAGATATGACCGCATCGTCATTGAGATGAGTGGCATTGCGGAGCCGCGCAACCTGCGGGAGGAGTTTCTCGAGGCCAAGAGCGTGCACCAGGTCGGACCCGCCCCGTCCCAACTGTGCCGCGCCGGTGCGTACCTGCTGCTTACGCCGCGTCTTGTGTTCAGGTTTTCAAGTATGTGGAGCTGCAGACGATGCTGACGGTGGTGGACTCATCGCACTTCATGCAGCTTTACACATGTAAATCAGAAATCAAGGTGCGGCTGCACTCCGCTCGAGCAGACCAGACCACACCGACAGATGGCACTGCAGCAGCTGTATAATCTCAAGCCTCGTTACCGGGAATGTGCCTGTTGTGGCCGCGCTGCGCACCAGTGCTGTCGTCGGAAAGGATATGTTCACATCAGAGTCGACAGCCACCTGCCTTCTGACCCCTTTGTGCACGACAGGACCACGACGAGCTCATTTTGTCCGACAAGAAGCGCTCGCTTTCCAACCGCGACGAGGAGGACCATGAGCACGAGTCGTCCAAGCGGCGGATAGTCGACCTCCTGATCGAGATGCTCGAGGTGGCTGACTACGTTGTGCTCAACAAGTCGGATCGCCTTTCGGAGGAACGCCGCAAGCAGCTCCACCAGCTCGTGACCTCGCTCAACCCCGCGGCGACGGTCGTGGCATGCGAATTCGGCAAGGTCCCGCTGGAGACGGTGCTCGGGGCGCCCAAGGGTCCCTGGGCGTGCCTGGCGGACGACGAGGAGGAGATCAAACGGGCGGTCAAGGCGGCGCGGCGCACGAGCCGACCGTCGCACTCAAAGCGCGCGGCGCCCGAGGACGCGGCGTCGTCGGTCTTCGGCGCGCTTGCCGCCCCGTCGCTGCCAGCGAACCGCGCGGGGCGAGAGGAGGAGGGACCGCGGGGCAACTCGATGGGCGGCGGCGATGGGCTGAGCCGCGCGGCGAACGGGGTGCGGGGGCAGCAGACGTCGGTGCAGGAGCGCTTCGGGATCGGCAACTTTGTCTACTCGCGGCGCCGGCCGTTCCACCCGCAGCGCCTCATGGACGCGATCAAGCACCTGCCGGTCGAAGTGGACATGGACGGGCACGTGGTGGCGGACTGGGAGATCCCCGCGATGTTTCTGGGGCGCGGGGCCGGCTCGGCGAACAAGTCGCCCAAGCAGGACGAGGAGGACGGTTCGCGGATCATGCACTCGGTGCTGCGCTCAAAGGGGTTCGTTTGGCTCGCTAACGCGCCGCAGACGATGCACTACTGGTCGCACGCAGGCCACTTTTTCGCGCTCGAGGCGCTCGGGCCGTGGTGGGGCGCCACCGACGCGCGGGAGTGGCCGCACACGCTCGACGAGGTGCAGCGCATCCTCGACGACTGGTCCCCCCCCCCCTCGCTACTGTTGCCCCTACCCGTGTCCCTACTGTACACTCACTCCCTCCCTACCAGGTACCACGACGACGTGACGACCGGGGACCGCCGCCAGGAGGTCGTGTTTATCGGCGTGGACATGGACCAGGACGCGATCGAGGAGGTGATGGACCGGTGCCTGCTCTCTGACAAGGAGATGCAGCTCTACCAGCAGCACGTTTCGCGGAACCGCGTGCAGCCCGCGGGGCCCACGGCCGCGTCGACAGTCAAGGCCAACGAGCTGATGCGCCCGCCGCCGCCGCGCGCGCCGGCCGCCCTCGCGCAGAAGTGACTCGAGGGGCGGGCCCGGGGCGTGGTGCGTGGTGGTGTCAAGCGTGAGACGCGAGAGCGGCGGGAGGGGCATTTGTGGACATTTGTGTGCATGCAAAAAATACTTGGGACATCCGCATGGGCGCTCGTGCGTGCGGGTCTGCGCGAGTGCGCCCCGCAGCATGCACATCGGACGGGAAGGTTATGCGTCTGCGCGCCACCAGCTCCGCCGTCCCGGGCGCCGCAGCGCAGCCTACTCGCGCTCCGCCGCGCCCGCCGCGAGGTCGTGGCGCGCGCTGCGCAGCGCGGGGAGGTAGTCGCGTGGAGCGTGCTGCTGCGCGAGCGCCAGCGAGGCGCGGTACTCGGCCTTGAGGCGCCCCGCCGCCTGCCACAGCGCCTCCCGTGAGCGGCGCGCGCGCGGCAGTATGTGGACCACCTGCTCAATCCTCACGCGCCGGCACGGCCACGCGCTGTTCGACACCGGTGTCGAACATCATGGAAGGCGGGTCTGATGTTCATAGAACGTATCTTTTCGTCTGTTCGCTAACTTCAGAGGGCGGGCGGGCGCACCGCGTTGTTCTGCGCCGCGTGGCTCTTGACAAGGCAGCGCAGCAGCGCCTGCGCCTGGCGCTGCGCCGCGGCCCACACCGCGTCGTCGGGCGCGCGCCCGTCCGCGGGCGGCACGTCGCCGAGGCACCGCTCGAGCGCGCCGCCCGCCCACCCGCCGTCAAACGGC
>Ga0115567_10003913_pt1 | contig 14596 bp, 12 predicted proteins | sample COGITO_mtgs_1204_2_FD_88679 | JGI IMG/M metagenome (GOLD analysis project Ga0115567, IMG submission 88679) | Pelagic marine microbial communities from North Sea - COGITO_mtgs_120412 | ecosystem: Environmental > Aquatic > Marine > Epipelagic | place: Germany:Helgoland, sampling site Kabeltonne... | reverse complement strand
GGCGGCGAGATTACTTGGAAGGGCTAGCCTATTTCGTACAGGTGGTAGTGCAACTCGATTGGAAAAATATGGATGTGAGTGATGTGATTGAAATTTAATAATTATTTTTGGGGATCCCTTAGGATTTCATAGCAGCATTAGGTGCCAAGATGAAGAAGAAAATACGTAAGTCATTTAGTCCTGAATTTAGACTAGAAACGGCTCAATTAGTGGTCGATCAAAATTACACCCAAGAAGAAGCGGCCAAGGCTATGGGGGTGGGTAAATCGACTATCAGTAAGTGGGTTAGGCAATTACACGAAGAACGCGCAGGTAAGGCCCCTAAAGCCATGCCGATGACGCCAGAACAGCTTGAAATACGGGAATTGAAAAAGCGCATTGAACGAATAGAGCTGGAGAAAGAGGTTTTAAAAAAGGCTACGGCTCTGTTGATGTCCGACTCCCTGAACAGCTCTCGTTAATCGAGAAACTCAATCAGAGCCAGCCTAAGCGCTATCCAGTTACTTTATTGTGTGAGGTATTTGACGTACATCGCAGTACCTATAAATACTGGCTAGCCAGGGATAATGAAATTTGTCCTGAGCGAGTTCGTTTACTCAGCGATATTAAGCAGATACACAATGAGAGTAACGGCTCTGCGGGGGCCAGAACGATTGCTGATATCGTGACACAGCGCGGCACAAATCTCAGTCGATATCGTGCCGGCAGGCTCATGAAACAACTTGAGTTGGTGAGTTGCCAACTTCCGCAACATGCTTACAAAAAGGCGGCAAAAGAGCATGTAGAGATACCCAATTTATTGAATAGACAATTTGCCGTCACTGAGCCTAATCAAGTGTGGTGTGGCGACGTGACCTATATTTGGACTGGCAATCGCTGGGCTTATTTAGCCGTTGTGATGGATTTATTTGCTAGAAAACCCGTGGGCTGGGCGATGTCGTTATCCCCTGATAGTCAATTGACCATGCAAGCTTCAACCATGGCCTATGAGCGCAGAGGAAAGCCGAAAGACGTGATGTTTCATAGTGACCAAGGTAGCCATTACACGAGCAGGAAGTTCAGACAATTAATTTGGCGTTACCAATTGACTCAAAGCATGAGTCGCCGTGGAAATTGTTGGGACAACAGTCCAATGGAACGATTTTTTAGAAGTTTAAAAACGGAATGGGTACCCACTACAGGTTATAGGAGTTTTACCGATGCTAAGCATCATATAACGGATTATATTGTTGGCTACTACAGCCAGACTAGGCCGCATCAGTACAATGCTGGTTTAAGCCCAAACGAGTCAGAGAAAAGATTCTGGCTTTACTATAAAACTGTGGCCAATATTACTTGACCACTACAGGTTATTAACTACTCTAGGCATTATGCCTCAGAGCCTATACGATAGGGTAGAGCTATATATCTACCTTGAAAATATTCACACTTATTTTCAATAAGGATATCATAGGTTTCATTATCTTCAATTAGGCATGTAATAAACTTTATACCTAAGCCGTGCGAGAGCGTAATCAATGTTCTTAGGAAGTATTGATTTTCTTCACATTTAAGGTTGCTAATAAAGCTTCCGTCTAACTTAACGTAATCAATATTTAAACCTTGCAGATATTTTATAGAAGTTAAATTTATAGCAAAGTGCTCGATACAAACCCTGAAACCAAGTTTTTTTAGCGCAGCTATTACTTGAGCTGCTTTTTGCTGACTATCAATTATTACAGTTTCTTTTATTTCGAAAATAAGTTTTAAGGATTTTTCTTTAGCTATTTTACTTATAGATTCAAGCCAAAATATAAACTCATTGCTGTAAAGAGACTGCTTGGCTAAGTTAATTGCAATTGGTTTATCGTAGCGAGTTAAATCTTGTGCTAGTAACCCTGTTATTATTGCTTTATCTAGCTCAACAGTTAGCTCAAGCCGCTCTGCCATAGTGAACAACTGATTGTTATTAAGGGGCTTATTATTGTATAAAACATTAGAAAATAATTCATAGTATTCAACTTCCTTTAAATTATTTTTTATTGGTTGAGCGCTAAAATTAATTTCTTTATTTTCAATTGCATGGTTGATAACACTGCGCCATTGAGTAAAAGATATTGCAGATAGGTTTGAGTTAGAAATTATATCGACTTCATGAGGTGATGTGTCTAGTTGCGACAGTAAATCACTTAAAGTACATGTTTTATGGTAATCAATAGCTGAAACTCGAGCATAAGGAGAGTCTAATTCTGTGACCTTCTTTTGAGAAAAGTCGCGGCTCAAGTGTTCTAGCATTTCTTGCCTATACTCTATGCTAACACTCAGCATTAAGATAAACGTGCCTCCAGATATTCTAAATATTTCACTTTCTTGAGAAAAGTTAAAATTCTTTTGAATAATATTTTTAACTTCAAATACGTAGTTGTCTCCAGCAGCAAATCCAAAATTTTTATTAATAGATATTAAAGAATCAAGGGAGATAAGTATTAGGCATGAAACATCATCTTTATTCATGCCTGTTTGAGTTGCACTAAATTGATTCTCAAATGCTCGTCGATTACCTAACTGAGTAAGTTCGTCTTGGAAAACCTTTTTAGACAAACTTTCACTATGCTCTGATAAAGACTGGAAAGTCGAGTTTAAGTTTCTTACCATATTGTTCATTGCTTTGGTAACCGTTCTCAACTCTATTGAAAAGGGGACATCATTATTAATAATAAATTTTTTATATGTTACCGATTGAGCTTGTTTCTCAAGTTTTTTTAGAGGCCTAAATATAGCACTAAGTATAAAGTAACCTAGTATTAGGCTAATAATCAAAAGAGCTAAAGAGGTAATACAGGTGTCTATCGCATGCTTCCACAACTTTTCATAGGAAAGGCCTGGGTGGCTCTCGACTATTAAAGTACCGGCTATATTCCATCCATTATTAACTTCACTTGACTCAGGTACTCTTGGAAGTTCAAACATAGATGTAAACCAAGGCGGAATATCTTGTGATGTTAGTGGATTAACCCTTTCAATTAAAGTATTACCTTTTTTATCAACAAATCTGATGCTGTGATAGTAGCCAGAGTCAAAAATAGCGGAGATCATGGTCTCTGCTATAACCAAATTTTCTTCATCAGTATAAGGAGAAATAGATAAACCTAAATTAATAGCTGCGTCATTAGCATGTACGCTCATTTGCTCTGTAAAGTAGGTTTTAGTTGTATTAATATCAATAATTAAACGTGCAAAAAAAGAAATTGAAACAAGTAAAAAGATCAAACCATATATTTGCGTCCTGAGACTCATACCAATATTAACTTTATTCTTCAATTTTAATTTCTCCATTGCTAACATTTATATCCACCTCTATACGCTCAATCATATTCTGCCAAGATTTTAAACCATGCTGATTACGAACTTTTTTTCCTATACCTCTAGCCTTAGAAAGCCAGAGGCCATGACCATTAAAGCTGTATATCGGTTTTAGGTCTGGACGTTTTGTCGCGGGTAAAATCTTATGTTCATAGTTATCAAGTATAAGTGGAGGTGAATCATTATTTTCTAAATAAATTAATACCATATGGGGTACGTCAACAGTTAGCTGACGTACATACATTAACCTAAGCTTATCTTCAGGAAAGCCCAAGGCAAGAAGGGAAAAATATTTAGCAATAGCATAATCCTCGCAATCGCCACCTCCACGGCCTATAGTTTCAATGGGGGACGCCCAATAATCTTTTTTGTTCCAAAAATCGATATCCTCATAATATTTAATCTCTTCGTTAAAAAACATATTTACAGTATTTAATTGTGACCATTCGCTAGCAGATTGACTATTTTCTAATAGCTTTAACCAACTGCCATAACGATTGACACCATTTTTATTGTATTTATTTTCAATTAACTGTAATAATTTTTTATTATTAAGTTTATCCTCTATTTTTTGAGAAAAAACAAATAAGGAAAAAACACATATACAGATAAATATTATTGTTTTTTTCAAATGCTTTTATTACCTAAAAATATTTAAAATTCAATTTTTTGCCAATCTTTTTTTACTACTAAGTAGACCTAGACATATTATAACAATAAAAGTCATTGCATTAGCTGTTGCCTGCAGTGGGAAATCTACAATAATATGGAGAATCATAAATGTAATCGCAGTAGCCACTCCAAAACTGACTCCTTGGTATAAAGGTGATGTTCGTTGAGTCATATTCTTAAAGCAAATGTATAAAATATAAAGTAATGAAAAAAAGCTTAAAAAGCAGCTTAAAACACCAAACTCAATTGCAAATTGCACATACTCGTTATGCGCATGATCGTAAAAGCCGGAGTAAGGTATTGATTGTTTGGTAGGAAACAGTCCGTAATAAGAGCCTCCTCCAGATCCAGATAAGTAGTATTGCTTAACTAATGGAATTGAATCTTGGATAACTTCATCTCTTGTTTCTTCAATAAAGCTAGTTTCAGCTAATCTTTCTTGTAATTTATCGGCACCAAAAAGACTACCCACAATAATAGTATCAAGTACAAAAAAACTAATAATAAGATATTTTAAAGACCATGGCTTTGATTTATAAAATTTAAGAGCAAATAAGCTTACTGAGGCGAGAGATACTAAAAATGCAATATTCCCCATTCTTGAGCGAGTTAGAAGTAATGCGACAACAATAATTATAAGACACAACCGTATAACTAATTTCTTGGATAAAAGCGCTTTTATAAAACCTCTGAAATAATGAGTTAACTTACTATTAGAGTTTTTTTTAATATCTAGCTCACTAATTATAAAACCAATCCCAATTGACAAAATAATAGCAAGGTAATTAGCTAAATGGTTATGGTATACAAAAGAGCCATTAGCTCTTTGTGAGTACTGGAAACCAAAAATAGGAGTGTAGGAGGGAGGTGATAAATTTAAAAATGTAGCATAAATTGCTTGAAATAACCCTGCAATAATTAAGACATAGATAATGGTCGTTATTCTTTTTTTATCTATGGTGTATACACAAATTAGCCAAGCAAACATAAAAAAACTAGCTGTTTTTAATAGCACTATTTTTGTTTGTATAGGATCTGTTGAATAAGAAAAAATAATCTGGATTAGTAAAGTAAGTAATAAGGTACCAATTAAAGTAAAAATTGGCCAAGTACGCAGAGGAGGGAAAAAGCCATTGTTTTTATATATATTGAATATACAATGTAAAAAAAATAATGCAAAAACAATAAGTTCCGAAATTGCCCAAGCCCACGGTCTATTACTACCTAAAGGAATAGGAAGCCATATAATTAAACTACAAAGGCTATAAAAAATAAATTTATTAAGCATAAAAAGAAAACCCATAAAATGGGTTCCTTATAGAAGACTAAAATTAGTTACTTGAAGCTGTTGTTCCGCCGCCACCGCCGCCAGAACCAGTAGATCCTGTTAAAGGAGTACCTACTCCAGAGATTAAACCTGTACCACCTGCAGCAGTACCAGAGCTAATAAGTTCTAAATTTAAATTAGGGTTAGAACTTGCTAAAACAATTAAATCATCTTCTGACATGCCATTAGCTTTAGCAAAAGCAAAAAATGACTCTTGTTGACTTTCAGTAAGGGATAGATTGGCAAATAATGTACTCAAACAATCTTTTTTTACAGTATCGGCTAGGGCTAAACACTCTGAAAGTTGTTCTGAAGCAATATTAGCTTTCTCATCTGAGTCTTGTTGCGCTGATACCATTAGAGGAAAAGCGAGAATTATGATTAAAAAACTTACCTTTTTCATTTATTTACATCCTTATGTTAATTCAAACTTATTATAAACAAGCTAGTATCAATTTATTCATTAATCAAAGTATATATTTAATAAAATAATTTGCATCTTTTTTATTTTTAACCGCTCAAGGAAGATTGGCATGATTTAATGCTTATGTCTAAGGCATTAATCATTAGCCTTATTTAACAGGGTGTTAAAGTTTATGTGGATTTTAACTTGTTTTGTTTGTTTCTAAGCGTTAATATTTCACAAAATATACGCCGTGCTCTTCAATGTGTAGTCTTCATTCACATAAAAGATTTGTATATTTTCAATCTTTAGTTTAAGAAAGCCAAACTTGATGCGAATCAAGGACGGAAAGCCACGGGTCTCCTCAAGGAATTAGTATCAGGATGATAGCCGGGTTGCTGAACATTATTATTTATAATTATAAATGTGAGGCACAAAATGAACACTTCAAATTTAGAAATAATCCAAACAGGTCTTCTCGGCCAATTTAACTTAGATCTTTCAACTTACAACACTTACGATTTTATCGGTGAGAATGCTGGTATGTCTGGTGCTTACGTAAGACTCGACCAAGGTTGGGCAGTGAGTTCTGCTGATCAACAATTACATTCGTGGTCTTCACTATTAGATGGCGTAGCTGATGAGTCAATTCAAAGCTATTCAATGGTGGGTATTACAGCAGTAATAGGCACTGGTGGAAATGATGTAATCGTTGGCTCCACAGCCGATAATTACTTAGATGGTGGTGCTGGCGCGGATTATATCCATGGCTTAGCAGGTAATGATGTGCTAATTGGTGGCTTAGGCGTTGATAAGTTGAGAGGTGATAAAGGCGATGACATTCTGATCGGTGGTTTTGAATGGAATGAACGTATTGATGGTGGTGAAGGTAATGATACCGCTAGTTTTGATGGTGAGACTTTAGATGGGGCAGGGGTTTACATTCGGTTGGACCAAAGCTTTGCTACTACCACTGCGATAAAAGACTCTATGAGTTGGAGCGATATGTTAGATGGTATTAATAACAATACACTAGCACATGACGATTTAATTTCTATAGAGAATGCAATTGGTTCTAAATATGATGATTCTATTAATGGTGATAACCAAGATAATATTTTACATGGTGGCGCTGGCGGGAATGATTGGTTAGGTGGTGGTCTTGGTTACGATACAGCAAGTTACGAAGGTGAAACAGAAGATGGTTTTGGTGTAAATGTAAATCTTGTTGCGGGTGGTAATGTTGGATGGGTATGGAGTACTAAACTAAATTCTGAATATAATTGGAGTGAAATAAGAGACGGTATTAATACTAATACTCTAGATCACGATAAATTAGGGAGTATTGAAAACGTCATAGGTAGTATCCACAACGATTCTATTACGGGTTCTAGAGGTGATAACATACTAAATGGTATGGAAAGTAACGACTTTCTTAATGGCCTTGATGGTGACGATATTTTGATTGGCGGAGCAGGTAACGACAAGCTTTATGGTGGGTTAGGTAATGACCATATATTTGCCGATGAAACAGACTCTCTTGTAAATGGAGGCAGTGGTTTTGATATTGTTTCGTTTGAGGATGTTAATGGCGATAATGAAGTAAATATTAACCTTGCGAGCCTAAATTACTCAGGCCTCGAAGCTATTGTTATAGGTAGCGACTTACAACAGCAAGTACACAATATTAATGTATCGCTTGACCAAATCGCGGCTGATACTGAAGGCACTTACGATGATATGTTTTTTGCTATTGGTATTGATACTCTTACGTTTAGTGACAGCGTTGGAATTGCTTCATTGACTCAAGAATTAGATGGCAATTATGAGGCAGAGTTAATAGCACTTCTTGGCTTAGACGAATCGACTCAATTACAGTCAACAACCTATGAAACTGAGGGCGGAAATTTCGTTACAGTTATCCAAGATGTAATAATTGATTCAGATATAGATATTGGTGGCATAGGCTCGCAAGATTTTATGGGCCAAGAGAGCATGTATATAGCTTAATTGTTACTGATTTAGAACAGCAGCTATAAGTTGCTGTTCTATACTTTAAAAGGAATTAGTGTGAAATCACTAAAGAAGCATATACGCAATCGTGCCCGGTGGACATTTTTTTTTAGTTTTGTAACTAGTGTATTAATGCTAGTTGTACCGATTTACTCCTTACAAGTATTTGACCGAGTATTAAGCTCCTTTAGTTTAGACACTCTATATTTACTAACTATTATCGCTGGATGGCTTGTACTAGTTTACGGCTGCTTAGAATGGGCAAAACAGAGGCTATTACATGCAACAGCAAATGAATGGCGTGAGCAAGCAATTAATTTATATGCAGAAACTGGCTTCACAAAAAGTGAAAATGGTAAGTTAATTAATGATATAAAACTAGCAGAAACTGGTTTACAAAACCATTTAGCAACAGTTGCCGACATTCCTTGGACAAGTATTTTCTTATTCGTTTTATTAATCATTCACCCAACATTTTTCTATATTGCTATATCGAGTATTTTTATACTCATGATTTTTGCCTGGATAAATTATTTATATAGCCAAAGAGTAAGTAGTCAAGTGTTAGCAAGTGATATGCAAACAAGTATTTTAGTAAATAAAAATTATTTAGTTGCCTCTGGCTTTATTTCTTCAATGGTTTCTATTTGGAAAAAATACACTCAACAATCTTCAAGCACGCAAATAAACTATAAAATAAAAACCTTAAATATTAGTAGTCTATCAAAAACATGCAGGCTGCTTGTGCAAATAGCGGTTACATGTGTAGGTGTTTCTTATGTTTTGAACCAAGCGTTATCAGTTGGCGGCATGATTGCTGCCAGCTTAATTATTGGCCGTGCACTAGCTCCGTTTGAGCAATCTGTTTTGCAATTACAGCACTGGGTTACGTGTTACAAAGCATGGAAAAGAGTCACTTCATATAATATAGATAACGAAATTAAAACCGAACCTGCAATCCCTAATGGTTCACTCATTGCAAATAAAGTTATTCATAAATATAGCAATTTAAATAAAGTATTTATAAAAGCTTTCAGTGCAAACTTTACTTCTTCCCACGTTATTTTGGGTGCTAATGGTTCAGGAAAAACGACTCTTTTAAAAATATTAGCGGATGAGTATCAGCCTTTTTCAGGCGACATAAGGATTGAAGGAAGCCTTTTAAGTAGCTGGGAATCTGTAAGTAAGCAAAAAATAATAGGGATATATCGCTCAGATTTACCTTTAACAAAAACAACTATTATTTCTAATATGGCAGTGGGTGAAAGTCAGGTATATGCAATGGAGTTGGCACAAGAGTTGGGGCTCCATAAAAATATAATGCAACATACTAACGGTTACGATACTGAGCTTGTAAATATTGAGACTCAGCTTAGTAGTTCTGAAATTCAATTAATTATATTAATAAAAGCGCTGTCTAATAAGCCACATATATTAATAGCAGATAATATTGATGACCATTTAGATACTAGAGCCGAACTTGCTTTAGCTAAAATTTTAGCAAAAAGAACAGAGGAAGGTAAAATAACAATTTACTCAGCGAAAAAAATGAATTTGATAAGCAAAGCACAAAACATTATTTACCTTGAAGAAGGTAGTATTCAGTTTAATGGTAAAGCAACTGAGTTTTTTGCTACTCGTAATAAAATGAAAGAGGCTAGTAATGGATAACTTAGCAAGCAAAAAATGGTTAATTACCTGCTTTATTATATTTGTTATTGGCTTTGGTACTTTTTTTATTTGGTCTGTATTTTCTACTTTAAGTTCAGCATCTATGGCAGCAGGGAGTGTTGTAGTTAAAGGACATAAAAAAAGTGTGCAGCATTTAGAGGGTGGAATAATAGAGGCGATTTATATTGAAGAAGGTCAACATATAAATAAAGGCGATATATTATTTAAATTAGCAAAAGACCAATCTCAAAATTTATTTGAACAAACCCAAACTCAATATCAATATGCTAAAGCGGCTTTTCAGCGTATTCAAGCTGAGCTATCAGGAATAGATACACTTATATTTACTGATTTCGACCAAAATAATATCGAAATTAAACAAATGATTGATTACCAAGTTGAACAGTTTAATGCAAATAAACATAAACAAAATAGTTTAATATCGTTACAAGAAGAAATAAAAGAGCAGAGTACGCAAGAGTTACAAACACTCTTAGCAAGACAGGCATCGGATAAAAAGCAACTAAAAATTGCTGATGAGCAAGTTACTATGTATCAAGAGCTTGAAAAAAAAGGTTACTCTTCTAGAGCGCAATTTTTAAGTGCCAAAAGTAACCAAGAATCTATCCGAGGCCGATTAAGCGAATACATAGGATTAATTCAACGCGCTAAAGCATCGATTAATGAGTCAGAACTATCACTTGCAAGTATTAAGATTGAACATCAAAAGCAATTACGTGAAATTTTTGAAAAACAACAAGAGCTATTAAGAATTAGACATTCAGAATACATGCGGGTTAAAGATGTTTTAGATAGAACGACTATTATTAGCCCTATATCAGGGTACGTTGTGAATTTATCAGTAAATACACTTCAGGGTGTAATTAGTCCTAGGCAGGTATTATTAGATATTGTGCCAGATACAGATGATTTATTAGTAGAAGTTTTATTAAATCCTAAAGATATAGAGTCAGTTCATAAGGGAATGAAAGCAAAAATAAGACTATCATCTTATAATATGCGCCGCGTGGCACCTATTGATGGTTTAGTTGAAAACGTTTCTGCAGATAGAATTTATGACGAAGAAAAAGATATATCGGCTTATAAGGTTAAAGTTAAAATAGAAAATAACAGAACAGATATAGACTTATACCCAGGTATGCCAGCGGAAGTAATGATTTTGCTTGAAGATAGAACGCCAATGGATTATTTACTTTCACCATTAACAGAACTTAATTATAACGCATTTAGAGAAATAGATTAGATTTAAAAATAATGCCAATACACTTCAAATTTAAGAATGTATTGGCTACGATAATTTAATTATCCGACCCTCCGCAATCATCATGACCACCTGAGCCACGCTTTTTACGCTTTTTATGATTCGCTTTATTCCTAGACCCATTTCCACCACCAACACAACCATGATTTGGACCGTGACGATCGTTACTCACAAAACCATCATCACGCCTTGATAACCACCATTCAAACTGTTTATTAAGTTGATTACTTCTTGCTGTGGTTGATGCCAAATTGATTTTTTGCATAGCAGTTGATAAATCATTTAATGCAGATTTATCAAATTTATATTTACTATCGATTGGTTTGTTTTTATTTATATAAGCTGAAAAGTTATTGTATATATTTGAACGTTTATAGTCATTTGATTTTGTAGAAGTTGAAATTAATAACATTATACATACGCTTGTAGTAATGAATGCTTTCTTTAACCCCATCATTGACCTCCTTAAAGTGGAATTTAAGCTTATAATTTAATTCATAGAACTTCAATAATTATAAGTTAATTTAAACAATTTAAAACAAGTATAAGATAGAGTAAACAAGTTAAAGTTAATGCAGCAAATATAAACAATAATAAACAAAAGTAAACTTGTAGATAAATACCAACAAGTGTAAGGGTTGTATATAGTAAAAACAAGCGTCATTTTTTTATTTAGAATATGTAATTGAAGTTAAATTAATCACTTTGCTGTGTTAATAAGGTACTCTTGTCTATATAATGTAGTTTGTCTTTAACGTTTTATTTTATAGATTACAATTAGAAAAGGTTTTTTAAATACATGGTTATGGATAATCAAATTAAAGGTAGCTACCTTTTAATTAACAGAAATTCTATTGAGCTAGCTAATAGATATAATAAATCAATAAAAGTATCATCAGATTTTTACCTTCATTTCACTTCAGGCTCTAACTTGACAGTGACGAATGATCTAGAAGACGAAATTATAGAGCAGTCTCCATTATCAGTTAAAATTAATTTACTTACCAATGGAGTAGAACTTACTTTATCGCAATTAGCAATTGGTGATGTTTACTATTTAGAACGAGAAAGTGGAATAGAAGCATTATCTTCTGATCCTGCTATATTAGCTGCTTTATTTGATTGTGAGCTGTCAATAAACGCAATATATCAAGATATATCAATTGGGTTTAGGTTAGGTAATTTATCTATATATGAGAATATATTCAAGTTAAATGCAAATCATTCAATTAAAGTTATATCTAATAAAATTACTTTAATTGAACACCCTCGACGAGTTGAAGTATTTAAATTAGCGCAAGAAAATCTTCTGGATACTTTGCCTAAAGAAGTTGCTCGTTGTTATTCAAATGGTTATGTATCTGAATTAACGGGGGGCATTGATAGTCGGCTCGTTTATGCCTTAGGATTAGCAGGGGGAGCTTCGCCTAAAATTGATTTTACTATAGGTAACCAATTTGATAATGATGTAATTGTTGCAGAATTAATAAGTAAGCAGTCAAAATCTAAACATATTAGAATTAATAACAATTTAATGGATAGTCAGCTTGTTGAAGATGGTTATGATTTTGTTTCATCTTCAGGTTTTAGTGTTAATGCAGCATCTTATAGTTGGCTTCCATCTGTTTATAGACAATTAGACTCGGTTAGAACTGGGCAGTTAACAGGAGCGGGAGGTGAGTGTGCCAGTGATTTTTATTTTACTCCTTTTGATCGCCTAATAAAGAGTCCTTACATATTAGATGAATGGTTGAAGAAAAGACTTTATTTGTCAGGAAATAAAATGCTGAAGGTTATTCCCATTTGTGACGAATTACATAAAAATTTATTTAATAAATTAAAAGTTATAGTCAACACTTCAAGCATTGATACTTGGCGTAATAGTATGACCTCTTTATATTCCGAGCATAGAGTGAAAAATTGGGTTGGTCCTGTCTTAAATGCATCAGGCAATTATTACAATGTTGCAGCACCACTTTTAAGCGATACATATTTAACCTGGGCTAATTCGATACCTTTTAATTTACGTAAAAATAGACAGGCTCAGATCGATTTGATTCAAAAGTTGAACCCGAACCTTGCTAATATCCCTTATAGCTATCAAGTTGAAAAAAATAATTTATTAAATAATAAATATATTAACTTAGTTAATAAAATATATAAGAGAACATTGAGTTTTAAAGCTGCTGATGATATTGGTTCCACATCGACAATTAAAAGTTTAGTAAGTGATATTTTCATTAATAATGAATTGAAAGTAATAATGAAAGATAAATTACAAATGAAAGATGAAGATGTTGAAAGTATATTAAGTAATCCAGATCTTTATACAAAACAGTTAGGTTTTCTTATTACAGCTTGTTGGGCTAAAAGAAAAGCTAATGAAATAAAATCAATGAAAGTTATTGAAATGCAAAAGACATATATTTAGCTTTATAGTTCATTTTACTATTTAAGATGGAAATCAAGGAAAGAAATTTGAATCATAAATCATTTTTTAAAGGGACAATCATTTTCTCTTTAAGCCAATTGTCAGTTCAAGTTATAGGATTAGTACGTAACTCCTTGATTGGGCATGCAGTAAGTCCAGCTGACTTTGGTAAAGCCGCTGTTTTTGCTTTGGTAATTTCTTTAGTTGAATCCTTAAGCGAATTTTCTGCAGAAAAGTTGGTTTTACAATATAGGTTTGGATGCAATAGTAAGTTAGTTGCAAGTATACATTTATTTAATGTTTTAAAAGGGTTTCTTTCCTCAACAATTATTATTTTATTACAACCATTTTTTTTATTCTTCTTCGACTTAGGAGATGCAAGTTGGGGGTTATATTTAATTGCCTTTATACCTATAATAAAAGGTTTTTCAAATATAGATTATATTAAAGAGCAACGAAAGCTTAATTTTAAGTACAATGTTTATGTCGAATTGTCAGGTCAATTGATGGCCCTGATAACTGTTTGTATAGTATTGATTTATTATGCTGATTATAAAGCGGCCCTTTTTTCTTTGTTAGCTCAAGCTTTATTCTTTAATGTCGCGTCACATTTTTTTTCAAAGTCTAAATATAAAATACGTTATAGTCGAACTATATTTTGTAAAATAATTAGTTTTGGTTGGCCATTGCTTTTAAATGGTTTAGCTCTGTTTGTAATTCTTCAAGGCGATAAATTTATAATATCTAAATATTTTAATATGGAAATTTTAGGTTATTATAGTGCATTGAGTATTTTGGCATTTATACCTGTTGTAATTGCTACGAAAATATTGATGAACACACTTCTTCCTTTGTACTCAAGTAAAGTCGAAATTAAGAATAGCTATATAAATTATTTTCCTTTTATAGTATGTATTGGTTATCTTTTTTTTACTTTGATGTTTGAGGATTTTATTATAAATATAGTGTTTGGAAAGCAGTATTTAAATCAAGGGTATATTTTTAAAGCTCTTGTTATTATGTGGTTTTTTAGGTTGATGCAAACAAAAAAAATAATTCAATGTATTGCTGCGGGCGATACAAAAATACCGTTAAAAACGACGTTAATAAGGATGTTATTTGTGCCTTTTGGATTTTTATTAGTAAATGTTTTTTCTACAGTAGAAAGTATTGTTATCGCAGGTGCTTTTGGGGAGATTTCTGCTCTAATTTATATATACTTTAAAAATAACAAGGTTGAGAATGAAAGCTAATCCTAAGCATATTTTGTTTCTATTCTTTCTGTGCATATTACTCCCTCCAGAAATAAGTTTTAACCTTGGCTCTATCAGGCTGACGCCTTATAGATTAATGTTACTAATACTAATAATTCCTTTACTAAAGTGGTTGTTTTTTGACTCTGATAGAGGGTGGTATATTAAGTTGATTGACGGCCTAGTCATTTTTAATTGTTGT
>Ga0115567_10003912_pt1 | contig 14597 bp, 10 predicted proteins | sample COGITO_mtgs_1204_2_FD_88679 | JGI IMG/M metagenome (GOLD analysis project Ga0115567, IMG submission 88679) | Pelagic marine microbial communities from North Sea - COGITO_mtgs_120412 | ecosystem: Environmental > Aquatic > Marine > Epipelagic | place: Germany:Helgoland, sampling site Kabeltonne... | reverse complement strand
GATTGGCGGAACGATTCTTTCGCAGCTGATTGCCGAGGAATGTCAATATCCGGTTCTTTCTAGTAAAGACTATACGATTCCAGAGTTTGTAGATCCAAAAACATTAGTCATTGCTTGTTCTTATTCGGGTAATACCGAAGAAACACTCGAGGCGTTGGACTCTGCCATTGCTCAAGGAGCGCAAATAGCCTGCATCACTTCTGGTGGTAAGTTGTTGGAAATGGCCGAAGAAAATGCTTGGCCTTGCATTAAGATTCCGGGCGGATACCCACCGCGATCGGCCTTTGGTTTCTCCATTGTTCAATTGTTTAAACTGGCTTCCGAATTTGGAATGATAGGAAAACGATGGAAATCGGAAATGGAAAAAGCCGTGGACTATTTAGAAACTAACCAAGAAAAAATTCATCGCGCAGGAACTCAGTTGGCTCAATCGCTTCAACATAAACTCCCTATTATTTATTCTACCAATTGGCTGGAAGGAGTGAGCGTTAGATGGCGTCAGCAAATCAATGAAAACGCAAAAAAGCTGGCTTGGCACAACTATTATCCTGAAATGAATCACAATGAGCTGGTTGGGTGGCGCAATGAAGATCACAACCTGGCCGTCATCTTTTTAACCAGCAGCTTTGATCATGAGCGCGTTACGCGAAGGATGGGGTTAAGTGAATCGGTTTATTTGAAATACACACCTCACGTTCATCATTGCGCGGCCATTGGTGACTCTAAAATTGAACAGGCAATCTATCTGATTCATCTGGGCGATTTCATGAGTATTGAGTTGGCAGATTTAAATAATGCTGACTCTACCGAGGTGGAGGTTATCGACTGGCTGAAGGGCGAATTAGCCAAGTTTTAATTCGGCAGAAGCGCATTTTGGCATCTATTTTTTGACTTAAATCGGGGTTATTGTATTTAAATTTGATGGCATGACAGTCCGGTGGAAACGCATTTTATTTCGATTAGTGGCCATCGCGCTTTTCACCCATTTTGTAGTTGAAATTACGGGTCATCATTACCTCTATCAGACCTTGCGTATGACCGTTTTCAAAGGTCGATTTGGTCCAGACATTGAAGAATATCGATCCATGCCTAATGCCTCTATTTATGGGTTTGACCCTGAATATTGGCCAAAAAAGCCTTCATATGGTACGCTTTCCTTGTCCAAAGAAGATGCGGCCTATCATGAAAAAAACGAATCTGTTTCGTTTGTCGTAATTCACAACGATTCTATGATTCATGAGGAATACTGGGATGGGTTTAGTGCCGACAGCATTAGCAATTCATTTTCGATGGCTAAGTCTATAGTAGCTCTTTTGGTCGGAATAGCTATAGATCAGCAGGCAATAGAAAGCGTGGATAAACCGCTCTATTGGTATATGCCTCAATATCGAACCGAGCTGGGGCAAGAGCTCACTATAAAAGACTTACTGACCATGAGTTCAGGGATCAATTTTGATGAGAATTACATCAATCCATTCGCTTTTCCGGCAAAGGCAAACTATGGAGATAATTTGGAACTGTTGGTGAGTGAATATGAAGTAACAGAAAAACCAGGGGTCACTTTCGAATACAAAAGCGGAAACACGCAGATTTTAGCCTTTCTTGTTTCGAGCACGATGCGAAAGCCGGTGTCTGAAATTGCTACAGAAATGGTCTGGTCTAAAATCGGAGCAGAACATCGCGCCTTTTGGACCTTAGACCGAGAAGGAGGCACAGAAAAGGCGTTTTGCTGCATCAATGCAACGGCACGAGATTTTGCACGAATCGGGCGGATTTATAAAGATTTTGGAATGTGGGATGACGAGCGCATTGTAGATAGCGCCTATGTTGCAGCGTCCATTTCTAAACAGGCGACCATCAATCCTGATGGTAGCCCTTGCGAAACCTACGGCTATCAATGGTGGTTAGGGGAAGAAAAGGGCATGGATTTCTTTTTTATGCGAGGCATTAAGGGGCAATATGTTTTGGTGGTCCCTGAAAAAGATTTGATCGTAGTTCGAATGGGTAGAAAGCGCGATAATGGGACGTTTGAACGACCGCATCCAGACGATGTGTACCGCTATTTGAATATGGGTTTAAGCATGATTGATGAATGAAAGAGGATATTGAGTTTCCGAAAGTTGAACGGGTAGGCGTATGTGCCATTCCAGAAGAAAGTGATGGCAAAACCTATTGGAAAGTGCAGGTTATCAATATGCTCGACAAACCAATAACGAATGTTTTAGTTGCGGCAAAAGGATATGGTAAAAAGGAGTCGAAGGAAGTGGCCACTTCGGAATTGCGCCATTATTTTGAAGAAATTCCATCAAAATCGCTAAAGTCAGTTGAGGTGATTCCCGATGATTTAGTTGGTCTGAGCAACCAATATTGGGTAAGTTTTTACATCGATTCGGAAATCTTCGACAAGAAATTTATCTTTCTTCCAGAAACCCTCATTGAAAAGAATCTCACACACATTCCCATCATCGATCAGCTGGGAATTCTAATTATATAATATGGATTTGAGTAAAATACTTTTCTTCGATATAGAAACGATTCCCCAGTTTAAATCATTTGATAAGGCACCAGAGGCGGATCAAAAACTATGGGCTGAAAAAGCGCAGTACTTGCTCAAAACCGATGAAGACACCGTTCAGTCCATTTATGGAAGAGCAGGGATTTATGCTGAATTTGGCCGAATCGTTTGTATATCCGTTGGCTTCATTAGCGAGCGCGAAGGAAATAGAAGCCTTCGACTGAAGTCATATTATGGCGATGATGAGAAGCAATTGCTAGGTGAATTTGCTGAACTTTTATCCAAACATTTTAATGGAAACGACCACCTTTTGTGTGGTCACAACGGACGAGAGTTTGATTTTCCCTACATCGCGCGAAGAATGATTGTGAACGACATTAAAATTCCTCGAATTTTAGATTTAGCAGGTAAAAAGCCTTGGGAAGTTGGCCATATTGATACCATGCAGATGTGGAAATTCGGAGACTTTAAAAATTTCACTTCCTTGAAATTACTCGCTCATATTTTTGGTCTTCCAACCCCAAAGGATGACATTGACGGCAGTCAAGTTGCCGGGGTTTATTGGGAAGAAAATGATTTGGAACGCATTGTGCGCTATTGCGAAAAAGATGTACTGACGCTTGTTCAGGTTTACCTTAAAATGGTTCAAGTACCGATTTTGACCGAAGCAGAACTGAAGTCGAAAAATTAAGGCTAGCGAAAGAGGGACATCTTACCAAACTCCTGGGTGAAATATTGATCGGCTCCGGATGCCTTGCGCTCAATGGCCGACCCATCAATTTTCATAATTACTCGGTATAGATAAACACCATTGGCCAAGCGGTCTCCAAATTCATCTGTGCCGTCCCATGCATATTGCGTCATATTACGCCCAATATTGATCGGGCCCAGTTCGTCCTTGGTGATTTCGCGGATAACCTTTCCTGTAATCGTCAAGATTTGGATGGTAAATACATCAGGCACCTTAGATCCGGTGAGGGTGAAAACAAATCGAGTGGATGTGGTGAATGGGTTGGGGTAATTCATTACCTGTGTTACGGTGCTTTTATTAACCACTTCGAATTCTATGTTGTAGTCGTCCGAACCAGCTGCATTGCCGCTAGCATCTCGTCCCATTACAGACAAGGTGTAAATCCCATCGTCCAATGACTCTGGCTTGAAATAAACCCGTGCTTTATTCTTGCTATCGCTTGCCGCTTCAAAAGCCATGATTTCTTTTCCGTTTTGCACAAAGGGAATGCGGCTGTGACTTCCACCAGGAACGGTCAGATAAACATCGAACGATGTGGTGTCCTTCATCAGTAAATAACTGTTTTCATCTTTCAATTCCATCACAATTTCTGGAGTTGGGGAGACGATGTCCCGATTTAAAATATGGATGCCATCAAAAGTTACGTCCAACAGTGGATTGCTTTGATCTGCAGTGACCGTTAAAGTTCGATAAGCCTTATTGTTGAAGCTATATTCTTCCTTATGCCATTCTTTCCCCAATGGGTTGACTTCCATCCAAAGCGTATAACGACCATTTAATGCAGCGGTGAAAATTTCAACAGAATCAAAAATGACTTGTTCGGGCGACATGCCAGCGTAGGTCACCGTATCGTCTTGGGCAACAACTCCATCGGAGCTGGTCATCCAATAATGAACTTGAAATTCATTGAAGGCAAACTCGCTTATGTTTTCAAAGGCTACACCGAAGAAGAATTTCTCCCCGGCATTGACGCTGGTAGTTCGATATGCAACCCCTTCGATTGGATTGATTGCCGCATCTGGTGCAGGATCGTAAAGCACATGCCAACTCCTCAATTGACCTGGGGTTCCTGCCGCATCATCCCGTGTGAAATAGTCTAAGTTGACCCGCAGTGTGCTATCCGCATTGGTGCTCGAAATGTCAGCACTTCCGCTTTCGGTAAGCGAAGCGAGTTCCGTTTCAATTTGCTGAATATTCGTTCCGATGGCTTTGCTAAGTACTTCTTCTTGGGAGTTTGCTTCTTGTGCGCCAGATTTCAAAATGAATTCACGCCAAGCCATTGCTGGTCCTATTTCTGGCCCTGTAATGTCCCCTTGTTTCACATTTGAGTAAACCTTGGTGTTCAAGGTGATCACATCGCGTGGTTCATGTCCGAGGACTTCCGCCTTGACGGAAGCATCGCCCTTTTTAGTAAAGAAAATGTAGGGATGCGTATTCTCAACATAGCGGATGCTATCGGCCCCCAAAGCTTCAAACGCCTGATAGTGGCTTTCTTGCCAATACTGCGCATCTTGAAATAGTCCTGAACCTAGGCTATAAGCCAAAATGTAATATCCATCGGGTACTTCATTGGTGATCATGTTGACCATGGCGTCCATTTGTGTGGCGTTTTTAACCAAAAATGAAAACCAATATTCTACTCGAAGTACCCGCGAATTGGTTGATCCTTGAACGAAGTTGTTGCTGTTTCCAAATTGGTGGTTCGAATTGATGAGTTGGCCGTTGTACACGCCATAAGTGCCCCAAGGCTCGAGGTTGAGCGTGTCGATCACTGCAATGGCTATGGCTGGAGCAACACCATATTCACCAAATGGAGCACCCAAGCCATCGAGCGCATATTTGGTGGAGTAATACTCATTATCGTTGGCTGGAGAACCTACATTGTTGACGTATAGTTCGCGAGAAGCTTCTGAATAATGAAATTGTCGTTTGGTTCGATCATACTCGATATGATCAAAGTCGTTGACTTTGAATTGAAAAAAGTGGTCCTGGCCCCAACCAAATTGATTCTGGATTACCTGAAAACTGAATTCCCTCCACTTTGTCTCATCGTCAGCTGGTCGAACGCGCCAAAAGAATACCGTACTGTCCTGAAATCCAAAGCTTAGTAAATTTGGGTTCCAATGGAGGATAGCTCCCGACTGCGTCATGTTTTGGCTTTGAAGAAATGGACTATCGTAGGTATCTGTGGTGTCAATCTGAAACACATATTCTTTGGAGGGAGCGAATGGATAACCAGTATTTGCCTTTAGGGTGACGTCCATCGATCCTACAACACCAAAATTGTAGGGATATACTGGCGACAAATCGGACTCGATGATGGTGAAGTCCAGCGCGGTTACCGTATTGTTTTGAAACTCATCAAATTCAGGTATGCTGTCGCTGGGTAAATCAACTTCGATGTGCATTTCGTTGTCACCTATTCCATCAACGTCATTCACGTCAAATCTAAAGCGCACTTCCTTTGAATAACCCAGATTGGAAACAGTTAGAAACTTATTATCTGCTTCCCTTGATGTGGGGAAAAGCCGAGAAGCATGAACAGTAAAGGGTTTTGAAACGTAACGGCCTAAATTGGTGATGTCAACAACAACATCAAATGAATCGACATCATTGGTGATGACGGCTGGCTCGAATCGAACTTGAATACCTTGATTTGGATCGTTGATCGTCAACTCGCTTCGCTCATGCGGATATAATTTAAACGCAGGATCGCCATGTAAGGTCATTTCCAGTGCCATGCTGATTTTTCGCTTATCGTCTGTGTTTCCAGCATTAGGTGAGCTAAACGATTGAGCAGTAGCTAATAACTGCGCTCCTAAAGATTCGCCATATTGATTGACACCCATGTTTGCATGAAATAATCCAGTGTATTCGTTCAGTTGGGAGGTTAGACTCAATCCTGGTGCAGCCACAAAGGCAATTGCGCCAGCATTTGGAATCAAAACATATTGTTCGGAAATACTTGCCAAACCATCGTCATACAAGTGAATGTTTCCAGAAAAGCAACTCAAGGCCATCACCATCGGGTAGCGTCCTTCATTGTTCCAGTCGCTCGGATCGTCCACATTGATGTCGAACCCAACTGAGGTCCCATGTCCAAAAAAGGTCATCATGGCTACACCATCATGAATGATTTTTCGGAGTGTATCCACGTCCAACTGCTCAATTACTTCACCGCTTGTTTTCGCGAACAAATAGGTCTTTCCTCCAAAATGCTCGCCTTCGAGAACGTTTTTGTAGCCGTTCAAATAATTAATAAAATCTTCATTCTCCCGTGTATTTGAGCCGCCAGCGAAGTGAAGAATACGTTTTTGCCACAGGTTTTTATTCATGGTGTATTGGGCAGCTTCATCGTTTTGGGCAAGTTCAGCCAATCTCAATTTGTCCTTATAGGCGTTCAAATCTCCGTTTGTCAGTGCTGCAATTCGGCCGGTCGCAATGGTTGGAGCGTAAGGCGCTGAACCCAAACCCATGGTAAAATAATTGTCCGTTGGTGGGCTGCCCATCGTAGGCACTAGGCATTGAGCACGCTTTGTTTCTGAACCTCTGTGCTGTGATTCTTGAATGGCTTTTCCGGCTAGAAATAGATACTGAGGAGGAGTCGACCATTGATCTAGCGTGTAGTCGCAAAATCCCCGAATGGATAGCGGATGATAGCGCACACCATAGGCAAATTGATCGTACAATTCGTCAATATAAACAAGCACAACGCGTCCATCGTGTGTGCCGTTTCGGTAAGCTGCGTACGTACTTGCAGCAGTGGATAGACTTCGATGCGATATCATTAAGAAAGCCGAGTCTTTTTCTAAGTCCATGGGATTTCTAAACTGTCCGCTGGTTCCAACTGCATCTAATTCAGATCCAGCAATCGAACGGATAAGGTTATCGATCTGAACTTACAGTGGGCGCTCCGATCCTGCATCCACATTACATTTCAAGGTTGTTCCAACTTGTGAAACCGAATAGCGCTTGTGGGCACTTATATCATAGACATGGCTTGTAGCATTGCTTCCCCAATCCGCCAAGCTAAAGTGTGCACTGTTTCCATTCGCTGGAACCCTGAATAGTAGTTCGCTTAAATTCTCACCCGCCATAGACATCACATGCGGATATCGAAGTTTGAAGTAAGCCACAGCCGAATAGTCGGAATTGGTTTCAATGGCCGAACCAAGCTGTGAAGTATAAGCCTGAAACCGATGCGAAGCCGAGGTGAGAAGGCTTGATGAGAAGGTGAATTGATGTTGTGTATACGCGTAGCTGGGAATAATCACTCCGTCAATTTCGGTGAAGCTTGCTCCGCTGTTGATGCGAAAACGTATGTGATGCGCTTGTGTTCCTCCAGCTCCAGCATTTAATCCCGCCACTCCGGCTTCGAGTGTAGCCATCGGAGCCCCAGCACCGTTAAAAGGGTTCCGAGTTTGAAATACCTTCTCGCGAAAAGCGGCAGAATTAGCTCCGTTGTTATATCCGAATTTATCGCTCATCCAGCCTTTTCCTCCATCGTACAAGGTGTTTGGCTTGCCCTGCCCAATATCTTCTCCTTCTTGATATACGCCTGCACCACCTGCGGCAGGTGTGAAGGATAGGATTTGTTCGGAAATAAAGTAGGTCATTACGGACACTGAGGGCGAAACATAAGGCACTGTGGTCAATCGATGCGTGGACTGCGTGCCGTCCGGATACCAAGTGAGGTAATAAACTAAGGTGTCAGATTATAGACTGTAATACGGATTTGTTTGCTGCGATTGGTTCGGGTATAGCCGTTCATCCAGCCAACCATTGTTTCCTTCGCAATATAATTCTATGTATTCGCCCGAGTCGAACGATCCATCTCCCTGACCTTCTATGTGAATGTATTGCTCTTCGCCTTTCGCGAAAATTTGAATGGATCGAGGATCAATGGAAGCAATTGGAATGGCAGGATTAACCTCGTTAAGCGCAAAGTTAAGTGCGTTATAGTCGATGCGGCAGGCGCCTTTTTTAGTGACTTTAAATTTGAAATAATATCGGTCTGTATCGTAGTCTATCCACTCGTTGCCGTAGGGTTGCGCGAACGAGAAAAGGGTCGATACTGAACATAAAAATCCAAGTAAAAGTCTTTTCACTAAGTCTTTCGATTTAAGGCGAGTTTCAGACTAAATACGTTCGAATAGAGAGCCACACTTTGATCGCCAATGTCAGTCAAGGCATAGTCTATACTCAAAACATCTTTGATGGTTACCCCAACCCCAATGTTAGGCTGAAAGGTGTATTCCGAGTAATTACCTACTTCGGCTTTAATGCGCTGTACATTGCCAATGCCACCACGAATGTAAAAGATGGTCAAATAGGAAAGTTCAATGCCTAAATTGGGATCAATGCTGATTGGATCGCTTGATATCAGAACATTTCTTCGACCATCTGTGGTGATGTCAAAATTCAATTCCGGCATGATTCCAACTCGATCCTTGATGACAAATTTCCGACCAATGCCCAAGGCAATTTTTGGTAGCGTAACTTCTAATCCGTTTTTTGGTAAGTCGTTTTGAGTAGCCTGAAAAACAGCAATGGTTGTCGAATCTAAGGTGTACTTCCAAGCATTGAAAGTTGAAGTTATATCACGACCAACAACGCCCACATTCCACTGTCCAAATTTGTATTGGGCACCAGCATCAATGCCAAAACCCCACGCACGGGCCATGTCGCCCACTTGCCGATAGATGATTTTTGCATTGCCTCCAACGCTAAGACCTTTGGTTCCCAACTTCTTCGCATAACTTAAAAGAAAGGCGTAGTCGGCAGCTGAAAAAGTCGTAATCCTATCGTAGTTTACTTGTCCACTTTGATCGATGAGCTGGGTTGTATTTGGAATATCATCCACACCAAAACGGATGGCACTGATGCCAAAGGCACTCGTTTCGTCAATTTTAGTCCCAAAACCAACGTAGTCATACTTGGCTATGCCTGCGAAATATTCCGCATGTTGAGCCGCTACTTGCAGGTTATCAGTAATTCCAGTTAATCCAGCTGGGTTCCAATAGGCTGCCGTTACATCGTTAACGGAGGCTACTTGGGCCTTGCTCATGGCCAAACCCCGTGCGCCAACACCAATGCTTAAAAATTCATTGCTGTATTTTGGCGCTTGCGCAAATACGTCATGCGTTAGTGCTAAAATGAAGAATGGAAGGATGGCGAAATATGCTCTCATAGCTGTGTTGGACAAATGTACGAAGGAAATGACTGTTGGGTTTGGACGCATTAAACTCGTTTTTCGGGTGAAAATTGTATTAAACGCTTTGAACCTTGTCGTTTGATGATGGGTGTCGCGAATCGTTGAACATGGCCAGTTTTAAAGCATTTCAAACCTATTCAGAGCCGTATTTATTGCTGTCGATTAATCGCTATTTTTGGATTAAACCAATTAATTTTATCATTATGAAATCCTTCCTTCCTTCCTTCCTTCCCTTGCCCTAGCTGTGATCTTCACCTTATCGACAACGACAAATAACGCGCAAACGACTGTGATCACAATATATAATGTCCTTGGGACCTGTGATATGTGGATTCATGGATATGCGAATTCTAGTTGCGGTGCAACGCCATACCTTTCCAGTGGGGTTTGTGTTCCTGCAGGTACTACCGCAGTCTTAAATTCTATTGGGAGTGCGGGAGATGAGTGGGAGTATTTTTCTTTTCAGCCGGCTCCAGCAAGTGCAGGCTGTGGTAACCCAAATAATTGTGGCCATGCGCCTGATTATATTTTCAATCTTTATTATCAATCAATGGGCTGTGGAACGCCAACCACTTTTGTAGGTGGAAGTTGTCCTTGTGGTTCAAGCATAACGATTACTCAGCCTTCTGCAACGACTATTGAAATTCTTTAAATTAAAGTTCATTATATCCTAGTTTGCCTCAAGTTCAGAGCATATTGACCTTACTTTTTGTTTGTCTCTTAAACGGTTTAATGGGCACTAAGGTTAGCTATGGTCAAAACATTACGCGCTGGCAGTTTTCTAAATTTAATGAACTTCAGATTCAGGAAGGATTTACAACCCATTCATCTATTAGTCAAATACCTAGCACATCTAACGGCTGTAGTCATTATTTGAACGATTCTGTATTCTATTATGTATATAATGGGCAGGTTTATAATAAAGACCATAACATTGTTTCTAATGGATCAGGGCTTCTTAGCGATATTGGCAGCCCAAGTCTTGCAGTTCCGAGTTTTGACTTTGAGCGCTGGGTGATTTTCACAATGGAAGTGGAGTTTGATAGCAGCCTTAGCTTCTCGATCCTTGACCTAAGCCCCGATGGCTTTAATGGAAGCATCGATTCAAATACCAAAAACACCCTAATATCCGAGAATTCCAATGAATATTTATCTGGTTTTTTGGGTAAAGAACAAAATGCTCGATATGGCTTTGTGGTTTATCGAGATATTGTTGTCGATTCGTTGATGGTATTGAGTGTCGATCGAGTGACACTTGAAGTCAAGCCTTGGTCACGAATTCATTTGGGGCAATTCGATGAGTTTTTCGGTCATATGCGTATGCGATTCTCTGAATTAGGAGGGAAATTTGCCGTGGTCCAAGCTAAAGCGATTGGCGAAGAAGATTCCATTCTAATTGGCGACTATAGTGCCAAGACTGGTCTGCTCTCTAATCTTTTTAAAATCGGGTTTAATGATATGTCAGGGCTACAAGAATTGGAATTTTCGGGCTCGGGCCAATATTTGTACTTCAACAACGCCACCAATTCTCCGGGATTCTATCGAGTTGATCTGGAGGCTGGGTCGCCAGGTCAAATCGAAGCATCGTTAGACACGGTCGTGAGTTCACTCTTAGGATGCTTTCAATTGACCCCCTTTCGCGAGATATTTCACAGCATAATTTTGGATTCGTGTATTGGAGCTTTATACAATCCTGAAGAATCAAATATTTCGCTGTTGGATTATGATTCCTGTTCAGTTTTTCTAAATGGTAATATATCATCCTTTTTTTTCCCAAGATACATGGCCGGAACACTTATAAATCGGATCGTGTATAGCGATAAATGTGATTCAACCTTTGCTTTCGATTTGTGGGGCACGAAGGATTCTGTTCATTGGTCTTTTGGAGATGCTTCTTCAGGTTTAGCCAATAATGCAGTCGCCTTTCAAACAGCGCATCAATTTTCTGATACGGGTTGGTACACCATTAAGGCTATCATATATGACGGTATTTACATCGACTCTATTTACAGCATGGTTCATGTGAACGCTGGCTTGAACTCGAAAATGGCATTCGATTCTACCATCTTGTTTTGCCAAGGGACAGATGTTAGTTTGATGGCAGTCAATCATCCATATTCAAAATTTACCTATGCCTGGTCCAATGGTGCCGTTAGTTCGGGTATATCTACTTCCGAAGCAGGCGAATATATTTTGAGTATATCGGATCGGTGTGATACGGTAGTTCAGCGGTTTACATTGATTGAACAAGATACCATTTACCCTTCGTTACCAAATGACACTTCCATTTGCTCTTTTGATAGTATAACCTTAATTGTTCATGGCGAATCGCCTTTTGAAGTGCTTTGGAATACAGGCGACACTTCTTCTGCATTGAATATTTCAAGGGCTGGAAATTGGACCGTATCAGTAAAAAACGCCTGTGGTATTTTTTCTGATTCCATTCACATCGCAATCCAGCCATCGGCTGATGGGCGTCTTCCCGAAGACAGTATTTATTGTGCTGAGGGTCCTGTGATTTTGACTCGTCAAAATACGGACGGCATAACCTATATATGGTCAAATGGTTCAAGTGAAGAGCAAATTCGTGTTGACTCATCTGGTTATGTTTCATTGATTAGCTATGGAGCGTGCGATTCACTTAACTCAGAAAGTTTAATAGAAATAGTCGGAATAATAAAGCCAGATTTAGGTGCATTTTCAAGTGTTTGTTCAGGCGAACAAGTAGAGCTTTTTAATCATGCTCGAATTAATCCAAACTATTCTCAGGATATGACTTATCACTGGTCAACGGGAGAAGAAACTGAATCCATATGGGTGTCCGATTCGGGACGCTATTGGCTAAATCTTCAATACGGAACTTGCTCGGTAAGAGATACGGTCCAAGTCGATTTTCGAGGTGATTGTTACGACCATTGTAAACCTGCACCACCAAATATCATTACCCCAAATGCGGATGGCGTTAATGACGTGTTTAAATTAGAAATGCTTTGCGAAATGACTGATATTGAAGTAAATGTCTATAACCGTTGGGGGCAATTATTGGCAAGTAAAAAAGGGGAGGAATTCAAAAATCAATACAGTCAATCACGTTTTGTTTTCAATTGGGATGGCCGTGTGGAGGGTTTTTTAGTGGCCGAAGGAGTCTATTTTTATCACATTTCTTACAAGCCGAAGGAGGCGAGTAACTTTAAAAGTTATCGAGGTAGCTTTCATGTAATCTATTGAGACATTCCAATTTGCAATGGAAGTGACATTCTATTCACTCATTGATTGAACACCAATATCTTCGCCCCGATGAATGCAGTGATTCGATTTATACCAAACGCCTTAACGCTAGGCAATGTCGCCATGGGCGTATTGGGGATAGTGCTGATTGCTAAAGAAGAGATGGTTTTAGCTATTTATTGCGTGGCAATAGCGCTAGTGTTGGACTTTTTAGACGGCTTTGTTGCTCGTCTGCTTAAAGTTCAAGGGCCGCTTGGAGCGCAGCTCGACAGCCTTGCCGACATGATCACCTTTGGGGCTTTGCCGGCTTTAATCTTGTTTCAAATGATCAGCATTTCGCGCGGCATCTATTTTACAGATGTTGCACTTTGGACTGCAGCCGATTTTCTGAATTGCTCAGTGGCCTTGCTCGTCCCAATGGGAGCCGCCTATCGGCTAGCAGTTTTTAACCTCGACAATACTTATAGGCCACATTTCATGGGGCTTCCTGTTCCTGCCATGACGATGTTAGTCATTTCCATACCCTTGGTTTTAGAAGCCCACTATCACTTGAATTTTTATTACTTGATATCCGATTCCTTCATTAACATCATAGGAGATGAGCGAAATTGGGATGCTTCAGATTATGTAGTAGTGAAAATGATGTATCGGCCCATTACATATCAACTAACAAGCGTACTAATGATGCTGATGATGGTTGTTAAAATCCCAATGTTGTCATTGAAATTTCATGGATTCTCCTGGTCCGAAAATAAGTGGCGATACGCCATTTTGATTTGGGTCGCCCTGTGTTACATCATCTTTTTAGTTCCATATACCAGCATCTTTTTGATCGACTTTGGCTTGATCGACTTTTTAATCCTTCCAATCTTTATGGCTGGATATTTTATTCTCTCATGGATTTATGCCATTTTTGGCGCCCCAAAACTTGAACCACATTCACATGAAATTCAAAGCTGAAATTGACATCATGCCACACGCTAATTTGTTGGACCCACAGGGGAAGGCTGTGTCTTCATCCATGAAAAATTTGGGTCTTAGCGAAATCACGAATGTGAGAATTGGCAAGCACATTAGCCTAGAGATTGAAGCTGCAAATGAATCGGAAGCTGGCGCGAAGGTTGACGATGCTTGTAAACGACTTTTGTGCAACCAAATCGTTGAAGGTTATAGTTTTTCGCTTAAAAGCATCTAGGCGTTTGGGTCTGAAATAATCAGACTACAAACGTTACAGGATTTTTTCTCCACCATAATCGGACTTCCGCCTGCTAAGCCGTCTAAGCCTTCATACTTATTCGTGTTGATTTTTTCTTCTCGCGTAATCTGAATTTTATCCGATCCACAGCGCGGACAATGGTCGGCTAGAATTTCGAAACCATCTTTATGAGCGCGGTCGAAAATGTTTTCTAACTCCTTTGCAGAAAGAAACTGCGTGGCTAGATAGTGCTTAAATTCTTCCTTCGAATTATCGGTAAAGGTGGCGAATCGAAAGTGCTGCATAAATGCAAGCTCCAGCGGTGTTAATGATTTTAGAAAATGGGTCAATGCTTCGGACTTCGAGTGATTTTTACGCAATTCAAAATTTTGTCCCAAATAGACCCTTCGCACTTCGGGATCAGCAGTGAGTTCTTCGGCCGTGCCAGCCTTCAATATATTTCCCTCAAACAAAAGGTAGGCTCGATCGGTGATGGACAGGGTTTCCTGAACATTATGATCGGTGATTAATATGCCAATATTTTTGCTTTTCAACGTAGAAACGATGAATTGAATGTCTTCCACAGCAATCGGGTCTACGCCAGCAAACGGCTCATCCAAGAGGATAAAACTTGGGTCAGACGCTAAAGCGCGCGCTATTTCGGTTCGCCTTCGTTCGCCTCCAGAAAGTAAAT
>Ga0115567_10003909_pt1 | contig 14601 bp, 11 predicted proteins | sample COGITO_mtgs_1204_2_FD_88679 | JGI IMG/M metagenome (GOLD analysis project Ga0115567, IMG submission 88679) | Pelagic marine microbial communities from North Sea - COGITO_mtgs_120412 | ecosystem: Environmental > Aquatic > Marine > Epipelagic | place: Germany:Helgoland, sampling site Kabeltonne... | reverse complement strand
TTGTGCATGCCCATGGCGGAAAAATCTGGTTGGAAGAATCCTCTTACGGGGGGTTACGTGTGATTATTAGGATGCCTGTTTAAATTTTTTTTAATATGTCTGCCATTGAGCAAATAAAAAGGCCGCATTTAGGCGACCTCTTTTGAAATATTATTATATTTTCTTATTAAGCGGCTTTGTTGCCTTGTTTTTTAACGGCTGATTTAAGCTCATTAACGCTTGCGCTAACACGCTTATTTAAGATGCCGGTTGCTTCTTGGTTTGATTTGCTGATCAATTCGGACATTTCTTGCAAGCTACCGATGTTGCGCTCGTATGTCTTTTTAAAGATGTCAGCGTTCTGCGCAATTTTGTCTTCCGGTGAGCCTTCGCTTAATGCTTGCTTTGCCAATGCTGAATTGTCTTCTACGAATTGTGAAAGTAATTCTGTTTGGCGTTGGGCGATTGCTTGGATGCCTTCGATTGTCGTTTTTTGTGCTTCGGAGAGCGCCTGTAAGTTTTTGCGTTGCGTTTCCAAAAAGGATTTCATGTCAACAGGGCTTGAATTGTAGCCTTCGAAAAATTTCGAAAAATCATTCTGTGAAAAGAAATCAGTAAAGTTTTTATTCTTGTCAGCCATAGTTTTTATCCTCGTCATCATTTGAATGCGATTTGTTTGTTTCGCATATGCACAAAAATAGATGAAAGCGTATAAAAAGCAAGGGTTTTGGCGTTTTATTTATATTTCAGGTGATTAAAATGTGTGTATTAACCTCTTGTTATCTAAAAATTAGCAACTTTTTAAGAGGTTTAGGGCATTTTAAAGAGATAAATTTTCTGCGTTCGTTTCAAGTTTTAAAAAGAAAGTTAATTAATACAATTGTGTGATGGTAGATGATGCAGCAAATATGGACGCACCGCAGCGGCAGGTGAAGATAAGAAAGCCTATTTTATCCGGCGGGATTTATATGGGCTTTATGGTGTTTGGTGTGCTTGTGTCATTGGCATTGTTTTTGGCTGCTCAGTCAACAACTATTACGATTTTAAGTAATGATTACAAACGCGTATCGCAAGAAACCTCCGAGATGATTGCGAAGGAATTTTGGGAGTTGGAATTTTCAATTCGTACAATTTCTACGCTACTTGCGCTTTCCGATGAAGGCGATAGCGGCAAGATTGTTGAAAAACTTGAAAATGTGGAGGCTTCGCTTGAGCCATTTGAAATGCTGCTTTGGCTGCATAAGAGCGAAGATGGATGGGCGTTGATACCGCTTTATGAAGATTTATTTCAGATCAAGGCCAAGGATTATTCAAATGTTTTAAAGGATCCGGGGATTCAAAAAGCTATTCGCAGCGCGCTGAGAAAGCGCGACGAGCTTTATATGGTCCCAAGTATTTCCAGCTATACAAATGAAAATGCTTCTATTTTCTCTCTGGTTAAGGCCACGGAAACATCATCGGGAAATGAGAGTGTTTTATTGGCGTTTACGCATTTGGACCATGTTTTTGAAACGCGAAAGTTTAAAGTAGATGAGCTTGTTTCCAGCCTTTCTATTCGTGAAGTTGAAGATAATAAGATTTTCTATGATTTTAGTCGCGATAAGAATTTGGCACAGGCAGATTATGATGATTTGCAGAGCTTTGATCTTCAAATTGGTGGCAAAACATTAGAGATCAACAGTCAGTTTTTCAAAAAAGGTGACATGCTGTTGCTTGAGGTTTTGCCGTATGTCGTGCTTGGGTTTGGTTTGATTATGACGATAACAATTGCGTTATACCTCAGGTCAAACCATCAGCAGGCATTAAAGTTTTCAACGATTAGTCAGCATTTAAATGAGAAGAACGCTGCGTTGCGCGAGGAAATTCATAAGCGGGAGCTGTTGAACCAGACTGCGCGTCGGGCAGACCGCGAGAACAGGGTGATTATTGATTCTGTTTCGGATATTATTTTTGAAAGTGACATTGATGGGAAAATTTTGTTCTTGAACGCGCAGTGGCCGAAAATTACAGGCTTTGAAGCGGAGCAGTCGTTAGGCTTGGAGTTGTTTAAAGTTTTGCATCCTCAAGATCAACATGAAGTGCGGGATGAATTTCGATCGCTTGTTTACGGTAAAATTAAATCATTTCGAAAATTCACGCGTCTTCGCACATCTGATGGCACGTTCCGCGCAGCAGAGCTTTCGGTTTCAATCATTAATCAAGATGACGAGCGTTCTAAACGCTTGGTTGGTACATTTACAGATGTGGAAGAGCGTAGACGTGCCGAGCGTGCGTTGAGTGAGGCAGAGCGGAAATACCGCAATATCGTTCAAAACGCGGCGGGCGGTATTTTTCAGATGACGCCGGAAGGCCTTTATTTAAGCGCAAACCCAGCGATGGCGGATATTTTAGGGTATGAAAGCCCTGAACAGGTTTTGCGCGAGATTAAAAACGCACACCAGGATGTATATACAGACGGTAATACGCGACAATCATTTATACGAGAGTTAGAAAAAAGCGAGATCGCTACCAATCACGAGGTGCAGGTGATGCGCCGTGACGGAAGTGAGATTTGGGTGAATGAGAATATTCATACGGTGCGTGATGAAACGGGGGCTATCCTATATTTTGAGGGCAGTATAGAGGATATTTCCGCGCGTAAAATGAATGCGCTTGCCTTGCAAAAAGCCAAGGTTCATTCAGATTTGGCAAACCGCGCAAAATCTGAATTTTTGGCGAATATGAGCCATGAATTGCGGACGCCGCTTAACTCTATTATCGGGTTTTCCGAGATGATAAAAGGCGAGGTTTTAGGCAAGCTTGAACAAAGCGCTTATCTGGAATACGCAAAAGATATTAATGATAGCGGAAAGAGTTTGCTTAATGTTATCAATGAGATATTGGACATTTCTAAAATTGAGGCGGGTGAGCGCCATTTGAATGAAAGTCAAATCAGAGTTGAAACAATTGCAGGGGCTTGTATCGATTTGTTAAGCGGTAAGATTGAAGCGGCTAATATTACCGTTACCAATAACCTTGCGGGGATGCCCGAGGTGATTGGTGAAGATTTATCAATCAAACAGGTTTTGATGAATTTATTATCCAATGCAGTTAAATTCACTCCGCATGGTGGTCGAGTTTCGTTGTCTTATGAGCTGGATCGAGACGGAGCGTTGCATGTATCAATTACAGATACGGGGATCGGTCTGGATGAAGATGAGATTAGGAAAGCGCTTTCGCCCTTTGGTCAATTGGATAACGAGCTTGATCGCGAAGGGTCGGGGACGGGCCTTGGCCTTACACTCGTTGATGCGTTATTGAAGTTACACGGAGCGGAGCTTAAGATGGTGTCGCAAAAGGGAATTGGAACAACGGCAACAGCGATTTTCCCGAAAGACCGTGTTGTTATTAAAAAATCACCTGCGCGTATTTCGTCAGAGCAGGACGATATCGCTTAGTATATCCTGTATCCTAATTCGTAAATTTCATCTTGCGTTATATTCAATACGCGCTTTGCCGTATCGTAACTATAACCGTTACGGGCTAATATGCTTAGCGCCTTTTCGTCTTCGTATTTATTGCGTTCATCATAGGGGCCAAGGCGTTTTTTGCGGATAAATGTGATGGCGGCAAAGAACTCAGCTTCGTTTGAATCATCAGTGTTTTCGGCGTCAAATTTTTCCAGTGCGGTTTCAATATCGGACACCGGAACACGTTTTTGTATCAGCTTTGCCATGATCGCTTTTTTCGATTTTCCCGCGCGCCGTAATGAGGTAATCATGCCGCGCACATATCCTTCATCATCAAGATAGCCTTGTTTGAGCAGATCATCGGTAACTTTATCAAGCATAGCGAGGCATTCCTCGCGATCCTGATCTGTGTGGTGGTAACAAGATTTGCTTATTTTGCGGCCCATAACGGTTTTAAAATGGCCGGAGCTGGCGGTGAAGCGTTCCAGATAATACATGCCGGAATTGCGCAAATACTTTTCCGTGATTTTTCTCGGGGGGCGTTTTTCGCGTTTTTTATATGGCTTTTTCGCGGTTTTGTATTCTTCGGGGTTGCTATCGTCCATGGGATGCTTAATTTCTTATTGTCTAAATACAGGATATTTTATGAACACGTCAAAACAGCTTTCCGTTCAAACCATCAAAGGTATGAATGTTATCGGCCTTATCACACTTATTAAACGCGAAGTCGGGCGATTTCTCAATGTTTATACGCAAACAATTGTCGCCCCTGTGATTACTACGTTGTTGTTTTACACGGTGTTTGCGCTTGCGTTTGGCGGAATACAGCGCACGGTGGGGGATGTTTCGTTTATGGCGTTTCTTGCGCCCGGTTTGATTATCATGACGATGGTACAAAATGCGTTTGCCAATACGTCTTCATCGCTTGTGATTTCAAAGGTGCAGGGCAATATTGTTGATGTTCTGATGCCGCCTTTATCGGCGGGGGAGATATTTACCGGTTTTGTTTGCGGATCGGTTATTCGTGGTGTTGTCGTGGGGTTTGTGACGATATGCGTTGTACAATTTTTTGTGCCGCTAAGTTTTCATTCTGTGCCGTTGATTATCTTATATGCGTTTTTAGGAACGTTTATGATGGGCGCGTTAGGGATTGCGGCGGGGATATGGTCGGAAAAATTTGACCATATTGCGGCCGTGACGAATTTTGTTGTGACGCCATTGACGTTTCTTTCGGGGACGTTTTATTCCATTAACCAATTGCCCGGCATTTGGCGCGAGATTGCCTTGTATAATCCGTTTTTCTATATGATTGACGGTTTTCGCTATAGTTTCATCGGTCAAGCCGATGGGGATATTGTGACGGGAATTATCGTTTTGGTTGGCATTAATGTATTTTTGACGGCTTTGTGTCTCTGGATGTTGCGCACCGGCTATAAAATCAAAGCTTAATTCGTGATAGACTATAGATATGAGCGATAATTCCGACATTACCTATCCTACTATTTTGCCCGCCAATGATCTCTCTGATGAGGTTGGTGATAATGTGGTGCAGACATTTCAATTGGAATCCAACGCGTTGCGCGGGCGTGCAGTGCGCTTGGGGAGTGCGTTGGATGACGTGTTGTCTGCGCATGATTATCCGTTGCCCGTCGCGCATATGGTGGCGGAGACAATGGCGCTTACTACGCTTTTGGCGTCGATGCTAACATATGACGGAATTTTCACGCTACAGGCCAAAGGAGATGGACCGATTTCCATGCTGGTGGCGGACATGAAATCGAATGGAGATTTACGCGGTTGTGCGACATTTGACGCCGAACGTGTGCAAATTGCGCGGGAGCAATTATCCGCGCTGAAAACAAAAGAAAGCGGTGAAAACAATTTAGCGCAGTATTTGGGCAAGGGGTATATCGCCTTTACCGTGGATCAGGAAAAGGGTGATCGCTATCAGGGGATTGTCGCGTTGGAAGGGTCTTCTCTCATTGATTGCGCGCAGCATTATTTTAATCAGTCAGAGCAGATCACGACAGGCATTAAAATGGCCGTAGGCAAGCGCGATGGCAAGTGGCGCGCAGGCGGTGTAATGCTCCAGGAAATGCCGGAAGAAGGCGGCCATGACGCTCTTCAGGATGAAGATTCATGGCGGCGTGCGATGGCGTTTATGGAGAGTTGTAGCGACGATGAGCTGTTGGATGCGGATCTGGATACCAATGCGTTGCTTTATCGTTTGTATAATGAAGAGGGGGTGCGTGTTTTTGAACCGCTTTACCTTCAACAAAAATGCCGGTGTGATGAAGAGCGGGTGCGTAATGTTCTTTCCGGTATGCCGGATGAAGATGTGCGTGATATCGTAGTTAATGACACAATAGAAATGCGCTGTGAATTTTGCAGTCATACGTATCGTTTTAACCCTGAAACCTTGGAAAGTATTGATTAGAGCTGTTATGAAATTTTATCTTCTTTTGCCATTATGTGTATTTTCGCTTGTCGCTTGTGATCGTCCCGCTGCTAGGCTTCAACATGGATTGCCGATGCCTACTCAAACTTTTGAGCATGTTGAGCGTTTACCGGTTGCGGTTTCGGAAGTTGCCATTGTGGTCGCGGATAGTGTTAAGAAAACATATGTTGGTGATTATACAGTGGCGCTTGATGAGAGAGCGAAGTTATATTTTAGCAAGAAGCTGGAGGAGCAGCCAGTCTATGTTGATCAAGGGCGGTTGGTTGTCTCGATTGAGAGGGCGGATGTTAAGTATGCGGAAAAAGAATCTACGCATAGTGTTTTTAAAAAGATTGGCGTAGATCATGTTAATGAATATGCGATGAATTTAAGTGTTCGTTTGGAGCATCAGGATGCGTTCGGGCGCGCGATATACGGGCGTCAATTAAATGTAAACAAAGTTTATAATGTATCCGAGCATGACTCGCCCGTAATGCGAGAGCAAAAGCGCTTTGATGCTATTGAAACAATGTTTGAAATTCTTGATCCTGAGGTGACCCGTGTCATACGCGGTGAAATGACCCTTTAGGTTTGTTATCTTGCTGTAATTATTATGCTTTCCAGAAGGTTGGGGAGAGCATAACGAGGATTGTGAAGATCTCTAAACGGCCAATTAGCATGCCTGCTGATAAAATCCATTTTGCGCTATCGGGCAAGCTTTGGAAATTGCCTGCAGGGCCTATAATCTCGCCAAGGCCAGGGCCGACGTTAGATATTGATGTTGCTGCTCCAGACATTGCGGTTATGAAGTCCAGTCCCACTAGCGAGAGCGCAATGGCGAGAAGGGCGAATGACAAAGCGTAAAGAAAGAGAAAGCTCATGACGGACATGGGTACGTCGGAGGGGAGCGGTTTTCCGTTATAATTTGCGATAAAAACGCCGTTAGGGTGTATTAGTTTTTGCACCTGCACTTTTGCGACTGCGTAGAAGACCTGAAAGCGGAAAATTTTAATGCCGCATGTTGTTGAGCCCGCACAACCGCCGACAACCATCAACATGAAAAATAGCGCCACCACGAATCCCCCCCATTGATTGTAGTCAAAATTGGCATAACCTGTGCCGGTTACCAGCGATATGATGTTGAATGATGAGTGTAATAGCGCATCGCCCGTGTGCATTATATCATTTGAGACCAAATAGGCTGTGGTGACAATGGTTGCGACGGCTAGGACGCCGATAAAGCCTTGTACTTGAACGTCTTTGACCATCGGCATGAGATTGCCTTGCGCTACTTTTAGGTAGAGCACAAAGGGTAGGCCGCCAGCGATCATGAAAATGATAGCGACGAGTTCGGTGGAGGCGTTTTCGTAGTGTGAAAATGAAGTGTCATAGGTTGAAAAACCACCTGTTGAAATGGTCGTCAAAGCATGAGCCAATGCGTCAAAGCTTTGCATGCCGCTCATCATATAGGCGATGATGCAAGCGAGGGTCAAAATTAAGTAGATAAAGCCGATGGAGCTTGCCAGTTGTGTGGTTCTGGGAAGCACCTTTTCGCTCTCGGAGAGTTCGGTGCGGAAAATTTGCATGCCTCCGACATTCAAAAACGGCAGCACGGACATGGCCATGATGATGATACCGATCCCGCCTAACCATTGTAGGATCGCGCGCCACAGCAGGATGCCCGGAGGGGCGTCATCTAAGCCTGTAATCACTGTTGATCCAGTGGTGGTAATGCCGGACATGGCTTCGAAAAATGCGTCGGTGAAGCTCAAGTCCATTGCGCTCATTTTTAAGGGGAGGGCGGCAAAAAAGGCGAGTGAGCACCAAACGGAAGAGATCAGAATGAACGCTTGGCGGACGTTGATTTTATGTTCAAGGCCAGTATTGCTTAAAATTAATGAGCCGCCAAAAAATGCGGTAATAATGATGCACAGGAAAAATACTTTCCAATCAGGGGATCCGAAATACAGATCGGCGAGCATGGGCAATGACATGCTAATCGCCAGAATAGAGATTAAAATGCCGTTGACATAAAGTATGGGTCTTAAATCCATGTGCTCTTTAAACTCGCCTTGTGACATTGATTAGAGTTTGGGTCAAAATAAAACCGGAGCACATGGTTCACGACGCGCTCCGGTTTAAACTGAATTATGATATTCGCTCTAGTTGAACGAGATGTTTACGCGACGGTTTGCCGGCTCGCGAACGTTATCAGGTGTTGCAACCAGGAGATCGCTTTCACCCATTGCGCCAGTTTGGATCATGTCCGCAGGTACGCCGCGCTCGATCAATGCTGCTTTTACTTTATCAGCACGTCTTACAGCCAAGCGTTCGTTATATGCGGTTGAACCGGATGTGTCAGTGTGTCCAGTGATGTTGATCATGTTTGGCGGATTGCTCGACACTTCTTGTGATACTGCGTCAAGGACGTTCAATGCACCAGAGCCAAGCTGTGATGAATCCCAGTTGAAGAATACGAGATACATCGCATTTTCAATCGCCATTGGTGCGTTTGCATCAACGTCAAACGGGCTGAGTTCCGGTGCAGGTTCAGCTACAGGTGCCGGAGCCGGAGCAAGTGATCCTTCGAGCTGGTTCATTGCTTCTAAGAATTCGTTCTTACATCCTATAATCTCGTCTTCTTGCCAGTTTTCTTCTTGTTGTTCGATCCAGCAGTCAAACTTTGCTTGTGCGCGAGCAGAAAGCTCAGGGGCAACTTCGCGTGCGCCAAGATCATATGCAACGATCAAGCGGCCACGGGCTGCGCCAAGTTCCTGAAGATGTGTTTCGCTCAAGTTCCAGTCGCTCACAGGTTCAGGAAGAACCGCGTCGCCGGATGCTGCTGCCAAACCTTTGCGTGCAAAGTGGAGTGCATCGGGGTAATCAAACATATCTTTCAATTCGCTATTTGCGAAGCTGCGGTATTCAGCGGCAAGCGCCTGCGTGAATGGGCTACCTACGGGTTGTGCCTCATTGAGGGCGTCTACTTCGCTAAAGCTGTCAAATGCTGTACAGCCAGTTGTTGCACCTAATGCCAACATTCCTGCTACCATTGTGAATTTGCGTAGTGTGTTCATAAAATTTGCTCCTTACACAAGCCTATAAATTCTTATTAATAATAGGGTTTTAATCGGCTATCGGGCGATTGTAAAGGCGCTTTCACGAATTTCTGATTATTTTGTGCATAAAATTTGAGTTTCCAGCTTGACGTTACTTTATAACGGCTTAATTTCTATGATCTTCATAAAATGCTTGACTCTTTTTGTTGCGGAGCAATATACAGCTTTCTGCAAATTGCCTTTCATACAATTATAAAAAAATTTAAACGGGAGTATTCTTTATCATGCAAAAACCACTACAGGGACACAAAGTTGCCTTTCTTGCCGCGAATGGATTGAATGAAACAGATTTAATCGAATCACAAAAGATTGTGCAGGCTCTTGGTGGTGATACTCGTATTGTCGGCATGGATCAGGGATTGGTAAGTTCATTGAATGAGCATGGATGGGGATTAAACTTCGCCGCAGATCAGGCCTTGAAACAATCATTAGCCGCTGATTATTCGGCGCTTGTGGTGCCGGGTGGTCGACGCAGTATTGAAAAATTGCAATTAACCGCACATACACGCCGTTTCCTTCGCGGCTTTTACGAATGTAAAAAGCCTGTTTGCGTTATTAACGAAGCGGTTGATCTTTTGGAATTTGCGGAAATTGATGCGCAAGCTGGCGCAGATAATCTTTTGATAATTGAAAATGAACGTGAAGCGCTTTCGGGCTTTTTGACGACATTATTGCTTGAAGACGAGCCCGTCGCGGCGTAAAAGCATTTTATGCGCGCAGACATTCAAACTATTGCAGATCAGATAGAGGCATCTTTGATGCTTCTAAGGAGGCATCTTTGACTGGGACAATGCGTTGCATCGTCTTGAAGAGTTGAATGCCTTAAGTGAAGATCCTGAATTGTGGAATGATTCGGACAAAGCACAAAAAATTATGCGCGAGCGTACCCGTCTGGATACGCAAATTACTGAAATCATAGATATAGAGCAATCGCTTGGCGATAATATCCTGCTTATTGAAATGGGCGAGGAAGAGGGTGACGCGAAGATTGTTGCCGAGTCTGAGGCTATTTTAAAAAAGCTGCAAGCCAAGGCAGAGAAACTGCATCTTCAAAGTTTATTATCCGGTGAAGTTGATGGCAATGATGCCTATCTGCAAGTTAATGCAGGGGCGGGTGGAACCGAGGCGCAAGATTGGGCCGAGATGATTTTACGCATGTATATGCGATGGGCAGAGCAACGTGGGTATAAAGTATCCGTTTTAGAGCGTAGTGACGGTGAAGAGGCGGGAATTAAATCAACGACATTAAGCATTGAAGGCGATCAAGCTTACGGATGGTTGAAATCTGAAAACGGGGTGCATCGTTTGGTGCGTATTTCACCTTTTGATTCCAGTGCGCGGCGTCATACTTCTTTTGCATCTGTTTCAGTTTCGCCTGTTCTGGATGATACGGTAGAAGTGGAATTAGAGGATAAAGATTTACGGGTCGATACGTATCGTTCAAGTGGCGCGGGCGGACAGCATGTGAATACCACAGACAGCGCAGTGCGCATTACGCATATCCCGACCGGTATTGTTGCGGCGGTGCAGAGTGAGCGATCACAACATCAAAACCGTGCCAATGCGATGTCGATGCTAAAGGCTAAAATCTATGAAGCCGAAATGCAAAAACGTGAGCAAGAAGCTGCGGCGGCGCATGGTGAAAAAACCGATATTGGATGGGGGCATCAAATTCGCTCTTATGTGCTTCATCCGTATCAGATGATAAAAGATTTAAGGACTTCGGCGGAAACAACCAATTCAGCGGCGGTTCTTGATGGTGATCTGGATATGTTTTTAGAAGCCGCACTCGCGCATAAACTGGAAAAGCCTGAATAGCTTTTAATCCGCGCTTGAAATATTCTCGGCATTGTTTAAGCTCAACGCTAAGTTTCGAAAAAGTTAGGGGAAATTTATGTCGCGTGTTTTGATCTCTGCATTGGCGCTCAATATATTAACTGGTTCGGTTGTATTTGCGCAGCCGCTTAATATTAACCCATTTCCAATGGATAAGTCCGCTGCTGTAAAGGTCGAGCAGACGCCGAAAATTACAAAAAAAGATAATGTTGAAGTCATTGCTATTGATGCAGAGGCCGAGCGTTTACGCATTATAGAAGAGCAAGCAGTGCAAGAGGCGTTAGCGGCGGAGCAGGCAGCTGCTCGTTTACAGCGTGAGAAGGATGCTTTGGCAGCGCAAAAAGCGGCGGCCGCTCAAAAACAAAAAGATGCACTTGCGCAATTAGAGCGTGAAAAAGCACTGCTCGCAGCACAGATTGCAGCCGAAGAGGAGGCTGTGCGTGTCGAACGTGAGCGTATTGAGAGCGCAAATCGTATTGCGGAAGCAGAAGCTATGCGTTTAAAGCAAGAAAAAGAGACGCTTGCTGCCCAGTTGAAAGAGCGTGAAGCAGAAAAAGCCGCTCTAGCAGCGCAGGTTGCCGCAGAAGAGGAGGTATTGCGCCTTGAACGTGAGCGTGTAGAAGTGGCTAACCGCTTAGCGGAAGAGGAGGCGATGCGCTTAAAACGTGAGCAAGAGGAATTACAATCACAATTGAAAGTGCAAGAGGCTGAAAAAGCGGCCAAGGCGAAAAAGCAAGCCGATGAAATGAAGCGTTTAGAGCAAGAAAATGTCAAATTGGCAGAGCAGCTAGCAAAGCGAGAGGAAATGAAAATTGCGCTAGAGGCAGAACAGCGCCAGCGTGAACAGGAAATGATGCTTGAAAAGCAACATCAAGCGGAGGCTGAAGCTTTGGAGCGTGAAAATGCAAAGCTGGCTCAACAATTGGATGCGCTTGAGGAACAAAAAAGCGAGCCTGAGATTGTATTGAAAAAGCGCGAGGTGATTGCGGGGCAGGAAAGCGCGGAAGTGATCTCGCTGAAGGAAAAAAATCGTGAATTGGCTGAAGAGCTTCGTGCTCAGACAGAAAAGAAACGTAAGCAAGCCGAGATTGATATGGCGATGCGTGCATTAGAGGCGCAAAAACGCGCCGATGAAGCGGCGGAAACTGTAGCGGTTCAGGATGCGGGGTATGCGCCGGATGTTGAACCGTTATTTGAATCTGCATCAGTGCAGGACAATCCAGTGAATATGGTTCCTATGCCTATGGAATCTAAGCCTTTGCGTCGATCGGATGTGATGGAGGTGCGTGCTTCTGATCTTGGGTTGGTTGAACCGAAGCTTGAAGCGACTTTGAAAGAGCCGAAGATGGAGGTTGCTCGCGAACCTGATGCTCAGGTTGCATCGGTGGTGACGCCCAAGGTGGTGGAAGAGCCCATGTTGGAAGCATCAATTGAGCCTAGCGCCCCTGTGCGTCAGCGAAGAGTTTCGCGCGCTTATGATTATGAGGCAGCAGGATTAACGGTTATTCCTTATCCGGGTCAAGGTCAAAACCAAAATGTTCAAAATGTGACTTACTCTAGTGAGCCGGACATGCGTGAAGTGCGTTCGCCTTATCGTTCTGCGAATGCGGGCGAATCCGTCGAAGATGTTCTTCGTGGCTGGTCACAGGCCGAAGGTGTTGGCTTTCTTTGGAAAACGACCAGAGATTTTGAGGTTTTAAAGCCTGTTTCTGCGCAGGGTGATTATGCGGCGTCGGTGCAAGCGTTATTGGATCAATATGAGGGTCAAAATACGCGCCCGGTTGCTCACTTGCAAACTGACCCTGTTACGGGGACACGAACATTGAGTGTTCTTTCCGAATAGATCGAGACGCCGCTTCATCTTAAAGCTGGCTTGGACTTGAGGGTTTTCGCGTTTTGTGAGACACTTATGTGTGTGATTCTAACTTATCCCTCCCTTTTACAGGATCACACTCTTAAAAATTTCCATTCGGAGTCCTTCCTATGCGTGTTCGCAACATTCTTTTAGCTTCTGCTGCTAGTGTCAGTTTATTCTTAATCGCATCAAATACACCTGAAGCGTATGCTCAAAGAGGAACTTTCCTGAGCCCCTCATCGCAATGGGCGGTGACCAAGGTGGCAGGTAACCCAGCAGCGGGGCAGGCGGGGTATTGTGCGGTGGCAAAGCGTTATGAGGGTGACGCGATTTTAACCATTGCGCGCAATCAGGGGACGGAAACTTCGTTGGCTCTGGATTTGCAAAAGCCGCTCTTTAATACAGCCAATCCTTTGGCTGTTACGCTTGATCCGGGAGCCGGCGAGCAACGTGATTATTCTATTAGTCCTGCATCGGCGCAGGCTTTTGTTGTGCGTTTGGGGCGTGATGAAGCGTTTTTTAATGCGATTGACCGTACAGGTATTTTACGCGTCGAGGTTGTAGATAAGTCTTACGTGTTTAATATCTCTGACATAGATGCGGGGCAGACTAAATTAAATGCTTGTTTGGCTTCTGCTGTCACACCTGCCGCAGGGAACGACGCGCCGGTTAGTTTTTCGACCCAAGTTGAGAGTAAAAGTAATCAGGAATTTATTGAGAAGTTAAATTCACGTATTCAGTCGCTTGAAAATCAAAATACGTCGTTACAGGCAAAAATAGTTGATGTTGAGCGTGAAGTTATTACGCCTGCGCGTGCGGTGGATGTTGTAAGTGGCGGCGTGGATCAGTCCAAAGCTTTACGCGTTGAGACATTGCGCGCCGAAAATTTACGTTTGAAGGCGGCGTTGCAGGCGGGTGAGCTTGAATTGCGTAGTGATAAGTTGAACCTTTTGGAGGCGGATAACGCGCGTTTGTCATCACAAGTATCTCAGGTATCCGATGCGTCAGGGAAAATAGCGGCATTAGAAAAGCAGATTAATGATTTGCTGGTTGAAAATACGCGGCTTCAAAACGCGCAAAATAGTACGGAAAATGCTGAGCTTTCGGCTCTTGAAGATAATATTCAATCATTGCAGGCTGAAAATAATTCATTGAAAGTTGCTTTGGCGGAGCAAAGTGAAAGCGATGTTTCTGCGCAATTGCGTGTGCGTATTGAGCAGATTGAAAGCGAAAACCGCGTTCTTAAAGAAAAAGCATCCGTTGATAAACAGGCGGCGTATCAGAGCACTGGTGAGCGAGTGCGTGAAATTCGTGCGCAACATGCACAGGAAGTTTCCTCTTTGCGTGCGCAGATCGAAGGATTGCGTTTGGCGCATAATGCTAATGCCGCGGATAATGCTGAAATTGAAACGTTAAATGGACAGCTTGCATCTTTACGTGAGGACAATCTTTTGTTGCAACAAGAATTGCATGAAAAAGCATTAATGGCGACGAATGTTACAGCTCATAATGATAACGCGGATATTGCTGCGCTTGATTTTGAGAACAAAAAATTACAATCCCAAATTGACAAATCAATAAAAACCCACATGTTGCAAGACAAGGCGATTGTGGCGTTGGAAGCAGAAAATGTTGCGCTTAAAGATCAACTGGAGACTGTCAATATTGCATCTGCTGATGTTGAATCTTTGAATGAAAAGTTTGATATTCTCAATGAAAAACTCCGTATCAGTGAAGAGAAGTTTGCTGCGCAAGAACAGAAATTAGCTTCGTTGGAGACCGAGAATACTGATTTAAAAATAGCATTGGATTCCCGTGTTGAAGAGAGCTTATCCTTGGCGAGCGCTTTAGATGATGTCAGCACATTGCGTGAAGAGATTTCGATTAAAGATGCACAGTTAGCAGAGTTTAACGGTGTGCCCGAGC
>Ga0115567_10003903_pt1 | contig 14610 bp, 17 predicted proteins | sample COGITO_mtgs_1204_2_FD_88679 | JGI IMG/M metagenome (GOLD analysis project Ga0115567, IMG submission 88679) | Pelagic marine microbial communities from North Sea - COGITO_mtgs_120412 | ecosystem: Environmental > Aquatic > Marine > Epipelagic | place: Germany:Helgoland, sampling site Kabeltonne... | reverse complement strand
GAACTCGTTTGGAATCTGGATCTGGATGGCGGGCGGTGTGTAGCTCGCTGGTGTGTAGCTTGCTGGTGCTGCTGATACCATCACTGTCGATGGTGCTGCGGGCCCGGGAACACGGTATCAGCCGCAGCGGGCCCTGGAGCTGACGCTCCACCCAGGCGCCTACGAAAAAGCATGGGAGCCAGCAGCCAACATACAGGAATAAACTGGCCGGTGCGGCAGCTCCCCGGACCAAAGAGCGAAAATGAAACGAACCTCCGCCGAAATGCGACATCACAGCAGGCTGCGGTATCGCCTGCTGGTAGTGCATGACATTCGTCGCGACCGGCTGGTTCCCCAGCCGCTGCTGCAGCTTGGCCTGCAGTGCGGAACGATCGCGCATGAGCATAGTGAACTCAGACGCTCCGGGCCTGGTAAGACTTCGGGATATCCATACTCTATTCGGACATTGTTGCGCAAGGGATATCGCACGGGCCGCTGGGAGGATAGGCAAGAGCGGCTCGGGTCTCTGTCTGAACATTCGGCCCCGCTTGCTCCTCGCAGCATGAAGAGGGAATGCCGGGCTGGGACCTGCAGCAACTGCCGCATTCCGTCCCCATTGGCATCCCCGTTTCCCCCGCTGTTCATTGAATTTCCCTGGTTCCTGCGATACGCAAAAGCAAGCATTAGCAGGCTCAGCAAAACGAGCACCCCAGCGGGCGAAGCGTCGCCACAACTGCAACAGCGGTTGGCAGAGGACGACTCGCGGGACGGGGTATTACGGTTCCCCTGAACGCGCCATGTGGCAGACATGTCCCTTCTTCGGCTGCACGAGAGGAGGGGCATGGAGGTCAACTACCAAAGACGAGGAAATGGTGTATGCCTCACGTGCAGGTAGTCCCTAAGCGACAATGCGGGGGGACCAGTAGTGAAACAAAACTTGTTCAGACTCAGATTCATAACCAGCAATCGGGCGATCTCGACAACGGGAGAATCTATGCTCTCGAGCGGGACGGCCCCGGGCAGGTTGCAAACCCAGCTTGATGAAACCGTTTCTCTCTCCACACGATTAAACTGAGTTGCCAAGCCATCCAGAGCTGGGTGGCATGTTGAACTAAAATGAGCTACCTGTCCACAGACGCTGCACTTGTACTTGCTCCGCACTTGCATCGTGGCCTCGCTCCCTCCTCGGCGAACGAGGGGGGTTGGGAGCTCCTTGCTAAGTACACAATTCAGTCAACTCGACTTTACTACATTCGAAGGGTGTATCGCATTTTGAATCAAACTGAGCTGTTGTTTGCGACCAGAGTTGCCCCTCCGCCATGACTGCGATCCTGAGCGTGGTCCAGGCGGTACCTCCCGAACCCCGAAGCGTTTGCAGCTTATGTTCCGATGCACTCCATACCAAGTCGCGCTGTTTGTAGTCCCCCGCTACGAATTCGTCACGAAAGGCGCAGGAGCGGCGCGTGGGTAATCCTACTTCGGAAGTTGTGAGAGGAACCCCGCAGTGAGAAACGCGTGAGCTCACGCGATTCTCACGCGAGCTCACAAGATACACGCAACATGAACCAGTTTGAGAGTAGCCTTTGCACGTGAATAGTCTCGCCCAAGATTTCAACCTAGACTGTGCGGTAGGGAGCTTTCATGCATCATCCCTGACTTGCTGCTCTTGAAACCCACCCAGGGAAGCGACCTGCATCGAAACCTAACAGAGCACGAGGTGTTAAGGTAATCACAATAGCTATGGTTGTATCGCCCACTTACTGCGTGTTGTTTGCGCACTGCACCTGCTCAGGCTCGTGCGTTCCTAGCTTTGCCAAACTCTGTCTGTTTCGGTCAACAGGGACGAGCAGCGCTTTCATGAAGAAGACATGGACCACTGGTTGGAGGAAGACCGTTTCCGCAAGGCTGACCGCGAATATCGCGAACAGGTGCGGGTGCATGCATCTCATGGCACCCCTTGCACCTGCCCGGTGACAGGTGCTCCGCGCAGGAGAGAGCATGGCGTCGGCTCGACGACAAGCGCCGCCGGGTGCAGGAAATCACGACTCAGATTTCGTTGCTCGCGCGTCTCTCTGCACTTATGGGTGGTTTCCAAGTTGCCATGTACATCAACCAGGAACATCTCATCTCACCGCGGGCTCCTGATGAAAATGGCTGCACTGGCAATGCAGCGCCCGCGAGTTGCCCTGGCCATTGCTCGACGCGAGCCTGACCACTGTGTAAATGCAGGGGACGCCCCCGGAATCTGAGCGCTGGCCCGACACATCGTCCTCAACAGGCGGCGCACCTGGGGTGCAAGCATCCTACTAGCTTGGGCGGAGCCACGCCTGTACGTGGCGAGGGCCCTCAGCCTGCTGAGAATCGACCTTGTGTGGTGCAGGGGAGTGTCTGGGAGGGAAACTCGCAGCTCAACGACGTGGTGGTCACGATCTGGGCCTTCTCGTGCGTCTCTGTCATTGTTCGCACCCCCTGCTGCTGGCACTGCAGCGCGTCCGGGCATCCTGTATGGATCGCGACTATTGGCCCGGCAGTGAACCTGAACCAGATTCAATTCGCCTGATCATGACGATTGACACTTGATGGCACTCCAATCAGGTTCTCAATTTTTCTATCATGGTGGTTGCATCTTTGATTCAATTAGCGGTGAGCTCCGCCCGCACGACTCTGTTGAGAATTCAGTTGGTGGTGCGTCCAGTGTGCATGCGTCAAGTGGTTCCGATGTTACACCATCAGCCACTCCCTCGGCGGATCAGGGATCCTTTTTGAAAACATATCCTTTCCCCCAAGGACATCACAGTAATTCTCAGATAGCTGTGCGACTTAACGGCAAGTTACGTGATTTTGTACACTAACGTCAAACCACTGTTTGTTGCGGGGCTTGAGGGTGGAGGCGATGCAGGTTGTGCACGCGACTTACAGGGAGGGCTTCGGCGAGGCGGTTCAGGTTCCGTCCATCCTTCAGAATACCAACCTCGAAAAAGTGTTGGTTGGTGCTGCCCGCAGTAGGCACGCTCGACAGCGTCGCGTGGTGCACCTCTGTGCCCGCTCGCCCCCCCGAGACATCCACGTGACGTGGCTTCAGCAGTGATTGGGCTCGAGAACGCAGGAGGATGAGCAATGGTCCCCCGCCAATTTTGACGGTTTGATCGTCAACGGTGGGTCCTCCGCCCTTAGCGCGGCGCTGTCTATTGCGGGGCCGCCTCAGTAAGTGTTGTATACCCACACATGAAGAACGCCTTTAAGAGTCTCGTGGATAACCTCTCTTTGGAGTCTGAAAATCCTCAGAAACGGGGATATGACATTGCACGTAGGTTGGGAGGCTGACAGAGCGAATGTGCTGAAGGGTGCTAATGCGACAACACCTCCACACAGAGAAACAGTTCATGCAGTTTTGGCGCCTCTCTCACCAGCAGCGCTTCCAGGAGAGTCCCGTGAATCTTGACTGCTGCATGCGCTTCCCGGTCATGTCTGCCTAGTGACCTCTCCGCCTGGTTCAAAGACTTCCTGACGTTATTCCACTTTCCGCGCATGTTTCTCCAGAATTTGATGTCATTATTCTCATATGGGGTGCCGGTGCGTATAATCCGTCTCTCACAAGGATGCCCTTCGCCTGCGCTGAGCTTAAACAATTACCTCGGCCCTGCGCAAATTTGGGGGCTCTCCACTCTTCTATTCGTCCATTCCAATACTACCGAGCGCTAATATTCCCCGGCCATGGGCCTACTCGCTCTTCCAGGGCTGAGCAGAACTTTTGACAGATGTACTTTGTGAGCCTCGGACTCGGAGCTGTTGTCAAGATGTACATGTCTCCTGCCGCAGCATGGGCATCGTTTTCGGTGCAGCCCTGAAAACCCCTGGGACACAAGGTTCTGCGTTGCGAGCAGACAAACTCCCCTGGCTCTCCTCTCGACGCACCAGAGAATCAACACTATCCTCAAATGGGGATTTGCACTTCTATTCAAAGCCACAAGTGTCGAGGGCAGGTGGTTGTGCCCTTCATCGGCATATGGGCCTGGTATCACCGCAGCTTGGTATTCTCCTGGGCCCGGAATCTCGAAACCCTGTACCGCGCTTGGACTTCGGGTGCTGTCGACAGACCAGGGAGGTTGCAGCATTTTTGAAAGCAAACTATGGTGTCGGCCATGATCGTTCTGATCGTATCAGTCGAGGTACCAGGTATCACACATCACGCTTGACCCTCCAACAGCAAGTGCGCCCGAGGGTGCACGACCACACGATGCATGACGGTTGCGTGCGTGTGTCGAGTCGTGTACGGCACGGCAGACTGCACGGTGCATGGCTGGTTGCGCGCTAATTGAGATTCGGATGTGAGGAATGTCATCTTGTACAAAAGGTGGGACACGGATTGGCGCTCAGTCTCTCTCTTCCCGTTAACGCTCAACGCCGAGCACGAATAGAACCGCGTAGTCTTGCTTGGCACAGCCTGTCCGAGCCCGGCATGCAATATTTGAGGCAAAGCAGGTACAGCGCACGCGGGATGTTGCGATTTCGCACCTGAAACAGCGGGCATGGCAGCTCCTGGTTTCACGGGAAAGTCTTTGCGGTTCGCCTGAGCACGTACGATGGAGGTGTGTCAGTGAGAACTCACGATTCAGTGAGGGACAACTATGAGCTTGCCGTGCATCTTTAGTGACGTCTGTGCGGATGAATGGTGGCGCGCCCAGTGACGGTGCTGTGGGGGACCTGAGGTGGCGAACAAGCCGCAGAGGCGCCGGCCGGCGTGTATCGCGCCGAGCGACACGGCAGATGTGTCACATCGTAGAGCGTTCCTTTGTCAAGCTCCCAGCGCCCGTCAGTGTGCACAGTCAGCACGGTCGTGACCTGCAGCGCTGCACAAATCAGTGCCGTACAACAGGAGTGCAGTCAGCGCGCCGCATCAGAAGCGCCTATGAACGGTCGCTGCAAGGAGGAAACGTAGCCATCGCCTTTCCCCACGCACCTCGCGGTCCCCACTGACAACATACTTGGCCCGCGGGAGCGTCGTTTTGGTCTGCCGGTCGTATTTTTTCGTGGGAAGCACCGAAGGCTGCTCCATGATCAGACCGTGCTCTTCCAGCCACCAGTCTGCACGCTCGCAGGGTCACGCTTCAGAGCGCTGCCATTGCTTCCACCGTTATCCACCCACGCCCCCATCACAGAACCAGCGGGAAGGCCTACCTGCAGAATCGTACTTCCAGCCTGCGGGTGCCTTCCCGCCATTCTTTTGCAGCTTTGCGAACCGGTCCAGGTACACGCCGCGCGGCCCCGGGTCCTCCACCCACAGACCCCACTTATCAGCTCCAATTCCCGACGATGCCGCAGGGTCGCCGAGAGCCGCGATGAACTGGATGCGCGGAACTTTCCTGAACAGCGGCTTGTCTTGGTCCTGGGTATCGCCAGCCGCTGCGGCTACGTGGGCACCAAAAGCGGCTGAGCCCTGCGAGGGGAGAATGCACGCTTAAGACCACTCGCGAGCCCGACACGGTATCGCATGGCCGTGAAGCAGGAAGCAATCGATATTTGCAACAGAGATAATGGTTTCGCACCAGCAGCGACGCGCCTCGGAGGATGAGCGATCGCCGCAGAACTGGCTGCACATGTGCCTCGTGCATCGTCAAGCGATGCACTAGGCCTCTGGCAATGCGACGGGAGGCGCAGTCGATGGCAAGCGATGCAGTAGCAAAGGCGTGCACATTGGCGCCGCCGAGCAGCACGGCCATCACAACGGACACATAGAGGCCGCCTCGCGAACGCATCCTTGGATGGCCGCTTGCAATCGCGACCACTTTCCAATTGTTTTATCACGGCGGACCGGGAGTAGTAAACAATGTAGTATTATGTAGTAAATTTTGCTTCCTACTCCCTGTTTAGCCAGCGTTCTGGGGTTGACCGAAACTCTGAACGTCACCCCGATTTCTGTTTTCGCCTAATCCCAGACTTCTGCTTTATTTCGGGCCAGACCATGGACGCCAGATCGGGGCTTCCCGCCATGGGCGGAGCCTACGGGTCCGTGGACACGTTTAATCCATCTGTGATCAAGGGTGATGCGCGTCGGATGCGCCAATTCGCCCAGATGATTGTTGGATTCGCGGCAGCAGTCGCAGTGATCTGTGTAGCTTACTCCTCGACCGGCCCTTCGATCTCAGCGCCAGGAGTGTCACAGCTGGCAGGCGCGCCGTCTCGCAGGACCTCCATCCTGGCCTCAACCGAGATGTCTCAGGCAAACCAGATGGCTGGCTTCGATCTATCGTCGCTTTTGCAAACCACTGAGCTGGAGAACTCCATCAGCAACACGAAGCTCTGCCAGAAGCGCGACAAGATCATCGATCTTTTCGAGCAACTGCTTCGGCGTCTGGTCGATGAGCAGGGAAACCAGCAGAACAAGTACGACGAGCTCGTTGCTCTGTACCATACCCAGTACAGCGCATACGTGGATGCTGTGGCGGCCAAGGAAACCGCAGCGAAGCAGGTACGTTCCGTCCTAGCCGCGGTCGCGCGAGGCACGCAGTAGCGTACGTCTGTCTCACGTTGTGTCGAATTGGCTGCTTTGACAGGAATCAGATGCCAAGAAAGTTCTCAACATGGCTATCAATGATGCGACGGCTGCCACAAAGACCTACACTGCGGCCAAGAAGGTGTGTGCCCGCGACCCCAGGCTCGAAAATTTTGGCCTCGATGCCGTGTGCTTGCGTCAAGAGAAACTTCGGGAAACTTGACCCATCACGCACGGCAGAACTACGATGATGCACTGGCACCGTTCAAGGTCGAGTACGATGGTATCAACGAGGACATCGAACTCATCAAGGAGCTGCTGTCGATGATCGGTAAGCCCAGTCCGCTTGCACTGAATGCCAAGATGTTGTCAATTTTTGGATATACTCGCAGTAGCTTGCTTCTTTCGAATCGCGAAGATCGATATGACCACAAGCAGCCTGAGATGCGTTGCCCCGGGGGTGGCCAGAGACCCTCCACGCGACGCCTAGCAGCGGGGCGGTCGGATACTCTCCAGAGGAGGCCCGCGCTACGAATGAGGCGCGGCTCCAGCAAAACATTGCCAAGATCCAGCAGCTTTCGGCGCGCATCAACTCGAAGCGCGCGCGCGCTCTCTCCACCCAGCTATCCACGCAAAAGCTTGCCGAGTATGAGGAGTCCAGCAGTGTCAAGAAGATCATCCTGGAGCTCCTGCAGGACATCCTCGACCGCAAGGCGTTCATCGAGAACGAAGTGAAGGACTTCAAGGAACAAATGGATGCCGCCAAGGCGGTTAAAGACGCGAAGGACACTATCGTTGCTGATGCCACTGAGACTCACAGCCGTGCTGCCGAAACTCTCGCGAGGTATAGTGGAAATTACATCCCGGACCTTCAGGCCACTTACATTGCCACGGAGGTTGAGTACCAAGAGCAGAAGGTCATGCAGGGAAAGTCGGCCGTGCAGTTCGAACGCGAGCGCTTTGTCATCGCGCAAATCAAGCTCAAGCTGAACTCGTACTGCGACGAGACCGAGGACACATCGCAGGATGTTCGCCACATGAGCTGCGCTGATCCTGACACCCAGTTCCGCAACCCCGCGGACGTGTGCATGTGCAAGCCGGGATACAAAGGCCCCACGGAGGGCCCGTGTGTCAAGTGCGAGGGAGACAATCACTGGTGCTTCGGTGACGCAGAGGGCTACTGCGCGGAGGGTGCCACGCTGTCCGAGGACCGCAGCTCATGCAGCTGCAACCAGGGCTACAGCGGCCCGACGAACGGCGATACCTGCACGAAGTGTGAAGCTGAGCAGCTATGCCCTGGTTTGCGCCCATATCCCAGCAGCCTGCGAGGCCCGGCGGCCTGTTGCGAAGGCAAGTGCCTGGGCCTGGGTACTGAAACGTGCGTTGGGACGGTCTGCAGGCGGGGATATCGCCCCGGGCGATTGCCCTCGCGGCAAGACCTCGAATGCCGACCACACTGCGTGTGTCTACAAGCCCGGTGCGCCGCCGGCTTTCTCCCACCCGAATTGGATGCGTGTGGTCGGTCGCTTCCGCGTCAAAAGCTCGCGATCACACCTGTTCTGATTGTGGTGGCTGCGCGCGCAGGATATTACGCCATCACGAACGCCGGCCCGACCTCGGACGGCGAAAGGTGCCCAGCCAACAGTGCGTGCCCAGGTGGCGAGGCTGGTGCAGTCATCACTTGCAGCGACAACGCGATGCCCAATTCCGACAAGACGGCGTGCAAGTGCACCGCTGGTTTCACTGGACCGAACAACGGCGCGTGCGCGGCTTGTCCTGCGAACAGCGCGTGTCCTGGCGGAGACGCCCAGCCGCAGACGTGCCAGCCCAATTCCGTCCCGGCTTCGCCTCTGGCGATCAACTGCGAGTGCAAGGAAGGCTTCTTCCTCGACGGAACCGACTGCTCGCCGTGCCCCGACGGTCAGTTCTGCGTGGGAGGCACTGCTGCGCCCGGCCAGTGCCCGGCGAACTCGAACTCGCACGAGGGTGGCCACAAGTGTGTTTGCCAGCCGGGATTCTTTGGCGATAACGCGGCGTGCAACTCTTGCATTCGAGGCTCTACCTGCGAAGGCGGTGATGCTGCGCCAGTCAAGTGCACGGGCGAGGGTCGGACGGTTCGCAACAACAAGTGCGTGTGCGACGACTATTACAAAGAGAAGAATGTGAGCTGCCCCTCCCATTGCCTTTCTGGTCTGCCCAGTCTTCGCGCCAAGCCTCTCAATGACTCACGTTCGTTGATCGGTTTCTTTCTTTTTGCAGGACGGCACGTGCAAAAAACGCAATTACCAAGAGCTCGTGGACGCCGGCGTGAATGTCCAAACGTGCAGTACCGTCTCCAACTCCGAAGAGAGTGTGATTGTCAACATGGCAGGGGCTGGCAAGAGGGTAAGGCTATTCCCGGGAAAATGGTTCATTAAGGACAACAAGTGCATCAACTCGGGTGAGCGGACCAACCGCCCGAGGTCTGAAGACCCGTGCGTCATCGTGGACTGCGATTGGAACAACAACAACAAGGTGGCAACTATCACACCCAAGGAAGGCGCCAAGTTCATCGCCTGGCATGGCAGCTACTGGACGCAGCAGAATTCTGGCCAGAAGAACACCCTCTGGAATATGTGGGGAAAGGTCGACGAGGACTGCAACAACAAATGTGATAAATGGGGCGACAAGGGAGCGGTCAAGTCGATCGACGTTTGGTAAGTTGCGCTCAAGCGGCGTGACTCCAGCCCCCTCTCTTGGCCGATGCTGAGTTCTTCAGTAGATGGCATCTAGGCGAGCGGGCGCTGTGTGAGGTTGGTAGCCAACAATTAAAGAAAGCTGCCTGGTTGTTGCACTGGCTTTGATTGCTATGTGCTCCGGGTCCGCGCGCAAGGGTCCTTGGCCGCAGGGACCCTCCTCTATTCAAAATCCTGCAATATCATGCGAGTCACACCAGCATCCACGCAGTGAACGCACGATTCGGCCCCGAGTCGGTGATGCTGACCCATTGCGAATGCCAGGCACAGCTGCCTGTGCAGGGGCAGCCCAAGGTCATCGCTTCGGCACGCGACAGACGGAATTCGCGGGCGAGTCCCCTGCTCACACGCTGGCCGTGCCCGCGACGGGTCTCTGCGTGCCGGGATGCGCACCGGTCCGCCGCCCAGTCCCGTCCGAAAACCACGGCGTTCACTGGCGAGCCGAGCTCGAGGGTGTACCGTAGGGCGCCCGTCGCCACCTCCCAAACCTGGCGCAGGGTTTGGGGTCGGTGCACACCGGAGCTGGTCAGGGACAGGACGGTCAGGGACAAGATTCCGTCGACTCCGCACCGCAGGCTCCATGGAGAAAAGGAAGCAGCGAGCAACGGGCGCGGGGCGGATCGCAGGGTTCAGCGAGGCCGGGTCCGACTTTGCACGCCATGTCCGCGCCCCCCGATGCAATTAGCAAGCCGTCAATCTGCATTTTGGGGCGCGAGCTGTCAATCGCTTCTTCATGTGGGCCAGAGGGTTGGACGACGCCCATCAATGGAGCGAGAACGACCCTTCCCTCCACGGCATCAACCACTGCATGCATCAATGGCAACGTACCGAGAAAGCCACGCTCCAAACCTCGCCACGGTGACCCTGAACTTCGCATGAAGTGTCCGTTGTCCCACGAGCGCACCGGCATCCTTCAGTGCCATCATGCCCTCGCAAGCGCATAGTTTCCCTGCCCAATCTCTGCAGCGGGGCGCCGCGCCGTGTGAGTGGTCTGGAACCGGCTTCAACTTCCACACGCGCAACCGTGCGTCGCCTTTGCGCAGATGCAGCTTTGGCCAATCCATAACATCTCGCTCTATCGCCATTTTTACGCGCCTCTGGCTACATACCGTGTCCCAAATGCAAACTGACCGGTCCCAGCCACACGAAGCCAGCGTTCGCCCGTCCGGGGAGAACGCCACAGCGCGCACCGCGTTACCATGCCCTGAGAGCCGACGAGTCTCTGAGCCTGTCTTGACGCGCATACAGTCAAAGCACGTGCATCCATTGGGCCCTGCGCCAGGATGTGCCAAAGTGGCGAGGCGCCTCGGGCGGATCGCTGCCTGTAGCGACTTCCCACAGGCGAACCAAGGAGTCCGCTCCAACAGATGCGAGAAGGCGACCTGAGCACCGCCGATTTGGCACGGCCCGGCATGAGACCGCGCCCCAGCCCGTGCATCGGTGTTGGCCTCTTCAGTCAGCCCTAGGCTCTAGGCTGTGCGCAAGTGCGTGCTCTCGGCTTGCCGACAGGTGAAGCCCCTTCTGAGCAGGCCTCAAGAGTGGAAGGGGGACCTGATTGCTCGAAGGCCAGCGACAGAACGCCTCCGCTATGCGCCTCTCGAATTAGCCTCAGGGCCTGTCACCGGGCTTAGTAAACGGTGTTAGAAAGCGCCGCCTAGGGCTGTCACGCGACCAGCCTCACTGCCGGCTGCGAAAAGCAAGGCTCACAAACCCCTCCAGAGAATACGTTCCGATGACGTCTCATGCTGCACCTGTGCGTGCCAGCGCGCAGTCGGGCATCGTGCGCACCTCGCCTCGGACCACATCCCATAGAAAAAGGCGACCGTCTCGCCCGCCGGAAGCAAGCAACGCTCCCTCCGTCTCAGAGGACTGCAGCGAACAGCGCCGTAGGTGAAGGTGAATCGCGGCCTTGGTAAGAGTCCTTTTCAAGGAACTACAGCTGCATCGTGGTGAGAACTCTGGGGCAGGGCTTGCCTTTCTTGGCGCAAAGGCTACGGCGTATACTGCATCACTGTGTCCCGCTAACCTGCGATACTCCCTTCCGTCTGACGAATCCCACACCATTATTTGCTTGTCCCATCCTCCTGTTGCAACCTGCGGAGTCCAGAGCGGCACAGCACAGCCAATCAGGTTTCCGAGAAGGACAGGATCGAACATGGACCATGCGGCTCGATCAGGAGAGTATGCTGCCTTTTGTTGGGAGTATACCCGTTTTCCACATCCTGAAAATGCTATTGCGAGCACCAGTGCAGAGTGTCCAACCACTGGACACTCCTCCTTCTGCTCCTCGTCCCTCCCACATGTGCACTCCCCCTCTCCATCGTGACCGCTCACCACTACCCGAGGTCTCGGTGCCGGGCCCCGCATGTCATCTTCATGCAGCGACCAGACCTTCCAGGAGCAGTCTCTGCCTCCACTCGCCATACTTCTCCCATTCGGCGACACAGCAACGCACCGCACATGGGACGATTCGTGTGCCACGAAGTTGTGGCGGACTTTCCCAGTGTCTTGATCGAACATCGACACCCACCCGGACATGCACCCGACAGCCAGCATTCCTGGATGCGGGCCTCTCTCGCTCGCTGGTGCAGCAGCGTTGCAGAAGGTTTGTAAGTGCGATATGAAGTTTTCCCCGGCACATTCCGAGATTGTCATCTCGCGGACGAGAGTATTTACCACCGTTTGCGATTCCTGGACACACACATCAACCAGAGCACTGTGCTCTGTGCTGCTCCCGGGCGTGATGGCAGCACGCAGGCGGCGGCAGGACAAGGAGAAACCTGGCGATGGAACGAGAAGTGGAGGTGGACCTCTTAGCTGGGAGGCACTGGTGAAACAGGGTATCGAACTGCATGATAAGGTGTGCGGCGCTGCGATGCAAACCGAATGCACGTGTCGTCAGTGCTGTGCCCCCAGCTGCACCCGAAGCTGAGCAGCGAATTTTGGCCCAATGTAGGCAGACAAGAAGAAGGAGTCAGACCCAGCAACGGCGATGGCTCTACTGCGAGAAGCGATTCAGCGGTAGGAAGCCAGGCTGCCTCGCTATGTCACTGTGGCCGGCCAGTTTCTGACGCGCGCCCGTGTGGATTCAGGTACAAGTCGGCAGAGGAAGTGATGCCCGAAGGCCAAAGTTCGATGGAATTGCGATACAATATGGGTGTTGCGCATGGTACACTCGCCGGCGTCCTGAAGAAGGCGGACACGCGGAACGCCAAGGAGCAGGCAGACGAGGCGTTCGCGCAAGCGTGCAACTGCTACTCGGAGATAGTCGAGGAAGACCCAGCGCATGCCGACGCCCTCAACAACTGGGGCGCGATGCTCTCGCTCTTTGCAGAGGGGCTTTCCCGCGACAGTGCCCTGACGTTCCTCTCCGATGCGTGCGACAAGCTCACGCGCGCCAACGAGCTGGCGCCTGCGGACTTCGAGGTTCTCAACAACCACGCGGACGCCCTGGCGAGCTGGGCAGAGCTCCTGTCCACGGACGCCTCCGGGAGCGCGGTCACGAGCGGGGAGGTAGACGCGCTCTGGCAGCGAGCGTACGATGTCTACGCCCGCGTGCTCGAGCTGGCCGAGTACGACTGCGACAAGGTCAACTGCCTCTGCAACTGGAACGACGCGCTGCAGGCACCCGCCCTGCCCGGAGAGTGTCCCTCCCCGCGCGGGCCATTTCCATGCTGCAGCGTGAAGGTTTTCAGCACCGGCGCTTGGACCGCCCCCCGGGGCGAATCCAAGCTTTTCATGAACATCCAAGCTTGTGTTTTCAGTTGCCCGCCCTCGTGAGCTTACGAAGCGCGTGAAATGGCCGCAGCGGCACGCGGCCAAGCGTAGCGAGGCGGGCGACAGCGCGGGGGCGTACGGCTTGTATCAGGCCGCGACGTCGCGACTGGAGGAGGTGGGCTCGCAGGCCCTGCGGAACCAGACGTAGCAGCTGGCGTGGCGGCGTGCGCGCTGCTGCGCCAGACCGACCGTGGCTTTCCGCCCGCGCGCCTTCCGAAGCCGCTGGCGCTGACGGCTTCTGCGCACAATGGCGGCGCAGGTCGTGCGGCGGCAGCCCTTCGACTGCGACGGGCTGGCGGCGCTCGCGGAGGCGCAGAAGTCGGCGGCGGAGTGCGCAGGGAGTGGCGGCGCCGCTGCGGAGGAGGAGGCGGGCCTGCAGGCGGCAGGAGCGACGTTCCGGCGCGCGCTGACCAGCAACGCCGCGCACGCGGAGTCGCTGGCGGGGCTCGGCGAGACCCTCGTGGACCTCGGGCGCCTGCAGATGAAGCAGGGCCGCCGCGAGGAGGCCGCCGCGACGCTCGCGGCGAGCGGCGAGGTCTACTTCCGCTTCCTCCAGGTGGAGCTCCGCGCCCCGCCCCCCCTCCCCCCCGTCCCATCCCTCCACCGTACCGGACCCGGCCTCACAGTCGGCGATGCTGGTCCCGCTGGGTGGCCCAGCCGCCCCGCCTCCTCGGATCAAGGTCCGCGGGCTGACAACCTGCCCCCCCCCTACCGTCCTTCGTACTGATCGGACACGCCGCGTCACTCACCCCGTACTAATTGGACACGCCGCGTCCCTCCCCTCGTACTAACCGGACACGCCTGAAACCTAATGCCTGCTCGGCCCTGCAGGCGGACCCGACAGATACGGTCGGGCTGTACAACATGGCGTGTGCGTGCGCGCTGCTCGGGCGCGGAGAGGAGTGCGCGGGGTATCTCACACGCTGCGCGACCGCGGAGCATGCGGCAGGGGCGGACATGGCGCAGTGGGCGCGGGCCGCCGCAGAGGACAGCGACCTCGCAGGGGTGGCTGGGGAGGTGTGGTTCTCGGCGCTGCTACAGCAAGCGGCCTCTGCTCCTCTAGCTGGCCACATCCCTGGGGGGATGATGGAAGGGTGATGCAGCACATCGCCGGGTGGTTGTGAAATCTGGCGAATCTCTCAGCACGCCTGCGATACATGTTTCTGTCCCTGTGGATCCACTTGTTTTTTGTCTCACCACGGAAGGGAGGGGGCCCGCCCGCAAGAGGGTCTGCCACGGCCTAGTCTGCGCCCCCCGTTGCCGCGCACTCGCGCTCCTGCTCGCAGCGCCGGGCCAGCGGTCAGTCCTTCTGCGCAAGAGGCGGCGCCCCTCCCCGCCATCAGCGTACCCCTCGTACAAAGTGGACACGCCGCGTCCCTCACCCCGTACTAATCGGACACGCCGCGTCCCTCCCCCCGTACTGGTAAGAAGGGGGGCGCGGAGGCATTAGGGCAGGTTGTCAGCCCTCGTGCCGCGCCGCGCCTCAGACACTGCTGCGAGGGGCACGTGTAGCGGAGAGCGCAGGCAAACCGGGGCGGGAGTCGCATGCAGGGCTGAGGGGTGAGGGACGCGGCGTGTCCGATTAGTACGGGGTGAAGGACGCGACGTGTCCGATTAGTACGAAGG
>Ga0115567_10003902_pt1 | contig 14611 bp, 8 predicted proteins | sample COGITO_mtgs_1204_2_FD_88679 | JGI IMG/M metagenome (GOLD analysis project Ga0115567, IMG submission 88679) | Pelagic marine microbial communities from North Sea - COGITO_mtgs_120412 | ecosystem: Environmental > Aquatic > Marine > Epipelagic | place: Germany:Helgoland, sampling site Kabeltonne... | reverse complement strand
GAATTTCTCGGGGCTGACGCGGCCTCTGTCGGTCGCCACAGAGCGCCGCGCGCGTGTCGCACCTTGGGTGGAAAGAGCGCGTGGAAGCGTCCTCCGCGCGATATCCCCGCGCGCGCGCCATGTCGTCGGAACCATCCCCGTCGCCGCCCGCGACGATATGCCTGACCATCAAGAACCTCACGAAGCGAGATTTCACCCTCGGCGAGGTGCCCCTCGCGCTGACCGTGGGCGAGCTCAAGACTCAGATCGAATCGGAGTACGAGGGTAACCCCCCGCCCAACACGCAGCGCATCGTGTACGCCGGGGCGCTGCTCAGGGACGAATCCGCGGGCCTGGCGGACGTGGTCAAGGCTTCGGATCTCGAGCAAGCCGCGGTGGTGTTTCACCTGGTGCTCCCCGCGGAGGCGTCGTCGACGACGAGCACGCCCGCGAGCACCCCGGGCGTGACGCCGGTCCAGAGCGCCGGACAGAGCGACACACCCGTCAGCGCCGCGCCGCCGGCGACGGAGCGCGCCGCGCCCGGGACCCCGCCGCCCGCCGCGCCACCCGCGCCTCGGGAGGATCATCCGTTCGCCGGATACAGGTACCCTTCGCCGCCCGCGCGGAATCGACCGACCCAACAACCCACTCCAACCCAGACGCCTCCGCAGACGCCGCAGCCCGTGTACCCGCCCCCGTACGCGGGACTCGGCGCGCACTCGCCGCACGTGCAGGCCGTGTACGCGTCCGCGTACGCCGCGGCTTTCAACGCGTTGAGCCCGGGCGGGACCCCGGCGCCCGGAGCGCCGGTGGCGGTGCCCGTGCCCGTGCCAGTGTTCGGCTTCGGGGGGTGGCCGGGTGCTCAGGGTTGGCCGGGTGCTCAGGGTTGGCCGCCCCACGGGTACGGCGTCCCTGGGTACACAGGCGCGCCGGGGCAGCACGCGGCATATGGACAGCACGCGGTCGTCGCGCCCGCCGCGCCGGCGGTGCGCGGGTTCGATCTGAACGACCCGGACGACGCGGCGAGGGCTGTGGCGCAGGCTGTCCGCGACGGGGATCCCGTCGCCGCCGCCGCCGCAGCCGCCGCGGCAGCCGCGGGGGGCAGGCCGGTGCACGTGATGCAGATCCACATCGACCTGAGGCTGATCATGAAGCTGGCGTTCGTCGTCGCGATGGCCTCGCAGGGTGCGACGCACGTGAGGATCGGGATCTACGTGGCGATGGCGATCGTCGTGTACCTGTTTCAGACTGGCGCGGCGACGGCTTTGCTTCGAAGGTTCGCGCCGGACATGGTGGACGATGGCGCGGCCGGCGGGATGGCCGCGGGAGGTGCCGCGGGTATCGGTGCGGGTGCGGCGGATGCGGCAGGGGCGGCGGGGCCACCCGCACGTCGTCGACCGCCGCCGGGGCCCAGGACGAATGCGGTGCTGCCCGGAATGCGCGACGGGATGCCTAGGAGCTGGGTCGGCGAGATCAAGGTGCTGGTGTGCGGGTTCCTGGCGTCGCTTCTGCCGAGCTGGCAGCCGCCGGAGCTGCACAGGCATCCCCGACCCGGGGCTGCCGCCGTCGCTGGGGGCGAGCGCCCGCATCAAGATTGATGAAGGGGTTGAGAAAGTTCTTTCCCTACAAAGTTTAGCTAAAATGAATACGATTCTTTTCACGCGAACGCGGTTACCCTCCACCTCCGAGGCTGTTCATGCCGGCCCTCGAGGCACTCCCGCTCTCCGACGCCCTGCTCGGGTGCCTGTGGTGCCCACCCCCGTTCATCTGCTTCGGCGAGAGCGTCAGCTGCGACTCGTTCCTGGTGAGGAAGTTTTCGTTGAGCGCTCCGATTCCCCGTCTCACGTTTTCCAGCCTATCCCCCCGCCGCTTCTCCGCGTACCTCTCCCACGCGTACCAGCTGATCCCCACCGAGTTTAGACTGAGCCCGAGCACGTTCGTCAATCCCCAAGACACCGAGAACGCGAACAGACCAGCCACCCCTTGCACCACGCTCTTCGTCCTGCCCACCACCGAGGTGGTCAGCGCGTCGTTGAGTTGCGTGCAGAGATAGGTGGCGTAGTTCAACACAAAGGCACTGGCGCACGACGTGATGAACGCGGCGAGGAAGGCAGTCTCCGTGACGTGCGGGTAGCTCATCACCCCGGCGACCTCCCCGGTGAGGATCGTGATGGCGAACGACAGCGGCGTGGACCACAGCGAGTTGTACAGCAACAAGGTGAACGAATCGAGCTGCAGCTCATCTCCGAGCTTGCCCACCAACACCACGTAGCACGCGGTGCACGCCGCGGACGACAGCGCCAGCACGTACCCGAGCGGTTCGAAGTGCAAGTCCCCGAACCCCGCGACGAGTCCACCCACGGTCGTGACCCACACCGCCATCTGGATCCGCGTCGCCGGGACCCGCCCGCGAAGGATGTAGTCCAGAAGCATGACGAACGGCGTGGTGCTGGACTTTAGGATGCCGTACATGGGTATGTTCACCAGCACGAGCGCGGACATGTCCAAGACCAACTTGAGTTGGAACACCGCGGACACGGTGAACACGCGCTTGAAGTGGTCCACGTTGAACTTCCCGAGCTTGATGACGCCGAAGCGGCTCAGCGTGAAGATGGCGAGCACGGTGAAGACCGTCTGGCCGGAGACCAGGCTCGCGGGGTACCTGTACCTCCACACCTCGAATATCGCCTTGTTCAGGAACACGGACGCGACCGACATGGACCCGTAGAACACCGCGGCCCAGATCCCAGCCCAATTCCTACGATCCTTTCCCTTGGGGTTGTCGTGAAGGTCCTGCTTGACGCCGTTCACGAGCCCACCCATCTTCCCAGCCATCTTCTTAACCTTTCACCGTCAGCGTCGAAACGTCTCGATCCTCCTCCTCCGCGCCCCTTTTGCCCGACGCCCCTTCACCGCACAGAGGCTAAGCGTGCACACCCACACCTAACCCACGAACGGAGTGAATCACCGACGTCCCAGAGGTCGTGCTCGGCCCTGGCGCTTCTATCGTCTGGCCGAGGGTTCGAAATCTTGACTTGACCTCGCACCCAAAAACCTCGAAATCGTATAAGCGGCCAGGGATTATTTCCAACTGTTTGCTCGTGTGTTTTCTTTGGATAAAGTGTCTAACTAAGGTTAAAATAATGCTATTTCGAGTTTATCTAAGAGTTACTACGCCACTGCACCCATGCAGTGCAAAAGTTGTCTGCACGTGCCCGCCAGCTCCTCTGACCCGGCGGTGTCCACCGCGCGTCTCAGCGCGCTCCTCACCTCCGGCACCGACTCAGCGAGCGCCTCGAGCATCGCGTCGTCCCCGGCGATCAGCGCCGTGACCAGACGCGCCGCCGCCATCCTCACGCCGTCGTCCAGCCCGTCATCCGACAGCGCCGCAGAAGCCGCGCCGACGAGGAGACTCGCGTGTCTCGCGTTAGCCGACCCAGTCGCCTTCACCACCTCCTCCGTGGACACATCCGCGGTGTTCAACGACGTCGTGGCGATCGACACCATGGCGCACTGGAACGCCGCCGCGCGAGTCGCGTCGTCGGCCGTCGTCTTCGCGACGGCTATCCGGGCCAACGCCGGAAGCGCCTTGTTGGCGTACGCCGCCGCGGCTTCCGCGTCACCCGGGGGCCTTCGAGCGACCGACACGAGGACGTTGGCGAGCGCCAGGCGGGCCTGGGTCGACGCGTTCGGGTCTTTCGGGGAGGTCCACGCCGGTGCGTCGGTTCCCGCGAGCGCGGCGAGGATACCGTCGAGCGTGGCGCTTCGCCTGGGCCGGGAGGGGCGACTCTTTGAGGATGGTACCGTCGTTTCGTCCTCGTCGCCGTCGAGCTCCGTGATGAGCGGCTCGCGCTCCACCGATCGCGTCTCCCGCGTCGCGAGTGGATCGACGTAGATCTTCGCGAATGACTTCGCCATCGAATCGCCCGTCTCGGTGGGCTCGAGGAGCCCGCCGTCGCGACGCCGGGGCTCATCCGGAGAGTCATCCGGAGAAGAATCGTCCTCGAGCTCGGCGCGAATCAGCGCGGCGAGAGTCTCCATCGCGCCCATCTGCGTCTTCTGCGTCTCCACGTCGTTCTCAGCGACGACCCTATCGCCGAGGACCCCGGTGACACACGCGCGCGTCGACGCCGGGGACGCGTCGGGTGAATGCGCGGGACACGCGTCGACGCCGCGGAAGGCGAGCGAGGAGCAGAGCGAAAACATACACGCTCGAGCCGCTGCGAGCTCGTCAGCCTCGAGCGCCGCCGCGAGACGTGTCGCGCGTGTATCCGCGGCGGCGTCGGGGTGCGCGCGGCCGTGCAGCTCCGCGGCGACCCTGCGCACCTCGTCGTGCTCGCCGCCCCGCCCCTTGGAGAGCGCGCGGTCCAGTAGCAGGTCGGGAACCGAGGGAACCTCGTCGCAGAGCAGGTGGTCGTCGTCCCAAGCCTCCAGCGGAAGCGTCCGCAGCAACAGAAGCGGCGCGAGGCGCCCGAACACCTCGTGCGTGTTCGCCGACGTGTTGGACGCCGCGGGTTGTGACGCCATGGCGGCACGCGCGGCGGCGAAGGTCTCACGGCACGCGGGCGGCTCCCCGGTTCGGCGAGCCAGCGCTGAGGCTGCTTTTATAATAACCGCCACGCCGGGGTTCCGCAGCGCCGACGCCGCCACGCCGGCGGCCACCTCCACCGCCTGGCCCTCGGTCAGCGTCTCTGACCACCTGCCGAGGATGGACACCGCGCGTGATTCATTCGTCGGGTCGTCAGTCACCGCGTTCGTCACGCGGATATCCCCTGCGTGTTTCTCCCCCGCGGAGACTTCGGAGGTTAATCCAACCGGGCTATGAACGCAGGCTATGAACGCGTCCAGCGCCGCGCGCGCGCCCATCGTTTCCGTCCACGCGCGCATGGCGTGCACCGCGCTCTCACCCGCGGCGCTCCGCTCCCGATCGTCCTTCGCGGTTAAAGCACGGAGGAGGGGAGGGAGGACGTCTTGGATGCGGAGCGCGGAGAACGCCGCCGCCGCGGACTTTCTCACCGCGAGCGCCGGGTCCCTCAGCGCCTCGAGCAGCGCGTCGGTCGCCGCGGTGACCTCGGACGCGCGCGTGTCCGCGCCGGTGATCGCGAGTACCTCCCGGAGCACCGCGAGCGCGCTCCGCCGTGCATCCTCCGCGTCGTGGCCGCACGCACGAAGCACGCGCGCGAGGCCCGGTCGAGCGCCCGCGCGCGTCGACTCATACGGCTCAGCCGCGACGAGCGCGGCGGCGAGCGACGCGAGTCCCAGAGCCGCCGGCCCGCCCGTCGCGTCTTCCAACAGCGGCAACAGCCCCTCGAGCAGCGCAGCCTGCTCAGGTCCCCACCCGCCGTGTTCACTGACGAGCGCGGCGCGTACGATCGACGCGGCGAGTTCCTGCGCGACGGCGCTCTTCGACCCGAGCGCGGGCGGCAGCGACGCCGCCGCCGCCGCCCTCAGCGCCCGCCTCGCCTCCCCATCGCCGCCGCCGTCGCCCGCGGCCAGACCCAGCTGCCCGACGAGCAGGCCGGTGGAGATGAGCGCGTGCGTGAGCGTCTCACTCGCGCTTCTATCTTCGGACGAGGCTGCGACGGCGGCCGTGTTCAACCACCGCGACAGGCGAACCGCTCCGACGTTTTCGTCCTCCTCCCCGCCGTCGCCCCTGCCGTCCCCATCCCCCGCCGCACCGACGATCCCGTCCAGCCCACCCTGCACCGCGAGCAACGGCGCCCAGTCCTTCCACGCGCCGGCCAGCGCGGGCGACCACGCCTCCGCGTCCCCGCCGGTCGCGACGCGTTCGATGCGTCGCGACGCCTCCCTCGCTGCCAGTCTGGGCGCCGCGCACGCCACCGGCCACCACCCTCCCACGGCATCTGTCACCGCCTTTAGGTGGGGCACAGCGCGCCACAGCGCCCTGTGGTCCACGACGGCGAGCCTCGCGGTGATCGCGAGCAGACAGTCGGCCGCCTCCGCCTGGAGACGGGTCGGCGCGTCGCCCTCGTTCTCCGCGACAGTCGCGAGCAGGCCCGGCGCGATTAGATCCGGCGAGCACGACGGGGGCATGCCGTCCACGAGGGTCAATGCGGCGTGGCGGAGCGCGATGCACGCGGCGAGCCGAGGGCGCTTCGGCGTTGACGGTGTGCATCGAGACGCGAGGGCGGCACCGACTCGCGCGGCGCATTCGTCCCCCGCGCCTCGCGGCGACGGGGCGAGCAACCACGCGACGATTCGCAGGGCGATCTTCCTGGACTTGGCGGTCGCTTCGATCCCGCCCGCGACGCCCCCCGCGGGACGGACGATGTGTTCGAGCATCGGATCCACCACGGGATACGCCGTTACCGCGCGCGCGTCGTCGACGGCGGCGACGTCGGCTCCAAGAAAGGCGGCGATATCGTCGAGGGCGTCCGCGAGCTCTCGCGCCATCTTCGTCGCGGTTTTGCCGCCACCGCCCGACGCCCCTCGATCGCCGCCCGCCGCGCGGAGATCCATCGCGCGACGCAGCGCCTTGGGCTCCTGGCATCCGAGCACGACTCTAAGAGCGGGTCCGAGCCGCTTCAAGGGCTCGACCCGCTGCGCCGCCTCCTCCATGGCGCCCAGACTATGGCTTCACCACCGCCGCTCGCTCATCGTCTTCTGGTCCGAGTTTTCGGAGTCCAGTCAGCTCGATGCGTTAGGTATGCGAAAGCCGGCGTTCGGCCGCGCGCCACTCACAGACGCGCCGATTTGACGTCGGTTGAGCGATGGCGGCGATATTTGCATCGTACACAGCGCCGTCGTCGATCCGCGGGGAGCTTCATCGGATCCGACGTGCGAAGGCCGCGCCGCGCTCCGTCGCGGTTCCGGCGGTTCCGGCGAGAAAAGATGACATTACCCTCGTGAGGGCGAACCTCTACTCGGGGCTCCCTTCCCGTGCGCGTGGGGGTCCACTCCGGCACCGCCGCGTCCACAGAGCTCCAACGCTCATCGCGTCGGATGCGGCCAAGGAAGATGGGGCGGTCGAGCTCTCCGACGGGGCCACGCTGGACCACAAGGCTGAGCTCTCGGCCGTGGTCAAGTTCGCGGTGCCGCTCCTCGCCACCAACATCGTCACCCCGCTGCTGACGATGACGGACACCGCGTTCGTGGGCCGGTGCGCCGCCGACAGCGTCATCCAGCTCGCCGCACTCGGCGTGTCCACCCCGCTCACCGACTACACCGTCTCACTCGCCGCGTTCATCCCCGCCGGCCTCACCAACATCATCTCCAACGGAATCGCCAGGGGCGAGGGCAAGACGAGCCTCGCGTCCAAGACGTACGGCGCCCTCATCGTCTCCATCACCCTCTCCACCATCGTCACGATCATCCTGAACGTGTGGCCCGAGCAGCTCCTCACGTTGTTGAAGACCCCGCCCGAGGTGATGGCCACCGCGATTGAGTACACACGGATAAGGTCAATCGCCATGCCGGCGGCGTACCTCACGGCGGCGGCCTACGCGGTGCTGGTGGCGCGCAAGGACACGACGTCGCCGCTCGCGTGCGTGTGCGTCGCCGCGGTGGTTAACGTCGTGCTGGACTGGATCGCGGTCGGGGTGATGGGCAAGGGCGCGGCTGGCGCGGCGTGGGCGACGACGGCGGCGCTCTACGCGGGATGCATCGCCATTTGCACGGTGCTCAAGCGCAAGGGATTCACGGATGCGTTCCCGTGGGGTCAGTTTCGGTGGAAGGATCAGTTGGCGCCCATCATGGGGTTCGCGGGGCCCATCACGTTCCTGGTGTTCGCGCTGTTGTCCATATACACCACGCTGATCATCATGTCGAACTCCCTGGGCGTGACGGTGTCGGCGGCGCATCGCATCGCGGGAAATGTCTTCGCCGTCGCCGTCCTCTGCGGCGATCCGCTCATCCAGGGTGGCCAGGCGTTCATGCCGCGGTACCTGCTGCCGGAGGTGCCGCGCAGGTTAGCCGCGCGGAAGATGGCCGGCTTGTTGCAGAAGGTTGGGCTCTTCACCGGGTTCAGCGCGTCGAGCATGTGCGCTTTGGTGTGTCTCTTCGGGGGCGCCGCGTTCACCAGGGACGCCGCCGTCATCGCGCAGCTTCGCGCGGTGGTGGTGCCGGTGTGCGCCGCGGTGGTGACCAACATCGTGAGTAAGAGCATGTACGGGGTGACGGTGGCGGCGAAGCAGTTGGGGTTCCTGGCGGCCATCACCGGCGTCGGCCTAGCCGGTTTCGCCGGGAGTCTGTGGTGGTTCAAGCACAACCTGGTGGGTTCGGAGCTGTATTACTGGATGTGGTGGGTCGTGGCGGGGTACTACGGTCTGGCGATCGCGGCGATCCAGGTGAGGTCGTTCGGTGTCCCAGGGGTGATCAAGGGGTCGTTCCACGACGATCAAAAGGACGTGACCGCTCCCGCTGCGGCGTGAATGAGTAGACTACTTGTACGTTGTCGTGCCATCTCAGATTCGAGTAAAACGCGTATAAATGTGAACGGAGGGTAATTGTGAACAACTCCAGTTCCGCGGGCGCCGACCGGGCGGGTTAGGGAACCACGTCTTCGATTCAGGCACCTCTATTCCAGAGCCGCGGCCGACACGGTTCGTCGGCGTCGTACGTCATGTACGCGTCGAGGTGGCTCACGCTGGTGCTCTCCCAGTTCGTCATGGTGTCGTCCGGCACCCTCTACCTCTTCCCGGTGTACAGCCCGATGCTCAAGCACAGGTTGGACCTGACGCAGGAGGAGGTCAACTTCGTTGGGAGCGCCGCGCACTTCGGCGCGTTCTTCTCGGTGTTCGGGGGTTTCTTCTACGACGCGTTCGGGCCGCGCGCCACGCTCACGCTGGGCGGCGCGCTCAAGCTCGGCGGGTTGACGACGATGGCGCTGACGATCCAGGGCGTCGCGCCCCAGAGCCACCGCTTCGCCGCGTTTTGCGCGTGGGTGTTCGGCACGGGCTGCTCCACGTCGCTGACCGCGTCGCTGGGCGCCAACTACGCCACGTTCAAGGATCACAGCCTGCACGGCCGGCTCGTCGGCCTCATCCTCGCCTTCTTCGGTTTGAGCAGCGGGATCCTATCCCTCGTGTACGACGTCTTCTTCACCTCGCCGGTGTCCTTCGTGTACTTCCTGGCGCTGTTCGCGGGGGGTACGGACCTGTTCGCCGCCACCCTCGTGGGCTCCCCGAAGACCCTCGCGCTCCCCGACGAGGCGGAGAGCGGCGGGGAGGGACGTAACCTGCCTTTGGGCGGCGTGGGCCCCGCGCCGTCGGGAACGCTGGGAAAACTCTTCGGCGCGGCGGACCAGGACGCCAAGCTCTCCCGCGGGCTCACCTTGTGCGGCGCGGTGGCGGTTCACGTCGCGGTGAGTGCGTTACTGATCCAGTCCGCGAGCGGCGCGGCGGCGGTGACGGTGACGTGCCTGCTGGTCACCGGCGCGCTCATGTCGGCGCAGTCGTGGTCGTTGCTCGGCGGCGGCGGGAAAGTGGTGTTCCGGCGTCACGAGATGGCCAACGTGGACCCGCGGTCGCACGCCGCGAACAAAGCCGCGCTGGAGGGATTCAGTCCCGAGAAGCTCCCGTTCCTTGTCGACTTTTGGTTGTTCTTCACCGCCATGATGCTCGGCATCGGCGCGGGGGTGACGGTGGTCAACAACCTGTCGCAGATGGTGTCGGCGTACCCTTCCCTCGCGCCCGACGCCGCCGCGACGTCCCGGTCCCTCATGAAACTCCTCGCGTGCACCAACACCCTCGGGCGGCTGGCGTCCGGGTCGCTATCCGATAAACTCGCGCACAAGGTCGGCAGAGTGCAGTTCACCGTCTACCTACTCGCGTTGATGGCGCTCGGTCAGTTTGCGTTGGCGATTGGTTTAGGCGGGACGACGGCGCCGATGGTCGGTTTGGTGGTGGGCGTCGTCGTCGTCGGTTGGGCGTTCGGCGCGTTGTTCTGGGCGACGCCGCTGCTGGTCATGGAGCTGTTCGGCCCGAAGAACTTCGGCGCGAACCGCGGGCTCGTGGGCCTGTCTCCAGCGATCGGCGGGTACGTCATGAGCACGGTGATTGCCGGTCGGGTGTACGCGGCGAGCGCGGGGGTGGATAACAACTGCGACGCGGGCGCGGCGTGTTACAGAGCGACGTGGTGGTTCAACACGTTCGCGGTGGTGGGTGCGACGGGGATGATGTGGTGGTTGGCGAGGCGACGGGCGCGGGGGCGCGGGATGGGGCCGGTCAGTTAGAACGTCGAGCGACGAGTGGCCTTCGACGGTGCCGAGTGTGAAACAGCTCAGACGAACTCCCATCTGGTTGCCAAATGAATCGCATTCGCCCCATTTCCATTTGCACCTCTTCGCCTTCGAGAGCCCCCGGCTTTCTGGGCTCTCGCCCAATCAGAATGCGAGAAGGCTTCCCGTAAATTTGGCCGCGAATTAATTAACTCAAAAAGTCCCATTGGTCGAACCCGAACCGCGACGCTTCATGGACTTTCGGTGGGCTCGGCCGCCCCCGAAAAAGCGCGAAGTGATCCGCGGCATCTCACTCCGAAGTACACACGCACGGTACAGTCAAGATGGCTGCTATCGCCATTTCCACCCCCATCGTGGCCAGGGCCCCCGTGGTCGCCCGCCGCGCGCGCGTCACCGCCCGCGCGGCCGTCGCGCCCGCCGCGAAGCCCGCCGTCTCCATCGGCGCTCGCACCATGATGTCCGGCTCCCGTGTCGAGTCCCGCACCATGCAGGTCGCCTCCGGCCGCAAGGCCCTCGTCTGGTGAGCACCCGGTACCCGATAAAATCATTTCACGGCGCACTGTGGTATCTTCCCGTGTGGGTAGAGAGTCTCGCGCGTCGCGTAACCCCCCGTCCGCCGGCGTCGGCCGCGGTGCTTTTTCGGGATCGTCAAAAACCGGAGGGTTTGAGACGCCGCAAAAATGCACAGCCAAACGCGGTGAGATTGATTCTCAGACACTGACCGACCCACCCACCCGTCCTTCTCTGTTCAGCAACGCGGGCGGCGTCCAGAAGGCTGCCCCTGGCGAGGCCAAGAAGGTGTTCGGCCTCAACCTCCCCGAGAACGAGTCCCTCTCCTTCCTCATCCTCGCGGGTGGCTCCCTCGGTTCCGCCCTCGGGTTCGCCGCGCTCCAGGAGGGTGTGTTTCGCATCCCGGGTTTCAAGTTTGGCGCGTGGATGACCATCCTCACCACCTTCACCTACTTCCTCTGCGGTGCCCTCGAGATGAAGCTCACCGGCGACTCCCGCAAGGCGTCCTGGAAGAACTACGGTATCCTCTCCGTGTACACCTACGGTGGTATGGCGTTGACCAACTACGCCCTCGCGTACCTCAACTACGCCACCCGCATTGTGTTCAAGTCGGCGAAGATCATTCCAGTGATGGCCTTCTCCGTGCTCATCGTCGGCAAGAAGTACTCCTGGAAGGAGTGGTTGTCCGCCGCCATCCTCGTCGCGGGTATCGTGCTCTTCACCCTCGGTGACGTCGCGTCCTCCCCCGCCTTCGCCCCCATCGGCGTCGCCCTCATCGGCGGTGCCCTCTGCGTCGACGCCATCTGCGCCAACTTCGAGGAGAAGAACTTCTTCCGCTGCGAGAACCCCTCCACCACCCAGGAGGTTCTCTGCTTCGCCTCCCTCATCGGTACCTTCTACGGTCTCATCCCCTTCCTCGCCTCCGGCAAGGCTAGCGTCGCCATCGCCCACTCCATGCAGTACACCCAGGTTGTTCCCATGATCATGGGCTTCTCCGTCCTCGGCTACTCCTCCGTGTCCTTCATCCTCTCCCTCATCAAGTACTACGGCGCTACCGAGGCTGAGATCATCAAGTCCCTCCGCAAGGTGCTCTCCATCGTGATCTCATTCATCCTTTTCCCCAAGGCGCTCAACTGGAAGTACATCGCCGGTTTCGCCGCCGTCCTCGTCTCCACCGCCTACACCTTCTACCTCAAGGGTGAGAAGAACAAGGCCAAGGAGGCCGCCAAGGCTGCCTCCGCCTAAGCGTGTTGACGTGATTGGGAAAGTTTAGGAAACTCGTGCAACGGGAGCGGGAGGATGGACGGACCATCGACCGCGAGTTGCACGAGCGCACGCATGCCGCATACTTATTAACAAATTCTTTAGCACCACGCTCGCGTGGCGCAGTAGCGATTAGCGCCTCGCACACTTTGTGATCAAATAATAATCAAAGGTTGAGAAATTTTGCACGTCCTCGCCCGGTGTGGTCCCTCGGCAACCTACGCGCCAACCTACATTTATCGAAGGAACGCGTTGGTTCGATTTCAAGCGATGTGAATTATTGAATTCCAATGATTGCTAAGTAATTTTACTCAGGCTTGGGTACTCCGCACCCAACCGATTCGCCAAGATCATGAGAACCCTCCGTTCAACCGCCCCTGCCACCGCAGCGCTGCGGTGCATAAAAGAATAGTATTATGCTCTGCGTAGTATGTCTAAGATGTTTCTTCCATGAAGAACCCGCGTGCTGATAGATAAATATGCGCACGGCGCTGATGAGCTTCCTTCAACGCCGCGCCGACACGATTCTAACCGTTCCAACCGACTCGTGAAATTTAGGCCGCGTCGAAGTCCACCGGGTCAGACTTGAAGCCCGTGAACAGGAGGACGGTGATGGCCTGGAGCGCGGCGATGGGGAAGAAGAGAGACCAGCCCCAAGAGCCACCGGAGACGGAGAAGAAGTAGCCGGTGAAGAAGGTGGAGAGGGTGGACGCGATGGCCGCGGCGGTGTTGGTGATGCCGAGCATGACGGACGCGTACTTGGGGGACATGTCCTGGTGGCCGCAGAAGAGGCCGGTGCGCACCCACGCACCCATACCGAAGCACACGGTGAGGAGGGACATCACGGTGATGACGGTGGTCTGGGTTACCGCCTCGGGGGGGGTGGAGTTGACCACGAGTCCGACGAGGGCGAGGCAGACGGCACCGCCGCCGAAGCAGAGCGTCTGCGAGAGCTTGCGGACGTTGGTGCGGGTCATGCCGTTCTTCTCCCAGCCGTCGGCGGTGGGCGCGACGATGGTGGTCACCGCGACGGTGGCGAGGTAGGGGAGAATGGAGAGGAAGGAGGACTTCGCGAGGGTCACGTTGAGCGAGGAGGAGAGGAAGGAAGGGAGCCACGCGAGGAGACCGTAGGAGAAGTAGTTCCAGGTGAAGTGCGCCGCCATGAGGGCCCAGAAGGACTTGTTCTTGAAAAACTTGCCGATGGGGATGGGGGCAGCCTTCTCGCCGGCGGCCTCCTTGGCCTCACGCGCCTCCTTCTCCTCGGGGGTCTCGCGGGCATCGGTGGTCTTGTCGTTCATGTAGCCGATGCCCCACCAGGCACCCCAGATGAAACCGAGGACACCGAAGAGGTAGAACACCGCGGGCCAGCCGCCGAGGAAGAGGATGATGGGGGGCGCGATGATGAGGCCGGTGAGGGATCCGACGTCGAGGCCGCCGAAGGTGGCGGTCACAGCCTTGGAGCGCTGGGAGCCGGGGATACCCTTGGCGAGAACGCCGGTGGCCGCGGAGGGCGCCACGCCCTCGCCGAGACCGACGAGGAAGCGGGAGACGAGGAGCGCGGTGAAGGAGAAGTTGGCGCACGCGGGCGCGATGAGGGTACCGAAGGACCAGAGCATCACACCGGCGAAGAGCACGATCTTGCCGCCGTACTTGGCCGCGAGGTAGCCGCCGGGAACCTGGGTGAAGGCGTAGCCCCAGAAGAAGGCGGACTGGACGAGACCCTTCTCGACGGAGGTCCAGCCGAAGGACTGGGCCATGGGCACGATCGCGACGGACATGTTCACCTTGTCAAGGTTGCAGAGCACGAAGGCGCAGAACAGGGCGAAAACCATGGACCAGCGCTTCTTCTGGCCGCCCTCGGTCATGTCGAAACGGACGTCCTCGGGGACGGTGTCCGCGACGACGGGACCACCACCGCCGGCGGTGACGACCTGGGCGTCACCGCGCTTGGCCTGCACGACGGGCGCGGGGCGCGCGACGGCGGCGATCGTGGAGATACCCATGCGCACGGCAGATTTGCCGGGGATCTGAACAGCCGGAACCGCGGCGGCGCGGACGGTGCGAACGGAACCGCGCGCGGATGCGCGGGCACCGGTGAACACGGCAGCCTTAGCAGGCATAGCCGACATGACGAAGGACATTTCTCACCGACCTATGCCGATCGGCGGTCGTATGATGTGGAGTGATCCGCCGAATCGCCGCCGTCTGGGCTTTTATTGAGAAAAGCAAACCCTGTCGTCATCCACAAACCCTGAAACGTTGGTTTATTTGATCGGGCATCTCTTTTCGGGTTTTAAATCCTCAAAAAGGACGCGGGGCGAGCGAAAAGGAATTTTACAATTTCAGAAAGTTTCAAGACTGGTTTGCACACAGAGTCCAGAGTCGGTTACGTGTAGAACCAAAAAACGACGGTTGGAGGGCCATTTTGCGGCTCGAGCCTCTTCGAATTTGGTAAAGGGCGAGACACGTGTGTGACTGTGAGACACCGAGTCGGGGGATTCTAATCCAAAACCGGATTTTTGCCTCCCTTCCCGCCCACGGGGGAGGCAAACAGGTTGTCTTCGCACACTTGGTTCGGACTGGATCGCAAAAAATTACAATAAACGTGTTGCGACGAGTCAGACAGCTAGCTAGCTAGGTCTGCCACTCTGGCCTCGGGAG
>Ga0115567_10003901_pt1 | contig 14614 bp, 12 predicted proteins | sample COGITO_mtgs_1204_2_FD_88679 | JGI IMG/M metagenome (GOLD analysis project Ga0115567, IMG submission 88679) | Pelagic marine microbial communities from North Sea - COGITO_mtgs_120412 | ecosystem: Environmental > Aquatic > Marine > Epipelagic | place: Germany:Helgoland, sampling site Kabeltonne... | reverse complement strand
TATTTAGGTAATAAATCAGATAGCGATACCGAATCCTTGATATTAAACAAACGACAAAACTCTTGGTACAACATATGTGTGCCGTTTGCTTTGCCCTCCAAGGTATGGCCGGCAATGTGTGGGCTTGTTAAGCGCAGATAAGGAATTAACGATGTTCGTATATTAGGTTCATTTTCCCATACGTCCAAGACTATATTCAGTCCTGCGATGCCTTTCTTTTCTCTGTTCCTAAGCGCAGTAAGTAAAGCATCGTTATCAATAAGTTCACCTCGCCCGGCGTTTATTAGATATTGCGAAGGGCTTAATGCATTAAGCACTTGAGCGTTAAACATATGTTTAGTTGGATACAACGAATGACTGTTAAAGGGTGCATGTACACAGATAATATCAGCTGCCATAAGATCTTCAAAACATGCATAAGAAGTATCAGTATTCTTACATACGCTCTGAATCAGCTTTTCACTTAATTCTTTATTTTTTTCATTCTGCTGAGGAGGGTCGTATACAAGCACCTTAGCGCCTAATGCTTTCACGGCATCGGCAACACGGCTACCAACATTGCCGTTCCCTACTACGGCAACCTTTTTATCCTTAATCAAAAACTTGTCTTGTGTTGCTAGGCTTAACAGCGCGCATATCACATACTGGGTGACAGCTTGTGCATTGCAACCACCTGCGACATACCAATTAATATTTTTTGCCTCTAATGCAGAAATATCAAGATGATCATGACCCGCGGTAGCGGTAGCTACAAACCTTAGCTTAGGCATTTTCGCCAATAATGCTTCATTCACTGTGGTTGTAGAGCGCACTAACAAACATTCTGCATCTAAGAGGTGCGCTGCCAGTGCGTCGTTATAAATATTCTGAGAAGCATTTAAGGCGAGGTCACCTGCGCTGAAGGTTATTAACTCCCCTTGAGAATTAAAGAAGTCGTGCCAATAAGGCATAGCTTTGTCTAGCAATATTTTCATTTGGGTATAACTTTTACAATTTTCAGTTTTTGAAATCAGGACACATACGGTCAAGCTTTCTTAATATGCCCGGCCAGGCAAGTTTTCCGCCAGCCGCGTTCGTAACTTCAGAAGCTTGCATCTTTATGCCTGCCAAAATCTGAGCATTAATCGTTACTAAAGGTTCGTTAGTAGCCTGCGCTTTAAGTTGAATTTCACATGCGCGCTGCAAAATAAACATAGCTAAAAAAGTATCTGGAATACTGTCTGTACAGGTGAGTAATCCGTGGTTGCGCAAAATCATGAAGTTAGTACTGCCTAGATCTGCTACCAAGCGCGCTTTTTCTTCAACATTTAAAGCAACACCCTCATATTCATGATAACTAAGCGAGGCAAGTGCGAATAGGGATTGCTGGCTGTAAGGTTTGAGACCTTCCTTAAGTGTCGATATTGCCACACCTGCTGTGGTGTGCAAATGCATTACGCACTTTGCGTCGTCTCTAGCTTCGTGTACCGCGCTATGAATAACAAAACCTGCTGGATTAATATCAAAATCGCTGGGCATGGCTTTGTTACCTTGTAAATCGACTTTGACTAAGCTCGATGCGGTAACTTCTTCGAACAACATACCATACGGGTTGATCAAAAAGTGATGTTGAGGTCCGGGCACGCGCGCAGAAATGTGCGTAAACACCAAGTCATCCCATCCATAATGCGCGACCATCCTGTAACAGGCAGCCAAATCAATTCTAGTTTGCCATTCTACGTCTGAAACCTGCGATTTAATATCCATGAATTAATCCTTAAAAACTTAGCTATTTGACGTTGCTGAGTGCTATTTATTATCTTAAGTTTAGGTTATTTAGTTTTTAGGCTCATAAAATCATAAAGGGCTGGCAAACGCCAACCCTTTATTTTCATGATAAATATCAATGTGACTAATCGGTATAACGCTTGAACACTAAGCTTGCGTTTGTGCCGCCAAAGCCAAAGCTGTTTGACATGACAACATTCAAAGTGGCCTTAGTAGGCTTGGTAATAATATTGAGCCCTTTAGCCGCTTCGTCTAAATCATCAATATTAATAGACGGACAAATAAATCCGCCCTCAAGCATCAGCAGTGAGAAAATTGCCTCGTGCACGCCGGCGGCACCTAAAGAATGCCCAGTCAATGACTTTGTGGCGCTAATCGCAGGGCTGTTTTCACCGAATAGAGCTTGTATTGCCTCAAGTTCTTTTACATCACCTACTGGCGTAGACGTACCGTGGGTATTTAAATAGTCTATAGGTTCATCTATATCTTTTAGCGCTTGGCGCATGCATCTGATTGCGCCTTCTCCACTTGGTGCAACCATGTCGTAGCCGTCTGATGTTGCCCCGTAGCCTACAATTTCTGCGTAAATTTTGGCGCCACGGGCTAAGGCATGGTCTAACTCTTCAACAACCACCATGCCACCACCACCGGCACTTACAAAGCCGTCTCTGTTTGCGTCGTAGGTACGTGACGCAGCGGATGGATTATCGTTATATTTTGTAGACAAAGCGCCCATAGCATCGAACTGACCAGAAAGAGACCAGTGTAGTTCTTCTCCGCCGCCGGCAAATACCATTTTTTGCTTGCCCAATTGAATCATTTCAAGCGCATTGCCAATGCAATGCGCGCTAGTAGCGCAAGCTGATGAAATAGAGTAGTTAACGCCTTTAATCTTAAATGGTGTTGCTAGGCAAGCCGACACAGTGCTACCCATGCAGCGCGTTACCATATACGGGCCTACACGCTTGACCCCTTTGTTGCGCATAATGTCGGCAGAGTTCACTTGATTTTCTGAACTAGCACCACCAGAACCGGCAATAATACCGACATCTTCGCTAGAGTATTGATCTACCGTTAAACCAGCATCATCTATAGCTTGCTGCATGGCTAAGTACGCATAACTTGCAGCGTCACCCATAAAACGCAGCGCTTTACGGTCGATGTGTTCTTTTAGCTCAATTTTAACATCGCCCCACACTTGGCTTCTTAAGCCAGCATCTGCAAATTGCTGTGAAAAAGTAATGCCAGACTTTCCATGTCGCAACGACTCTCTAACTTCGTCGACATTGTTTCCAATACTAGATACGATACCTAAGCCCGTGATTACCGCTCGTTTCATTTTTCACCTTTTGTTTTTTATTGTTGTTAGTAAATAACTGAACGTTGATTATAACTTTAATCATCATTATTTAATGCGCTAAATAAACGCATTTTGATGATAGATGTGGCATGCCAAAATTTAGTATACTAGGTATATTACCGATTTTACCGATAAAACTGGTCTGCTCTTATGCGTATAATGTGGCATAAACTCACATTTTTTAACAGATGTTTTGCTTTTCAAGGCCTATTTTTATACGAGTCTAGCGTGCTCTACAACGCTAGGTAAGGCCGTTTAAGGCACAACGATGTATAAGTTAGTGTATTAATTATTATGAAAGTAACGTCGGCAAATATAAGCTTTAATCCCGAGAACACACCAACTTCGCAAGACTTCAACGATGTTTACTTCTCAAATACCAATGGCGTTGACGAAACTGACTACGTATTTATTGGGGGTAACGACCTGCTTAGTAGATGGGAAAACCATACTCACGCTAATTTCTGTATTGCCGAAACGGGATTTGGTACTGGGCTTAATTTTTTTAGAACAATCCAGCATTTCAAATTCTTTCGGCAAAAAAATCCTGAACATCTGTTAACAAATCTACATTTCATTTCAACCGAAAAACACCCATTAACAAAAGCTGACGCAAGTAATATTTATCAAAAATGGCGAAATGAACGATTTTTAGTCTCCTGTGACGATGAATATGCTGACTTAGCTCAGTGGATTAGGCAGTACCCTCTCGCGGTCGAAGGTATTCACCGAAGACATTTCACCAACATGACCCTAAAATGCGAAGTTGTTCTTGATTTACATTATGGTGATGCGATTGACTCTCTATTGCAAATCCAACAAACGCCAAATGGACTAGTAGATGCGTGGTTTCTAGATGGCTTTGCGCCTAGCAAAAATGACAGTATGTGGACGCAAGCCTTATACGAGATCATGGCTAGGCTCAGTAAATTTGGCTGTACTTTTGCAACATTCACGGCAGCAGGATTGGTTAAACGAGGCTTATTAGCAGTAGGTTTTAATGTCGAGAAACGCAAAGGTTTTGGCAAAAAACGAGAAATGCTGATAGGAACATTTTCTCAAGATAGCTGTCAGCAATCAACAAACGATATTCAAGCTGCGCTTGTTTATTCAGATACTCATAACTCAAATATGAGTTTTACACCTCAAAAACTAAAGTCTAATCAAGCCCCATATTTTATTCGGACCGGTAGTAGCAATACTCACAAAATTACAATAGTAGGCAACGGCTTAGCAGGCGCAATGGTTGCGCTTAAATTAACTCAGCAAGGCAAAAAAGTTGAGCTATTGTGGCAAGGTAACACACCTGCCGACGGCGCTTCAGGCAACCCTGTAGGAGGATTTTATCCACAGCTTAACGCGCAAAACAATCAAGCAAGCCAACTCCAGCTACATAGCTTTTTATATGCAGTTGAGTTTTATAAGTCTCTCAATGAACAGCATGCATTTGAACACCAATGGTGTGGTGCTTTGCAATTGGCTTTTAACGAAAACACGCAAACTCGCTTATCTAAACTAGCCGGTTCGCAATTATGGCCTATAGATCTCGCGCGTATTGTTAGCGCACAACAAGCTAGTGAGATAGCTAAAGTCCCTATTCCTTATAATTGTTTACACATACCCGATGCAGGCTGGATATCGCCTCCTAGCTTGGTCGCAGCTTGTATTGAGCAGGCTCAATCTAGTGGACTTTTAAATCTGAGGTCAAATCAGCGTATACTTGGCTACCTCAGCGATGAGAATAACGGTGTTAGCTTGCAATTGAGCGATGGCAAACAAATAGCTAACAAAACAATAAATACCGATACCTTAATAATAGCATTGGGGGAAGGATGTGAACCTTTATTGAAGAAAGTGGTGCCGCTGCGCTTAACTAGAGGCCAAGTGGAAATGGTTGCCGCTCATTCACAGCATCAACAACAGCAAGTTTTAGATCTTCCAAATGCGCCAGCTAATAAAATGTCAGCACTGCAAACCTTGTTGTGCCATAAAGGATACTTCACTCCTCAAGTTAATGGCTTTCATTCCTTGGGCTCCACGTACGTTAAAAATGATCTGAACTGCGAACCTCGGCAAGCAGAAACTGACGCTAATCTTGATATGCATTGTGAAAGTATGAAAAAAGCGAACTGGTTAGTGGAATTAGAAAACGCGAGAGAAAACAAAGCTAATTATGCCCGCGCCGCAATTAGATGTTCCACACCTGACCACTTACCAGTGGTAGGCAATGTGCCTGCTCAATCTCAATTTGATGAACTGGCCGACTTATACAAGGCCCTACCCTTAACGCATTACTCAACAGCCAGTGTTGAGCGCAATGTATTTGTGCTAACCGGACTAGGCTCTAGAGGCTTAACAACAGCACCCCTGATGGCGGAAATACTTGTAAGTCAGGTGTTAAACAAGCCAATGCCTTTATCAAAAAGCCTGTTGGATGCACTCAATCCGAATAGATTTATTGTGCGGTCGCTAATTAGACGTCAAACGTGGTAGTCGTTGCCGCTATTAGTAACGAATAGTAGCGAAACTGATCATAATGAAACTGAAGGTGTAATAAATAAACAGTAGCTAACTACACTATTCGCTGTAACTGGCGTATTGCCGCTGAATCTTTTGCGTTACAAATGTAGTCACTAATACACTGGCAGTAGAAACGACTCTATTCGTTCCAAGCGCAATGATGCGCGCATTAATAAATACCCCGTCAGCCTTTTCAATCATGGTTGCCGACAACACATGGTCCATCACGTTCTTATTAGCAAGAGCCATCACATCGCGAGAAAAAGCTAAATCGCCCCTTCCCGTAACTTTGATCGCTGGCATTAATTTAAAATCCACAACGTTTAAGCCAAACTGCTGAATTTCTGAAATAGAGTATTCAGCTAATTGATTGCCCAATACAGTAGTGTTTTGCAAGGTGTAATCCAATATCACAAAAGATGTCACGCCTATTCGTGCTTCGCTGCTCAATCCATTGGCATTTTTGACTAAGCCCATAGCCAGTTGTCCAGCATAGTCTTGTACACTTTTATAGGTGAAGCGCGGCATAAAACGTTGAACTGGCACGTACAAAGTTGCGGCATCAAGAGGGGCTGCATTTGAAGACACGTTCTGGCGCATTGGAAGCTTACCGTTATACGAATTCAAATCTATTGGCTTGTTGCTTCGCTTCTCCACCCTCGCATTAGGGTCAAGCGAACCAGAAATACCTCCCGGAGGCATTTCACCCGCTATGGCATATTGTTCATTGAGTAAGTCGGCAATCGTTTGCGGTGGTTGATACCCTGCCATAAACATTTTACCCGCTGCGCAACCGCCTAATACTCCAACAAACGTGCACGTAGCTATTAGTTTTACAGCCTTATACTTCGGCGAAAAGACGCTCAGTATGTTCATATTACTCTCCTCTTATGATGCGCACGCCATCAACAATTTCGTTTTGGCGAGATGAACCACTGGGCAGTAAAGCGTCTACGATGTAAAATGGAATAAATGACTGAGCACTGGCCACTACCACGTTTGACTGCATCCCTAACATACGCGCATTTACAATAAATCCGCCCTGATGCTTGGTCATTGTCCCGGTCAATACATACTGAATGGCGGTGCTGTTCTTCAAATCCAAAAAGTCTCTAGACATCACGAAGTCGCCCATTTCGGTGACGCGTATAAATTGAGTTGCTTTAAATTCAACCACCGGCATTCTAAATTGATGAAACTCGTGTACGAATGACTCTGCCATTTGTTGACCCAGCAAATTTGTTTGCTTTAAATCACTGTCAATTAACGAAAAGTGAGTAACCGCAACAGGCGTACGTTCACTCACAAATTCCATATTAGAGACTAAGTCTTGCGCCATGTTGCGCACGTAGTCGCCAATGTGTTTAGTTAGCGGCATGCTTTTGTACGAGCCAGTACTGGCGGTCATAATAGCGGGTTTCACAATTGAACCAAAGGCATCGACAGATCCTGCGCTTTGCATTTGTAAATTTGCAGGTGAGTTAGCAACTGCGCTGGCGTCTATATCGACCACACCGCTTTGCCCCGGGCTATAATCACCTGATAACGCTTCGGAGTCGTCTGCAGGTGAGGCAAATAGTTGCTCAACAGACGGCAAAGAACTGCACCCGGCAAGTATAGTTAAGATTAGTAAAAAGCTAAAAAATTTCATAAATTACTCCAGAAAGGTAGAAACATTGCGGGGTTTTTCAGTTCGATATAGCTGTCCGTTGCGCACAGTAACCTGCTCTTTCTGCCAAAACAAATCAGCGGGGAAAAACCCTGTGGCGGCAGCAACTACGTCTTTGTTGCGTACATTTATCACTCTAGCATTTACCATCGCACCATTTTGTTGAGGGGTGATGGTGCCAGTGATGTAGTAGTCAACATTTTGAAGTTCTGACAAATGGCTTAGGTCTCGTGATAAGGCTCTGTCATAAGAATTTGTCATAATGATTGCGTTAGTTGCTTTGAAGTCTTGCGCAACATATCCACGGCGAACCGCTTCTGTAATGAGGCCTTGTTCCAACTGATGGCCGAGTAACATTAACGGTCCCTGTTCGTTCAAGTTCGTCTGCATAGTTGTCACCGGCACAAACCCTGCAACCGCATAGCGGTACTGCCTGTCAGCCTGCATATTAGAGAATAACTCTTGCGCAAGTTTGAAGGTATATAGCTCGGCATTGCCTAGTGAAGGAGTTTGTACCGGTTTATCTAAAGCAGGCGTCTGTGCTAAAAAAGCTGTGCAGCCTGAGAGCGTGGCAGTAATTAAAAGACAAACTATGCACAGTAGTAAAGTACCGATACTGTTGAATACATTTTTCATAATGACTAATCTGAAATAAGTGAGATACGTTCAGACTAAGCAATAATGATTCCAACTTTGCTAACTTTGTAAGTGAAACAAACTTATTGCTTGAAAAGCGCTTCTAGCATAATTAATACATCATTAGCATCGGTGTTGGCTAATTCGTTGTTTGCAATTGCTTTGTCTATTGACTGCTTAAGCATTTCTTCGGTTTGCGCCCGCCATTGACCTAAAGTAATGGCTTGATTTTCTGGCTCGTTTACGGCGTTTAGCATATTAGCGGCAATAACCGAGAAATGACCGTGAATGTAGCTAGCGATAAAAAGGTCATGCTCACTTCCGGTGTCTATGAACGAATCTAAAAAGGCTTCTTTTTTGTCAATATATTGATGATATTCAGATAATAATTGATGATTGGAAACAGACAAATTTAAGTTCTCCATAAAGTGTTAAGGTAAATATAGAAGTAACGATTATGCGGCTTGATTTAGCCTTGTATAAAATACAGAACTTGGTCACGGTAGCCTGTAATGACCGTAATTGGCCCTGCCAAATCTTCGTCTAAACTAGCATCGCCCGAATCTGAGATTAATCCTTTTTCTCCCAATTGTTTCAGCTTGGCTTTAGTGGCGACCAAGATTATGTTGTGTTTACCAATGCGGCGAATAAACGCCGCAGACAGTTGTTGATTGCCGCGGCCTAATATATGCCCTTGCCCGCCAATGACCGTAGCTACTAATTTAGTGGTTTGATTAGCAGTAAGAGACATTAACTTAGCAGCCGTGAGGTCTTGCGCTATTACCTTGCCGGCTTTTATTACATCGACACCTAATAAAGTATTAGGTAACTGTGCACGCTGCATAATGGCATCGACAGTGCTACCCGAACCCATCACAAACATTGTGTCTGGAGAATCTTCCATAATCTCAATCACGTAGTCGCTTATATCATCAAGCAGCAGTTCATCTGACTCTTTACCACCCATTTTAACTGCTTGTATGTAGGCAAGTTCGCTTGGCACTTTCATTTCACCGAAGTGTTTAGAGACTACCTTCCCTTGTCGGAATAAGTCCTCGTCTATGTCTCGAACTTCGGCTTCATGTAACGATAAGAGTTCACCCTTAAGCACTTTCAACAACACTTTTCCAGCCGCTTTCGGGGAAATGGCATATACGCCGCTGTGAATTTTACATCCTGCAGGCACACCCAGCACCGGTATTTGCGTAGTCACCACGCTACAAATGTTGCGAGCAGTGCCATCGCCTCCGGCAAATAAAAGTAAATCGACATCTTCGGCCAAAAGTTTCCTTGCTAAAGCCACTGTATCTTGCATCTCGGTTTGGCCGGTGTTGTGATGTACAATTTTGCACTTTATACCAAGTTCAGCAGCCACATTTTCACCCATGTCTGCACTACCAGTAATAACGACTATCTGGTCCTTTACTTCGGCGCAATTACTAAGTGCTAATATGGTTTTGTGCATCGCTAACTGCTCGCCGCCGCTAGCAAGTGCTTTTTCTCTAATATCAGCGCCATCGCTGCCTTTAAGCGCTAACGCGCCGCCAATACCGGCAAACGGATTCACAATGAGGCCAAGCTTAAATAGTCGCGTCATTTTTGGGACTGTCATTGATACCTCTTTGTCATAAATAGCTCTCTGTCATAAAAAGATATGCAGATTAATCACCATTTATATCATCACTTGCCGTATTTGATAAACCCCTTGTAGGTGTTTTATAAAAGGCTTGAAGCTGTTTCAAGAATACCAGTGCGCGCACTGGAAAGCCAAATTCAAAATATTTCTCTAACTGTTTTTTAACCGCTTTCTTAAATAAACTTTCTTGAGTACGTAGAGCAGCGTCATCTTTATTATCTAGTGCGTGCAAGTTATCTATGCTCACGCTAAAGTCGATATCACACGCTAAGGAAAACGCCCACTCGATGGCTTGAGGTTTCAACTCAACTAACTGAAAATCTTGTTGTTGCTGTGTTGTTCTGCCATTGGGGGCATACCAATATCCATAATCTTCTAGTTGCCTGCGTTTTTCGCCAGCAATACACCAGTGTGCTACCTCGTGCAAAGCACTAGAGAAGTAGTCGTGACGATAATATATTGTATGCATGTCGCCAGAGTCGACTGCTGGTGTGTATAAGGGTTCTGACGCTTCCCCTATTAAAGCAGTCCTGTGCTGGACTGAAAAGCACGCAGCGAAAATCTGCTGCAAATCTTTATCGCATTTTTGTGGAGGATACCGATTCTGTTTGATTACTGAATTGACATACATAATAAATATTGAGCGTTTTCTTTGTTTTTACTTCTTAAATGTTAGCGGCATATTATAGCCGATGCTATGATAAACCTCATATAAAATTAACTTATATTTTGTGATCACTTAATGGCGTGTAATGAATAGTATAAACACCATAAACGAGCAAAGCACACATGCACTAGATTGGCTGCACCCAAGCCCGTTCATCAGCTCTTGGAAAATTGACACCTCTCACTTAGATCATTACCAACACACCAATAACTTAGCTTACTTAGCACGACTAGAACGCTTAGCTTGGGAGCACTCGGCGCAACTAGGTTTAACTTTTGCTGAGTATGAACAACTAGATCGCGCAATGGTTATTACAAAGCATGAACTCAATTATCATTTCCCAACACATTTGGGTGACGACCTTGCTTGTGCTACTTGGATTGTTAACTGCGATAACAAATTCAGGCTAAATCGAGACTTTCAATACATCAATCCACATAGTGGGAGAACCGTGTTTAGCGCAACGACTCATTTTGTGTGTGTTAGCTTAAAAACAGGGATGCCTAAAAGAATGCCTGAGGCGTTTAAACATGTTTATGGACAAGCTGCCTTATCAACTAATCTCAAATAATCGTGTGAATAAAAGGAGTTAGGAGACAGTGAAATTAATTAAGTGGCTAAGTATATTTTTGTCAGTGTCGCTTGGGGCTAATTTATGGTTCGCTTGGGATTGGTATAAGCAAAGCCATGATATGCAGGAAGTAGAAAGCGCGCCAAGCACAGGAATTGAGACAGTTCGTGAACACTCTTGGGCAAACAATAGCCTCGAAAGAAAGCGTGGCCTTACACGACCTAGCCAAGCCGAGAGCTCTCGATTAATAACAAAGGTTGATAAAGACCTACAGCAGCAGGCTCATCTTGAACGTTTACAAACCTTGGCAAAGCAACAAAAATTTGATTTACTCGAATTTGAAACAGGCGCTTATTTACGCTTATACCCACAAGATACAGAGGCGATGATTTTAGAAGCATTAGCTTACTATCATACCAAACCACTAAATACAGCCTTGGTTCACTATCACGAATTGTTAAACAAATCGCTTGACGCTGCACAGGAAAAAGAAATAGAAAAGATAATCGCAGTGAATACTACTAAGGTGATCCAGCAGTTTAGCGGCGATGGAGCATGGGACTTACTTGCTGAATTTCTGGAACCACTGATACAAATTGACCCCCTAAATAAACAATATCTAATGGCATTGGCAAGAGCTTACGGCATGCAGTCTCAGTTATCACTCATGGAAGCAGTGTTAGCTAATTTCCATCCTGACGACATACGAGCGACCCGATTACGAGAAAATGTCATGGCACGTTTAAATAACACATCGCAAGATGAGCCCTTAATAGAACTACCCGAAGGGGCAACAGAATCATTGGTTGGCAACCGCCGCGCAGATGTATTACTTCAGCAAAAACAAGGACATTTTGTGACAGACGCTCGCGTACACAATACCTCAGTGAGCTTGTTAATAGATACCGGTGCATCTACAACCGCAATTAGCGATGACAAGTTTAATACTATCAGCACCAGTCAGCTTGAGTTCATAGGGCTTTTCAATGTAAATACTGCTGGTGGCACTATTGAGGCACCCATATATAAAGTTAAACGAATTACGCTGGGACAGCTGTCGCTGGTAAACACCAGTGTGCTTATTTTGCCCAAAGAAAATTTAGGCCGCTACGACGGCCTACTAGGAATGAATGTATTGAGCCAGTTTGATTTAGTCTACAACGCAGCGACCAAAACGATGCGCATGTACAAAAAACGCTGAGGCCCCTAAGTATCAGCGTTTCATCTATTTACTACAAAGTAGCACATAGCCTAGTGCCCTGATCGATAGCGCGTTTAGCATCAAGTTCTGCCGCAACATCAGCACCACCAATTAAGTGAAAGGGCAAAGTTAAGCCTTCAAGCAGCTCTCTGCGTGGCACTTGACCAGCACAAATTATGATATTGTCTACGTCAAGCACTTGCGGCTCACCGTTGACTTCTATGTGCAAGCCATCATCATCAATTTTTTGATACGAAACGCCAGCAACTAAGTTGACGCCTTTCATTATAAGCCCCATGCGATGGGCCCAACCGGTAGTTTTACCAAGGCCTGCACCAACCTTAGTTGATTTACGCTGAAGCAAATAAATTTCTCTTGGTGAAGGTTCTGGTTGTGCTTGCATACCTTCTACCCCGCCGCGAGATTCAAAATTCATATCTATGCCCCACTCTTTCATAAAGGCGGGAATATTTGTAGATGAAGACGTTTTGCCATGGGACAAGAATTCACTGGTATCAAAGCCTATACCGCCGGCGCCTATTACCGCGACTTTTTTGCCCACAGGCTTTTTATGTTTAAGCACGTCGACATACGAAAGCACTTTCGGATGGTCAACACCTTCAATCTCAGGTATGCGCGGTAAAATGCCCGTTGCCATGACAACTTCATCAAAGCCTCCTTTGTTTAACAACATCGCATCGACTTTTGTATTTAAACGTACATCAACACCTAAAAGCTGAAGCTGCGCGCCAAAATAACGAATAGTTTCATAAAACTCTTCTTTGCCGGGCACTTGCTTGGCAATGTTAAATTGCCCGCCTATTTCACTGTCGGCATCGAACAGAGTGACTTTATGTCCGCGCTCAGCACATGTTTTTGCCGCCGCTAGGCCAGCAGGACCTGCACCTACTACCGCTATGTGTTTGATAGTGGTGGCCGGCTCGATATTGAGTTCAGTCTCATGACACGCGCGTGGGTTGACCAAACAGCTTGTCATTTTGCCGTCAAATACGTGATCTAAACAGGCCTGATTACAACCAATACAAGTATTAATTTGAATAGCTTTATTATTCTTTGCTTTTTCTACAAAAAAGGCATCAGCCAAAAATGGACGCGCCATAGAAACCATATCGGCGTCGCCTCTTGCTAATACTTCTTCAGCTACTTGAGGAGTGTTAATTCGATTTGAGGTGATAACGGGAATGGTCAAAGCTTTTCTAAATTTAGCGGTCACCCACGTAAAAGCTGCTCTTGGCACTTTAGTAGCAATAGTCGGAATACGCGCTTCATGCCAGCCTATTCCTGTATTGATAATAGTCGCTCCTGCTTTTTCTATTTCCAAGCCAAGTTCAACCACTTCATCGTAACTAGAACCGCCTTCAACTAAATCGAGCATCGATAAGCGATAAATAATAATAAAGTCTTTACCAACTGCTTGCCTAACGCGTTTCACAACCTCAATCGGCAGCTTGATTCTGTTTTCGTATTCGCCACCCCATTCGTCGGTTCGTTTGTTCGTGCGTTTGGCTATAAATTGGTTTAAGAAATATCCTTCTGATCCCATTATTTCAACGCCATCGTAGCCAGCACGTTTTGCTTGCTCTGCGGTAAACACAAAATCGTTAATTTGTTTGATTATACCTTCTTCGTCGAGGGCTTTGGGTTTAAACGGATTGATAGGCGCTTGAATAGCCGATGGCGCAACTAAGTCTTTGCTGTAAGCATAACGACCGGTATGCAAAATTTGCATGCATATTTTGCCACCTTCGTCGTGCACGGCTTTTGTCACTATTTTATGATTTTCAATGGCTTCATCGCTGTCTATCAGGTGCGTAACCGAGTGGGTTGCCCCTTCGTTGTTTGGTCCTATACCGCCGGTCACAATTAAACCTACGCCACCGCGTGCACGTTCAGCAAAAAAAGCAGCCATGCGCACATGGCCGTTAGGAGCTTCTTCAAGACCCGTATGCATTGAGCCCATAACAATACGATTTTTTAATTGGGTAAAGCCTAAATCCAATGGGCGAAAGATATGCGGATAGGGAGTCTTGGTGTCGATAGACTTTGCAGGTGGTGTGGGTGTGAGTGCCATTTTAGGATCCTTAAAACTGCTTATTTATAACGTAAGTACCTTTGAAACTCATATAACTATGGGTAAGTACAAATGAACTAGGAGACTGATAAACGATTAATCGACGAGATTTTTGGGGACGTCTTTGCGTAATTTGACCCACACTTTACCACTTTCAACTCCATATTTACGCACAACCGAAACCACACGATCAGGTTCGTCGCCGTCTAGCACGTTTAATAGTTGCTGGTAGTAATTAGTGGCAATGTCGCGGGCACTTTGATGGTTGAAGAAAAAGCCACCAACGGTAGCGTAAATCCCTCTAAACCCGTTCATCATAAGCACGTAAACAGGGTTGCTTGAAGCAAAAGCTAGGTCGTGATGCATTTGATAATCGTGTTGAGCAAAGGCCTTGCCGTCTTGGGATATTTCTCTGTAACGCTCAATAATTTCGCGGCTTTTTTCTGGCGATTGACGAAATGCAGCGCGAATGAATACCGCACTTAAATTCGTTCT
>Ga0115567_10003899_pt1 | contig 14620 bp, 10 predicted proteins | sample COGITO_mtgs_1204_2_FD_88679 | JGI IMG/M metagenome (GOLD analysis project Ga0115567, IMG submission 88679) | Pelagic marine microbial communities from North Sea - COGITO_mtgs_120412 | ecosystem: Environmental > Aquatic > Marine > Epipelagic | place: Germany:Helgoland, sampling site Kabeltonne... | reverse complement strand
TTTATGTATATTTGCAGCCGCTTATCTAGGTAAGTAGTTTTATAACGAGTCCTAAGTGTTGTAAAATGGAAATGCGGGCGTGGTGGAATTGGTAGACACGCCAGACTTAGGATCTGGTGCCGCGAGGTGTGGGAGTTCGAGTCTCCCCGCCCGCACAAAGGGATTAGCCGACTTTAACGAGTCGGCTTTTTTTATGGGTAACACAGGGGTAACACATTTTTGTTAATTTTTTAAATAAATATTGTGTTGATTTAAATTCTAGTAATTAGCTATATAATTTTTTAGAGATTGTGAAGCGGGAGTGCTTTAAAATTTTGACACACACTAAATATTGTGCTGCCCAAGCGTTGCTGATTTGAGTGTCCCCGAATTAGACACTTTTAACTAAATTTAAATATTGTTTTCGCTATTTCTTTTTTGACCATTTAAATAAGAAAAACCCGAATTTTTAATTCTTTTTAAAAAAATATATGAACTAAATATGACTATTTTATCACAAATAATTCTTGGTAGTTCCCCATTTATTCTTTGAGGAATTTATAATTCCTCTGTACTTACTATAATAATTTGAATTTTTCCATTGAAAATAAGTTGTTCGCAAAAACGATATGAATTTTATTGCATTTTATTCTTTAGACATTAATTACATTTATTTAATATATGTTTTGAAATCAGGCAACGATATTTATAACTTTTAAATCTCTTCTTAAATTACCATATAACAAGAAATAATGCATCTATTGGTTAGTTTGATTTTTCCTACTTCGGTCGTAAATAATATAGAAAATTAAAATAGACAGACTTATAACAGAGATCCAAATAAGGCCTGTTTTCAATCTCTGAAAATTACCTCCCAAATAAGCTATTGCCAACGTAAGTGGAACGATGCCTGCAATGGTCGCACCAATAAATTTCCAGTAACCCATCCTTAATAAACCTGCCACAAAACTTGTGGCATCATTAGAAAGAATTGGGGATATTCTTGCAATTATTACAGCCCAAAAACCATAATCGTTTACAAATCCTTCAATTTTTTCTTTAGTTTTGAAGCCTATCAATTTGTTAACAGTGAATGGCCCTAAATACGCACCCATGGCATAGCCTATGGAAGATGCTATTCCAATACCCCCGATTGCTAAAAGGCTACCCCAAAACGGTCCATATGCCAAGATGCATACAATCATAATTAGAGCACTAGGGATGACAAATAGGAACATCTGCACCAGCATTAAAACAATTATTAAGAATGGCCCCCAAAATCCAAACTTTCCTACCCAAGCAGAAACTCTTATCTGATTATCACTTGTTAAAACATCGTATGCATTGTCAATAAAAGCTTTAAAATCCGGCAGAATAAAGTAAAATCCAACTATTAAGAATAAAATTCCTAGAGAAATTAACATCGGCAATCTACTTTGCTCCTGTTGAGATTTTTCAACGCTCATTCTTCTATTTTTTTTATATTAGACTGTTTATAAATTCTATTCTGAAGTTATTGGAAAACTGTACCTTGAATCTGAATAAGAGTAAATATTATCTCCTGTTAGAATTTATAGGTAAACCCTACTAAATGATTACCTTCAAAATTGCTATAAGTTAGTTCCATATGTTCCTGTTGATATTCCGTAGTAAAAAGCAAGTTACTTCCCAAACCTATTGCTGCCCCGGCAATAACATCTAGAATATCATGTTTTTTAGAGTCTATCCTACTGGCTGCTGTAAAACCTGCAAGCGCATAAGCGGGAATACTATATTTAAATCCGTAACGTCTATGAATAAAACCAGCGCTATGAAAAACTGTTGACGTATGCCCTGAAGGAAACGCATTATCGTTACTCTTATCTGGTCTTGGCTTATTGATGCCAAATTTTAAACCGAAAGTAACCGCTTCAGTAAGTAGGAATCCTTTAGTAAATTGCCAAGCTCCCTGATTATCTCCTTTGATTAACGTGGTACCAAATGTTGCTAAGGGTAATGCGATTAAAATAACATCTCCAACCCTTTGCACTGCACCAACCTTGGGCTTGGTTTCGCTAGTATCTTGGGCAAATGTGGTTTGGGAAAAAAGTAGGCAAAACACAATGCACACTGCCCATATATGGGACTTTAAATTTTTTAGATAAATAAACATTAGCAATGGGTTTTAAGTTAAAGTAAATTTTTATCTATAGGCATTATCTCTTTTTAAGTTGTTACAAAATGAAGAACAAAATCTTGATTAATTTTGAAGAGAATCTAAAGGAAAACTAAAGCACTATCTATTGTACAAGATTGTCCATTTAGCGTATTCTTTTCTGTGCTCAAAAGCATTATTTAAAAAATTAAGATTGTCGTCTAAAGTAGATTTATTTCGTATTAGAAGAAACGTATTTGGTTTGTTCGAGAGCATCAACAGTTCAGTGCGTACCCCATCTTTATTGATATCCCACAATTGTTTTTTCCATTCATCATCATTTTGAAATTGAACTTCTCGATCTGTGGTCTTGTGGTTGGATTTTAGGGTGATATATCTTGCATCTGAATAAAAAGGAATTGATGTAAGCAAATAGTCATAGACCAATATCGTTTTATGTTTACTCTTAGATATGTTATTTATATAGTCTGTCATTTGTCGGGTTGAATTTATTAATGAGCTATTACTTCTTAATACTGTTGATGATATTAATAGTAAGGCTACACCAAAAATAGCTGCCACAACTGCCGCTTTGTATTTTTTATCATTGTCTATTATATAATAGGCTAAAAAAGAAAAAATAGTGAGGAGAAATGTGGTAATAATGGCTAAACTTTCAATTTGAATAAACTCAAAATCGAAATACCAGCAAATTAGAAGACCAATAAATATTATTGACAAAATTATCAGATAGGCTATATTGATATATTTATTGCTTTTTTCATCGATACTATCCAATTGCTTAGCTATAAAAATAGCTAGCATCCAAAAGATAGGAAGGATGTATAATATAAGTTTGGTACTAAAAGATGAAAATAAAAGAACTAACAGTATACTTGATACTAATAAAATTAGAGATTCATTCTTTGACTTATATATGTGTATGAATTTTCTTTTAAAATTAGGAACACTACCGATGAGCCAAGGTAGGATCAAGCCAATTAATATAGGTATAAAATACCAAAAAGGCTTAGACCTTTCGCCAAAAGAGCCACCAGTCATTCTGCCTGCTATTTGTTTTTCAATAAAATAATTCCAAAGCTTTTGGTTTTCAATCATTACAAGCACAAACCAGCTTGCTCCAATCATTAAGCATACTACAAAGCCAATTATATGATGTATATTAATTTTAAAACTAACTTTAAATATAATTTTATAGGTAATAATATATACCAGAACAAATAATATAGCTACCGGTCCCTTAGTTAAAATTGCTAACCCCAGAAACAGATAAAAAAGGTAGAGAAAAAGAAGCTTTTCCTTGTTTGCATAATATTGCCAGCAATATAGTGCAGCCATTATAAAGGTCGTTAAAAAAGCATCAGTTGTAAGGTTACGACTGGAAATAAGAACAATGGGCATTGAGAAATAAATCAATCCAGAGATAAAAGCAATTCTTTTTTTTCTGAATAATAAATTAGCCAAACCAAATACCAGTAAAAGTTGTATCGCAATAGCTATCTGAAGAAAAAATCTTGCACCAAACTCATTAATTCCAAAAATGGAATAACCCAAAGTGGTAATATAATAAGTGAGAGGGGGTTTGTGAAAATGGAAAATACCTAAAAGTTGGGGATTTAAATAGTCACCTAATAGAAACATTTCCCGACTAATTTCAGCATATCTGGCCTCGCTGCTTTCCGCCAAACCATACGAACCGAGGCCTATAATGAGAGTGATAAAAGCCAAGCAAACAAAAATCAAATAATATCGGTCAGTCGTGTTTTTTAATGTCACTCTTTGTAGTTTACTACAAAAATCGAACTGAAATCTTTTTAAAATTTAAACGAAATCTAAAGCAAATCTAAAGCAGTTTGGGTTTTGAGTTAAGAATCGTCAAGGAACCAACTAGACTAAGAAGTTGAAAACCCACAAGCAGTGAAAACCCCTTACTCAGATCATGATTTTTGTCAAAATTTAAATAATTAAATATGATGATTTCTTCTCAAATTTGTGTTATTATTTCAAGGTTAGTATCTTTTGAGTTATCAATTACAAACAAAACTGAAGATGGGATTTTTGCTTAATTCAAGTAACTTTGCAGCTCTTATTCTACTTGCGTTAAGTTGGCAATCTGCAATAGTAATTCTAAATTCTAAAGACATTTTTAAGTTTTCCTATTTCTTCAACTATTGTTATAAATGCTAGTTTGAAAGAGTAATTATATATTTCTTTGATATAAATTAACTCTAATTAATGAAGATATTAATAACTGGAATCGCTGGATTTATAGGTTCTCATCTCGCAGAGAGACTTCATCAATCTGGACACGAGATCGTGGGTCTGGATAATTTTTCTGACTATTATGATGTACGATTAAAAAGAGAAAATGCAAATTTGCTAAAGAATCTTGGTATTAAGATTATAGAACGTGACTTAAGGGTTGAATACTTAGTGATGGCACTTCCTACTGATATAGATTATATTTTTCACTGCGCTGCACAGCCAGGTATTGCTAGCTCATCAACCTTTGAAGAGTATCTTTCCAATAATGTAATTGCCACTCATAATCTTACCGACTTTGCATCTCAATTTCTAAATTTGAAATTGTTTATCAATATAGGTACGTCATCTATTTATGGTAAAGATGTATTTTGTGATGAGGAACAGATGGCAAAACCTATCTCAAATTATGGAGTTACCAAATTTGCCGCAGAACAAATTGTAATGTCACATTCCAGACTAGGAGATTTTCCTGCTTGTTCACTCAGATTATATTCGGTATATGGATCACGTGAACGTCCAGATAAGATGTTTAGTCAACTAATATCTTGTGCACTAAATGGAAATAAATTCCCTCTATTTAAAGGCAGTTTAAAGCATAAACGCAGTTTTACCCACATTAAGGATATTATAGACGGACTTGTAAGCGTAATAGGAAAAGAAAAGCTGTGTGATAACCAAGTGATTAATCTTGGAACAAACATAGAATATACTACTCATCAAGGCATTAAAGCAGTTGAAAAATTACTCGATACTGAAATCCTTATTAAGGAGCAACCGGCTCGAAGTGGTGACCAGTTACGCACCAAAGCTGTTATTGATAAAGCAATACAAATACTAAACTACAATCCTTCTGTGAGTCTTGAGGAAGGCTTACATGAACAGATTCAAGGTTTTAAAAATAGATCATAAAAAACCGCACAAATTCTAAAATAGATCATGAGCGGTTTTTAAAATAAATAATTAAATATGAAAACTTAACACTTAATCTTCATCATCCTCATTTTCCTCAGACTGCTTTTTGATCACTTTTCCATTTACGTCTATGGCCACTTCCATTTCGTTTTTGCCTTTTTCTATTTCAAATTCATAGACCATACCTTCGGCAGTTTCTGAAATTTCAGCTTCTTCTATTTCATACCCAGGAAAGTTTGATTTTAAGGATAAAATAATATTCTGAGGAACTTCTTTTTCGTCTATTTCGTGTTCAGTTTCTTTCCAAGTTCCGTCTTCTAAAAAATTGGCGGAATATTTCACTTTGTTCAATTTAAACTCGGCTTCCCATTCTTTCTCATTTTCTTTTTCCCAATCTACTTTTTTTGCTGTTGGAAATTTTTTAGCGAATGCATCCTTGACCACTTGTGGGACTTTGTCCTTAGTCTCTGGTGTGAATGCTATTGCAGTTACAGATGCAAATACCAAACCTATGCCTATTATTACCTTTTTCATAATATTATTTTTAAAGTTATTCTACAAACCTAGGACGAAAATCTAAAGACAGTATGAAGGTAATCTAAAGAGAAACCTACAGCAGATTTAAGAAAATGTAAAAGTTCGCTATAAAAGAACGAAAACAGCTCCTGCATATTGGACACATAAATTGTGTGCCGAAATACTAATTTCAAAATCTAAAATTAAAGTAAAAGTTAGATTATTGGTCGATTAAAATATTAAGCTCATCGCCAAATAAAAATTTGAATGATTTATTGTCAACAATCCCCATCTAACGGTTTAGTTTTTCAACATTAAGACAAATGGTTTCCTTACAGCCCGATGAGTCTATAAGGGTATATGTGCCACTATCGGTTAGCTTTACATTTCTTAGATTGTAATTATCTAAAACTATTTCACCATTAGGTAGCTCAATAGAAAATTTCTTATTCTTCGGTAAATCGCTCAATATGAAATTTGATCCTTCAGTAATGGAAAGTTCACTATTTCCACAATACCAATTTCCATTAATTTTGTATTCTGGAATAAAACTATCATCACATTTATTACCATTTAAGTTTTCGAATTCTATTATGAGTTTTACTGCTTCTTCGCCTTTAGAACCTTCGTATGATTTGATGTTAAGGGCGCTTTCATTTACTTTTACCAAAATACTGATTGCATTTCCTGACTCCCATTCTGGATTTTTGATGATTTCCTTTATTATTTCAGATAAATCGGGAGAATTAATACGCTCATTTTCTGACCAATTAAGTGGTGACCAATCTATACTATTCTCTGAAATCTTCCTATGAGTTAGTTCGTAAGCATTCTTAGCATTGAACGCCAATGAATTACCAGTAGCTTCTCCATGAAATTTAATATGGCTTTTTCCAGCACCGCTACTTTTAGCCACCATTCTTAAATAGGCTCTAACGATTTTTCTATCGGCCGGAATTTTGACATCCACGAACCGCAGTCCAACCGTCTGATAGTTTTGATTATTGTAAGAATCAAAACCAAATTCCAGATCCAAACTATTGACATATAGCTGGCCGTCCGTTTCATTTTCTTCCACATCTTGAAGACCATCAACAATAGTAAATATCCGTTCGTTGGGATTTTTATTTTCGATAGAATCTTCTTGAGACTCATTGGTGCTTATCGTGTAAGAATCTCTTACTTCATTATCGACGCTTCTAAACTCGAAGGTTATTTGATTACTTGAGGCAGATACAAACATAGCACCGTGCTCTTTGTCATAAATAATTTCAGTTTCTTTAACTGGCGACTCGATAATCGGCCTAAGTCCTTGTCCACCCGAACCGTTTAAAAAATAAGGAATTCCGCTAATCTCAAAACGCTCATAATGGTGATCATGACCATAGACCACGGCACTTGCACCCCAGTCTGCAAATGGCCATTGTAGGTTTATATTTGAACCGTGATAACCTGAGGAATACACCGTATGATGTAGATAGACGATTTTCCATTTTTTATATGAGCTAGCTAGTTTTTCCCGCAACCAAGTCGCTTGTTTACTATCTATTCCATTTCCGTCTGGCTCAGCTTTATTACTATTTAGCGAAAAGAAATGAACATCGCCCCTGATAAAATCATAATAACGTTCATTGCCCGGTAGTTTAAAATAATCGAAATAAGGCAGTCCCTCTTCGGTTTGATAATCGTGATTACCAGGTGATGGAAAGAACTTGTTATTATCTGCTCCCGTTCCGTAGACTCCTTTATAAGGATAAATATATTCTGAATAATACTTGCCAATATTGGCATCTATGGTAGTAGCTTCTCCACTGCCATAATTATTATCGCCCACGGTTAAAATAAAATCGGGATCCCAGTTCTTGACCAATTGTGACACTTCAAACTCATTGGAATCATCCACACCGTAATCACCTATAATGGCAAACCTTTGAGCTACGCTGCTAAAAGAAATTAAAAAAGGCAATACGATTCTGAATACAATTTTTAAATTCATCGCTTAGTATAGGGAATTGTTTTATTTGAATTCTTTTTCCCTTTTATAATTTGCAAAACAACTGGTATTAATGAGAGTGCAACAATACCTAAGATAACGATTTCAAAATTATTTTTAACAAATGATAAGTTGCCAAAAAAGTAACCAGTAAAAGTTAACAGCATTACCCAAAAAGCGCCTCCTATAATATTAAAACGAATAAACTTCCCATAATGCATATTTCCGATGCCTGCGACAAATGGCGCAAATGTTCTAATGATAGGTACAAAACGAGCAATAATAATAGCTTTGGGACCGTGACGATTAAAAAAATCACTGGTTTTGTCAATATTGTTTTTACCTACTAATGGTTTTCCTGCAAATTTCCACCCTAGAATTTTTAATCCAACGGTTTCTCCCAAATAATAATTTAAACTATCGCCTGCTACCGCAGCTAAAAATAAGAGTATAAGAATTATCCATAAATTGAGTGATGCTGTTTCTCCTGAAGCATTAGTAACGCCAGCACAAAATGTACCGGCCGCAAATAATAATGAATCTCCTGGAAGAAAGGGTAATATTACAAGACCCGTTTCAATAAATATTATGGCGAAAAGTATTGCATAAACCCAATAACCATAATCAACGATCATCGTAAACAAATGGCTGTCCAAATGAAGAAAAAAATCAAGAATACTTTGCATAGAATAATCTATTATAATTTTTATTTTGGTTAGCAAGACTAACAACAATCATTTAAGAAAGAATATCTAGCTTCAATTATAAACTGTTGGTTCAATTTAAAATTAGTTTTTGAGCCTAAAGAACTTATATCGTAATCTCTTGTTGTTTCTTTTTGTGCTGTCTATGTGCTATATAAATCAAAATACCAATCAGCACAATTGAGACAATACTGGCAGGGAGCGTCCCTAAATCCATACCGCCTTTATCTAAAGGCTCGGTAAGTAAATCGCCAAAGGTTGCGCCAAAAGGTCTCGTAAAAACAAATGCAATCCAGAACAACACTACTTGATTAATTTTAGTGAAATAATGTAATAATAAAACTATCCCAATAATCCCAGCCGTAACCATAGCACCATATATATAACTCAGCCCAGCAACATCACTCAAATAATCTCCAAATGCAGTACCTAAACTATTTGAAAACAAAACAGCTGTCCAAAAAAATAGTTCTTTTTTCTTTTCAATAATAGGGTATACTTCTAAGTTTTTATATTGTGAATACCATACTGCAAGCGTGGCGATTAACCCAATAACCAGAATAATGCTTCCCACCGTATAACCCAGCCCAAGACTTCTATCCATAAAATCTGAAATCTCTGTACCCAAGGTTGTGGTAGCGATTATTACAAGCCAAAAATAAAGCGGCACGTATTTTTTTGAGTATAGCTGCACCGTTAAAACAATTACGAAAAAACCAAGAGTGATAAGAATTCCTATCGAGTAACCAAGCCCTAAGGTATGCGCAATAAAATCGCCCAAAGTTTCACCCAACGTAGTAGCGATAATCTTCATGATCCAAAAAAGGACAGTGATTTCTGCAACTTTATTTAATGTGGCTTTTTCCATTTTAGTAATGCTATATCTGTTGTAAAAACGAATGAATTCATTATAATTTGTGCCTGAGCAAGGAAGGATGATAGGATGTGTTGCAACAAATTTAATCCTTCCTTTTCAGGACTTTCATTTAGGTCTTTACCATAAATGACGGCTAATTCAAATAAAAGATATTTTACCTAAAAAGTAATTGTTGCCTATACGTCCTGAATTTTAATAATAATTGATGTTCGTAGCAATGTAATTTACATAAATGTATCCTCTAATTCTAAAGATAACTTTAAGCGATATCTAATTATGTAATTTCTTCTACCCTTAATATTTCCGAAGTAAGAAGTCTATGCATCCAACTTTTTAGTATCCTTATCTACTCTTCCCCATTTTAAATAAATAGCGGGCATAAATAAAAGATTTAATAAAGTAGAGGTTAAGATACCGCCCAAAATAACCACCGCCATTGGGAATTCTATCTCTTGCCCAGATCTGTTTCCAGTTAAAATAATAGGCATTAAAGCAAGTGCTGTTGTCAATGCCGTCATAGTGATAGGCACTATACGTTCTTTTGCGCCACGTATAATCAACTCTTTTCCAAAGGTCATTTTTTCCTCTAATTCAAGATGCTTATAATGACTGAGCAGCATAATAGTATTACGCGCAGCGATACCTAAAACAGTTACAAACCCAACAATAGAGCCTAATGAAAGAATCCCACCTGTCAATAATACAGCGACCGCACAACCCGTGAGTGCAAAAATAAGACTTGCCATTACCAAGCCTGAAAGTCGAAAAGATTTAAAATCTGCATATAACACAAAAAACACTCCGATTAAGGATAACAAAATAATACCATACAATTGCTTAGATGCTTTTTGTTGCTCCGCATATTCTCCTAATATTTCAGGATGGTATTCTGGTTCAAAAGACATTACGTTGATTTTATCTTCTACTTCATTTGCCACAGCACTCAAACTTCTGCCATTTACATTGAATGTTACATCTATTCTTCTAGATGCACCTTCGCGCGTAATCTCGTTAGGTGTTGGCACAATCTCAACATCTGCTAAATCACGTAATGGTATTTTTTCATTTTGTGGGGTGTCTATTAATAGGTTACGTAGCGATTCAAGATTAGTATTTATTGCTGGTTCCCCCGTAATCACAATATCAAAAACTTTTTGGTCCTCGTACATTTCTCCCACTTTAGACCCTTTTACCATTGTAGAAACCGCATTACCAACATCCACTGAAGAAACACCAAATTGTACCGGCGCATTGGGTTTTAGCTTTACCTGTACTTGCGGCACGAGCGTTTGCTGCTGTACCTTTAAATCTATAACACCATCCACATCCTGAATATTGGCTTTGATTTCATTAGCTTTCGAATAAAGTTTATCCAAATCTGGCCCGTATAAACGCACTACAATAGATGCGCTTGTACCTGTAAGCACTTCCTTGATTCTTTCTCTCAAATACGTCAAAACATCGCGATACAGTCCGGGATAACCATCTATAACTTCTTGTATCTCTGCAACTGTGGCATCGTAGTCATCCACTTCCGGGTCTACACTTATCCATAGTTCTGTAAAATTGGGACCTACCACTTCATCGGCTACCTCGGCTCTTCCTATGTGTGCCCCAAAATTACGTACACCTTCAATTTCTCTAAGTTCCTTACTCACCTGTATCGTAATTCTATCCATCGCTTCGATGGAAGTGGCTGGTTTTTCCACCCAATGCATTAAAAAGTCATATTCTTTAAAATGGGGTAAAAATTCCTGTCCGAGAAATGGAAATATAGACAATGAAGACACCACCACAATAATAGATATCCAAAGAATACGTTTCGGACGTTCTATAAGTTTGGGCAATATGCGCTCATATCTAGATTGTAACCAATTGCTTAAAGGTGATTCTTTTTTCTGAAATTTCCCTTTTGCTAGTAGCATCAAGGATAAGGCTGGTGTAAGCGTCAAGGCAATAAATAAGGAAACGGCTATTGCTACAATATATGCCGTTGCCAACGGCTGAAAAAAGGAACCTGCCAGACCTGGCAACATAAATACAGGGATTAATACCAAACCTACGATCAAACTCCCATAAATTACAGCACTTCGAACTTCCATAGAAGCATCTAAAACTACTTTTAGAGCTGGCTGCGGAATGTCTAACAATCGATTGATTTTTAGTCGTCTCGCAATATTTTCTACATCTATAATGGCATCATCAACGACCTCTCCCAAGGCAATGATAAGTCCTGCCAATACCATCGTATCCAATGTGCCTCCCGTATATCTTAACACTAAAGCTGCTCCAATGAGTGAGCACGGTAATGCTAGCGAACTAATTAATGCTGTTCTCCAATCATATAAGAAAAAAGAGAGTACGATAATAACCAAAATACAACCTATCAATAATGCCTTATTCAAATTACTCAGTGCCATTTCAATAAAACTGGCTGGCCGGAAAATGGTGGAATCCACTTCCATATTTTTAAGACCCGGTTTGAGGCGTTCTAGTTCTTTTTCAATATTTTGGGTGATTTCAAGCGTGTTGGCTCCAGGCTGTTTTTCAACAATGAGTAATAATCCCGGCCCGTCATTGATAATTGCATTTCCTATCGCTGGTGGTGTACCTATGGTTACATCTGCCACATCGCTTAATCGTAAAAATGTATTATTATTAGTTTGAATAACAAGGTTTCCAAGTTCTTCAGGTGTATTAAGGCCGCGTACATTTGTTATTGCAAATCGCTGATTGGGACTATCCATAAAACCGCCCCCTATTAATTGTAAGTTTTTTGTTAAAGTGGTTTTTAGCTGCTCCAAAGAAAGATTATGCAACTGTAGTCTGTTTGGGTCAACAATTACCTGAAGCTGCTTATCTCGCTGTCCCCAGATTGCCACGTTTGCCACACCGGGTATAGCCATTAGTTGTGGTCGTACCGTCCATTTTATAATGGTGGTCATTTCCATTTGAGATAGTGTGTCTGATGAAATGCCTATTTTCAAAATCCTACTGGTAGACGATAAAGGCGGTAGCATAACCGGTGGTTTTGCAACGGTAGGTAAAGTATTGGCAACACGTCCCAATCGTTCCTGCACGTGTTGGCGAGCTTCCATTATATCAATACCCTTTTCAAAATGCAATCTAACGGACGAGAGCCCTAATACCGACTTAGACCTAATGTCCTGCATTAAGGGGGTTCCATTAAGTGCATTTTCAATAGGGATGGTCACAAGGGCTTCCACGTCTGCTGTGGAAAGTCCGGGCGCTTCGGTTTGGATTTCCACATAGGGTGGTGCAAATTCAGGGAAAACATCCATAGGTGTATCCTTAACCACAAAAAATCCTACGATGAGCAATAGGAACATTAGTGCCACCACGATAACGCGCATTCTAAGGGATATAGAGACGAGCCACTTCATTATTTACCGCTATTAAATTCCGTACCGAAAAGTTCTGGTGCTCCCAGTGTCACTACTTCTGTTCCTAATTCCAATCCTTTTGTAATGATTGCCATTCCATTAGTTACGTGATCTACTTGTACTCTGGTTCTTACAAAAGTTTGTGGGGCTGTGCGCACATATACCCATTCGCCACCATTGTAGTCATATAGTATGGCATTATAAGGAACTGCCAAACTTTTTTCTGAAGTTCCTTTTGATAAAACAATGTTGACCTTTTCGCCTGGCATAAAGGCGTTGTTCTCATTTTTAATTTCGTAGAAAACATCGGTTAAGGAAGAGCCGCCGATTGTTACAGGAGAAGTCGCTAAGGTAGCTTCAACTGTATTTTTATTCTTCGTATTCCCTAGTTTTTGGATATTGGCTGCTTTTGATAAATCTAAGCTTGAAATATCTCCAGAGTAAATAGGTACTTTAATCCAAAGCGGGGATATAGACGCAATATCAATAATGGGTTTGCCTGCAGTGATGGCTTGTCCAGAAGCTACATAGACTTGTTGTATAATCCCATCCATAGGTGCTTCGATCGCATAAGTGGCATTATTGCCTATATTTCCAGAGCTCCCATTTTTTAGTAAATTAAATCTTGTTTTAGCATCATTATAAGCTTGTTGGGCTACTGCTAAATTATCTTTTGCTTGTTCATTTTGCTTTTCACTTACAGCACCGTCATTTAGTAATTGGGAGGTTCTTTTTGCTTGCTTCTTAGCGTTTTCCAATTGGCTATTACGTGATTTCAACTCTTCCTGTACACTCACCAAATCCTTTTCTGCAGGAAGAATAACAACTCGATATAAAACCTGTCCTTTCTTGACTTTTTTACCTGGCTGAGGCTCTTGATTTCCATCTAAAACAAGTGTTCCCTGCAAAGGAGAAACTATGGATGCAGATTTTCCCGGGGCTGCCATAAATTGACCTCCAGTTTTAAAAACTTCTCCTAACTCTTTTTCTTCCACCTTATATAGTTCGATCCCTAATCGGCTTTCTGCTTTTTCGGTTAATTTTATGGTAGTAAGGTCAGATTCTTTTACGGGCGATTGCACAGTGGCAGGTGACCCTGTTTTTTCCTGCTTTTTATTACAAGCCGCAAAGCTGAAGAGTATCAATAATATATATAAACTGTTTTTCATTGCATTATAATTGTTTTGTACCTACAGCATAATTGAGATTTGCTTCGGCTATAAGAAGTGCAGCTTCTGCATCGACACTACGTAATTTAAAATCTGAAAACCGTTTGAGCGTTTCGAGATAAAAGAAATAAGAAACTTCACCTGCTTCATACGCCTTTCTTGCTTGTTCTGGAACACGATCCATTGCAATAGCATTTGTTTGCCAAAGTTCAAAATTTTCAACAGCTGTTTTATATTCGTTGTAGGCTTGGTTTACTTCTAAATTCACATTCCGTTTAACGACAATATATTGCCAGGCGGCTTGTTTTATTTCGGCATTTTTCCGCAGAATATTTCCTTTGTTCCAGTTAAAAATTGGAAGTCCAACACTAAATCCCGGGCCAACAAAAATTTCGCCACTTTCCCTTCTGGCACTAAGTATTCCCATAAGCGAAATGATTTTAGATTTCTCCCAGCCCAATTGTTTTCCTTTAACTTCTATCGCAATTTGCGCCGCTTTTAAATCGGTTCTTTTTGTGTAAGCTGTATCTAATAATGTATTTAATGGTGCAATTATTTTAGGACTGTAAGTTGAACCGCTTAATCCAAGGTCTTTTGAAACTGAATCTAAACCCGTTATTGCCATAAGTTGCGAGCGTGCTACTTG
>Ga0115567_10003898_pt1 | contig 14622 bp, 11 predicted proteins | sample COGITO_mtgs_1204_2_FD_88679 | JGI IMG/M metagenome (GOLD analysis project Ga0115567, IMG submission 88679) | Pelagic marine microbial communities from North Sea - COGITO_mtgs_120412 | ecosystem: Environmental > Aquatic > Marine > Epipelagic | place: Germany:Helgoland, sampling site Kabeltonne... | reverse complement strand
GGATTCGCCGAACAGGCCATGCTCTTGCCCCGCAGCAACATCCAGGGACACCGACCGCAGAATGGTTGCCCCGCCACGAAGTCGAACAGTCAGATTTCTGATTTGAAGATAACCGGTCATCGCAGGGCCGGATCGAAGCGGTCTTTCAACCCTTCGCCCAACTGGCTGAAACTTAGCACGGTGAGGAACAATGTAATCAACGGAAAGACCAGGACCCACCACGCCTGATGCACGGATGTGCGGCCTTCGGCAATCATTCCGCCCCATGTCGGGCTGTCGGTCGAGATGGACAGGTTTACAAAGCTCAGGATCGCTTCGACGATCACTGCGATGCCCATCTCCAGCGTCAGCAGCGCCACGATGGTTGGAAGCACGTTCGGGAAAATTTCGGTCAGCAGGGTGCCGAACCGCGTGCGCCCGGCGACCTGCGCAGAGGCCACATAATCCATCGCACCTTGAGTCATCGCCTCGGCGCGAATGACGCGCGCAAAGCGGGTCCAGTCAATCACGACAATCGCGATAATGATCGATGACAGACCGGGGCCGAGGACGGCAATCAGCAGGATGGCAAAGAGCACCGGCGGGAATGCCATCCAGATATCGACGAACCTGCTGACAATCCGGTCTGGCCAGCCGCGATAATATCCGGCAATCAGGCCCAAAGTCGCGCCCACCAGACAGGTTAGCGTTCCCGCAACAAATGCAACAATCAACGCTAAGCGGGCCCCGTAGAGTATGCGGCTGAGCACATCGCGGCCCAGCGAATCTGTTCCCAGCAGGTATCCTGGTTCAGCCCCGTCCAGCCAGAATGGCGGCATGCGCCCTAGAAACAGGTCCTGCATCAGTGGATCAAAAGGTGCGATTAATGGTGCGCAGACGGCTGCTGCTGCCAACAGGACGAGCCAGCCCCCCGACAGCCAGAGGCGCAGTCCAAGGGGCCGCTTAATTTCGGAGCGCGCATCACCCATGACGCAGCTTTGGATTCAGCACGACATACAACATATCGACGACCAGATTGATGACCGTGAACAACAGTGCGAAAAGGATCACGATGCCTTGGATCAGAGGCAGGTCACGATTGATAACCGCATCAATCGCCATGTTCCCCAACCCTTCATAACTGAAAAGCCGTTCAATAATGATGGTGCCACCAATCAAAAACGTGAATTGGACCCCGACAAGTGTAAGTGTTGGCAAGATTGCATTCGGCAGCGCTTCTCGGATGATCACATGGTTTTCCGAATAGCCTTTGGTGCGGGCAAGCGTGACGTAATCAAGATGCATCGTTTCCTTCAACGACTGTTTCAGAAGCTGTGCGATAATGGCTGCCAGCGGAATAGCGAGCGCGAGGGCCGGCATCAACATATGCCCGATAAGATCTCCGATCACGTCAAAGCGCAGGCGTACGATTGCTTCGAACAGATAAAAATTGGTAGAGAAATCAATGTTCAACGCGGGCGAAATACGGCCCGAAATGTGAAGCACCGGCCAAAGCACGCCAAAAAGCAAGATCAGGATCATTCCCCACAGAAAATCCGGGATCGATAGTGCCATGCCCGTGGCGACATCTACGGCCCCCTCACCTTTTGTGTCCCTGAACCGCGTGCTCAGCAACGCTGTTGCGCCACCGATCAAGACAGCAATGGTCAGGGCCACGATGGACAGTTCGAGCGTGGCGGGCAGACGGTTGAGAACCAAACCCGCGACGGGCTGGCGGGATGATATTGATGTCCCGAAATCACCCTGCATCACACCGGACAGCCAGATTACGAACTGCTGGAATATGGATTTGTCGAACCCGTATTGCGCTTGCAGGCGCGCGATGTCCGCATCAGTTGCACCGGGGGGCAGCATCATGGCAATCGGATTGCCGGGCACTACGCGGATGACGACGAATACGATCACCGCCACGCCAAACAGCGTCACGGCGGTGGTCAGCAGCCGGATCAGGATGTTTCTGAGAAGTATCATTGAAACCTGTGAAAAGAGCGGGGCCGCAAGACGCAGCCCCGCCAGTCAGGAAGAAAGTTATGCGCGCGTCATCAAATACGGCAGCAAAGCACCCGAACGATGCGGGACGACATTGACGCCGACGGCATACACAATGGGCTGGACGTACTGCAGCAGGGGAATGACTTCGGCGTTTTCAGCGACCAAGCGGTCCACGGCTTTCCAGCCCTCGATGCGCTTGGCCTCGTTTGTTTCACCCCATAGCGGCAGGATCGCGTCAAAGGTTTCCTTGCCGTCCCAGACGGAGTGTGGCGAAGGGCCAAACATTGCAAACCCTGTCGAAGTTGTCGGATCACCCACGGAATTGCCCCAGTTATAAAAGGCGGCGGGGGCGAGTTGATCGGCGGCGCGAAGTTCGAAATGCTTTGCGATTTCGTAGACTTCGATCTCGGCCTCGATCCCGACACGGCGCCACAGCCCGACGATGGCCTGCACCATTTCATAGTCCTTGGGCTTGAACCCTTTGGTGGTCTGGATCTTGAATTTTACCGGATTATCCGGGCCAAAGCCTGAGTCAGCCAGCAGCTTTTTGGATAATTCAGGGTCGTAAGCGACCTTGATCGTCTCATCATAGGCCACATAATCGGGGGTTTGCAGCGTATCGATTGGAACGCCGTACCCTGACAGCAAACGGTCCACGATCAGCTGTTTGTCAATTGCGTGTGCGGCCGCCTTGCGCACGTTGGGATCGGTCATCGCGTCGATATCATTCAAAAAGATCATACCGATATCGGACACAGGCTCTGCCACACCGGCCAGGCCGTCTTTCGCTCTCAGGCGGTCGAACTCTTCGTAGGGTATTTCAAGTGTGACATGTGAATTGCCCGATTCAACTTCGGCGACACGGCTGGCCGCGTCGGTCACGAACTTGATCGTTACGGTTTTGAACTCCGGAGCGCCGCCCCAATAGTTTTCGTTCGCTTTGAGACGCACAAACGCATTGCGCTCGAATTTCTCGACCATGTAGGGGCCGGTACCGATTGGTGCGGCCTCGAACCCGTCGGCCCCCACTTCCTCATAGTATTTCTTGGGCATGACATAGCCGGTCAGGAAGGACATCCATTTGAAGAACGTGGGGTCATATTCCTTGACGTCCGCCGTTACGCGGTTGCCGTCGGCTAGCACATTTTCCACCTTGCCCCAGACGAACTGGATCGGGCTGCCTGTGTCAGGATCGCCCGCGCGGGTCAGGGACCATGCAACATCTTCGGCGGTCAGAGGATCGCCGTTGTGCCATGTCACGCCCTCACGCACGTCCATCCAAATTGCTGAGTTGTCCTCGTTCCAGCCGTAATCAGTGATGATGCCGGTGCCGAAAGAAAGATCGGTATTCTGCGGGATGAACAGATCAAACACGGTTTGATAAAAGCCCTGAATGGTCGGGTTCACCGCCGAAAGGCCTACGGTCGGGTCCCAGCTGGGCAGGTTGACGTTATAGGCGATGACCAATTCATCTATTTCCTGAGCAAATGACGGCAAGCCGACGGTCGCGAACGTCACGGCGGCGGCGGATGTCTTTAGCAGATTTCTTCTGGACAGTTTCATATGATTTCCCCTGTTAGGTTCATTCCAAATTCAGTTTCCGACAAGTTTCTTGGCAAGCAAAGTCCCGGGCCCTGCGCCCGTTCCACCGCCGGGCCAAACGGCGGCCCCAGTGTGGTACAAATTTCTGATGGGTGTGGTGCCGTCGGCATATCCCCGTGCCGGACGGTTGATGAAATGCTGGTGCAAATGATGGCTGCCGCAAACCTGATCACCGCCGACAAGGTTCGGATTATCCGCCTCCAACATGTCAGGTGTGACAATTTGCTTGCCGATGATGTTTGCCCGCGTGCCGGGTGCGTAACGTTCCAGAATATCTAACGCACGATCAGCGAAAGGTTCTGCCGCGTCCTGCCAGTTAGTCTGTGTAATAACGCCGCTCGCATCCCCATTGATCTGGCCGGGAGCCATGCGGACCTGAAGCCACAAAACATGCTTGCCAGCAGGCGCGCGGCTTGGGTCCACCACGGTGGGCTGACCACAGACGATTACGGGCTCGTCGGGCAGCAATCCTGCCTTGGCCTGTTGGTAAGTGCGTGCCATCTGATCCATGGACGGGGCCATGTGGACATAGGCAAAGCGTTCGAGTTCTGGGGCGATCCAATTCGGCAAAGCATCCATTGCAAGATGTATCATCATCGTGCCGGGGGCGTGCTGGAATTTCCTCAGTGCTGTCTCATGCTGAACGTTGCCCGTGCCGCCCGTAAGGTTCATCAACGCCGCGGGCGAAACATTTGCGATAACGGCTTTTTCAGCTTCAATCAGTCTACCGTCGGCAAGAATGATGCCAAATGCGCGGCACGCGGCATGCTTGATACCCGTCACATTCTTATTGCAGTGCACTGCACCGCCGTGGGCCTCGATCATTTTTACCATTGCGCGCGTAATTGTATCGGCACCGCCCTGTCCCAACACCATGCCAAACGCTTGGCCGGCCATCGCTTCGAGGTAGGGAAACACGGCACCGCCGGCAATATCGGGCGCAAAGTCAAGGTGCATGCCCCAAGCGGCGAGGGTCGCTTTGACATGATCGCTTTCAAACGTCTGGTCCAACCATGCGCGGGGCGACATCATCATGAAACGTGCCAGATCAAGCGTTCCCCCGCCACCGCGCTTGCGCCAGGTTTTCAAACCCAAAGATGAAATTGCACGTAAATTCATCGGAGAGCCGAGAACAGCAAAAATCGATTCAGCATCGGCTGGAAAGTTTTTCGTGAGATCGCTCCATGCTGCGGCATCCGCTTGTGAGAATCCGCGCACGCGCGCCATCGTCAGAGCAGGATCGTTGGAAATGCCTAACCATTTCCCGTCGGGAAAAACAGAAGCGAAAGGATGCGTTGTGGGCGCAAAAGCCAGCCCATGCTTGGCCAACTCTTCTGCATTTTCGGTGTGAAAGGCAGATCCGGCAAACAGCGACAGGTTCATCGCACCCCAGTCGTGGCGGAAACCGGGCAAGGTGTATTCTCCTGTCTTGACCGCGCCGCCGGGTTCGGACGCTTGCTCATAGACGGCCACTTTCCAGCCTCGTGATGCCAAGTGGCATGCGCAGGCCAACGCGTTGTGACCTGCTCCAATGATGATTGCGTCTGGCTTGATCGACATGCTTTCCTACGCCTTGAGTTCAACAAGATAATTGCAAACGCATGTAATTTTGTCTAGCTTTGATTCAGTATACAACCGCGAGGCGAAGCTTGCGGCAGATAGGGAGATCTTAAAATGAGCGCAGCTGATATGTTAGGCAATCTGGGAACGATGCTGGTTTCTGGTGGTGTTGAAGTGGTGGACTGCACCGGAGTTTTGGGGCCTGAGACGCCGATCATTCAACTGCCGCCGGATTTCGCCAAGGCGACGCCAAAGGTCGAAATTCACAAGATCAGCGAATACGACGATGATGGACCGTTTTTCGCGTGGAATTGGATGGTGTTGGGCGAGCATTCTGGCACTCACTTTGACGCGCCGCACCATTGGATCACGGGTAAGGACCACAAGGATGGATTTACCGACAAGCTGGACGTACAGCGCCTGGTCGCGCCTGTGAATGTGATCGATTGCTCTGGCGAAAGCGCTAAGGATGAGGATTTTCTGCTGACCGTCGAGGGCGTGAAGGCATGGGAGAAAGAGCACGGAGAAATCGTTGCAGGTGAATGGGTCGTTATGCGCACGGACTGGGATTCGCGGGGCGATGACGAAGCAAAGTTTCTGAATGCAGACGACACCGGGCCCCATTCGCCGGGGCCGACGCCGGAATGTATCGAATACCTGCTAAGCAAAAAGATCGTCGGTTGGGGTACACAATGTATCGGCACGGATGCAGGGCAAGCGGGCGGGATGAAACCGCCTTATCCGGCGCATAATCTGTTGCATCGGGACAATTGCTTTGGTCTTGCCTCTCTCACAAACTTGGACAAGCTGCCTGCGAAAGGCGCGATCCTGATCGCAGCGCCTCTCAAGATCAAGAACGGCACCGGTAGTCCGATCCGCGCACTGGCACTGGTTCCCAAGGGTTGAGCGCGATGGCGTCTGTCGATCATCTTATCATCGGGTCGGGCATCAATGCGTTGGTGGCCGCCGCGATGTTGTCACGCAAAGGCGACAGCGTTCTGGTGATCGAGCGCGAGGACCGGATTGGCGGCTGCATGTTTACGTCGGCCGATGTGACGTTGCCGGGATTTCATCATGACGTGATGGCGACGACGTTTGTTTTGTTCCTGACCGGCCCCGCGTATGATGCGTTGGGGGGTGATCTGGCGAAACACGGTCTTGAGTTTTGCCATTCGGCACATCCTACCGCAGCCTTGCGGCCGAACGGTTCCGCATTGGTTCTGGCGATGGACCGAGCCAAGAATGTCGCTGCGTTCAATGCGCGGCGGGCAGGGGACGGCGATCAGCATGCGCGCGACGTGGGCAGTGTCGAGGCAGATGCAGATTTTCTGTTTTCCCTGTTGGGACAGCCGCTATGGTCGCGCCAGACGATAACCTTGCTGGCCAAGCAAGCTTGGAAAAAAGGCATCGGGCCGCTCAAGGCTTGGTTCGGCGAAGCGATGGAACCGGGGCGCGGCTGGCTTGAGACACGCTATGAAAGTGCGGATGTTCAAGCCCTTTGGGCCCCTTGGGTTCTGCATGTCGGGCTGACGCCGGAAGCGATCTATGGCGGACAGATGTCACGGGTCATCGCCTTTGCCCTTGAGGCGGCAGGTGCGCCCGTGGTCAAGGGCGGCGCGGGGCAGGCGGCGGCGGCTTTCCAGTCGTTGATCGAGGCCAACGGCGGCACTCTGCGCACGGGGGTCGAAGCGATCGGGATAACGGTCGAGAACGGCAAAGCCGTGGGGGTGGAAACGGCGGACGGAGAGAAAATCCTTGCAAAGAATGTCATTGCCAGCACGGCACCGGGACAACTCTATGACGGGCTGCTGAATGATCAGCCGCGGCCAAAGAACAACAAGAAATTCCGACACGGACGCGGCAACTTTCAGCTGCATTATGCGCTGGATAGCGATGTTGAGTGGGATGCGGACGGGCTGGAGGATGTGGCCCTTGTCCACCTCAGTGATGGAATCGATTCAGTTTCCAGATCTTGCAACGAAGCAGAGCGCGGCATGTTGCCGGCGGTGCCGACAATATGTGTCGGACAGCCTCACAAGCTGGATCCAAGTCGCTGTCCTGAAGGCAAGGCGATCTTATGGCTGCAAATTCCAGATACTCCATCGGTCATCAAAGGCGATGCGGCTGGCGAGATTGAAACGGTGCCGGAGTGGACGGAAGCGATGCGCGAGGCCTATGCAGATCGGATCGAAAGTATCCTGTCCGGGCACATCAGGAACTGGGATCAGATCAAACTGAAGCGACGGGCCTATTCCCCCGCTGATCTTGAAAAAATGAATGTGAATCTTGTGGGGGGCGACCCTTACGGTGGGGCCTGCGGCTTGGATCAGTTCTTTGTCTGGCGGCCCTACGCGGGTCAGGTGAACAACGCGACGCCCGTGAAGAACCTCTATCATATCGGTGCATCCACCCATCCTGGACCCGGTATGGGTGGGGGATCCGGATTGAACGTGGCCAAGGGATTGGGCGCATGAACAAGCCAGAGAAATTGCCCGCAGAACCCTTACGACTTGGGGAGATGGGGCTGGAGAATTTTGCGCCCTATCTGATGAACCGTATCATTGGGAGATATAACGCGGCATTGCAGGCCGAGATGGCCGAATTGGGGCTGACGACACCACAGATGCGGTCGCTGGCGGTGCTGTCGGTGATTGACGGTATTTTGATCCGCGAACTGGCGGTCTATGCGGTGGTGCAGCAGTCGACCCTGAGCCGCGCGTTGGACACCCTGGATCAGAATGGCATGATCCGGCGGGAGACGGACGAGCAAGACAGCCGCGCGACACGGGTGTTCATCACCTCTGCGGGGCGCGAAACATACGACCGGCTGTGGCCGCATATGTCTCAGGCGTATGATGCGATGTTCAAGGGCATTGAAGCCGGTGAAAAGCGCGCCTTTGTGGGGACACTGCAAACGATACTGCGCAATATCCGCAAGCATGATTTTTAGGGGGACAAAATGGCTGAGCGTTCTTTCAAAACTGAGGTGGAGCATCTGCGTAAGGGCGACGGAGATGTCTTTACCGGTGAGGGAATACTGGCCATCACAAAGGCCCTGTTGGAAAATGGAGTGGGTTACGTTGGCGGCTATCAGGGTGCGCCCATAAGCCATTTGATGGACGTGTTGGCCGATGCCGAAGAGTTGATGGGCGAGCTAGGCGTGCGGTTTGAGGCGAATGCATCAGAAGCAGCGGCGGCGGCAATGCTGGCGGCGTCCGTGCACTACCCGATCCGGGGTGCGGTGACTTTCAAGGGGCCGGTCGGGGTCAATGTCGCCTCGGATGCGCTGGCGAACCTGTGTTCTTCGGGGGTGAACGGCGGGGCGCTGATTATCGTGGGCGAAGACTATGGCGAGGGCAGTTCCATCATGCAGGAACGCTCCCACGGCTTTGCGATGAAATCCCAGTTCTGGATGCTGGATCCGCGTCCGAACCTGCCGTGCATCACCAAGGCTGTGAAGGACGGATTCGAGTTGAGCGAGGCGAGCAATACGCCGGTGATGCTGATGGTGCGTATCAGATCGTGTCACGTGACCGGCAGCTTCTCAACCAAGGACAACGTCGCGCCGCCGTTGACGGTGAAGCAGGCGATTGCCAATCCGCAGTCCGATTTCAATCGTGTTGTGCTGCCCCCCATGAGCTATCTGCACGAACAGGACAAGATCAAGAACCGCTGGCCTGCTGCAGAAAAATTCATCGTTGAAAACGGCCTGAACGAAGTCTTCGGACCTGCAAAAGCCAAGCTGGGTATCGTGGTGCAGGGGGGCATGTACAACGGCCTTATCCGGGCTTTGCAGCGTCTGGGATTGTCGGATGTGTTTGGCGAGACAGAGGTGCCGATCTATTGTCTGAACGTAACCTATCCCATCGTGCGCGATGAGTTTGACGCCTTTTGTGAAGGCAAGGATCACGTGCTGATTGTTGAAGAAGGCCAGCCGGATCATATTGAACAGCAGTTGGGCGCATTCCTGTATAAAGCCGGACGCAGGTTGAAACTGTATGGCAAGGATGTGTTGCCGATGGCGGGTGAATATACCGGACAGGTGATGCTTGACGGGGTGACCGCATTTCTGAAAGCTGCCGCACCGGATATGTTGCCGGCGCAGGTACGCGCACCGAACACGGAGGAACCGCAGATACCGGATCTCAGCAAGACCGTGCCAATCCGTCCACCGGGGTTTTGTACCGGATGTCCCGAGCGGCCAATATTTGCCGGTATGAAACTCGTCGAGCAGGAATTGGGCAAGCACCAGATCACGGCCGACATTGGTTGCCACCTGTTTGGATCATTGCCACCATTTGAGATCGGTGGCGCGACGATGGGCTATGGTCTGGGGCCTGCGGCCAATGCGGCGTTTGACGGCGGCGGCGAGCGGCGGGCGATTTCCATCCTGGGCGACGGCGGATTCTGGCACAATGGTCTGAGTTCCTCGATCGGGAACATGGTCTTCAACAAGTCCGACAATGTTGTGATGATCGTGGACAACTATTACTCTGCGGCAACAGGGGGGCAGGACATTCTGTCCAGCCGGGCACACAATGACACCAAGGCGACGAACAACCCGATTGCTGCCGCGCTGAAAGGTGTCGGTGTGGAGTGGGTGCGCCAGATTGATCATACCTATGATGTGGCAAAGGTGCGGGACACGCTCAAGGAAGCTTTGACGACGGACTTTAAGGGCCCCAAAGTCATTGTGGCGTCATCTGAATGCATGCTCAACAAACAGCGTCGCGAAAAACCGATCCGCAATAAGGCGATCAAGGAAGGGCGGCGTGTGGACGTGCCGCGCTTTGGCGTGGACGCGGATATCTGCACTGGCGACCACGCTTGTATCCGGCTGTCCGGATGTCCTTCGCTATCATTGAAACGACTGGATGATCCGCTGCGTGACGATCCGGTTGCGCATATTGATCAGACCTGTGTGGGGTGCGGGAATTGCGGCGAAGTCGCGGACGCCGCCGTACTGTGCCCGTCGTTCTATCGTGCTGATGTGGTCCATAATCCGAGCAGCTTTGAGAGATGGCGGGCAGGCGCGCGCACCAAAGTTATCACATGGCTGCAAACCCGCCGTGACGCAAAACGCCTGCGCTTGAACAGGGCGCTGACATGAATATGGTACTGCCGCAGAAAACGCCCGATGCGCGGATGGGTCAAATTATCAAACTGGCGGTAATGGCCGTAGGCGGACAGGGCGGCGGCGTGCTGACCGGCTGGATCGAGGGCCTTGCACGCGCACAGGGATATGCCTGTCAGGCGACCAGCGTGGCCGGAGTGGCACAGCGGACGGGTGCCACGATTTACTATGTCGAAATGACGCCCTTATCCGAAAGGCAGCCGATTTTTGCGCTGGCCCCGTCCGGCGGCGACGTGGATATCCTTATTGCTGCGGAAATGATGGAAGTAGGCCGTGCCGTGATGCGTGGATTCGTGACACCGGACAGGACCACTTTGATCGGATCAACCCATCGCGCTTTGGCGGTGTCGGAAAAATCATCGCCCGGTGATGGAATTGCCAATGCCGATGAGGTGCGCGCGGCGGCTGAGATTGCAGCGCAGCATCTGATCTTGGCGGATATGGACCAGCTGGCCATTGGGCAGGGATCTGTCATCTCAGCCAGCCTGTTTGGTGCGCTGGCAGGATCGGGTGCCTTGCCTTTTGCGCGTGATGCATTCGAGGATGCAATTCGCGCCAGCGGCAGAAGTGTTGAACCGTCGCTCAGGGCGTTTGCTGCCGGATTTGATGCTGCCCGGAACGGAGCGGCAACGCCGGAACCAGCGCCTGTTCAAGCCGTGGCGGTTTTGCAGGGATCGCAATCTGAGTTGATCAAATGGCAGAACCTGGAGACGCAAGCCGAGGCGTTGCCGGATCCAGTACAAGAAATGGCACTGAGTGGATTGACCAAAGTCGTCGATTTTCAGGACTGCGCGTATGGTGCCGCATATCTCGACCGTTTGCGCGACGTTGTTGCGCGCGATGACGCGAACCACGAGTGGAAGCTGTCTGTGGCGGCGGCAAAATATATCGCGAATGCGATGGCTTATGATGACATCATCAGGGTCGCGGATCTGAAGACGCGCGCGCCCCGTTTAAGCCGGATACGTGATGAAATGGGCGCGGGTGATGATAATCTGGTCGAGTTGACGGAATTCTTTCACCCTCGCGCCGAGGAAATAGCAAGCTTGATGCCCGCGAAAATGGGTGCAGCCTGGGAGGCGAACCCAAAACGCATGGTGCTGCTTGACCGTCTGTTCGGCAAAGGGCGGCGGTTGCGAACACATACGTTGCGGTCGTTTGTGATGCTGCACGTCTTGGGCGGGCTCAAAGGCTACCGGTTGAAAACGCGGCGACACGCGGTTGAAGTAGCGCATCTGGAAAGTTGGTTGCGCGACAGTATGGCAGTACGCGATGATGATTATGCCCTTGCAATTGAGTTATTGAAAAACCGACGGTTGATCAAAGGCTACTCGGATACGCACGCCCGCGGATTGACGAAATTCGGCACTGTGATGGGCGCGGTCAGCCTGCTGAAAGGCCGCGACGATGCCGCTGATTGGATGAACCGCCTGCGCGAGGCTGCATTGCAGGATCCTGAGGGTAAGGCGTTGGAAGGGGCTCTTCAGACTGTGCGGAGTTTTGTCTGATCTCTAGTGTGATGGGATGGATTGTTAGTGGCTTTTCCAACGAAACCTTGACTGGCGTGAATGGTGCGATCGAGGCTGCGGATGCCGTTTGTGTACAGGAACCGGACAGCTTCGAATGGCTTTGACGCCAATATTCTAACATGGGAACGTCCAAGCTATACTCGAAGTAAAATTGCTCTGTGCAAAATATACATTGCCTGAAAACGCATGCCTGCGCCGATCTGTCTCGCAATGGGGCCTCCCATCGCATGGACGATGGGCTTGAGCTTATTCATCTTGACTGGCGTTGCGGCATTGGCATTGACCGATCACCGTCTGGGTTCGGTGGGAATTCTTCCTCAATAGCTGCCGTCGGCGGCCGATTTCTTGGTGAGCCTTGCATTTGTCGCGCCCGCCTTTGCCGTTGTTCGGTCCCGTTCCAGCCTCTGCGAAGGTGTTATTCACATAGAGTTGCGCAATGGTTTCGGCGGAGCCATGGCCGCGCATGGATTGACTGACATCAGGCTGCCTTGGGGACGTTTGCAGATCATTTGCGGCCCTCCGGTGCCAGAACCTCAAGATGCCCGTCAAAAGTCAGCGCGTAACGCGCATGCCCGTCGCCGCAATTCAGAGAAACTTAGCTTATTTGAACATCAGAGGTTGGTTCCTGATGTGTCCGCGTCAGTCGACGATGAACACACGGCAACCGTCTGCAGTGCGCACGCGATGGGGGGCGTCTCCGAAATCAGAAACGCAAAAGCTGCTGCCTGAAATCATCTCCACTTTGCGTCCGTCGGCGAGTTCGATGACCAGATCACCAGAGATTACGTGCAGAACGTGACCGCGGTCGCACCAGTGATCTGCCAGAAAGCCAGCCCCGTAGTCGACGATCCGCACCCGCAGATCGGCAGAGTTGAATGTCCGCCAATGTGACGTCCCCGTTACTCCGGGGTATTCTTCTGACGACAATTTTTCCCAGTTGATGTGGGTAAAAGGAGTGTCAGGCAGATCCATGGGCGTTCCGTTTTGCGGCCTCCTGTTCTGTTTTCATTGTTACGGTTTCCAGTAATCCCGAACCGGTGGCGATTTTGCGGGCCAGATCGAAAAAAATCTCGCGCTCCTGATCATTCAAGGGCGCGAACAGTTCCTCTTGTCTTAAGATAGACGCGGCCCGGATTTCAGCCAGCACTGCGCGTCCCGCATCGGTCGCGAACAATTGCTTTTCGCGTCCATCCGCCTTGGACGTCTTTTGCTGTATCAAGCCACGCGTTTCGAGCAGGGATGCGGCTCGGCTAATCGTGTTTTGTGGACGCGGGAACAGTGCTTTGATTTCCTTGGCGCGAATACCCGGAAACATGACGATTGAAAACAACGTGGACCACGCATGAACGGGCATCTGATAGGTCCGTTCAATATAGCGGTTCGTCACTGCATTGTTGCCCAGCACGATGTAGCTGACCAACATCAGGTATCGCAGGTCGGATTGGAATATCTCATCCAGCTTTTCTTGTTCGCTCATCCGCTCAATCCATAGGCGATCGTTACCGCTTTGACCATTGTCACATGTTTCTTCTTGCCAGATACATCCATTTGGATCAATCTTGATATGTGGGCAAAGTGGGAGAGAATGGATGATCGTTCTGGGCATTGATGTTGGTGGGACCTTTACGGACCTCGTTCTGGCGGATCTGGAAAAGCAGGAGCTGACCATTCACAAGACGCCTTCCACGCCAGAGAACCCCGCCATCGGCGTCGTGAACGGCCTGAAGGCAATCAGCGAAAAGGCGGGGATCAAGACAGCAGATATTGATTCCCTGTTTCACGGAACGACGGTGGGCACCAATGCGATGCTGGAACATGACGGTGCGGTCACTGGTATGATCACCAACGAAGGTTTCCGCGATGTTCTGCACATCGGGCGCCACCAGCGTCCGCAGCACTATTCGATCATGCAGGATCTCCCTTGGCAGAACCGCCCGCTGATCAAGCGTCGTTTTCGGCGCACAGTTGCAGGCAGGCTGGATGCTTCCGGGGCCGAGCTGACCCCTTTGGACGAAGATGGACTGCGTATTGCTGCGCGCGCGCTGGCTGCTGACGGCGTCGAAGCGGTGCTGGTGGGCTTTTTGTTTTCCTATGTGAACCCTGCCCACGAACGCCGTGCCGCCGAAATCCTGCTCGAGGAAATGCCGGATGCTTTCGTGACGACATCATCCGAAGTGGCCCCGCAGTTCCGCGAATTCGAACGCTTCACAACCGGCGCGATGTCGGCATTTATCGGTCCCAAGGTGCGTCGTTACATTACACAGCTTCAGGATGAGTTGAGCGCGCAGGGCCTAAAGGGCGAATTGCACGTGATGACGTCATCGGGTGGCGTCGCGACGCCGGAAATGATTGCGAAAAAGCCGGCTTCGACCCTGCTGTCGGGTCTTGTGGCGGGCGTGCGTGGCGGAGCTTGGGTTGGGAGTCATATCGGGGCAGATCGCCTGATCACGCTGGATATCGGCGGAACAAGCGCGGACATCGGCATTGTGCTGGATGGTCGCCTGACCGAAGCAGATGCGCGCAGCGCTTCGATTGCGGGCTTTCCGGTAATGCTGCCGATGATTGACATTCACACGATCGGGGCCGGGGGCGGGTCCATCGCCTATGTTGACCGCGGGGGTGCGTTCCGTGTCGGGCCGGAAAGTGCGGGGGCCGATCCGGGACCGGCGGCCTACGGTAAAGGTGGTGTCAGGCCTACAGTTACGGACGCAAATCTTGTACTAGGGCGTTTGGCACCACAGAACTTTCTGGGTGGGGACATGACGCTGGATGCGGACGCGTCACGCCGGGTAGTCAAACACCTGG
>Ga0115567_10003895_pt1 | contig 14636 bp, 15 predicted proteins | sample COGITO_mtgs_1204_2_FD_88679 | JGI IMG/M metagenome (GOLD analysis project Ga0115567, IMG submission 88679) | Pelagic marine microbial communities from North Sea - COGITO_mtgs_120412 | ecosystem: Environmental > Aquatic > Marine > Epipelagic | place: Germany:Helgoland, sampling site Kabeltonne... | reverse complement strand
TTCAACGGCATGAAATGGGGCACCAAGAATCCGATCATGTGCCGCGATCCCGAATTCGGCCCCGTCCGCCTGCGCGCCTATGGCACCTATTCCATGCGCGTCGCCGATCCCGGCCGCTTCATGACCGAGATCGTCGGCACCGACGGCGAATTCACCTCCGACGAGATCAGCTTCCAGATCCGCAACATCGTCATCCAGGAGGTGTCCCGCACGCTGGCGTCGTCCGGTATCCCGGTGCTCGACATGGCCGCCAACACCGCCGACCTGGGCAAGCTGGTGACGACGGCGATCCAGCCCACGATCACCGATTACGGCCTCCAGATCCCCGAATTCTACATCGAGAACGTCTCCCTGCCCGAGGCCGTCGAGCAGGTGCTCGACAAACGCACGTCCATGGGCATCGTCGGCGATCTCGGCCGCTACACGCAGTTTCAGGCCGCCGAGGCGATGGACGCGGCCGCCAACAACCCCGGTGGCGCGGGGGCCGGCATGGGGGCCGGGCTCGGCATGGGAATGGGCATGGCGATGGCCGGTCAGGCGGGCCCTTGGGGCCAGCGCCCCGCCACCCCGGCGCCGCCGCCGCCGCCCGTCGAACACGTCTGGCACATCGCCAAGGCGGGGGCCACGACCGGCCCCTTCAGTCGTGCCACGATGGGGCAAAAGGTCACCTCGGGCGACGTCACCCGCGACAGCATGGTCTGGACCGCCGGTCAGGACGGCTGGATGAAGGCGGGCGACGTCGCCGATCTCGCCACGCTTTTCACGGTGATGCCACCGCCCCCGCCGCCGGGCGCCTGAGCCTGAGCCTGACATGACGTCGCGCGGAACCTGCGACTGTGGTGCGAACGGGATCGACGTCCCGGCGCCCCCCACCGCAAGCTCGACGCCTGCCAATGCCACGGGTGCGGTCGCGACGGCGCTGTCTGTGGCTATTACTCCGCCCGCGATGTCACCGTGGCGGGCGCCACTATCAGCTACGACCGCGGCGCGCGCCGTGTCGCCTTTCACCGGTGCGCGACCTGCGGCGTCCTCATCCACTGGACCCGCACTGGCGATATCAAGGACAAGACCGGCGTCAACATGACCAACTTCGCGCCCGCCGACATCACCGACATCGCCGGCGTCCCGGTCGTCTCCGATGACGTCTGACGTGCGGGCGGTGAAACCCGGCGAACGCCGCCCCCGTGGCTTTGCCATGTCCCGTTTACGCGCCCTGTCGCCGTCACGCCGCGCCGTCCTGAAATGGCTGCACTGGACGATGATTCCGCTCACCTTCTGGTTCATGATCGCGACGCCGGACTTCGTGCGCGCGACGTTCGGCCCGCGTGGCGCGGCGATCAATTCCGACATCGCGCTGGTCTTCGTGACGCTCGCGCTGATCTGGTCGGCCGACTATTTTGTCCGTGGCCTCGCGGGGCGGCCCGGCCCGAAACTCTCGCCCGCGCTCAAACGCTTTCACGGCCTGCTGCACCGGGCGCTGATCTGGGGGCTCTTCCTTGTCCCTGTCGGCGGCTTCATCCTCGGGCTGACGTCCGAGCGGCTGCTGAAGGCGGGCGGTTGGCTGCCGATCGCACCGCCCTTCGACCTGGCGCGCGCCAATGACATCGCGGGCACACTGCACATCGTCGAATTCTACGCGCTCGGCGCGCTGATCGGTGTACATGCCGCGTTCCACCTCTGGCGCCACCTCGCCCTGCGCGACAATGCCCTGCGGATCATGGCGCCGCGTGTCCTGCACCGCTTCCTCTGACCCCTTGAACCGCCCGCGCGCCTGAATGATGGTCGGCGCCATGACCGACATCCCCAACGTCCCCCGCGACACCCCCCCACCGGATGATGCGCCGGACCGGCAGGAGCACCGCTTCCCCTGTCCCACCTGTGGCGCGCAGATGCAGTTCGCGCCCGGCGGCGACCACCTGATCTGCCCGAACTGCGGCAATACCGAACCCATCGACACCCGGACGGGGCGGGCCGCCGCCACCCGAGAGCTGGATTTCGTCCGCCACCTGCGCGATGCCGCGGATGCCGCCGACATCGAGGAAACCCGCACCGTTACCTGCCCCAATTGCGGGGCCACGACGGAACTGTTGGGCGCGGACGAGGCCGGGCGCTGTCCGTTCTGCGACACCCCCGTCGTCGTCGACGCCGGCACCGACCGGCACATCCGCCCGGCGGCGGTCCTGCCCTTCGCCATCGACGAAGGGGCCGCCCGCGCGGCCATGACCGATTGGCTGGGCGCGCTGTGGTTCGCGCCGAACGGGTTGCAGGACTACGCCCGCAAGGGGCGTCGGATGAACGGCGTCTATGTCCCCTACTGGACATACGACGCCGCCACCGCGTCGCGCTATACCGGGCAGCGCGGGACGCATTACTACGTCACCCGCACCGTGACCCGCAACGGCAAGCGTCAGCAGGTCCGCGAACGCCGCACCCGGTGGCGCGCGGTGTCGGGCCGCGTGGCGCGCGCCTTCGACGACGTGCTGGTCCTGGCCTCGCGCTCGCTGCCGAAATCCTACACCGACGCGCTGGAACCGTGGGATCTCGGCGCACTCGAACCCTACCGGCCCGAATTCCTCGCCGGGTTCCGCGCCGAGACCTACCGCGTCGGCCTCGAGGACGGCTTCGCCGAGGCGCGCGACATCATGGACGGCATCATCCGCGGCGATGTCCGTCACGACATCGGCGGCGACGAACAGCGGATCGGCGCGGTCGATACCGATGTCTCGGACGTGACGTTCAAGCATGTCCTGCTGCCGGTCTGGCTCGCCGCGTACAAGTATCGCGGCCGCACCTTCCGCTTCGTCGTCAACGCCCGCACCGGCGAGGTGCAGGGCGAACGTCCCTGGTCCAGATGGAAGATCGCCTTCGCCGTCCTGCTCGCGCTGATCGCGGCGGGCATCGCGGCCTACGTCTATTCCCTGACCGCCTGAGCGGCGGCGGCCCCGGCAGGGCCAGGGCGTCACCCCACCGTTCCCGCCCCCGCCCGCACCATCAAAAGCGCCCGTCCCCACGGCGTCTCCTCCTCCCGCACGCGGCGGAACCCGACCGCCGCGTAGCACGCGATCGCGGCCGCGTTGTCGGGATGCGGGTCGATGCCGAACGCGGGCACGCCCTCCGCTTCCATCTCCTCCAGCACCGCGTCCAGGATGCGCCGCCCGTGCCCCCGGCCACGCAGGTCCGGCGGCCCGACCGCCATGTCGATCCCCCGCGCCCCCTGCGCCAGGAAATCCAGGTGATGCGCGCCCCAGCCATGCACGCCGTAATCCTGCACCCAACCGATGTTCCGCCCCGCCAGCGCGACGATCCGGCCCCGGACATTCGCATCCTCCCGCCGCGCGATCTCGTCGGCATAGCCCGGGTCGGCAAACCACCGCGCCGCACCCGGTTGCGTGAACCAGCCGCGCAACAGCGCCGCGTCCCCCGGCGCGACCGCGCGGAACCGGTACTCCCGCGATCCCGCCATCTTGCCCTCCGACCTTGCGCCCCTATGGTAGCGCGACCCAATCGACGGATGCGACCCCCATGATCCTGTGCTGCGGCGAAGCTCTTATCGACATGCTCCCTCGGACGACGACGGATGGCGTGGACGCCTTCGCACCGTTTCCCGGCGGCTCGGTCTTCAACACCGCCATCGCGCTGGGTCGCCTGGGCGAGGCTTCGGGCTTCTTCTCGGGCCTGTCGTCCGACCTCTTCGGCGACATGCTCCGCGACAGCCTGACCGCCTCGAATGTCGACCATGGCCCCGCCCATGTCTCGGACCGGCCGACCACGCTCGCCTTCGTGCGGCTGATCGACGGCCAGGCGACCTACGCCTTCTACGACGAGAACACCGCCGGCCGCATGCTGACCGAGGCCGACCTGCCCGACACACCGGCCGATGCGCTGTTCTTCGGCGGCATCTCCCTCGTGGCGGAACCGTGCGGCTCCGCCTACGACGCGCTGCAGGCCCGTGCGGCGCCGGATGCGGTCACCATGATCGACCCCAACATCCGCACGTCCTTCGTCACCGACGCGGGCGCCTACCGCGCCCGGATCGAGCGGATGATCGCGCGGGCCGACATCGTCAAGATTTCGGACGAGGATCTGCACTGGATCGAGGGCGAGGGTGATCCGGCCAGCCTCGCGCGGGACATCCTGTCGCGCGGCCCGTCCCTCGTGCTCGTGACCGAGGGCGCGCGCGGTGCCACGGGCTACACCGCGACCCTCGCCGAACGGGTCGGGGCGCGGCGCGTCGATGTCGTCGACACCGTCGGGGCGGGCGACACGTTCAACGCGGGCGTCCTCGCCTCGCTGTCGCGGGCCGGGGCGCTCACGAAATCCGCCCTGCGAGAGCTGTCGGCAGGGACCGTCCGCGACGCGATCGACCTCGGCGCGCGCGCCGCCGCCGTCACCGTCAGCCGCGCGGGCGCCAACCCGCCCTGGCGTCACGACCTCTGATCAGAGCGGGGCCGCCGGGGACCGCCGCGCGATGCGGCGCCCCCGATGTGTCGTGCGCGCCCTCAGCAGGCGCGCGCCATCACCAGAACCCAGACGGGTCCATCCGCACCCTGCGCGAGACCCACGCCATACTCCGCCACGCCGGGATGCAGCATGTTGCGCCGGTGTCCGGGCGACTGCATCCACCCCTGAACCACCTGGCCCGGATCGGAATAGCCCCAGGCGACGTTCTCGGCCGTCAGGCAGGTGGAGTATCCCGACTGCCGCACGCGGGCATCGGGGGCGGATCCGTCGCTTCCGGTATGGCCGAAGCGGTTCGTCGCGGCCACGTCGCAGGCATGGCGCTGTGCCGCGTTGGTCAATTCCTGATTGACGGCCAGACCGCCCAGGCCCGTCGCCACCCGCTGTCCGTTCAGGCCCTGCGCCATGGCCCCCGCCCTGTTGGGATAGTCTCCCGGCGGCGCGCACTGCGCCCAGGCCCCGCCCGCCATCGCGAGCCAGAGCCCGACTACTATTGTCCAAAGCCTCATGTCCGTCTCCACCTGAAGTTGCGTTCAGGCTACCGTGACACCTCTTAACGGCAAGTTAACGACCGCGAGAAAGCCGAAACGTGGCGGGACCGCGCCGGTCAGCCCGCCCGCGTCGGCGCCAACCGGCTCACCGCAAAGGCCCCGGCGGCGACGCAGATCATCGTCGGCCCGACCGGCGTGTCCGCCAGTACCGCGATCCACAAACCACCCAGCGCCGATCCCGCCCCGATCGCGACCGCCCAGACCGCCATCACCTCCGGTCCGCGCGACAGCCTGCGTGCCGTCGCCGCCGGTATCACCAGCAGCGCCGTGATCAGCAGCGCGCCGGTCACCTGGATCGCCATCGTCACGACCCCCGCCAGCATCAGCGTCAGGATCAGCTGCTCGCGCCGCGGATCGCCGCCCGCCGCCAGCGCCAGGTCCGCATCCACCGTCGCCACCAGCATCCGTTGCCAGCGCCACGCCAGCACGCCCGCCACCGTGGACGCCCCGATCCAGATCACCGCCAGCCCGCTCCGCGTCACCGTCAGCACGTCGCCGAACAGGTACGCGTCCAATCGCCCGCCCGCGCCGGGCACCAGCGCCACCGCCACCAGCCCCGCCGCCAGCGCCCCGTGCGCCAGCACGCCAAGCAGCGCGTCCTGCGCCACGTCCCGCGCCGTCGCCGCCCACAACACGATCGCCAGCGTCCCCGTCACCCCCAGGATGCCCGCCGTCACCGACATGTCGAACGCCAACGCCAGCGCCACGCCCAGCAGCGCCGCGTGCGAGGTCGCGTCGCCGAAATACGCCATCCGCCGCCACACCACGAAACAGCCGAGCAACCCCGCCGCCACCGCCGCCCCGACCCCCGCAAGCGCCGCCCGCACGAGGAAATCATCCAGCATGGTCGTGCCCGTGGTCATGGTCGTGCCGATACAGCGCCAGCGCCCCGCCCGTGCCGGTCCCGAACAGCTCGCGCCAGGCGGGGGCGGCCTGCACGACCTCGGGTGTGCCCTCGCAGCAGACATGCCCGTTTAGGCAGATCACCCGGTCGGTCGCGCTCATCACCACGTGCAGTTCGTGGCTGACCATCACGACGGCACAGCCGGTCTCCTCCCGGATCGCCTCGATCCCGCGATAGAACCCCGCCTGACCCCGCTGATCGAGACCCTGCGTCGGCTCATCCAGCAACAAGAGCTGCGGCCGGTCCAGCAACGCCCGCGCGAGCAGGACGCGCTGTCGCTGCCCGCCCGACAGATCGGCCACCTGCCGCGCGCCCAGACCCACCGCGCCGGCCCGCGCCATCGCCGCCTCCGCCTCCGCGCGCCCGACCCGGCGCGGCAGGTCCAGCAGCCGCCGCACCGTCATCGGCATCGTCGGGTCCAGCGCCAGCCGCTGCGGCACATACCCGATCCGCAGCCCCGGCCCGCGCAGCACCGAGCCCCGCGACGGCGCCACCGCACCGATCAGCGCGCGCAGCAGCGTCGACTTTCCCGATCCGTTCGGCCCGACCACCGTGACGATCTCTCCCGCCTCGATCGACAGGGTGACGTCGTGCAATACCTGCACCCCGCCCAGACGCACGGCCAGCCCCTCGGTCGCGATCACGCTCATGACGCGGGCGCCCGGCAGTCGGGACACAGGCCCTCGGCCTCCACCACCACCTGTTCGATGGCGAACCCCGCCGCCTCCGCCGTCGCGTTCAGCGGCGCGTCCGTCGGTGTCTCGGCCACCGCCCCGCAGGCCCGACAGATCAGGAACGCCGGATCGTGCGCCGCCCCCGGAAGCGCGCAGGCCACGAAGGCGTTCAACCGCTCGATCCGGTGCGCGAACCCGGCCTCGACCAGGAAGGACAGCGCGCGATACGCCACCGGCGGCGTCGATCCGAACCCGTCCCGCCCCAGCCGGGCCATCACGTCATAGGCCCCCAGCGCCGCATGTTCGGCCGACAGCAGCTCCAGCACGCGCCGCCGCACCGGCGTTAGCCGCAGCCCCCGCGCGGCGCAGGCCCGCTCCGCCGCCGCCATCGCATCGGCGACGCAGGCGTCGTGATCGTGCCGGCCAAAACCGTGCCGCCCGCCCATTCAGATATCCTGACTTGTTATGTTATAACATCTTCTTTATAGATCACGCCGAACACCACCGCAAGGGATGACCATGCTCCGCCTCGCCCTCCTTCTCGTCGCCCTCGCGGCGCCGCTCCGCGCCGAACCGCCGCGCGTCCTGACCGACATCGCGCCGGTCCACAGCCTCGTGGCCTCGGTGATGTCCGGCGTCGCGACGCCGGACCTGCTGCTGCCACCGGGCATCGCGCCGCACGACTACGCGCTGCGCCCCTCGGACGCCGCCCGGATCGCGGAGTCCGACCTGATCTTCTGGGTCGGTCCCGGCCTGACTCCCTGGCTCGCCGAGGGTCTCGCGACACTGGCGCCGGACGCCGAACGCATCGCCCTGCTCGACCTTTCCGACACACCGACCCTGCCGCTGCGCCGGAACGCCGATTTCGCCGCCGCCGCGGCGGACGGGGACCGTGCGGGGGGCGGGGTCGACCCCCACGCCTGGCTCGATCCCCGCATCGCGACCGTCTGGGCGATGGCGATCGCCGATGCCCTTTCCGCCGCCGATCCCGGCAACGAGGCGACCTACCGCTCGAACGCCGCGCTCCTCGATGTCGGGCTCGAGGCCCTGTCGCGTGATCTCGGCACCCTGCTCGGGCCGGTGCGCGGCCGTGGCTACATCGTCCCGCACGACGCATTTCAGTATTTCGAAACGGCCTTCGACATGCCCGCGACCGCCGCCGTTTCCGCATCCGACGACGCGGACCCCGGACCCGCCCATCTCGCGGCCTTGCGCGACCGCATCGCCGCCGGCGACATCGCCTGCCTGCTGACGGGCCCGGACACCTCGCCCGGCCTCGTCGCGACGCTGGCCGGGGACGCGGACCTGCCGACCGCCGCCACCGATCCCGAGGGGACGCGCCTCGCGCCCGGTCCGGACCTCTACCCCACCCTCCTGCGCGATCTCGCCACCGGCCTCGCGACCTGCCTGTCCGGGGGTTGAGCGCGCAACCCCCGCAGATCTTCAGGCCACAGATATCCCCGCAGAGCCTCCGACAGTCCCGTCCACGCCCGAAAAATTAGACTTGAACGTTGTTCATAAAACTGTCACCCTCTCCCTGACCGGAGACCGACATGCGCCTGACCCTGCCCCTCGCCCTTCTCGCCGTTGCCGCCCTGGCGGCCGTCGTCGCCTGGAACCCGTCGTTCCGCGCCACCCCGCCCGACTACGTCGCCGCCCTTGCGGGGGCCGATACCCCGGCCGAACGCGGCATCGCGACCTTTGCCTTCGGCAACTGGGACGCCACCGATGACGCGACCCTGCGCACCTCCGCGACCCCGTGGAAGCTCGTCAACGCCACCATGGCGCTGCAGGCGGGCAGCGGCACCGTCCCGCCCGATTTCGATATTGCCGCGCTCTACCGTTCCTTCGGCTTCCACTCGCCGAACTCCTTTGCAAACTGGCCCGCGTCCGCGCCACGCCCCATGATCCTGTCGCCCGTCGGACAATCCGTCGGCACCGGGTTCGCCGCGTTCCCGCCCGTGGGCGCCACGCTGTCGAACATCGGCTGCGCGGCCTGCCATTCGTCGGTGACCTACGACGCCGATGGCGCGCCGGACACGGGGCGCGTCTGGCTCGGCGCGCCGAACGGGTCGATCAACCTCCAGGCATTCACCGACGCGATCTTCACCTCCGTCCGCGACGACGGGCAGGATGCCGACACCGTTATGGGCGCCGTCGCCGCGCTCTATCCCGATACCGACTGGCGCGAACGGCTGACCCTGCGCCACTTCGTCCTGCCAGAGCTTCAGCGCACCGTCGCCGAGGCCGACGCGGCCCAGGGCGCACTTCTGCCCTTCCGCGCCTCGCTCGCTGGCGCCACCAACGGGCTCGATTCGCTTCGCAACAGGCTCGGCCTGATCCCCCACGGCACCGTCCTGACCGAGAGCATCTTCAACTCCGTCCCCGATCTCGGCGGCCGTCTCTGGCGCACGAAGCTGCTGAACTCGGGTACCTACGCGATCCCCGGCATCGACCACGACGCCACCATCACCGCCGCCGACATCACGCCCGAACACCGCCTCGGGCTGGCCGGGATCATCGCCTATTTCACCGTCCCCTCCATGGGCGTGACCGAAGAGGTGGCCGAGACCAACATCGCCACCGACGCGCTCGACATCACCGCCTGGATGGCGGTCTATACACCGATGCCCTTTCCCACCGACATCGACCGCACGCTCGCGTATCGCGGCCGCGCGCTCTACGACGACGGCTGCGCGTCCTGCCACGGCACCTACGATACGGTCGGCCGCCTGACCTCGTTTCCCAACTGGGAGGGGGACATCGGCACCGACCCCGCCCGCGCCGCCCTGCTGACGCCCGAGATCGCCGATGCGGTCAACGGCGGCCTGTTCGGGCAGTATATCGACGCGCGCACGGTCGACACCTACACGGCGCCGCCGCTGACCGGCATCTGGTCTTCGGCACCGTATTTCCACAACGGCTCGGTCCCGACGCTCTGGCACCTGATGCGCCCCGACACCCGCCCCGCGACGTTCCAGGTCGGCGGACACCGCTACGATCTCGACCGCGTCGGCATCGACCTTTCGCCGCCCGACGGCTATGTCCCCTGGTCGATCCCGGCGACGGTCGACACGACCGCGTTCGGCCTGTCGAATGCCGGGCACGAGTCCGAATTCACGAACCTCTCCGACTCCGACCGCGACGCCCTGCTGGAATACCTCAAGACGCTCTAGCCGGGCTCGGCCATCACCGCGTTGGCGGCCTGCACCGCCGCGCGCTCCTCCATCGCCGCGACATGCGCCGCGACGCCCGGAAACTCCGCGATGTCCACGCCGTCCCCCTTCAGCCATCCGGCGATGGTGTAGAGATAGGGATCGGCGATCGAATACCGCTCGCCCATGACCCAGGGCCCGCGCAGCATGTGTTTCTCGATATGGGCGAAACACGCCGTCATCGTCTGCGGCACCTTGGCGCGCATTGCCGCCTCGTGGTCCTCGCCGTCGACCCAGCGTGCGCCGCGCATCCGGTGGGCGTGCGCCACATGCACCGTCGCGCATAGATAGGCGTTCACCGACTGAACCTGCGCGAACCCCATCGCGTCATCTGGGATCAGCCGCGCGCCGGGATGGGTCTGCGCGAGATACGCCAGGATCGCCGGCGTCTCGGTCAGCACCTCTCCATCGACGACCAGCGTCGGCACCCGCCCCTTGGGGTTGATCGCGCGATACCGGTCCGAGCGTTGCGCGGCGCTGGCGAAATCGACCCGCCGCGGGATGTAGGCCACGTCGATCTCGTGCAGAACGATCAGCGGGGCAAGAGCGACGGTTCCGGGGGTGAAATGATACTCCATGTCCGCACCCTGCCCCGAACCGGGCCGCCGCGCAACGCGCGCACCGTCCATCCGGCGGATCGCGGCGGGGCCACCGACGAAATACCGACGTCGGCACCGACATGTTCCGCCACTCCACCCCGCCCCGTTAACCGCGCCGCGGGGCACCGATTCTACAGGTCTTTCGAAAACAGGTGCAGCCGGTGCAGCGGCCGCGCCCCGGCCTTGGCCTTCTGCGCCAGGCTCGCGCCGTTGGCGTCCCCGATCCAGGTGTTTCCCAACCTCACGTACCCCGCATTCTGCGCCGCCAGGATCACGCGCCGCAGCACCACGGGGTTGACGCCGCGCCCCTGCCACTCCGGCACGACACCGGAAAAGATCAGTACAGCCCGACGGTTACGCATCCTGTGCCGAACGAAATGCCAGGGCGTCGTGACCCCCATGCGCGACCCCGTCCGCTTCAGGAACGGGTTCAGGTCGGGAATGCAGATGATGCAGGCGACCGGCTCTCCGCGGTGGTGCAGCACCGCCGAGATGCGCGGATCCATCACCCATTTCATGTCCTTGGCCTGAAAGTGGAACTCCTCCGCACTCACCGGCACGAACATCGGGTTCTTCGCAAAGGACGCATTCAGGATCACCCGCGCCTCCTCCATCCGCTGCGGGATCGTCGCGCGCGAAATCGGCGCGAAGGCAAAGTCGGGATCGTCGAGGATCGCCTGGCTTTTCGGTTTGAGTTCCGGCGCTTGCGCTAACGTCAGGTCGACCTCGAACGTGGTCATCCCGAACGATCGCGCATAGCCGTTCGCCTCCAGATGCCCCGGCAGCCACGGCGGCGACCAGACGAGGTCGGTATAGGGCGCGTGCGCGTATCCGTCCGTGACGACGCCGATCTGCTGCATCGCCGTGAGGTCGAAATTGCCCGATATCTCGGTCAGCCCCCGCGCGCGGCACCACGCCTCGGCCCTTGCCAGCAGGGCCCCGGCGGCCGCCGCGTCATCGGGCACGTCAAGATACCCGAAATATCCCCGGCGCGTCGCAAAGGCCGTGTTCGCGGCCCCATGCTCATGCGCGGTGATCCGCCCCAACACGCGGCCGTCCCGATGCGCGGTCCAAAAATCGAGCGCGCCGTTTCCCTTTGAAAAGAAAGGATTCCCGTTGTCGAGGAAGCGCCGCAGGTCGGATTTCATCGGCGAGACATAGGGCGTCCCGCGTCCGTAGACGGCGAAGGGGGCTGCAAAGAACGCTTCGAAATCGCCTTGCCGAAGCTCTGTCGCCATACCGCCGCCCCGCAAACGAAAGACCCCGCGCGTCCCAGCAAGGAGGGTCGCACGGGGTCTTCCGCCCCAGCAAGGGGATCGTGGGCCGGGGACGGGATTTCCCGGCCCCCGGCCGAACTGGGCGCCGCGTGAACCCCTTGTTAGGGTTTCGCGGCTAGACCGGTCACATGGCGGGGGTCATCACCATGTCGATGACGTGGATCACGCCATTCGACTGAACGACGTCGGCGATGGTCACCGTCGCGGTGGTGCCGTTTTCGTCGGTCAGCGTGATGTTGTCGCCGTCCATCTGCGCGGAAAGCGTGCAGCCGCCGAGCGTCTCGACCGGGTGGTTGCCGTCCTCATCGGCGATCATCGTGGCGATCGTGTCCGACATCGCGTTGGCGTCGACGACGTGGCACAGCAGGATCGTCTGCAGCTGCTCGAGGTTTTCGGGCATCAGAAGCTGCTCGACGGCGCCTTCGGGCAGGGTCTCGAACGCGGCGTTGGTCGGCGCAAAGACGGTGTAGGGGCCTTCGCCCATCAGCGTCTCGGCAAGACCCGCGGCCTGCACGGCGGCGACCAGCGTGGTGTGATCGGCCGAGTTGATGGCGTTCTCGACGATATTCATGTCGGGGAACATCTCGGCGCCGCCGACCATCGGGTTCTCGGCGTGCGCCTCGGCAAAAGCGAAGCCGGTGGTCATGGCGATAGCGGTGGAGGCGAGGATTGTGCGAATGATCATTGTGTAACTCCCAGTTGTGGCCGGGCCTATCTCGACCCGGTATGCAGGCAGCCACGCGCCGATATGACGCAGAGTTTCGCGACAATTAACAAAAGTTGCACCGATACTGTAACACGCTGATCCATCTGCAATTTTTTAACGTCAACCGCTCAGAAATCCGTCGGAGCGCCGCCCTCGGCCTTGCGCCGATCCACGAACGACGACAGCTCCTCGCGGATCGCCGCATCCATTGCCGGGGCCTCGAACTCGTCCAGGATCGCGCGGTAGATGCGATGCGCGCGTTGCGGTGTCTCGACCGCCCCCGCCGCTTCCCACGCCTCGAAGTTGCGCCAGTCCGACGCAATCGGCTGGTAGAACGCCGTCTCGTAGCGATCCTGCGTATGCCCGAGCCCGAAGAAATGTCCGCTCGACCCGACCTCGCGCACCGCCTCGACGGCGATGTCGTCGGGCGCGGTCGACGTCAGCGCAGGCTCGAAATAGCGCTGGATCATCTGCAACATCTCGCAATCCATGACGAATTTCTCCGGGCTCGCGATCAGCCCCCCCTCCAGCCAGCCGGCCGCGTGATAGACCATGTTGGCACCAGACTGCACCGCCGACCACAGGCTGTTCGACGTCTCCCACGCTCCTTGCGCGTCGGGCACGTTGGCCGCACAGACCCCCGACGCCCGCATCGGCAGGCCGTAGAACCGCGCCATCTGCCCGGTCATCTGCGTCGCGCGCATGTATTCCGGCGTGCCGAAGGCGGGCGCGCCCGACTTCATGTCGACATTGCTGGTAAAGGTGCCCAGGACGCACGGACAGCCCGGTTTCACCCATTGGAACAGAGCGATCGCCGACAGCGCCTCGGCCACCGACAACGCCACGGCACCGGCCATCGTCACCGGCGCCATCGCGCCGGCCAGCGTGAACGGCGTGACGACCACAGCCTGCCCGGCCCGCACCAACCGCAGCGCGCCGTCGATCATCGGCTCGTCGTGCTTGAGCGGCGAGGTCGAGTTGATGTTGGTGAACATCTTCGGGCTCTCGCGGAACGCCGCATCGTCGTAGCCGCCCGCGATCCGCACCATCTCCATCCCGTCCTCGACCCGCTCGGCGCCGAGCGAATAGACATGCGGCACCTTGTCGGTCAGCACCAACTTGTCGAGGATCGCGTCGAGATGCCGGATGCCGGGATGCACGTCCTGCGGCTCCACCGGATATCCGCCGACGAAATGGATGCAGTTGAAATACTGGCTCAGCCGGTAGAGATCGGCGCAACGGGCGCGCGTGCCGGTGACCTTGCCGCCCGTCGTCAGGTCCATGTAGCTGGGCGGCGACGAGACGTTGCCGAACAGCAGGTGCCCCCCGCCCACGGTGATCCGGCGTCCGGCGTTGCGCGGCGTCACGTCGAACGCGGCCGGCGCGCGGGCCACCATCTCCGTCACCCAGTCGCGGCCCATCCGCACGTTGGTGCCGTCGACCGTCGCCCCCGCGGTGCGAAACAGCGCGCGGGCCTCGGCGTTCAGGAACTCTATCCCGATCTCCTCGAGGATCCGCATGGCGCCGTCGTGGATCGCGGCGACCCCGTCCGCGTCGAGCGGCGCCGTCGGGCGGTCGGTGTTGAGCGGCACCCGCCACGGCATCTGGTCGAGCACGGCCGCGCCGCGCCGCGCCGCGTTTCCGGCCCGACCGCCGTTCCGTCCCGTCCTGCGCGCCATGTCCGTCCCCGTCAGCCTCGTGCCATCATCGCGGTCCGACACCGTCGCGACCGGGCCGTTCCCGACACGCCGTGTCGCTTTCGATCGTCAGAGGCCGAGCCATCCGGGCAGGTCGGCGACCGATGCCAGCACCACGTCGGCGGCAGGCGCGAGCTCCGCCTCGTCGGCCACGCCGGTCAGGACGGCGACGGCGACCATCCCCGCCGCGCGCGCCGCGTGCAGGTCGTGCAGGCTGTCGCCGATCATGGCGCAGTCCTGCGGCGCGAGCCCGGTGGCCCGCGCGAAGGCCGCGAGCTGTCCCGCTTCGGGCTTGGCGCCGAAGCCGCTGTCGTAGCCCGCGACGAAGGCGAGCGATGTCTCGACCCCCGCCTCGACAAGATGCCGTCGCGCCGCGCGTTCCGCGTCGTTCGTCGCGACCCCGAGGCGCAGCTCCGCCGCGCAAAGCCGCGCGAAGAGCGGCCCGAGCGGCGTTACCGGAACCTGCCGAACCCCCGCCGCCCAGGCATTCATGCGGGCGGCGAAGGCGTCGGGATCGGTGTCACGCAGCAGCGGCAGAACCGCGGCGGCGACCAC
>Ga0115567_10003890_pt1 | contig 14644 bp, 12 predicted proteins | sample COGITO_mtgs_1204_2_FD_88679 | JGI IMG/M metagenome (GOLD analysis project Ga0115567, IMG submission 88679) | Pelagic marine microbial communities from North Sea - COGITO_mtgs_120412 | ecosystem: Environmental > Aquatic > Marine > Epipelagic | place: Germany:Helgoland, sampling site Kabeltonne... | reverse complement strand
TGAATGCGGCGCTCGCGGCCCTGGGCTGGCGGGCTGTGGTCGTTGACGGATTCATCCCGCCGGCCATTTTCATGGAATTCCAGGCCCTGAAAATTCTGGTGATTGCGCTCGATATGCGCAGCGTCGACCATATTTTCTACACGCCAGCGCCCGACATCGTGCACGAGTCGGCCGGCCACGCACCCTTTATTGTGGATGTGGATTACGCGGAGTTTCTGCAGCGCTTCGGTGAGGTGGGTATGAAGGCGATCTCCACCGAGCACGATTATGCGCTGTACGAGGCGGTACGGCACCTGTCCACCGCCAAGGAAGACCCCGGCAGTACCGCGGCGGATATCGATTCAGCGCAACGGACACTGGAGCAGGTGATGGCCGCCGACGAGACGCCTTCTGAAGCGGCATTGCTGACCCGTTTGCACTGGTGGACGGTGGAATACGGGCTGGTCGGTGAGCTCGACGACTACCGCATCTTTGGTGCCGGCCTGCTCTCTTCGCTGGGTGAAAGCCGCCACTGTCTGGACGACCAGCGAGTGCGCAAAATACCCTTGACGGTCAATGCCGTGAATCACCCCTACGATATCACCTGTGAGCAACCGCAGCTGTTTGTGACCAAAAGCTGTCACCATCTGAGCCAGGTGCTGGAAGAGTTTGCCGCCGGTATGTGTTTTAAACGCGGCGGAGCGGAGTCTCTGCGCAAGGCGATAGCGGCCGGCACAGTGTGCACCGCCCAGTATGACTCCGGGATGCAGGTCAGTGGCGCGCTGGTGGAAGTGTGCTGCGATGCGGTGGGCAACCCCACTTACCTGCGCACCCAGGGCCCAACCCAGCTGGCCTGGCGTGATCGGGAGATCTACGGCCACGGAATCGAAGCACATGCCGAGGGCTTTGGCTCCCCCATCGGCATGCTGAAGGATTTCAGTCGCTGCCTTTCCGATTATTCCGTGGACGAACTCAAGGCGCACAATGTGGTTATCGGCAGGGAAGTCCGACTGGAATTTCTCTCGGGTATCACCGTAGAAGGGCAGTTGCAGAACATCATTCGCCAGGATCACCGCAACCTGATTCTGAGCTTTGATCGATGCCGAGTGACCGATCTGGATGGCCGGGTATTGTTCGAGCCCCAATGGGGTTGCTTTGACATGGCCGTGGGTGCGCGCATCGACTCGGTGTTCGGAGGCACGGCAGATCGCGAGCAGTTCAACCTCTACCAGGCCCAGCCATCGCTGGACAGCGCTCGGCCCAATCACGATGAAAAGCTGATGCAACTGTATCAACGCATTGCCAATTCTGCGGGCGGAGGCGCTTCCCTGTCAGAGCTGCAAGCCCTGCAGCAAGCCATCGAGGCCTACCCCCGCGAGTGGTTACTGCGGGTGGAATTGCTCGCTACGCTGCCAGACGACCCGGCGGCAGATCCGCTCGCCGAGGTTCTGCGCGCATCTCTTGGCAAGCTGGGCGCGGCGGACCGGGAGCTTGCCGGGGTGGTGGGCCTGGTCCTGAACGAGCCCTCCCTGGCGGCCTGATTTGCGCCTTGGGAGCTGCTGGTTTAACTAACTGGCGTAACAGGCGTTAGCGCTCGTTGCCGGTCGGGGCCGAGCTCGGTTTCAATAGAGCGTCAGTCAATGGAGGAGTTACCGATGTTCGAATGTGACCCAGGCAATCACGCTGCGCAGCGGGTGTTGCCGCTCTATCGCCGTGCCGATCTGTTACAGGGAGTGCGGCCCGGATTTGACCGCGCGCCGGCGCGCGCGTGAGGACGGCAGAGAGCGGCCCGGAGATTCCCGACGTCGTCCGGACCCCCGAGGCCTGCTTTGACCAACTGGTAGATTTCCCCTTCGAGCCCCACTACCGGACCCTGGCGCTGGCCGGTGGCTCGAGCACGCTGCGCATGCACTATGTCGACGAGGGGCCTCGCGCCGCCCCGGTCCTGCTGTTATTGCATGGTGAGCCGAGCTGGAGCTATCTGTACCGGCACATGGTGCCGGTGTTCAGCGCCGCCGGTTACCGTGTGATCGCACCGGACCTGATCGGTTTCGGCCGCTCGGACAAACCGACCCGGCCCTGGGATTACAGCTTCGCAGCGCATGTCCAGTGGTTGCAGGAACTGGTGCAGGGTCTTGATCTGCAGCGGGTGACACTGATCTGTCAGGACTGGGGTGGCCCCGTGGGTCTGGCAGTGTTGGCGCGCGAAATCGACCGCTTTGTCGCGGTGGTCGCGGCCAATACCATGTTGCACACCGCCGGGGCCGAGTTAGCCGGGCGCACCAGCTGGGCGGTTCACGCCAGCGGGGAGCAGGACTGCACCGTCAACAGCTATCTGTTGGACTGGGCTCGACACGGCCTGCGTTCTGCCCACTTTCTCGCCAGTGAGTCTCTGCAGGGTGCGACTGTCGGTGTTTTGTCGCCGGAGGTTGTCGCAGCTTATGACGCACCGTTTCCGAGCGAGTGGCACAAGGTGGGGATGCGTCAATTCCCGCTGCTGATACCGCTGACAGAGCATGACCCCGGCGCGGCGCTTAACCGCGAAACCTGGAACGCACTGGCCGGTTTCGAACGTCCCTTTTTGACCCTGTTTAGCGACAGTGATCCTACCACGCAGGGCTGGGAAACCCTGTTCCGCGAACGTGTGCCCGGTGCCGAGGGACAACCACACCGCCAATTGCCCGCCGCCGGGCACTTCTGGCAGGAAGACAGCGGCGCCGAGGCAGCTGCCGGTATTGTCGAGTGGTTAATGGCCTTCAATTCGCCGAGTTGACACTGCCAACACTGGACACTTCACAGGCCCCCTTGTAAGGTTTCTGGCAGCTCTCCTGCTGCCGCAGGGTTCTGCGCAATCTGGCTGCCCGGCAACACGGGATTGGACATAAGGAGTGGTGCGTGAGCGCAAGCGAACAGGAATTACAGGATTTTCGTCTGCAGGTGTCCGCCTGTCTGGAAGCTAACAAGCCGGCCGACCCCGGCTTTCTGCTGCCACAATCCTTTATGGAGGTGGGCAACGAACAGCAGTTGGATTTTCTGCGCAATTGGCAGTACAAAGTGTGGAGCGCCGGCTATCTGGGTATGGCGTGGCCTGAAGAGTACGGTGGCGGCGGTGTCCCGCCGGAGTATCAAGGCATTGTCGATCAGGAAATGCGTCGCCAGGCGGTGCCTATCTGCTTCAATGTTATTGGTCTGGGTTGGGCCGGTCCGCTGATCAACGATATCGGTACTGAGGAAGAAAAGGCCCGCTATCTCAAAGGTATTCTCACGGCCGAAGACATCTGGTGCCAGGGTTTTTCGGAGCCGGATTACGGCTCGGATCTCGGCAATGCCCAGACCCGTGCGGTGCGCGACGGCGATGAGTATGTGATTAACGGCACCAAGATCTGGACCACCATGGGTAACTACGCCCGCTATATGATTTTGCTGGCGCGAACCGACCCCAACACCGAGCGCAAGTACGATGGCCTGTCTTTCTTTCTCGCTCCCATGGATGGGCCGGGCATCGAAACCCGGCCCATTCGCAAAATCACCGGCGAATACGGCTTTACTGAAACCTTTTTCACCGATGCGCGCATTCCCGCCCACTGCCTGATGGGTGAAGAGGGGCAGGGCTGGAAGATTGCCATGCAAACCCTGCAGTACGAGCGCGGCGCCGAGGCTGGCGCTGCCGGCGGCCTGGCCTTTGAGCGGATCGTGATCGACGACATGATCGAGCAGCTGCGCGATATGCAGCGCGACGGCGAACCGCTGTTGTCAGACCCGGTCACCCGCGACCAGCTGGTGCGCTTGATTATGGAAGAAAAAGCCGTGGCTCTGGGCGACAAGAGAGCGGCTATTGCACCGCTCACCACTGATTACCCGTTCTCGCTGCAACTGTCGAACAAACTGCGTTTCACAGAGTATGCCCGACGCATGCGGCAGTTTGCCATTGCCCAGCAGGGGGCCACCGGCAGCCTGTATGTCGGAGATGACCAGGCGCGTCAGGGTGGTTTCTGGCAGCGCGCCTATTTCAACAGTTTTTCCGCGACCATTGGCGGTGGCACCAGTCAGGTGCAGGCCAACATCATCGCAGAGCATATTCTCGGCCTGCCGAAGTAAAGGATATTATGTCAGTGATCGCCAATACCGCACTGTCGTTTGACGAAGATCAGGCCATGATCATGGATGTGGCCCGGGAGTTCTGTCGTGAAAAATCACCTATGAGTGCCGTGCGCGCTCTGCTCGACTCGCCCTCGGGGTATGACCGGGCCATCTGGGGCGAGATGGTCGATCTGGGCTGGCTGGGCATCGCCCTGCCGGAAGACATCGGTGGCTCAGGTTTGGGTATTTCCCATACGGTAGCCATTGTGGAAGCCATGGGGCGCTTCATGCTGGCAGGGCCCTTCATCAGTACCACCCTGGCAGCACAACTGGTCGCCCGCGCTACGCCTGCCACCCGGGTGGATGCTTTTCTGGCGGATGTCGTGGCTGGTGTGCCGGCCACAGTGGCACTGCAGGAGAGCCCCGACTGGGGCTCTGACGACTGCGCCTGTCTGTTTGATGACGAGGGGGTCATGAGCGGCACAAAACGCTTTGTGCCCGATGCGGAAGTGGCCGGCTGGATCGTCGTGGTCACCCGCCATCGCGGTGCTCCCGCACTCGCGCTGGTGAAAGCGGAGCAGCTGCCCGCCGGCGCGATCAAGCCCCATACCCTGGTCGATGAAACCCGGCGTGCCGCAAGCATCGACTTCACCGGGGTACAGCTGGCGCCAGAGGCGATCATTGCCGGTGAACAGGTGGTGGTGGCGCTGTGCGATTTCTACCTGTTGGGGGCTTTGCTGGTTGCAGCCGAGGCGACCGGCAGCGCAGGTGCCTGTCTCGATACCACCGTGGAATACCTCAAAACCCGCAAGCAGTTTGGCAAACTGATCGGCTCCTACCAGGCCCTCAAACACCCCTGTGTCGAGATTCTGACCGCCGTCGATTCGGCGCGCTCCTTTATCTACCACGCCGCCAGTCTGGTGACCGAGGGCTCGCTCACGCGTGACGCTGAAATCGCCTGCCGCATGGCCAAGGCTCAGGCCAGCGATACCCTCCTGCACGCCGGTGATCGGGCGGTACAATTCCACGGTGGCATGGGCTTTACCTACGAGTGCGATGCGCAGCTGTACATTCGCCGCGCCCAGTGGAGCCAGCAGCAGTTTGGCGACGCCGCCCATCATCGCAAACGTTTGGCATGCCTGCTGCTGGATGAGTAAATCCCCACACCTGAAAAGAGGCGGCTTCGGTCGCGGCCTGTCGGTGTCGCTGGCCGGTCTGCGGGCCGGCGGCGCCTTCGCCCTGGACGGCGCGCTGCAACGCTTGCGCGGCGAAGAGGGGGAGCGTCTCGACTCGCCCTTTGCGCGCCGCGAGGCCAGACGCTTTGTCGCCGAGCTGGGGCGCCTCAAGGGCACCTACGTCAAAATCGGCCAGATGCTGGCCCTGCTGGGAGAACATTTTTTGCCGCCGGCTCTGACCGAGGCTCTGCACGAGCTGGAAGCGGCCACCGAGCCATTGCCCTGGTCCGAGGTGGAGCCGCTGCTGCGCGATGTCCTGGGCGCGCGGTTTGAGGAGCTGGAGATAGTGCATCAGGCACTGGCTGCGGCCTCCCTGGCCCAGGTACATCGCGCTACTGTCCGCAGCAGCGGGGAGCAGATTGTGCTCAAGGTGCAATACCCGGGTCTCGGCCGGGTGATCGACGCAGATTTTGATGCGGTGGTGCGCATGTTGCTGCTGGCGCGCTGGATACGGGCCGGCCGGGATCTCGACGACTGGCTGGCCAGTATGCGCGAGCAGTTGCACCATGAGATCGATTACCGTCGCGAAGCTGACATCATGCAGGAGATGAGGCGGCTGACCGAGCAGATCAATCGCAACAATGCGCCGCACAGTGTTCGCTACCATGTACCGCAATTGTGGGAGCGCTACAGCAGTGACACCGTGCTGGCGATGGAATTTGTGCAGGGTTACCTTGTCACCCGGTCTGAAGTGGCCCAACTGAGTCAGGAGCGGCGCAATGCCCTGGCCGAGTCAATGCTGGAGCTGCTGTTTTATGAGCTGTATGACTGGGGCCTGTTGCAGACCGATCCCAATTTCGGCAACTACCTGCTGCGGCTTTCAGATCGTGGGGATGAGCTGGTGCTGCTGGATTTTGGTTCCGTATTGTGCCCCGAAGACGATTTTCTGCTGCATCTGGGTAACACCATCAGCGCCGGCATGGAGGGCGATGAAGAACTTCTGGTCGAAAGCCTTGTCGGCCTGGGCTGCCTGCGGGTCGACAGCAGTGAGCAGGCTCAACGCAGCTTCGCCAGTTTTTGTCTGCAGTTACTCGAACCCCTGCGCGAGCCGCGGCAGTTGCCCGCCGAGTACCTGAATGAACAGGGGCAATACCGCTGGGGCCACTCCCGTCTGATGCGGCGTGCGGGCAAGCAGGCCGCCGATTCTGCCGCCACCCGGGAATTCGCCACGCCCACCCGGGACTTTGCCTTGATCGCACGCAAATTGACCGGCGTGTTTACGTTTATCGCCGTGCTCAATGCCGAGTTCAATGCCCACGCTGCTGTGCAGCGGCATATCGACGCCTGGTTGGCGGCCGAATGAATGGGCAGAAGGCTATACTGCGGGCACTACTTCCGGAGCAATCGTTTGCAAGAGGCCGTTATGAATTCCATGTTGATGCGACAAGGCACTTACATCGCAGTACTGCTGCTGATTCTGACCGGTTGCGGTGCGGCCCAGGCGTCGATTGATACCCGGCCTGTCGTGTTCGAACCGGGCCGTTCCGGAGCCATGATCGAGTCCAGCGTGCGCGGTGATCGGATGGTCGACTATGTGGTCACGGGTGTGGCAGGCCAGTACATGACCGTGGATATTGACTCGGACCATAGCGCCAACTATTTCAATGTGATGGCCCCCGGCGACAGGGACCAGGCAGTTTTTACCGGCTCCAGTGAAGGCCGGCATTTCGAGGGCGCGCTGGCCGCCGATGGCGATTACACGATACGTGTGTACCTGATGCGCAGCGCTGCGCGGCGCGACGAGCAGGCCAATTTCACGCTCAATATCGCGGTGACCACCGTTGACGAGCCGGTTGACCGGGGTATTCCGGTATCCGGCAGCCGATGACAGCGTCGTCACGCTGCACCGGCACAGCCGGCTATCGGCATCCCCGGGCGCCGGATGGCACACATTAACCCACTCCCGAGGGAGGCCTGGATCAGCTACCTGATGGGATGTGGGTGTCGCGCTGGCCCGCCACCCAGCTTTCGCGAACTCGCAGTGCCTTGTCGGGCAGGGATTCAAGGTGCAGGAAATCGGCGCGATATCCCTCGGCAATGCGGCCCAGTGAGTCATTCAGGCCCAGAAACGTAGCCGGATATAATGAGGCCATGCGCAGGCACTCTGCCAGGGGCAGTTGCAGAACCTGGTAGCAGTAATTCACTGCGTCGATCATGCCGATCGCGCTGCCCGCCAGCACGCCTTCCGCGTTCACCAGTTTGCCGTCCCGCACAGCGATGAGCTCGCCGTACAATTCAAAGTCAGTCCTGTTATCGCCCACCGTGGCCATGGCATCCGTGACTAGGAACACTTTGCCCTGCGGCAGAGCCCTCAGCGCCACACGCAAGCTGGCGGGGTGAACATGGTGTCCGTCGGCGATCACCCCAGCCCAGCAATTATCCGCGGCCAGGGCGGCACCAATTGTGCCGGGGCTGCGCGCAGTCAGGCCGCTCATGGCATTAAACAGGTGGGTAAAGCCGCGCAGGCCTTCATCCCGGGCCTGCTCGATCTGTTCAAAGCTGGCCTCGGTATGACCGGCGCACACCACAACCCCCGCTTCGCTCAGTGCCGCGACAGCCCCCCTGGGAACCTGTTCCGGTGCCAGCGTCACCAGAGTGATCAGCTCGGCGCCGAGGCTGGCCAGCCAGTTGAGATCGGACTCTGAGGGCTGGCGAATCGTGTCGGCGCTGTGGGTGCCGCGCCGGGTCGGTGCCAGGAATGGCCCCTCGATGTGGACACCCAGCACGCCCGCATTGCCAGCGTCACGGGCGGCGATCACGGCCGCCACGCCCGCTCTGTGACGGGCGGACGTGTCGCTGATCAGGGTGGGGGTCATGGCAGTGGTTCCGGTGGCCCGATGGGCTGCCACCATGCGATTGACGCCCTCGCGATCGGCCTGGTTGTTCAGGAGTATGCCGCCGCCCCCGTTGACCTGGGTGTCGATAAAACCGGGAGCGATAAAGCCCCCTGACAGTGTGATCGTTTCCATGCCGGGCGGGATCGCGCCACTGTCCACCAGGGCGGCAATGCGATCCTGCTCCACAATAACGGCGCAGTCGTCGCGCCACCGTTGTCCGTCAAACAGGCGCTGGGTTTGAATGGCTCGTTTCATTGTGACTCCGGCAGGTTCAATAATCGTCCCGGCCTGAAGCGCAGCACCGGCAACCAGTGCCCAGCTTGCGCAGCAGGCCGGCCGCTGCGGCATGGGTCAGGCATCGGGGAGATGTTCCGACAGGAAACGCAGAATATTGCCGCCCATTACTTTGCGAATGTCCTTTTCGCTGACCCCGGCATCCAGCAGAGCCTGGGTGATCGCCGCCACTTCCGAGATGTCGAAGCTGGCGGTCACGGCGCCGTCAAAGTCGGAGCCCAGAGCCACGTGATCCGCCCCCAGCAGTGAAATGCCGTAGGCGATGGCAGAGGCGATGCCGGCGGGGCTCGCGTCGCACACGGCGGCCTCCCAGAAACCCACGCCCACCAGGCCCCCGGCCTGCGCGACCTGCTGCATCAGTTCGTCACTGATGTTGCGGTGACTGTCACAGTGGCCCTGAAAGCCGCTGTGGCTGACCAGTATCGGGCGGGGGCTGCGCGCCAGCACATCGCGTACTACCTGGGGTGAGGAATGCGCGATATCCAGGATAATCCCCCGGGCCAGCATCCTGTCCACGGCATCGCGGCCGAAGCGGGTCAGGCCCGCACCGCTCTTGCCGTGCAGGGAGCCACCGAGCCGATTGTCGAAGAAGTGCTGCAGGCCCATGATGCGAAAGCCCGCGCTGTACAGAACTTCGATATTGTCCAGTTGTCCGTCCAGGGCGTGTGACCCTTCAGTGCCCAGTACGGCGCCAACCACGGGTTTGCCCTGGGCGCGCTGTCGCAACAGCTGTTCCAGCTGAGGCCTGCTGAAAATCATCTGGAGCTGGCCCTGCGATGCTGCCGCGGCGCTCTGCAGGCGCCTGGCCTGGTACAGCGCGCGTTCGGTCAGGCTGCGCCAGGTGCGCGGCGGCCACGCCTGGGCCAGGGCCAGGGCGGTGATGTTGTCGCGTGTATCGGTCGCGTTGCTCTGGTAATTCTGTCCCGCCGGAGATTTGGTCACACTGTCAAAAACCTGCAGTGCCACGTTGCCCGCCTGCAAACGTGGCAGATCAACATGGCCGCGATCACTGCGCGACAGCAGGTCGCGTTGCCAGAGGATGCTGTCGGCGTGCAGGTCGGCCACTTGCAGTGATGCGTGCAGTGCTTTCGCGGCGTCGCTGATCGGGTAGGGCGGATGTTCCAGCACCCGGTTCATATCGCGTTCCAGAATGCCGGGCGCCAGGCTGAAAAACAGCGCCAGTAGCGCGACCAAAACGATTGCAACAAACCAGAGTCGGGATTTACGCATGCTGTTCAGATTGTTCAACCGCGGAACGGCTTCTGTTTGGGGGCTGGTGCTGCAAGAGCCTACAGCACAGCTATGCTGCTGACTACCGTCGCGCAAAGCCGGAACAACACGGAACGTTCCTGCAATAAATCGCCGCTGTGCCCTTCACCCTGTTCCTGCAGCAGTAGCGCCGCCCGACGCCTGCCATTACACTCTGCTCCCCCGCGCGGGCACCGCCCGCGCCACTGATTCCCTGACCGGAGTGATGAATGAGCGATGTAAGCCGCCTGTTTGAACCCTTCCAGCTTGGCCCGCTACAGCTGGACAACCGCATCGTCATGGCTCCCATGACACGCAATTTCTCCCCCGACAACGTGCCGGGAGAGAACTCTGTGGAGTATTACCGCCGCCGGGCCGCTGGAGGGGTGGGCCTGATCGTGACGGAAGGCACCTGCATCGACCATATTGCCGCCAGCGGTTACCCGGATGTGCCGTATTTTCACGGCGAGGAGCGCCTGGAGGGCTGGCGCCGCGTTGCTGCGGCGGTGCACGCCGAGGGCGGCAAGATTGCGCCCCAGTTGTGGCATTGTGGCGGCATGCGTCGCGCCGGCGTGCCACCGGAGGGCGACGTACCCGGTTATGCACCGTCGGGCATGAATGTGCCGGGTAAAGTGAATCGGCACATTATGAGCCAGCAGGACATCGACGACGTGGTGGCGGCGTTTGCACGCGGTGCCGCCGACGCCAAACGGCTGGGTTTCGATGCGGTGGAACTGCACGGCGCCCACGGCTACCTGATCGATCAGTTCTTCTGGGCCGGCACCAATGTGCGCGAAGATGCCTACGGTGGATCGCTGGAGAATCGCGGTCGCTTCGCGGTGGAAATTATCGAAGCGGTACGGGAAGCCGTGGGGCCGGAGTTTCCCGTCATCCTGCGCTGGTCGCAGTGGAAACAGCAGGACTATTCGGCCCGCCTGGTGGAGACGCCGGAGCAAATGGAGCGTTTTCTGCAGCCGCTGTCCGAGGCCGGGGTGGATATCTTCCACTGCTCCACCCGCCGCTTTTGGGAACCGGAATTCGACGGTTGTGACCTCAATCTCGCTGGTTGGACCCGGAAAATCACCGGCAAACCCAGTATTGCCGTGGGCAGCGTCGGCCTGACCCAGGATTTCATTCCCGAGCCGGGAGAGACCGCCTTCCGTGAAGCCGAGCCGGCCAGTCTCGACGAATTAATGCGCCGTATGGATGCCGATGAATTCGATCTGGTGGCTGTGGGTCGGGCTATTATTGCCAACCCCGACTGGGCCCTGCTGGTGCGCGATGGACGGCTGGATCAGGCGCAGGCTTTCGTCAAGGAAGCGCTGGCGACGTTGCGCTAGTGCATGCCGCCGACGGTCGCGCGCAGGAGCCCTGCTCGACCGACGAGGCGCTGCTGTTCGCGCAGATTGCCGATGCCCTGCGCGATACCGGTTACGCCGTGTGCCCGGGGGCCTTGCCCTCGCAGCTGGCAACCGTGCTGCAGCGACAGCTGGCCGTGATGCACAGGCGGCAGTTCGCGCCGGCGGGCGTCGGACGCGAAGACGAGTACGCCGTGAATTATTTAATACGCACGGATGAGATCTGCTGGATCAGCGGTGATTCCGAGGCGGGCACTGCCTGGCTGGCATGGGCCGAACGCCTGCGTTGCGACCTCAATCGACGGCTCCTGTTGGGCTTGTTTTCCTTTGAATCGCACTTTTCGCACTATGCGCCAGGGGATTTCTACCGCAAACACAGCGACGCTTTTCGCGGTGAGGCCAACCGGGTGCTGTCGGTGGTGGCGTATTTAAATAATGACTGGCAGCCTGACGATGGCGGCGAATTGCAGCTGTACCTGGATGAATCCGGTGACAGAAGCCTGCGCATCGTGCCGCAGTTCGCTACGGTGGTGGTGTTCCTCAGCGAGGAATTTCCCCATGAAGTACTGCCGACGAAGCGCGACCGCTATGCGATTGCAGGCTGGTACCGGGTGAACAGCTCGCGCAGCGACCGGGTTGATCCACCCCGCTAAGCCCGTTCATTATCCCGCCGGGGCTGGATCTAGCCGCCCAGGTTGGCCGGTGTCAGATAGGTGTGTATCAGGTAGGCGGAATAGCTGCAGAAGCAGGCCAGCAACGCGGCCCCTTCAATGCGGTTGATGCGCCGCGGGCCGCGGCGAAATGCAAAGCCGATCACGAACAGCGACACCGTCAGGCCCGCCATGACCATGGCGTCGCGGGTTAAAATGGACGACTCCACCGCGAACGGTTGAATGCTGCCGGCTATGCCCACCACGGCCAGGGTGTTGAACAGGTTGGATCCAATTACATTGCCCAGCGCCATATCGTGCTCGCCCTTGCGCGCCGCCATGATCGACGACACCAGTTCTGGCAGGGAGGTGCCCACCGCGACCACTGTGAGACCGATAATCAGATCGCTGACGCCAAAGCTCTGGGCCATATCTATGGCGCCCCAGACCAGCAGGCGGGAACTCGCAATCAGTACCAGCAAGCCGAGCGAGAGCCAGAACCAGGCCCTGCGCAGCGGCATTACCCGGTCCGGCATTTCCAGTTCCAGTTCCTTGCCCAGCGTGTCAGCGGGCTCCCGCATGCCCTGGCGTATGGTCCAGCTCATCAGTATGACGAACACCGCCAGCAGCAGCACGGCATCCATCCGCGACAGCTGCCCATCCAGCAGCTGCAGAATCGCCAGGGCGGTGATGGCAGTGAGCAGTGGCAGCTCTTTGCGCAGAATGTTGGACTGCACCGCGATGGGGCTGATCAGGGCAGTGAGCCCCAGCACCAGCGCGATGTTGGTGATATTGGAGCCGTAGGCGTTGCCCAGCGCAAGACCGGGATTGCCCTGCACTGCAGCGATGGCAGACACCAGCATTTCGGGAGCTGAAGTCCCGAAACCCAGAATGACCATGCCGATCAGCAGCGGCGGCATGCCGTAATGGGTGGCGACGGAGGCGGCACTGTCGACGAATTTGTCGGCGCTCCACAGCAACAGGACAAGGCCGGCAAGTACAGCAAGAAGGGCGGGTATCATGCGCGCGATTATAAGTGTCCGCCTTACAATTTGGCTAACCCTAATCGGCCTTTTATATGGCGCCGGTGTTTGAGTTGGGTCCGCTGGGGGCTATGCTGGGTGGCGCCCGAATGGCGCTTATACAGTAAGACTTCAGCAGGGAGAGGGTATGAACAAGCATCAGGCAGACGATCTGGCCACATTCATGGAAGGGGTAGGGCGCCGCAATCCGGGGGAGCACGAGTTTCACCAGGCGGTGCAGGAAGTCGCGATGGACATTATTCCCTACATCAGCGACAAACAGATCTACAAGGATATGAAGATCCTGGAGCGCATGACTGAACCGGACCGCATCGTGTCGTTCAGAGTGGTATGGCAGGATGACAGCGGTGATATCCGCGTTAACCGCGGTTATCGGGTGCAGCAGAACAACGCTATCGGCCCCTACAAGGGGGGCATTCGTTTTCACCCCACAGTGACCCAGTCAGTACTTAAATTTCTCGCCTTCGAACAGGTGTTTAAAAACAGCCTGACCGGCCTGCCATTGGGCGGCGGCAAAGGTGGCTCCGATTTCAACCCCAAGGGCAAATCTGATCTGGAAGTGATGCGCTTCTGCCAGGCCTTCATGATCGAGCTGTCCAAGCACATTGGTCCGGATACCGATGTTCCGGCCGGCGATATTGGTGTCGGTGCGCGGGAAGTGGGCTACCTGTTTGGCCAGTACAAGCGTCTCGCCAACCGCTTTGAGGGTGTGTTGACCGGCAAGGCGCTGGAATTTGGCGGCAGCCGCATTCGCACCGAGGCCACCGGTTACGGTGTGGTTTACATGATGGACGAAATGCTGAAAAAGCACGGTGAGGGCATTGAAGGCCGCAGCTGTGTGGTGTCGGGTTCGGGGAACGTGGCGACCTATTGCGCCGAGAAACTGATCGAGATGGGAGGCCGGGTCGTGACCCTGTCTGATTCGTCCGGCTTTATCCACTATCCCGAGGGGCTCAGCCAGGAGCACCTGATGTGGGTTATGAACCTGAAGACCATTCGCCGCGGTCGCATCGCAGAGTTCACTCACGAGTTTGGCGGCGACTACTTCGAGGGCCAGCAACCCTGGGGTGTTAAGTGCGACCTGGCCTTTCCGTGTGCGACCCAGAATGAAATCGGCGGCGCCGAGGCCAGGCTGCTCGTCGCCAATGGCTGCCGGGCCATTGCCGAAGGGGCCAATATGCCCACTACGCCGGAGGCGATTCAAGTCATCCAGAGTCACGACCAGTTGCTGCACGCGCCTTCCAAGGCCGCCAACGCCGGCGGTGTGACCGTATCGGGCCTGGAGATGAGCCAGAACAGCCTGCGCCTGCAGTGGACACGGGCGGAAGTGGATGAGCGCCTGCGTCTGATTATCCGTGGCATTCACGACCAGTGCGTGGAGTTCGGCACCGCCCAGAATGGCCATGTGGATTACTTCAAGGGCGCCAATATCGCGGGTTTCAACAAAGTGGCCTCGGCCATGTTGGCTTACGGCGTGATGTAATGTCTCGCAGGCCGGAGGCCTGCGATTCAGTCGCCCGCTTCCAGCTTGCGGTTAATGCGCAGCGCCAGCAAGGTGCACACTACCCCGGACAGCAGATACACCGTAACTGCTCCCAAGCCGAAGCGTATCGACAGCCCCAGCGCGATCAGCGGCGCAAAGGCAGCGCCGAACAACCAGGCAAAGTCCGAGGTAAAGGCGGCCCCGGTATAGCGATAATGCCGCTCAAAATTGGCCGTCAGGGTGCCCGAAGCCTGCCCGTAGGAAATCCCCAGCAGGGCAAATCCAATCAGGATAAAGGCGTCCTGCTGCGCGGCAGAACCGTCCATTAACAGGGGCGCGAGCAGGCTGAACACGCCAATCAGGCCCGCCATCATACCCAGTGTGGTGCGTTTGCCAATACGGTCGGCAATCCAGCCTGAAGCCACCGTACCCAACAC
>Ga0115567_10003888_pt1 | contig 14647 bp, 21 predicted proteins | sample COGITO_mtgs_1204_2_FD_88679 | JGI IMG/M metagenome (GOLD analysis project Ga0115567, IMG submission 88679) | Pelagic marine microbial communities from North Sea - COGITO_mtgs_120412 | ecosystem: Environmental > Aquatic > Marine > Epipelagic | place: Germany:Helgoland, sampling site Kabeltonne... | reverse complement strand
TAAAGCAGTAAAAGAAATGTTTCCAAGGCTATCTTAAAATAAACTCTTAACCCAAAAGCCTAATCCAAAGATCAGTAAGAATCCAAAGAATGCGCTAGAGTATAATAACCACTTCATTGCTTTTTCTTTATTACCATCAAATGAAGATAACAAATAAGTTCTTAGCATCTGGCCACCATCAAAAGGACCGATAGGAAGTAAGTTTGCAAGGCCGATAGCTAAACTAAATTTACCGATCATCACAAGTAAACCAGCAAACCATCCAAAGATAGCAAAGAATCCTTGATTTACACTATCTTTCTTAACCATGTGAGTTGTAATAGATGTAATGCCAAGGAATGCTCGTCCACCTTCTGGGGATTCAGCAGTAGTAATCGTGTGACTATCTACTCCATCACTGAGCGTGACTTCATCACCTATTTCAAGTTTATTTAATTCGCCAAGTAAAGATTCACCGTCAAGTGTAGCAACACCGTTTACCTCTCGAATAACTAGATCATCGGGAAGTTCCCAAGCAGGATACTCGTCACTAAGTTTTGTAAACACCACACCATCCGTATTGGTGATGTTGGCAGTAACTGGAACAAGTATGAACATCCAAATAAGGAAAATGGCAAGAGCACTAACTAAGTTAGAAAATACACCAGCTGCGTAGATACTATGTTTAACATGATCTGGTTCTTTAGCAAGAGCTTTTTCATCAGGTTCAACAAAAGCAAGTGGAACAATTGGTAAAAAGAATGCCATAAAGCCAACACCTGAACTTTTAATCTTCACGCCATGTGCTTTTGCAACAATGCCGTGAGCAAATTCGTGAATGAGTACAATAACAAAGAGTGCAATTATCCAATACCAAAATGGAATGAATCCAAAACCTGGAACAGTCATATTTGGTAAAACGGGTTGAACACCTGCAGGAAGGGCAGGATTAAGAAAATTCTGAATAGTACTAAAGATTAAACTAAAGCAAATTATTGCCATACCAATAACGCCCATTCCAATACCGCACCATCCAAACATACGAACAGCAGTTCTATACTTCGTACCAAGATGCTTCATGAGTTTAATACCAAAGCCAGTCCTAAAGATACCTACATAGAGGACTGGAAAAAACATCTTTTGCAGTTCCATCTTATCCTTATGTTTAAGAACAAGTGCTACTAGAATGCCTATGAAGACATATAATGAAATCCATTGAAAAGTTAAATATTCACTCATAAAGAGATATTAAAAACAAGGTTAATAAATGTTTGGTTTAGAAAAATAAGTTAAAAGAAAAAACGAATTATCGTTTTCTAGGTGTTCGCATGCTTTTTTGACCGCATGATCTACACTGAACTTTTTTTGCGATGATCTTTAATGGATCAGCTCTAATTGTAGTCTTACAGTTTTTGCATATAAACTTGTTTTTTGTGAATCGTGTGATTGCTTCTTGAATTTTTGCCATTTTATTCGCCCTTTACCTGTTTAATTACTCTATCATCAAGGATTTCCCAGTATATAATACTGCATCCTTCAACAACTTCATCCATCAGTTCTTCTGGAACATCAAGATCAAATGTTTCATAAGTTTCACCGTCCATAACATTAGCAATTTTAATTGTATCATCGCCTTGTTGTCTCTCGCTTAGTGAAAGAACTTGTGCATTCTTTTTCTCAACGATAGGTACGGGAACATGATCGTGACCAGGTGATACAAGAACTCGTTTCTTATTATCTAAGATTCCAACTCCAGTAAGGCGTACTTTAGCGTGTCCGTGTTTTCCAGGTCTGGAAACTTGAGTATCCACAACCTTACATGCTACGCCTTCAATTACTATGTAATTACCTTTGTTAAGAGTTCCGATTGAAACTGGTTTTGTATCTGCCATTCTTTAATGGGACTGAGAATTATTTATAAAGGTTTCTATGGTTTTACCACCATGTAAAGCGCTTCTTAGGCCGTTTTATCGTCGTAGACCTTCTTCCTGATGCAGCAATGCGAGATAACTTTTTCTCCATCTCAGCTTGATTTTCAAAGAGTTTTTCAAGTTCTCGAAACCGTGGAGTATGGTGATGACTCCTTCCATTTTTATGATTAAACTTTTCTTGCTTATGCAGTAGTTCATGGTATAGTATGTAATCAAGCACATCTTGTTGCTCAGTAAATAGCGTGCTAATGGTAATGGAATCGTCATGGTAGTTATACAAACCAAGTTGGCGATACGAAGCAGTTCCCCACTTTAGATTTGGTTTTTCCATTCCAGAATCAAAATACTTCACATTAACTCTATCAAAACTCTCATCTAAAATTGGATCAGAATGTATCTTGGGTGTATACTTTGCAAGATTCTTAATGAATGAGGTATAAAGCTCAATATTGAGCGTAGTCTTCTGCTTTCCACCAAAGAGTTTCACTAAAAGATTCTGAATTAGACCTTTCTTGATCTCATCTCCAATATCTTCCCACTCTCTACTAAGTCTGAGCTCTAGATGATTGCCCATTTGGCGAATATTTGCGTTATAAGCAGAAAACTGTCCCGAGTACTTAATGGACGTCCTATAGTTGAATTCTCTATTAGGATAGAGTGCCTTGAAGGATTCTTCAATCATGATAATATAATATGTAATCTCTTTTTAACGTTTTCAGAAATTTTGAATAGAATAAGGATTAGAAATAACTAAAGACATATAGAAAATAAATATAATTAAAGTATAAAAGAAAATTTAAGCGAAAACAACCATTTCACTAAGACTTTGACCAGGCATACCTGTTTCAAAAATAACTCTCACGCAACCATTATTACCGTGTGCTGAAGCAACTCTGCCGTTAAGTTCTTTGCCTGCAGGGCTTTTCCAAGTAACTTTCTTATCAATAAGTTTCTCAGCTTCTTCTCGATTTTCAACACCTTCTGCTTTGATAATCATGTGATTACCTTTTTGGGTGTGAACACCGCCTCTGAAGTTAATTATTTGACCATTCATACATCTAAGAATCCGTTATCCATTTAAAAAGCTTTTGCCATAGCTCTGAGCCACTAGCTTTATATTCTACTTGTTGATTGTCAATTAATACATGGTAACACTATCTCAAGTACGTGAAGAATTACAGCTTTGTAAGCGCCCTCTCTTCTTATTCGACGATGATGCAGACGGCTTAGCTTCATTTTTACTGCTTTACAAACATATAAACGAAGGAAAAGGTATGCCTGTAAAACACGCAGGCGGCGTTGATGAAACCTTCCTTAGAAAAGTAAAAGAGTACGAACCAGACAAAGTATTCATTCTTGACATTCCAAATGTATCTCAAGGTTTTTTAGATGAAGTAAAAGTTCCAGTAATCTGGATTGATCATCACCCACCACAAAAAAGATCTAAAGTAATTTATTATAATCCACTTTTAGAAGATCCAGACACGCATAAACCAACATCATGGATCTGTTATGAAATAGTAAAAGAAAATTTATGGATCGCAATGACAGGAATAATTGGTGATTGGACCTTCCCTGAAAAACTTGCATCACAATTTAGGCAAGAATTTGCAGAATTACTACCTGAGGAAGTATCCTCTCCTGATGAAGCACTCTTCACAACGCAAGTAGGACTACTCGCAAAAATATTTAACTTTGTTCTTAAAGGAAATCAATCATCATTTAGAAAATGTATAGCAGTACTCACCAGAATTAACGATCCTTATGAAATTTTAAACAGAACAACCCCTCAAGGAACATTCATCTACAAGAAATTTGAAGAAATGAATAAAACCTATACTGATCTGTGGGAATCTGCTAAAAAGAATGTAGACGAAAGTTTAATCGTATTCTCATACAAAGGTGAACTCAGTTTCACAAGTGAACTCAGTAACGAACTCCTCTTTAGAAATCCTGGAAAAGTAATAATTGTGGCAAGAGAAAAATCAGGTCACATGAGATCATCACTAAGATCTCCAAAAGGAATCAGCATACGAGATGCATTAAATAAAATAATGCCTGTCTTTAACGCACGTGGTGGTGGTCATGAAAATGCATGTGGGACGTCCATAGAAGTCGTAGTCTGGCAAGACTTCATCTCAGAGATGAAAAGAGAGTTAAATTTATAAAATCACTTTTACATACATATCCTTACGCACCGATAGTCTAATGGTTATGATTCCGGCCTTCCAAGCCGGTGGTCCGGGTTCGAATCCCGGTCGGTGCATTAACTCCGCCACTTTTTTTCATTAACCAAGATTCCAACGAGGGTCTTGGTGGTGAATATTTTTTAAGAATTGTTCTTTTACGTAGAATTGGAAATAGGTTGACTTCCAGAGATATATGTTATGAATGGTGGTAGTTAATCACTGGCGAGGAGGGAATAGGGAGCATTTAAATAGTAATCATCGTTTCATATGTCAAGAGTAATGAAATGACACAAATCGCTCAAAGATGTGGAGCTAGGCATGATTATCAAGTCCTTTCAGAGCAGCAAAGAGCACTTCTGACAAGTCATTCAATAATGGATAACACTGATGGCTGTGGATGGAAAACCGTGGAAATCAAAAATATTACGGAAAAATTAGATGGAACACTCCTTGATATCCTTGATGTTCATCACTTTCTTTTTCACAGAAATGGGCCAGGTGGGAGTGGAGATTATGCCCGTGCTAGAATTCCTAAATTTAAGAGAGCTCTTGGAGTAACAGAAGATCCTATTAAGTTACTAGGCTCACAAACATATCTTTTTCAGCTAGATGGTGGTGCTAGTGTATGTGTAGAATTTGATTCCCAAAAAGATCGAGTTTAATATTAATCTTCAAAAACCATATAAACAGGAAAAGCAACATTACTATATGTTCAAAGAGATCATCTTCTGGGTTGAATTCCCAAACAGAATGGACTGGAATAAGATTAACCTATTTCTAGCTCAAAATAAATTCAAGGCAGACATAGGTATTGCAGTAACCTCCAAAGAAGACTATCTTGAAAAGAAGCAACTTCTAGATCAGTATTCGAATTTAAACCTCGTAAGAGCGTGGCCCACCCTTCCAAAAGAACAAGGTTACTGGTTCTCATCTCACACTGTAAAAGCTGCAATTGACATGCTTGACCAATATGCAGGAATTCCAATTAAGCTAGATATTGAACCACCAATCCCTCAAATAGATTCACTCCAGCAAAATACGCTCTCAACCTACTGGTGGTTTACAAAGATGTTTTTTTCAAAAGGAAAGAATCAAGCATATCTCTTTGATAAAATAAAAAAACTTTCTAAAACAACGGACATTATGCTCTCAACATTTCCTTTCCCTAAATGGAGTCTAAAACGCCTAGGCACATTATTTCAAGACAATCTAAGTTACAACTTCATCTTTTACACATCCTTTTTTCCAAAACCACTCAGGTTCCTGTATAGAACGTACATGAAATGGTTCATTCCTCATATCAGAGCAACAACCAAAAATCCATTTTTTGCAATAGGATGCATTACGCCTGGAATCTTTAATGATGAACCAACCTATGAAACTCCATTAGAAATGGAGAAAGATATTAAGGTACTTATCAAGTCAGAAGTTGAAAATCTTGTAGTGTTTAGACTAGGATCCTTTATCGAAAAAGAAGACGGTAAAGAGTATCTCAACATAATAAAAAAATATGGAGTAACAAAATGACGACAATATTTGCAAAAATCATCAATGGAGAAATTCCTTGCAATAAAATATACGAAGATGATTACATTCTAGCTTTTTTAGATATAACTCCTCTGGCTAAAGGGCATACATTAGTAATTCCAAAAGAAGCCCATGAAAATATCTACGATATTCCAACGCAGACACTCAAAAACATCATGCCTGGACTCCAGCACGTTGCAAAAGCAGTAAAGAAAGCAACTAAAGCAGAAGGAATATCCATCCTACAACGTAATGGAAAAGCCGCAGGACAAGAAGTCATGCATATTCATTTCCATATCATACCAAGATTCAATAACGATACTATTGAAGAATGGCATGGCGCTCAGGCAGAGAAAGAAGATCTTATATACATGCAGGAATTAATTCAAAGAGAGGTATAACTCTTGCATGAAAGAATATAAGGTAACTATTAACAATACGCAAGTCACAATTGAAGATCATGTGGATCCTAGAATCTGGCATTTCTTTGATAAAAAAACACGAGAATTAGATTTCCCTGCAGTTGATCGATCTCATTTTTTTGCTAATCTTTATGGTATGTTTTCAAAACAAACAGAGAGTTTCAAAAAGATACCATTCCTGAGGATTGTTCTAAGAACGCATGATTTTTTTGAAAAAGCAATCCCCATTCTAAATATTTCAGATAGGCATGAGGCAAGTCTTGCATTTGATAAAAGCCCATTTACAATTGGCCTAGGTGCAGCTGACTCCGCAGATTCAGATTACAAAATTAACTTATACATTGACTCCTTTTTAATTTATGAACATTTGGGTTACACAAGTTCTGCCTTGGGTAGTTTACTTGAGGTAATGATACATGAAACAACACATCTTCTGCAATACTTTCACGTGTCCAAAGCAAAAAGAGACCGTTGTGAAGGAAAAATAAAAAAAGCAATTGATAAAATGCATGAAGCAAACAAGATGAGTGAAATAGTCAAGGAGAGTTTTTACTATGAATGCTTACTGTTTCATTCGTATGAAGAAGAAATTTTATTAAAAGGATTTGCACACATGTAGGGAATAATGCTCTCAGGTAAATTTTCTGAAAAGGATATGGGTGTTATGAGGAAGGACGGAATTGATCAAATAGATAAATTTGAAAAATTGTTGGACAACTTTCATTTCATCGAAGAAAATAACCGAAATAATCTATCTACTCTCGACAGAAAGTTTAATCGTTTAAAGGATATGAGGTACTTCTTTGTTTCAGAAGTAGGCAAGTATCTATATTTCCAAGTAGCCTTGCATTATTACACTATGGATAAAAAAATACCTTATAATGGGATGCTCCACCACTCTTTTAGAAAAATCCTCAAAGAATATGAAAAAGCAGATCCGGACCCAATCATCACATACAGGTGGTGGCAAAAAAGAATAGGAAAGATACATCAGCACAGAAAAAGACTACAAGCAGTGGTTGATCAAAATATTGAGGATGGTAAATGTCCTAATTGTAAGCGCAGATTAGAATATAAGGGTAAATGTTTCAATTGTAAGTTAAAATTCTAAGAAATATAATAAAAAAAATAAAAAAGAATAAGTTAAACTTATTCTGCGTCTTCAGTTGTTTCTTCGGATGCTTCTTCAGCAGGTGCTGATTCAGCGCTTCCATCGTTCAGGGAAACATTAACTGCCTTAGGGCCTCTTTCGCCTTCTTCGGTATCGAATGTAACTTGATCGTCTTCACGAACTCTTACGCCTTCGTTTAATCCACTTTCGTGAACGAAGTATTCTTTGCCGTCTTCTGCTTCAATGAAGCCGAACTGCTTACTTATGTTAAAAAATTTTACTTTACCATTCATGTTTTTTGTACTCCAATTTTTGTTTCATCATCCCCTCGCAGCCGATATTATTTTTTTTCGACCCTTCATTAGGAAATCAATGAGTGTTATAGTGTTTTACCACTTTTTAATGTTGTGATTAATCTTCCTTATCTTTATCCATATTTCGTAAAGAAATATAATAAAAAATAAGTTAAACTTATTCTGCGTCTTCAGCAGCTTCTTCTTCAGAAGCCTCTTCGGATGTTTCTTCAGCAGGTGCTGATTCAGTGTTTCCATCATCTAGGGAAACGTTAACTGCCTTAGGGCCTCTTTCGCCTTCTTCGGTATCGAATGTAACTTGATCTTCTTCACGTACTCTTACGCCTTCGTTTAGACCACTTTCGTGAACGAAGTATTCTTTGCCATCTTCTGCTTCAATAAAGCCGAATCGCTTACTTATGTTATAAAATTTTACTTTGCCTTTCATGTTTTATGTACTCCAATTTGTTGTTTCATCATTCCTTCGTAGCCAATACTCTTTTTTTGGCTCCTCATTAGGAAATCAATGAGTGTAATAGTGTATTACTGTTTTTTAATGTTGCTATATAGTTTTATCTATTAGAGCCGCCGGATCTATTCCCGCTACCGTATCCGCCTCTTGAGCTTCCACTTGAGCCGCTGGATCTATTTCCACTGCCGTATCCGCCTCTTGAGCTTCCACTTGAACCGCCAGATCTACTTCCGCCGCCGTATCCGCCTCTTGAGCTTCCACTTGAACCGCCAGATCTACTTCTGCCGCCGTATCCGCCTCTTGAGCTTCCACTTGAACCGCCGGATCTATTCCCGCTACCGTATCCGCCTCTTGAGCTTCCACTTGAACCGCCGGATCTACTTCCGCCCCGTGAAGGACCTCTATCATCTCGATCTCTGTTGATTCTAGCCATCTGAACACGTTCTACTTTTGGCTTTTCTTTCTTTTCAATGTCAAATTCATCGAATTCATGCATAACTCTTCCAAAGTTGTCATAGTCATAGTTACAAAGAAGGTTAATTACTTTACCTTTTTCACCTGCTCTAGCAGTACGACCTATTCTATGAACATATTCTTTAGGATCATTGGGAATGTCGTAATTGTAAACATGTGAAACATCGTCGATATGTAGACCACGTGCAGCAACATCAGTACATACTAAAACGCCTAACTGGCCTTTGTTGAACTGTTCAATACTGTTATTACGTTTATTTTGCGTGTGACCACCGTGAATAGCAATTGCTCTTATGTTGTTTAGTTTCAAACTATCAGCAATCATATCAACAGCTCTTCGTGTATTACAAAATACCATTACAAGTCCTCGCTCTTCCTTTTTGAGGAAATGAACAAGAACAGATAATTTCATATTTCTTTCTACTTCATAGTATACTTGTGTAAGTTTAGTAGGATCTACCATTGCCTCAGCAGTAACTTTTACTGGTTCATTCATGAAGTTATCAGCAAGATCTTCAATTCTTGGTGAAATAGTTGCAGAAAAGAATAGTGTTTGTCTCTCAGGAGGACACTGTTCCATGATTTTCTCAACGTCTTCAATAAAACCCATGTCAAGCATTCTATCAGCTTCATCTAAAACAAGAAGTTTTACAGCTGATGTGTCGATGGTGCGTCTTTCCAGATGATCAAGTAATCGTCCAGGTGTTGCAACAACAACATCTGCTTTTCTAAGTTCAGCAATTTGCGGATTAATAGAAACTCCACCATAAATAGGTGTTACTTTCAATGATTTTTCATTAGCAAGTTCTTTTAGAGATTTTTTAACCTGCTCTGCAAGTTCTCTTGTAGGCGTTAGTACAATTGCTTGAACCCCGCCTCTTGATACTACATTTTCTAAAACACCACAACCAAATGCTAGTGTCTTACCTGAGCCTGTAGCAGACTCTCCAATAACGTCTTTACCTTCCACGATGTGCGGAATAGCAAGTTTTTGAATTAATGTTGGTTCCTCGAAACCTAATCTATCTAGTGCCTGTAGGATATTGTCACTAAGGCCTAGGTCTTTAAATAATGTCATTTGTTTTTATACCTCTGTATTATAATAGCACTTGTCAAGAAAAAGCAAAATGTGTTTGACAACAAGTGCTTTCTCGCCAGTTTTCTACGATATTAACTATATAGGTCCTGGAGGAGTTTATAAAGCTTCGGGTAAGAATTAACAATCAAAAAAAAAGAAAAGTGGCGGTGACGGGATTTGAACGCGCGACCTCCAGATTTCACTGGTTTGGTAATCTTCATTGGTCCTAAGACCTCAGCACTCATACCTTATGAGTCTGGCGCAATAACCAAGCTATGCTACACCGCCGCTATGATTCTTAGAATTCTGATCTCTTTTTTAAAGGTGTCGATGTGGACATACTCTTAGTAATCAATACTTCAGAAACTATAAAAACAGTACATGAGTAATATGTTCAATGAAAGCAGTCATTATGGCAGCAGGAAAAGGAACAAGGATGCTCCCTATTACGGAAAGCGTTCCAAAAGTACTTATTCCAATTGGCGGCGTACCGTTTCTCAAACTAGTAATTCAAAGACTACAGGAGGCAGGGATTACAGATATTGGAATTGTAACATCTTACAAAAGTGAAATGGTAAAAGCATTTCTCGATGAAGAAGGTATTAAAGCAACTATTATTGATCAAGGCGAACCACTAGGTACGGGTCATGCCATTAAAGTTACAAGGGACTTCGTAAATGGTGAAAATTTCGTAGCTCTTGGCGGAGATAATCTTTGGAGCGTACATGACATACAGTCAATGATAAAGGAAGATGATGAGTGGTATGTGGCTGCTTGGACAGTAACAAATCCTGAAAAATATGGTGTACTCATTTGTGAAAAATCCAAATTAAAGAAAATAGTTGAAAAACCATCAGAATTCGTAGGTGACTTAATCAATTCAGGGCTCTACAAATTCACATCAGATGTATTTACCACACTTGATACAATTGAACTCTCTCCTAGAGGGGAATATGAACTAACAGATGCCTTAACAGAAGGTGCTGCAACTCACAAAGTTCACGTAATCAAACTAAAAGACTACTGGCTTGACCTTGGAACACTAGAAGACATTCCAAATGTCGAAGAATTCTTAAAAAATTGATCAACGTTGAAAACGAACTAACCTTCATCGAAGATACATTAATATGTCTGCTCGTGAGTGAAAATCACAAAGAGCTCAGAGAATAAAAACGGCTGATATGAAACCCTCTGTTTTAATCGAAAGAAATACGTAGAAGCACTCGTCGATAAAAGAGTGACTAAACAATTTTTCACGACGAGGTGCTTCCAATTAACGTAATTAGGAACAAGTATAAGAAAGTTGCTGATTTTGTCTATGAATTATGCCGAATTTCGGGCATAATGATTTATTCAAGTCGATTCTCAAGAAAAGATTATACACAAATCCAACACATTTTTTTGCTTGTTTACAAGCAATTTCATAAGTTTACTTACGAAGATCTGTTCACTGATCTTCAAAGTAACAAGGAACTAAAAGCCCATTTGGGCCTAAATAGGCTCCCACATTACACAACACTCATCAAATTTGCAAAGAGATTACCTCTACAAACTTTACAAAAACTACTTGCAGCATTCAAGGAGCTCATTCCAGAACCAAAGAAAGTGGCCATTGATGCCACAGGCATTACACTCGATAATGCAAGCTTGCATTACTGCAAGCGAATTGGAAAACCAGCAAAACGAAGACCATTTATGAAAGTGACCTTTGCATTTGATATTGACACCTATATCATCCTTCTTTGTCGTCAGAGAAAGAAGACAAGGCATGATTAAATTGATGCAGATCCCTTGCTAAAAGATCTTGCAAAGTTGTACTCGCCATAAATCATCTATGCTGATCGAGGGTATGATGGCGAGAAACTTTTCAAACTTTGTTTTGAAACGGTTGGAGCATATCCCCTTATCCTACAAAATAACATATTTGTACCCAAGCACAGAAAAAAAGGAAGATATCGAAAGGAAACTTGCGATGTTTTTGACTATGGAGAGTACCTTCAGAGAAACAAAATAGAAACATGCAACAGCATGTTTAAGAAACGGTTTGGATCTAATGTACTAGATCGCAAAGATAAGATACAAAAAACAAGCATCTTACTAAGAGTAATGGCATATAACATAGATCGACTAATGAGAATTAGCAAGCAAATTCTCATAATCCTAAGGATTACAAGGGTTTCATATCAGCCAATAAAAACAAAAAGTTTATTAAGTATATTTATGTGAATATGCATATGGGGCTTAAAAGAATAAAGCTTACGAAAGGAAGAATTTTTATCCTTTGTCTCTTTTTAACGTTGCTTTGGGGCACAAGTACATTGGCATATCGATCAAATCAATCACCCAGTACAATGGGTCATTCTCCCGGAGAAGTAAACATTCAAATAGAGGACGAACAAGGACAAAGAATTACAACGACCCTGCAAGATGCAATAGATAGAGAGTTACTCTCTTCAAAACAAACAGTTGGGCTCCCAAGGGAAACATCAAATGAACAAAAAAGAATGGTCTTTTAATATTTTCATCTCAAATAAATGGCTCTATACTTTTCTTCTCTCATTTACCTTTCTTTCTCTCGCTTTAATGGCTGTCGCTTATGAATCAGGACTGTCCCCTCAAATCATGGGGCACTCTGCAGAGGAGATTGAAGTTGAAGTACAGGGCATAATCACTACACTACAAGGAGCAATTGATAATGATCTTATCGGAAGAACTTTTGGAAACATTGTAACGGTTACAGAAATTGAAACTTCGTCCGGACAGTGGACACGAGCCGTGGCAAATTGTCCGACAGGCTACAAGGTAATTTCATGTTCCACGGGTTGGAGTGATAATTACTTCTCAAACTATCCAAATCTAAATTCTGCAGCATGTGTGACGGAAGGTTCGCAGTACGTCTCAGGAGATGTTATTGCTGTAGCAATTTGTATGGATAGAATTAGAGATCAAGATTATATGCTTGTTGCAAATAATACGCCCTTTTCGGGAACCGGAGTTTACGGCACAGATTCTACTTGTCCCGAAGGATTTAAACGCATCGGCTGTGGCTTTAGAACGGCTTATGTAACAGAAGGGCCCAGTGCAAAAAAAGTAACATTTTTTACAGAAAATGGATGCAAAACGGATTATAATCGCAAACCAAACAGTGTTTCGATTTGCATTCGCCAGCCTTAACTGATACATTTATATGTTTGCAGGCAATAGAGTGATTATGGCAAGATCGCTAAAGCAAGTATTTGTATTGACAAATCTTGAGTGGCTCTATGTAGTACTCACCGCAACTGTTTCTGGACTTATCCTCTCTTTTCGAAAGTGGGGAGGCGCTACGTTTGACCTTAATGCAGGGATTGAGAATTTATTGGTGAGCACGATTTTTTGTATTCTTATTTTGCTTGTGTTTATTTTTGCGCAGAAGTGGTATAGTTTTAGAAAGTCTTTTGAAGCAACCTATAAATTAAATCACTATGGAATTACCATTGAGCTTTTTTTAACGGTTCTTACTGATGGTTATTTATTTCTTTTAGCACCCGGTCACGTATTCATGGTTGCGGATACAAGACGGCGCCTTGGTAAGTGGCGCTATCGCCCTTATTTTCAGGAGTACGGATATGGAGCGCAGCACGGCATTTATGCACTATTACTTTTAGTTGGGCTCTTTGGAGGATTTAATCCCCACCTTTCTTTTGAATTTGCAAGAATCAATAGATTGCTATGTGATTTATCGAGAAGGACCAAATCCAGCGAAAGATCATTCTATGCATGTAGGTATTAAATCTCATGTTGAACTCAACTAATCCTACATTCAAGTGGGTCTGACCTATTTCATATAATCTGGCAAAAAATATTTAAGTAGAAAAAGAAGAGTGAGATAAACATGTCATTAACCATTACTTTTTCGAATAAATGGGTCTACACGATTTTAGTGGCGAGCCTGGTACTTATCTTCAGCATTGGAGCTATCGCCTATGAGAGTGATATGAGATCAGGACAGCCAGAACTATTTGGTCACTCTGCAGGTGAAGTTAATGTGGAGATTGATGAAAATACAATGAATCTACAGGATGCAATTGAGAATCTACAGGATGCAATTGACTTTGTGAGAAACGAGAGCCTAAAGATTACTGACCACTCATTCTCACATGTTGCTTCCTATAGCTTATTTACAGAATTTAGAGGTGGTACAAGAAGTCCTGCAGATAAAATTTCAAACTACATCATTGTCCCTCAAACGGACCTCTTAACTTCCGGGAAAGAATATGCGTTTGTCCTTTTTACATCTGGGGAGAGAAATGGACAACGAACATTTGCAAATGGAGATACTTTTTCAAGCAGATGCTACAATAGTGCTGGCGATAAACCTGCATCCCAGTTTAGACATTTTCTATCATCACCTGGAAGCCAAATGTACTTTTCATACCAAGGCACTTTCCTACATGATCCTGTAACTGTTATAGGTGCTCAAGGGAACACTGATATTGGAACACTCATTGCAAAAAACACCTATTGTAGCAGTGATTCTGGAAAAGGCGGATACCGGATATTTATTTATGAAAAAGACGTTCTTGAGAAAATTCTTAGCTTGCTTTATGACCGATATGGTGATGAAAAATTTATTTACAAGGATGAGCTTATTAATTCATAATTCATCCGTGAATGGTCGGATGTCATATTCCTTAAATACGATTTCCGCATTGATAAACAGTGGGCGCAGAAAATGGATTGAAGCCATACTTACTTCACTTAAACTCGTGGTTGTTGCAGGTGCTGAGGATCGGGTTCTATTAGATTATGCCAAATAACGTGGGTGGTGATGGTTGCGTATTAATTATGTATCCCTATCAAGATACGACTGTTAATATTAGAAAAATCATTCATGATTAAGTAAATACAAGGCACTGTCTGCAAGCTGAATGGAGCTTACAATACCCATGCTGAAGCTTGCAACTATTGTTGGCTTTTTTTGCAGTGCATCAAGAGTCATTTTTCGAACATGTGAAAATTCATGATGTCTTCCCATGAATGCATGCATATCTAGTTGATTAAATTTAGAAAATGATTTCTTAAAGTATTCTGAAACAGCCGTAAGTATTTTTTTATCATTAGCACTTATCTCTTGTGCATTATGATACATGTAGTGATAGTTTCGTGCAACTCCCCATAAACTAAGAGCT
>Ga0115567_10003886_pt1 | contig 14651 bp, 9 predicted proteins | sample COGITO_mtgs_1204_2_FD_88679 | JGI IMG/M metagenome (GOLD analysis project Ga0115567, IMG submission 88679) | Pelagic marine microbial communities from North Sea - COGITO_mtgs_120412 | ecosystem: Environmental > Aquatic > Marine > Epipelagic | place: Germany:Helgoland, sampling site Kabeltonne... | reverse complement strand
GAGGTAAGCGTGCTTGGTTTTGAATTGTAAAAGTCTTTATAAGTGGTTTGTTTTACAGCTTCGCCACCCATGCGCCCTGCACCAGGTCCAATCTCAATAATGTAGTCAGCCATTTTCATAGTGTCTTCATCGTGCTCCACTATCACTACAGTGTTCCCCTGGTTTTTAAGCCTCTCTACAACTTTCAAAAGCTTGCCGTGATCTTGTGCGTGTAGCCCAATTGAGGGTTCGTCCAAAACATAAAGAATTCCCACAAGTGGGCTCCCTAGTTGAGACGCAAGCCTGAGTCTTTGCCTCTCCCCTCCTGACAAGGTTTCTGACCTACGGTCTAGAGATAAGTAACTTGTTCCCACCTCTGTAAGATAAAAAAGCCGTTCTGTAATCTCTTCAACAATGGGAATACCTATAGCTGCTTCTCTTTTTGAAAAAGACATCTCTTCTTTAAAGTATTTTAACAGGTCTTCAACAGACATTGAGCACAGATAGTCTATAGATTGATCTTTAAACTTTACGGAACGCGCACGTTCGTTGAGTCTTGAACCATTACATGAAACGCAGTCTTCAATGCTTCCATCAGTCAGGGTTTGGTACGATTTTTTACGCACGTTCATGTACATGCCGCCTGAACCTATGCGGTCTTCATCTTCATACTCAACAATATCTTGTGTCCCAAGACCGCCGCAGTCTATGCATGCACCCATTTTGTTGTTAAATGAAAAATGTCTTGGTTCCAATTCAGGAAATGAAAATCCGCACTCAGGGCAAGCAGCCGAGACGGAAAGAAGTTTTTTCTCTCCTTCTACTTCAAAAGCGATCATTCCTTCTAGAGTTTCAAAAGAACGGTTCATTGATTTTTTGAGTCTGGCTTCAAGCTTAGGTTCGTATTTGAACTGATCAACAATCAGGTCAATCGTGTGGTCCTTTCTTTTGTGCAAATGAGGAACCTCGCTGATCAGCATCTGCTCTCCATCTACTATAGCCTTTAGAAAACCCAGAGTTTCCCACTTTTGAAGTTCTTTTTTAAACTCACCTTTTTTAGCCTGCACAACTGGGCAAAGAACTCTTACTTTTTTCCCTATAAATTCTTTCTTTGCACGTTCAAAAATTTCATCAGGTGAACGGCCCTCAACGGGTAAGTTGTGATTGGGACACATGGGCACACCAAGCCTGGCATAAAGAAGCCTCATATAATCCAAAATTTCAGTCATGGTCCCCACAGTTGATCTGGGACTTGAACCCGCAGTTTTTTGGTCTACTGCAATTGCAGGAGAGACAGATTTCAACTGATCTAGGTCAGGTTTTTTAAAAGTGTCTAAAAAGTTTTTTGAGTAATTAGAAAGTCCGTCTAAAAATCTACGCTGTGATTCTAAAAAAAGGGTTTCAAAAACCAAGCTTGATTTGCCGCTTCCACTTAAACCCGTGACCACAGTGATCTTATTTTTAGGAATTTGGACATTTATGTTTTTAAGGTTGTTCTCTCGAACGCCTACCAGCTCAATCCATTCTTGTTCAGCTGGTTTGTTTTTTTTTACTTTTTTGCGCGGTGTTTTTTTTGTCATTTTCAAAAACACTAATTCAATAATTTACGAGCGGCAATGAGAGCACACACCATAAAGTTCAAGCACGTGGTTTGTGAGCTTAAAGCCATGTTTCATTGCAATTTCATCTTGCAAAGCTTCAATTTGGTCGTTCTCAAATTCCACAATTTTGCCGCATTTTTCACACGTTAAATGATCATGGTGCTCTTTAGGGGTGAGTTCGTATCTTGCCGGCAGTCCGCCCATACGAACCTCTGTTACAAATTCTTGCTCAGTAAGTTTGCGTAAAAATCTGTAAACAGTTGCAAAGCCAATCTCCGGATGCTTTTCGTTCACCATTTCATAGACTTCTTGAGCTGTTACGTGAGCTTGGCCAGCATTCAAGCCTTCTAATATAGCCATGCGCTGCTTGGTGACCTTAAGGCCCATTTCTCTAATCATTCTTTTGTAACTTTTAGAGTCTAACTTTTCACGGTCTAAAAGCTCTTCTTTAGGGTTTTGTTCACCTCTAACTAGTGAGGGCAACTGTTGAGAGCTGGAACCCGAGGAATTTGAACTCCCAAAAGACAAATCTTGATTGTTGTTAGTGTTTAAATCTCCCATCACATCTCCCAATTATTAGAAATTTCACTTACGGCATTGTGTGAATGAAGACTTTCTCTGTGCTCCATTCTGGCCCAATAGCCTTTTACTTCTTTTTCTTCATCTAACCAAAAAGCAACTCTTCTTGCTGCATCCTCGCAAAACATTAAATTTGTACCGTTTAATCTAGCAAATTCTTGCTCGTCTTCTCTTTTGACCGCTGTCTGCACAGGCGTCTTAAGAACTTTTCTTTCAAGAACTTCTATCCAATTTTTAATTAAAGACTCGTTTAAATCTTCAGGTTTTAGCTTTAAGTGCGCCTCACTTCTTTGAGCGTGAGGTGTGGCAATGATTGAAGACTCTTCGTTAATCCAAGAAGACACCTCTTCAGCAGAAATGTTTTTTTTGTCTGCACTAAACTTTAACCAGTTTTCTTGAATAAGCTGTCTTGAAAGAGCTGCAGAACATGGACATGTGCTTGAGTAGAGCGCTTTAAAACCAACTTCCATTTCAAACTTATATTCGTCTCCAACTTTAGTTGCTTTAGCAACAACTTCGATTGGATAATGACGTTCACCAAAAGTTTGACTGACCAATGCTTTTCTCATCATAGACAAATTAAACTTAACCCTAATTTTAGCTTGATTGCTTTTGCCTTGCTGCCCTTCGATTAATTTAACCAAAAGATCAAAGAGCATTTTTTTACAAAAGACTCCACTCTTTAAATCTTCAGAGGCCGCAAGATAAAGTCTAGACATGTGAATGCCTTTAGCTTGAGGATCAGCAAGATCAACATAAACGTCTACATCACATGGAACGACACCAGACTCTAATTTTATACTGGCCTCAACTGAAGACATGCCAACCCAATCTATAGTTCGGTCGAACGTCAGATTCTTAGTCTCTACAACGTCGGGCATAGTCTTGAGGGTTTCCATTTTGAGGCTCCTTTAAATAGTTCATACTTCTATGAACTAAATCTGCACTTCTTTCCGCTAAATTACAATCACAATCACTTAGGGACCCGAAATAGCACTAGAGGATTACATGTCTTATAGATTTGATTACAGACAAATAGACTTAACGAAACAAAAGGTTTCATCTGTGAAAAAAATTCTAATAATCATTCTCATATTCGCCGGGATCGGTCTATTCTTTTATTTCGATTTGCATAAAATGCTGACATTTGAGCGCATCAAAGGCGCACAGGGCGATCTTGAGGCTTATACTAACGAACACCTTATGATTGCAGCCTTAGCTTTTTGTGGGCTTTATATTGGCACAACAGCCCTGTCACTGCCCGGGGCTGCTGTTTTGACCTTGCTCAGCGGGGCTCTGTTTGGCCTTGTTATAGGCACTCTACTCGCCTCTATATCAAGCACTATAGGAGCGACCTTGGCCTTTTTAACCTCACGCTATCTTCTTAGGGGTTTCGTCAAAAGCAAATTTAGCAAAATGCTAGATAAAATTGATAGAGGCATCGAAAAAGAAGGGGCTTTTTATCTGTTCTCTATTCGTATGATTCCAGCCTTTCCCTTTTTTGCAGTAAACCTTTTAATGGGTTTAACGGGAATAAAAACTTTTACATACATGTGGGTCAGCATGGCAGGAATGTTTTTGGGAACTGCCGTTTACGTAAATGCAGGCACCAGGCTTTCTGAACTCAAATCTCTTTCAGGAATTTTTTCTTTAGACATTATCTTATCATTTGTAGCACTTGGGATTATGCCTGTAGCTTCTAAGAAACTTATCAAATACATCAGGAGCAAAAAAAATGACCAAACAGCCCAAAAAATTTGATTACAACCAAATAGTTATCGGAGCAGGCTCAGCAGGACTTATCACCTCGTACATCTGTGCCGTTGTGGGAGCCAAGGTTGCACTTATTGAAAAAAACAAAATGGGTGGTGACTGTTTAAACACGGGTTGCGTCCCTAGCAAAGCCTTAATCAAATCTGCTAAAGTCGCACATCAAATGAAAGTTGCACATAAGTACGGAATTGAAAGTGCAGCTCCTAATATAGACTTTAAAAAGGTTATGAATAGGGTTCATGAAGTCATCAAACAAATAGAACCTCATGACTCAACCGAGCGCTATGAAAAACTCGGCGTTGAGTGTTTCACCGGAGAGGCGACCATCAGATCCCCGTGGGAAGTGGAAGTTAACGGCAAGGTGATGACAACTAAAAACATCACCATCGCCACTGGTGCCAGACCTGTTGTTCCTCCTATCGATGGCATCAACGAAATTCCTTTTGTGACATCAGAAACACTGTGGGGAATTGAAGATCTACCAAAAAATTTATTGGTGGTCGGTGGCGGACCTATTGGCTGCGAACTTGCTCAAGCTTTTTCAAGACTAGGCTCCAAAGTTGTTATGGTTGAGCAAAGCCCTCACATCATGGACCGAGAAGACAGATCAGTGTCTGAGGTTATTGAAAAAGCTTTTAAAGAGGAAAGCATCACAGTCCTAATAGATTCTAAACTTAAATCTTTTAAAAAATCTGGAGATGAAAACATCGCTTTTATTGAAAAAGATGGCCTCGAAGAAGAAGTTCACTTTGATCTTTGCCTTATGGCTATCGGAAGAAAAGCCAACACCAAAGGTTTCGGCTTAGAAGATCTAGATAAAGAAATTGAATACAATGGCAATGGCACCTTGAAAGTTGATAAATACTTAAGGCTTACAAAATACAAAAATATATATGCCGCTGGAGACGTTGCAGGTCCTTTTCAGTTCACTCATGCAGCCTCACACCAAGCTTGGTACGCAAGTGTGAATTCACTCTTCTCACCTTTTTATAAAAAGAAAACGAATTATGATGTGATTCCAAGAGTCACATTCACATCTCCTGAAGTTGCTAGTGTGGGCCTTAGTGAAAAAGATGCCGTAGAAAAAAACATTGAGCATATGAAAGTCGTTTATCAATTAGACGATCTTGATAGAGCCATAGCTGAGAGTGAAATTAAAGGGTTCGTTCAAGTCTTAGTAAAACCAAATTCAGATAAAATTTTAGGAGCCACTATTGTTGGCGCAAGTGCTGGAGATATGCTTTTAGAGTTCACCTCTGCAATGAAAAATGGTTTCGGTCTTGATAAAATTATGGGAACCATTCACCCCTATCCAACATTCGGAGAGGCCAATAAATCTGCTGCTAGCACATGGAAAAATGCCACTAAACCAGAATGGGCCATTAAGATTTTGACAAAGTTTCACTCGTTGCGAAGGTAGCTTGAAAATAAATTTATTTTTTTCATTTTAAATAAAAAACCCAGGGCCGAAGCTGCTGGGTTTTTGGTTTTTAATTTAGAACTACTTTAGACTATCTAACCTTATAAAGTTTTTCCATGTTTCTAAAATTCAGCACATTGTTAGATTTGAAGTGTCTGTTTATATAATCACGAACTTCTGGTCTACTGCTGTTTTCTAAAGAGGCTCTATCTCCAAAGATTTCAACAAATCTGAGTTGATATTCTTGGTCAACTTCAGCAAAATCATAAAGTAAGATAGCTCTGAGTAAGTCTGCCTTAGCGGCCATCTCATCACTGTTTAGTTCATAATTTATTTTATTGTATGTTGCATTACCAACTACAGAATTAGCAATTTCTGCTCCTGCTTGGTTGTAAATACCAATAACTAAATTCGAAGTTGGTATCATCACAGGGATATTAACATTTCTATTTTTAAGTTCTTGCTCAGCATTAGCCTGTACAGCCTCCCAACCTAAATTAGCATACGAAGCTAGTTTATCTTGAATGAGCTTCACAGCTTCAGCAGGTGGCTGTTGCCCGGTAGCTAGAGCACCTTGAATTGCATTGTCAGCCTGTTGCAAATCTAACAGATATACCACTAGAGATGGAATGTACAAATTTTGAAGCATTTCGCTTTGCAAAGGTTTAGCCTGTCCAATCATATTGTTCATCTGTCTAGCAAAGTTCAAATAGTTCTCTGGAGTCAAACTTTCTACATCTGTAGGCAACATTCTGCTCATTCTGTCGACTGTAAATCCAAGGCTCTTATTTAGAGCGTCAGCAGTTGGGATCTCGACACTTGGATCGAAAGAGTTTCTAAACTGTTGAGCTTCAATAAATGCCTCTCCCAACGCAAAGGCTACTGTTGCTTCTCTTGGAATAAGTAATGTGTCTCCACTTGTAAGTGGAATCGCCACACCTTTTCCATCTAAAATTTGCTGTATTTGCGCAGGGTCTTCCGTTTGAAATCTTGTGTACTTCGAAAGTTTTTCTGCATTGTTAGCAAACTGATTTCTGATACCTCTTTCAAGTGACAACCAAAGTCCTTTCAAAAGAGCCGACTCTTCAGAATAGTTATTAAACACTAGACCTTCAGCATCAACGACTCTTTGCTCGTCTTCTTCAGTCACTGCAAACTTAGCTTTATTAGCTCTTTTAACAGCTTCTTCTAGGTCGACACCTTTTGTAAGCCTATCAACCATCGCAGTTTCAAACTTTAAGTAAAGGTCTGGTTCATCGAGAACACTAGGGAACATTTTTTCAATCACACCAGTGTAACCAGACTGTCTGCTACCTAAGAACTGTGAAGCAAAGTATCTGTCTAAGAAAGTTCCTACCACATCAATGGGGGCTCTAGCTGAATTAAAGTTGGCAGCTTCTTCAAATGTGTCTCTAGGGTTAACAAAATACCAAGTGTTGTTAACAGGTAGACCTGCTTCATATAGATATTTGTAGCCTTTAACTTCAGTGATCAACGTCAACATTTCTTCATCTTCACAAGATCTGATTTTAGTGCCTTCAGGAACTTGATTTCTAAGTTCATCACGAAGTCTACTAAACTCAAAAGCTTTGAGACCGACTGGTGTCTCCACTATACAGTATTGATTTGGAAAGAAGGCCACGTCCATTACAAAATCGAAGATTTGATCTCTAACTGCTAAGTAGTCTTTTCCTTTAAAGTCAGTTGATTCACTTTTTAATTTAGTAATTAGGTTATCATACTCTTTAGCGCTATAACGTTGAAGGTACTCATTGCCTGTGCTGTCTTCTTTTCCAAGATAATTGGCAAGATCGACTCTCCACTCATTGTAAATACGCTTTAGCTTATTCATTCTCGCTGATCTTGAAAAAGGACCAACAACTCCAGCCGATGTCCTATCATATCTAAAGTTGTAGAAAGCAAAGCTCTCCCAGAATGAATTAATCGAGTCGTTAACAATCATTTTTGGATTGGTACCAAAATCATGACGTGCGCACAACGGGTCAATTTCTAAACTAGCTTCAACATCTGTGCAGTATTCGTAAGGACGCACGACAAGGTTTTTATCTTTTAGATCATCTGCAATGCTACCATTAGCTTCATTGGTTGAACCTTTATCAAGTTGAACGTAAATCCCGTCAGCGGTGTTAGGTCTCTTACACAAGACCAATTCGCCTTCGTCATCAAGAATATCTTCTGTTCCATCATATAATTCACATTTTTCAGACAATTCACCTGGATGTAAAACCTCTACTGCTCCTGCGTAACCATAACGAATGGCAGCTATGTCATAGTGACCTGGAAAAGTCAGTCTGTCTTGCTCAGTTCTTACATAATCCATAACGGAAGAACTTCTAGGCAAGTCCTGTTTACGCAATTTCTCCCCGTAAAGCTCGAGGACCTCTTTTTGATTGAAGAAGTTGTTTTTATCCGCACTAGCATAAAAGTTGTGTCTTAGACCTAAGGTGTGACCAATCTCATGAATAAGAGTCGCTTGAAATTTATCAGGTATGATTTGAGTCATACAGTGCCTTAAAGCAGGAAGCTCTTCAGCTGTTGTCAAAACAGGAAGTTTGCCTTTAGGGGTTTCTGATTCAATCTTCGCCACTAAAGCAGTAACCAAAGTACACTGTTCGTTTATCTGTCTAGTAAGTGAATTGTAATCGTTGAACCCGTCAGCCACATCTGATGCAAAATATGCTCTATAAAATGTTGGACGAAATCTTTGAATAGCGTCAGAAAGCTTTAGAAAGTCTTTTCTACTTCTTGGATCGAAGCTTATTCTATTTAAGTTGTTCAAAGTCACTAGCTCTGGAATTCTTTTTGCTACAGCTAAAGTTACTGAAACCAACTGACTTTCGGAATTGAATCGACCAAGTTCCAACAGGTTGGCAACCTCTTCACCATTTGAAGAAAATCCATCTGTAGCCACCTTTGATGTTGAAAAATCAGCTATGCCATAATGATAAAGATTAGCGACCATTTTCATAACGTCAGAATCTATGAGTTCGGCCAAGACGTCTTTAGCTCCATTCACATTCGCAGCCATCTCACCTAGTAAAGTGCTATTGGCAATACCTTCTGGAGGAAGGTTTTTCTCAACCACTTCAAGGTAACCCAACTTGGCCTTGATGTAGTTTCTTACCTGACGAGCAATAATCTCCCTAAAAGGTGCTATATAAACGTTAGAGTTCGCATTGATGACTTCACCTGTATAGGGATCAACTAAAGATGGTCCTACACCAAGTAAATTGCTCCCTCTTTCTGAATCAATAAGGTTCATAGTGTTATAAGCGATGTCACCAAATGGAGCATTGAAAGGCTTGCCGTTCTTTTCTGTTACCAAAACTATTTTATTTTTAGCCCCAGCTTTTTCGTAAGCAACATTCCAATAATCAATCGCTTTTTTTCCAATAGCTCTGTAGTCAATTTCTAAACCATAAGGGTCCTTAACATTAGACTCAGGAGTTAAGTTACTGAAGTAGTAGTAAATATCTTGAGTCGGATTGTGTCTTTGAATGAGGTAATCTTTTTCAAGATCCTCTTCTCTCTCAATCACATCTGTTGATCTAATTTTTGCGACTTCTTGAGTAAAATAACCAAATTTATTTTGTCTATCATCCTTATAATGACGTCTAGGTATGTACTCAGGCCTTCCTTCTACTCTTAGGAAAGAATACTTAACTCTTCTTCCATTTGCACCACGCTGTAAAACGTAGGCAAATTTATTACTTGAAAATTCAAGCTCTAAAAGCTGATCTTGGTTTGTGTCTCTAATAATACTAAAAAGCTCGCCGATACTTTTTCTAATGCTTCTAGTTTCGTTAAATTCGACTTTAACAAAAGGAGCTTGAGAACTTAGTATGCTAATCTCTTCAACTTTATCCGATCTGCTGTTCATTTCAAACGCATGCCCAGTAGCAGGAATCGTCAAAACAGACGAGGATTTTGAACAGTCAAAATCATCCGCATATCTCTCATCGATACCAACGTTACAGGCAATCAGACTTGCACTTGACCTTGTGAACTGAATTTTTGAAGCTGACCTGAAATTATCATCAAAAGCTCCTGTGTATGTTCCAATTAGCCCTTCGCTTCCCGGCCTAGTGTCCACTACTGATTCAGAAACATACCACTGACCTTCTGTGAAATAATCCGCAGGGTAAACATCCTTAGAAACCTCGTCTGGAAGGTCAATTTGTTTTATGTTGTTAAAATTGTATTGAATATGAGTGGCTTTTTCGAAGGTCTCGACTGGAAAAAACTGATAAACGTTCGTAGAGTCACCATCAGCATTTTTAACAACTCTATACTGAGACAGTTTAATCTCCACTGCAGCAATTGGAACAGCGAATTCACCGTTGCCAAGATTGTCAGAAATTGGAAGGTCTAAATGTGAAAGCTTGTCTTTGGAAGCCACTTTCATAACATACAAAACCTTAGGAGTTACCTTATGATAAACTTTGTACTTTTCACCTGGTAGAGCCCTTAGGTCCACCTTGTCTTTAATTGCATTTAAAATTGGAGAGTTCGTAGTGTAGTCCACAACATCAAGCATTTTTATGCCTATGCCGTCTTCAACCACAACTCCTGTCGGAGACTCTGTTCTACCCGAAGTTCTAACAACTTCTCTTGTCAGAATGTAGTATTCAGTACCTTTGGGAGCCACATAAAAAGTGACCTCAGGCTTAACCTTTAATTTAGCAAGTGATGAAGGTTTGGCACATGCTGCAGTTTTTCCATTTGTAAGGGAGACAACTATTTTACCGTTGTCAGCTAAAGATCCAACGGAGAGTGTGGAGGCCTTACATCCAACATAATCGTCTTGAACGAAATATGTTCCTTCACCCAATGATCCAACTTCATCACCACTGTCAGTGACAATCTTATCCGGTGATGGATTCAGACCTGGAATGGCGTAAATACCTGTGGCCTCTGTAACTCTGTCTGAGTGTTTTTTCACACAGCCAGTAAAAACGAGTAAAGCCCCGAGCCCAAGGATCGAAGCATATGCTTTTATCAATTTAATTGTTGTTGCCATTTTTTCTCCTAACTAATTTCTTTATAAAGTGTAACCAAGGTTGAGTCCGACCAAAGAGGCGCTGTCATCAAACAAAGCGTTGTTTGTAACGGTTCTGTCTCTCCATCTCGCCACAACTGCGATAAATGTTTTTTTATTAACTAAGTACTGAAGTGATCCAGAAACGGCTTGAATGGTTCTAGCGTTAAAATCATAATCAAATAAATTCACAGCTGAAACTGCAGCAACAAAACCTAATTTGCTATTGAATCCATACCTAGCAGATCCACCAACCGTCACTCCAAGTGGAGAATTTTTCAAAAATCCATCTTCATCAGCTGTTTCAAATTCGTGCCATGCTAAAGATAAAGTTGGTGTAGCAGCAAGAGTCCATTTTTTATACCTGTAACTGTATTGAGCAGTAACTCTAGCTTGAGAGTATAGACTGGCGTCTTGTGAAGTTCCCGATGTTGGAAGTCTCAAGCTCCCAATGAGTGCTAGATTCTGATTTTTTGAATCAGATTTCCAAACAGAAGGCTTTAAAAGTCTTAGAGAAACATCATCAAATTCCCAACGATCAGGTCTTTCAGCATCTAAATCAAACGGATGTGAATAACCTACAGTCACGTCACCTCTTAAATTTTTGTTAAAGTATCTACCCACAAGAAATTCGTAAGAAGCGCCTAATTCAATTGTTTCTTCAGGATCTAGTGACTGAAAAGCCGTGGCAGAAATATTTGCGTTGTATTTTGGAACTTTTACTTTTGAAGAGTTACCAACGTAATTCGGAGAGCTAGGGTCGTAAGGATCTGCTTGAGCAAACGCCTTACTCCCCATGCTCACCACTATCCCCATAGCGGCCAATAAAACTAAAACTCTCCCCGACATCTGCACTCCTCTTTTAGCAGCAGGTTCCTCCCCTTTAAGTTTGAACCTACTTAGGTCCAGTTTGGAACTGAGTAAGTTTTTCCATAAGTAATTTGCTTTGTGTAGGCCTAGTAAGCGCTCAAGTCTTATTTTTACTCTTTTGAATATTTTTCATGGGGTATAAGGAACGCTTATGTAGGTTTTAAACGAAAAAAAACCTAAGCTTTTTCAGTGCTTAGGTTTTTCATGCTTTTAATTTGGACACCCTAACTAAATCATAAGATTAAAAATATTTGACAGTGTCTTATATTGCTAAATCCCTAGAGGCTTTTAGAGTAAGGTCTTCTAGCAGGTCTCTCTATGTTATCCACTGAAGGACTCAGGTCTTGGCTTTGCAAAAACACCAGTGCCGTTAAAAACAGAAAAGCCTTTTTCACAAAAGACTTTTTTCTAATTTTGATCACTTGATTCATTTTGCTTAGTGTACTTCGTTCCAAGAGTTCTGTGAAACCAAACTATCAGTGTCTCCAAAGTCTGCAAAGCCAGATTTTGATTTGTATTTCACTTTGTAAAACACTTTACCCTCTTCAGTTTGACCAATCGACTCCACTTGAATTTCTGATCCTCTAGGGATTGAGTAAAAAGACTTTTCATTTGGAGTTTTTGAAATTTTCAAGCCTCTTCTTCTTTTTACTTTAACGTGGTCACCGGCTTGAGCCATAATTTTGTTATCAGCCGACCAAATTTGCTTAGTCCACTTAGGGTAAGTTCTTTTAGTTCCTGCATAGATGTAACCAACGCCTTTTTCAGATTTGATTTTGTAAAAACGTTTTCTTTTTTCGTCGATTTCTACTTTTAGAATTTGAAAATCTTGGCCCTTTAAAAGTGGTCCTAAACCTTCGCCCCCAGGAGAGACACGCAAATTGATGTCACGAGCAAGCCTTATAAAAGAACCCACTGCGAATAGACCTTCAGTTTGATTGATCGAGTTGTAATCTCTTTGAACCTTACGTTCATCTTCAACCTTTATGATGCTGTCCCCAATATCAGTCCACGCTAAATCTGTTTTAGCATCTTGAACTCCGGCAACTGCCGTTGAAGCCATGAATGTGATCAGTTTGATGAGTAGTCTTTTACGTACCATTTTACACTCCCTGTGTTTCTATAATTAAAGCAATACAGGGTCCAAGCTGTGCTCAGCTCTCTTTAGATTTGGGAAGGGCAGCCCTAAAAGCCTTTCAAAGTCAGTGCCGCTAAATGTCACTTTCTTAAAAGGTGCCAGGTCGAACTTGGAAATTCGACCTGGCACCTTTTAGACTAAAGCTTAAAGCCTTCTGGAAAAAGCGTTAAAAATGAAAAAACTTTTTCTTTTTTAAAGTCCTTAGAAAAAGACACCACATCGATGTCTTTTTTTCTGTCTTCTAAAAACTCATAAATGTTCTGACGGCAAATTCCACATGGCGTGATGGCCTCATCAGTTTCTGTAAGAACATAGACTTTGGTGATTTTAGCTTCTGGCCCTTCTTCAGATATCATCTTAACTATGGCTGTTCTTTCAGCACAAATAGTGGCTCCATATGTTGAGTTCTCGACATTACAGCCATAATAATGCGCTCCAGAGCTAGAGCGCACACAAGCCGCTACTTTAAACTTTGAAAATGGTGAGTATGAATTGGTTAGGGCTTTACCCAACTTGTCCTTACTAAACTCTAAATTTGATTCCAAGTTTGACTGTGCATCTATAGACAATTGAACCTCCAAGGTTTTAAGCTTATCCTCCACCGTACAGAGAGAGGATTTTCGTGAGCCTACATATATACAACACTTTAAGTCGCAAATTAGAAGAGTTCAAACCTTTGAATCCACCCCAGGTCAAAATGTACTGCTGTGGACCTACTGTATACGATTTTTTACATGTTGGAAATTTTAGAGGAGCTGTCTTCTACAACCTTCTGCGCAACCATCTTGAAAATTCTGGCTATCAAGTCACTTATGTTTATAACTTTACGGATATTGATGACAAAATCTTAAAGCGTGCAGCAGACGAGAACACCACCCCAAATGAAATCGCTGAAAAGTACATATCTGAGTTTAGAAAAGATTTTGATGCCTTAAAACTCAGACCTCACTCTATAAACCCACGAGTCACAGAATCGCTAGACACTATTGTTGAAGTGATCCAAGACCTCATCAACAATGGCACAGCTTACGAAGCAAACGGTGAAGTTTTTTACTCCATCTCTGACTTTAAGGATTACGGCAAATTGAGCCAAAGAAAGCCTGATGAACTTTTAGAAGGCACAAGAAAAGAAGTCGATTCAAAAAAGAAAAATCCTCTAGACTTTACCCTCTGGAAACCTGCTAAAAATAAAGACGAGCAAGCTTTCGATTCTCCGTGGGGACCCGGAAGGCCCGGCTGGCACATTGAATGCACAGCAATGATCAAAAAACATTTAGGCAGTTCAATAGACATACACGGCGGCGGTTTAGATTTGCTTTTCCCCCATCATGAAAATGAAATTGCCCAGGCCGAAGGCTGCGCTCACGGTGATGAATACGTGAAATACTGGGTTCATAATAATATGTTCACTTTTTCGGGGTCTAAAATGTCTAAGTCGCTTGGAAACATCAAAACCATGCGTTCTTTTTTAGACGACTACCCTGCTGAAATTTTTAAATTTATTATTTTAGGCTCTCACTACAGATCAGAAGCTGAATTTACTGACTCAGCTATTCAAAAAGCTATGGAAGGTCTTTCAAGAATCTATTCAGCACTGGCCCAGGCTAAGAAAAATGCAGAGAATGATTCTGTTGATGCCAAACTTGAAGATCAAGCAGAGAATTTTGAAAAGTATATTGATGAAAGAAAAAATGAGATTCTTAAGCATCTAGACAATGACTTTGCAACGCCGAAGGTTTTTTCTGCATTTTTTGATGTGGTCAGAAAGTTCAACACAGTCGCTCCAGCAAATAAAAAACTAAGCCCAGCACTTAAAGAGATCTCTTTTATTATGCTTGAGTTTTTTGAAAGCCTAAGCGAAACCTTTGCGCTCTTTCAAACAAAAAACTTTGAGGGCTTTTTAAAAAAACTCGACCAAGTTTTGCTTAAAAAAATGAATCTTGAGGCCTCTAAAGTCGAAGATCTCATTTTGAAAAGATCTGAGGCTAAGGCCGCAAAAGACTACAAGGCCGCTGATCAACACCGAGATGAGCTTGTGGCTATGATGATTTCCATTAAAGACTCTCCTGAAGGCACATCTTGGGAAGTGAACAAAGCTGAATTTTTTAAAGACTCTAACTAAACAAAAGGATATTATTTATGAAAATTTCAACGCTTATACTAATTACTTTTATTTCTACTTTTTCTTGGGCAGAAACTTGTTTACACAGCATCAAAACAGGCTCTGAAAAG